>ERZ1026874.293-NODE-293-length-33213-cov-69.239821_pt1 | contig 33213 bp, 29 predicted proteins | sample MGYA00380167_ERZ1026874 | MGnify/ENA primary metagenome ERZ1026874 (study PRJEB33269, sample SAMEA4719803) | human gut metagenome | biome: human-associated habitat; feature: organic feature; material: feces | place: Cameroon | collected 2013-10 ...
ATTACAATATCAAACTACGCACGCCTTTAGGTGTGCGATTGGGCCTAGGCGAACAACCGTTTTCTTCATTAGCTATTCTTCAGAAACGGGCTTGCCTTGTGCGGAGCACACTTTTCTTGCGAAGCAAGCCTACTTTTCGAAGAAAACTTGCACCATAAAACAGGTTGAATAAATAGAATACGAAATGCTGCCGTATGAGCATCATAACCCATACAGCATATCAAAAAATAATTTATTCCTTTCTTCTCAAGAAACCATACACAAACTGCCACACATAGCCAATCATGCTATAATGCGCCACATATTTGTATTTCCATGAATATTTAAAAGCATTACCTATCACATGCAAACGCTCATACCATTGTCCTTTACCACGATTATAAATAGAAGAATCGTCATACAAAGCACTCATAATAGTTCGCTCTGCAAACTCACTGTCAGTAAAAATAGTTTTGTCATGCAACACTACGCCCAAATATTTCACCGCAATAGAATTCAACACATCCACAAAACCATCCAGTCTGAACCTTTTACACAACAAATAAAACTCACTCCATTCCACTTTGTCCTGATTCGCCTTTATCCAACAAGCCCAATCCACAAAGTGTCGCAAATTAATACCCTCCACTAAAAAATGCGTTAACGAATGATAGAGCATAAACAACCCCTCCGCCTCTATGGGCAAAACATAAATATCCGTACCATTCAGTCTTTCAAGCTTACTTCCATCACCTATCGCCTCCACCATATATTGATGCAAAGCCTTATCCGTACCCCCACGACGAGCAGAAGTAAAGAACTGATGATTCTCTACAGTTAGTTTCTTATAAGCAATATGCGAATGTTTATACCAACCATCATCCACCATCAGACCATTTTTCCGAGCCACCTCATTGCCCTGCCTATAAGCACAACAACCATGCGCATCAATCAAATAACAGTCAAAGTCACCAAATTCTCTATGCTCAGGTTTAGGATAATAACGGCTATGAGCCAATCCCTTAAAAACAATCGTCTTAACACCATGCTGCTTCCAAAGCCCCACAACATCCTTTACCAAATTCACATGTTGTGCAATCATCTTCTCCACAAAAGCAGTTTGTGCATACCATTGCACCAATGTCATTCGGTCAGGAAAACAAGCACACTCAGCATTCTCCTGCTTCAACAATTCTAAAGCCTCATAAGCCAATCCACGCACCCCTTGTTCCTGTGCAAGCCTCTTAACACTCAGCCAATCCACATTATCCGTAATAGCACATGCACGTCTGTTTATGGCAATACGCAACAGTTGCAACAATGTAGAAGCCGTTTTATCTATAACAATCTTTCTCATAGCTTCTTCACATACCACATTTTCTTCCAACCATTTCCCACCACATTCATCACAGTCCAAAACGTAGCCATCAATGGATTCATCTCCTCAGCCACATGAAACAATGGATAATGTGCCCAAATGCGTTTCCACAAAGGCTTGGGAGTTATGCTCACCTTACGTCGGCGATATCTTGCCAGATTTTCCTTCAGCAGATAACAAGGTGCCTTTCTTACCACCTTCAACCAAAGAGCCGTATCGTTATTTTTTCTGACATCTTTTATCTGCACCAATCCTATTTTTTCTCTGTCATACATCACAGCCAAGCATCCTGGCCAGCAGCACATAAACATAGCCAACTTGCTCACTTTCTTTATTCCCGACACATACACGCCTAAGTCCTTACCATCCTCACTCATTTCCGTATATTCATGATAAGAGAAGGCATAACCATTCTCCACCATAAACTTCAGTTGATGCTCCAATTTCTTAGGCAACCACAAATCATCCGAATCAAGAAAGGCAATCCACCTTCCCTTTGCCCTACGCAAAGCATTGTTTCGGGTTATTGCAGCCCCAGAGTTCTCTGGGTTACATTCATACTTGATACGCTTGTCAGCCTCCATAAAAGGCTTTACAACCTCCCACGTATTGTCCTCAGAACAGTCGTCTTGCACAAGCAGCTCCCAGTTCTGATACGTCTGTGCTTGAATACTTTTAATCGTTTCAGCAATAAAGTCAGCACACGCCCAAGTAGGAGTGATGATAGACACCAATCCGTAATCTTGCATAATAAAAAATTAACTTGAATATAAAAGAATACAATATGCTGCCGTATAAGTAGTGATACCCATACAGCACGTCATAATAAAAATAAAAACAAAGTGAAGTTCCCCACCGCAGTATCGCTCTGCGCTAATGTCGCCACTCGAATGGGGATTTTATATTATTTAGTGTTATTGTCTATTCTAAAAGAATAAGCATGACTTATTCTATAATAGTCAAAGCCAAACTGTTCTATTTGTGGACAACTTATCTGTGCACCATTTTCGCCAGCCTCCTCAGCTTCCATCATGCGATTTCTGTTGAAAGCATTAACAGCATTATTCTCAGTTCGTTTAATGAGGTATGACATTAAACACACCTTTCTTTTCTTGTTGTTAATATACGACGATATAGATGGCACGTTAGTCAAGGTTTCTAAACTCTGGTAGAGTTGAAGTTCAACCTTTTGATATTTGCCTTTTGGAAAAACAACCATTTTTGTTCCATCTTTTTGGGGCTTCCTTATCGGACGAGATAGATTTTCTATTCCACCTATAGAGCTTGTCACCTCGCACAAAACAATAATATTATTAGTGTCAGTATCTGTCAGGATAAAGTCACATCTGCGCCTACCATCAGCGATTTTTGTACCTGTATATTTGCCAATATATGTATCATAATTAACTACGCTCAAGTTAAACGAATTGCCACAAAAAGACGCATACCCCTTTTTGTAATCAACAACAAATTGTGTATCATCCTCTGTAAGGTCAAATTCGCTCAAACTTGTTGTGTTTTCATCACATGTACATCTTCTGCCTACGCCATAAAATGCCGGAAGGTCATTTTCCAAGAGATTCTTCATTTTGCAACTGCTTTAATTCTTGGTATTTATCATATATGTTATTGATGTCCTCTGAGAGTCTATCCGTGTTGACGTAGTGAATGTTTTTAACTTTCAAGTCAACTACTCCTCCCGACAGAATCTGGTATACCGAAAGGTCATCATAGTCTACATGTGCACCGTCAATATCCGTCTTGCAATCGTGAGCCTTCATCAACAGATTCAGAGAATTAATGATATATGGACTATGTGTAGCAAGCACCAATCCAATTTCACGACTGTCAACCTTTGCATAAAACGCCAATCGTATTATCTCGTTCAACATCTGAATCTGAGAAGTTGGGTCAAGACTCAATTCCGGTTCCTCTATGTGTATGTGTACATATTGGGGCATATCAGTAAGTTCCATTTCCGGGCGATACTGAGTGGTAAGGTTTTTTTCAAACAACAAGTCAATAATACTACGTTTTTGAGCCAACTTAAAGTCAAAAGCCTGAGCATAATAGTTCATCATGGCTATTAAAGGCGCAGTTGTCTGTATACCAGAAGACGCATGGCGAAGCTCAAACGAAGAATAATTGCTACCCTTAGGCTTAAGTATAAACTTCTTTTGGTTGTTGCCTCCGCGTTCCACATTCATGTCCAAACCAATGTAGTCCAAGTCAAAATGCTTTATTGCATCAGTTGCATTGTCAAATTCGGTAAATGTTTCATTAAAGAAGAATCCCAAATAAGCGTTTTTAGCCAATGTACCTTGACTTGAAAGAGGAGCTATAGCACTTCTTGATTCTGCCACCCACACTTCTTTGAAGAAGCATAAATCTTCGTTAGGAATTAAAGCATTATAAGACAGTTTACCTCCCACATAACTTACAGAATACGAATTCCCGTTTATAGTAACAGCATAATGAATGTAAGTCTCGGCAGTAACCAATACACTCATATTATCACGCAACAAATCCTTAAACCTAAAGTTTATAACATTCTCTTCTATATGTGAGTTATGGAAATAAGCTCTAATAGAAAGGCGTTTGAATATGTAGCGCATCAATACAAGAGCCTTCATAAGTGTACTCTTGCCACTTGCTGAATTTCCGATAAACACCGTTAGTGGTTTTATATCGATAACGCCAGTATCATCAAGAGGTCCTAAGTTCTTTATATGTATTGTTTCGTGAATCATAACCTTAATTATTTAGCAGATAAACTTTAAAATACAAAGATAAACTTATTTCTTGAACTTTGCAAAATTGCGACCTTAAAAAACTGTGATGAAAGTAATGACTACAGGTTTAAATACAAAGATAAGGAATCGTTATTTTTCCTTATTATAGAAAAATTGATAGTAATTCATACCAGCTGCCTCATCATACCCCTGCACAATGTTATCATGACCTCCCCAAATATTAATTTCAAAATTAGAGTCAAGATATAAAGTAGTTTTGGGTAGGGAACTTTTCCTTCTTACCAATGGCTTTTCTATCAGAATGTCATCCTCATGCATCCGACAAGGATTGTCTTTCGATGACAAGTATTTTTCAAATTGCTTGTCCAAATTGTCCTCACAGAATATTTCTTGTGAAAACTCATGGATTGATAATGTCTCAGTCTGCTCCAAGACCTTTCTTACCTTAGATATAAGATTAGCCTTTTCTACCTTTGAATCCTCAGCATAATTATCAGCAATAAAAGTTTTGCAAGAGTTCAGAAGATTTTTTGTTTGTGAGTATGATGTGACATCTGTCATGATATGCAAAAAATCGTCTTTCCAATACTTTGGCTGAATACCCTTAGATTTCTTGTCTACAGAGAAAACGACATAGCCATCGTTTTCATTAATATTGAATATCAAGCATCCCTTCTCAACCTTTGCAAAACTTATAACTTCCGATTTTTGTATCTCATATCCATATTCTGTTTGAAGATATTGAAATGCTGGTTGCTTGTTTTCGGTCTTTAGCATTGCTATTGCATCTGTTTTTTTCCCGTCTATTTCACAATCAGACAGATAAATAATGCTCAACTCGCCTGATTTTATCATTGGATGTGAAGTCTTCTCATAAAGGATCTTTGCAATAAACACCGATTGCTCTTTAAATCTTGACACATCATCAAATATTGTTTTTACAAATGTATATATCGGATTCAATGCCAATGTACTCTCAAAATAGAAATGGCATGGTTCTTTTGCGTCGAATGATTTATCCAACATTGATATTATATCCGAAGATACGTCTGTGAAGTCAAGTTCTTTCTCTGAAAAAGAGACACCTTCTTCTCTACTTTTATTGCCTACATAATGCACTATCATGTGGCATATATTTCCTATTTTAATTTTCATTGTTTTCTTTTTGTTCTAAAACATATTTGGGTATCAAAGCATTACCACTTGTAAAAGTTTCCTTAGTCACAAAATAATCCAGGTTGTTCTCTCCTGTCCAATAAGTTTCAGGTGCATGCTCTACAAGAATAATTTGAAATTGTTCTTTTTTTTCTTCTATCACATACTTCATAAACCTATTTATACCTGCAAACGCATCAAGTAACTTTTCCTTATCTGTTGTCTTTACATTTTCAGAACCTGCATAATAAGGTATACTCGGCTGGTCGATAAACAAGAACTGCCCGACATGTCGTACATTCAAGTTCTCAAAGAAATAACGATGAATGCCCAAGAAAAAACAAAGGTGCAGGAACATGTAGTTTGACTGGCTACCAATGGTATCATAATTGAATATAGACTTGCCATTATTCAACATAAGGCGTTCCTGTTCTATCTCATATTTTGTGTAACAGTGTTCATAATGTTCCATATGTTGGAAACCATCAAATATATGTTGAATACACTCGTCCAGTTCCGATTTTATATTCAATTGTTTTTGCTCTATCTCATCCTTTGATTTCTCCAATACAGAGATTCTTTGAGCATCTTCCTCAACAAATATTTCTATCTTCTTCGATTCTTTTTCTTGTTTATTCTGCCAAAGTTGTGTCAACTCTTCTACTTTTGACTCCAAGAAACCAATTAGTCTTAAGTTGTTCATTTGTTGATATAGAGATCCCTTCTGCTTAGTTATCATCTCCATCCTATCCTCTATCGATTTCATTTGAGCATTCAAACTCTGTATCGCTTGTTCGGAAACAATTGGTAAAATTTCCGTCTGATGCTTGTTTGATGATATTTTTGCCAATGAACTTTTCAGAGAACTAATAACATGTGATGTCCACATATTGGCACCCTGATCATTTATCTTTTCATACAGCACTTCAACAGGTTTCAAAGAATCTTCAACAAGTCCCAATGACTTTATATACTCTTTCTGTTCATTCTTGGCACGACTAATGTTTGCCAACTGTAGACTTATTCGCGAATGTTTTTCTTGTAAAGATTTAAATTCTTTATCACACTCGTCCATATTTTCTTTTGGAATCATATTTTCTTCCAAAATTCCTTTCAAGGCAGCTATCTGATCTTCATCAGAACTTTCTTTTACATTCTCCTTCAATAATTGTGCATCAATACACGTTTTGACGAGTTTTGCCAAAAGTTTATTAAAGCCATCAGTTTCCTTTTCTAACCTCCTTTTATAGTTGTCAAATTTCTTCTTTTTCTTCTGTAAATCTTTAAGTTCCTCGTTTATCTTCCTAAACTGTTCAACATCTGGAGTCAACACCGATTCAACAAAGTTGCAACGCTCTTTCTTGTTTTCAAACATGTCGATACCATAGAATTTAAAATTCAGAAAATCGTATGGAGAAGTTAATATATTTTCTGTCAAGGCATTGAAAACAAAGCATAAACGATAAAAATTCTCCTTATCTGATTTATAGCCAAAAGCTTTATCCAACTCTCGTCTTGCGTCATTGACATGTGAATTATTTACAGTTGGGTAGAAGTGCTCAGCGAAAGGCTCATGCTGGAGCCATACTTCAGTTGGCACAACATTTACGGTAGGTTTCTTCCTTGCTATGGCAAAGAACTTGTCACCTATCTGAAACTCCATGCCATACCAACATGCGTTCTCATTTATGACAGGATACACAATATTCGACCTTCCAGACAATAAGCAATAGTCTATGATTGCATAAATATTGCTCTTTCCGGTAGAAGAACTACCAGTAATAACATTCACCTTATTGTTCTCGAAGGTTATAATGCGAGGTTCTACCCCTTTATCAAACCATATGTATAGTTTTGAAATGTAAAGCTTCATAATTCTATATTCAATTTACGGTAATCATTAACTATATCTGAATCCTTAACCAACTTCAATAGTTTTGAACTGACTGCACAGATGTTTTTCAATCTATTGCTGTCACATCTTGACAAAATGGAATCGTATTTTTCTGCATTTTCAGAAATGACATACTCTCCATACAAGGAAACCAAATTTAAGTCCAAAAGAATAGATATAGCGTTTACAACCTGAGGTAGCAAATCAACATATCTATTATTGAAATTGCTCAAAAAAACTTTATTTTGAGTAATAATAGAATCAAAACTTGTAGGCCTTTGATTTGTCATTTTTCCAATTATGTTGTCATCCAGTAATATCGGCATGAGCAAAGCTACTTTAGACAATGGTATTTTTGGAGAAAGACGTAACATAGCCATAACAGAAAAAGCAGTTATAGCCACATTATTATATATATAGTAACCAGATATTTTCATACTGTCTTTTTTAATTTGGGATATACATCAATGTGCCAACAAATAGAAGGATGGTCTATATCATTGGTCATATTTAGAAACCAACCAGAAGAAAATGGAGGGTATATTTTACGAGTATTGTCAATGTGGATATTCTTTTTCATAACTTCGTAAAAACAGTCTTGAGCAGCATAAATCTTTTCTGTATCTGATGCATGACTTCCTTTTCTTGGACACTTTTGCCTAAAAGAATTAGACCAAAGTGATTTTGCTGTGTAATTCATTGATTTCTCCAATTCGGGTGTCATTAGCTGAACTGAATAGTAATATTGAATAGACCTGTTATAACAAAACCATTTACCATAATATTCTTCTATCGAATCAGGCATGTTTAACACATCAATCTCGTCCAAATATTTTATAAACGGTATATCCTTTACGTCTTTTGGTATGTCACCACAATCATCTTGTATTGGAACAAGACTATCATCGCTCACTTTTTGAAGTATTCCTCTGTACTTTTTTAAGAATTCCCCCTTCTCATAAGAAAAGGTTTGATGATTCTTTGCAGCATTTATCTTCTCCTTATACAATTCTCCCAATAGTTCAGATACTATCTGGTCTGCTTTAGTCGGCATATTGTATATTTCCAAGAACTTCTCATATAACGCATTCAATGAATCAGCAACTTGCATTACCTCTACTTTATGCAAGAATTTATTCAATTCAACTTTATTCAAATCCAACATTTTCTTGACTATAGGATAATATGAAACTTTCTTCTCTACCTTCTTTAAAAACGAGATAACTTCTTCAATACCACAATTTCCATCCCGCAAGTTTTTTATTTGCTCATAGAAGGAAATGGATAGTTCCTTATTTGTATATAGAATAAATCGATTGCCAGACTTCAAGAATTCTTCTTTCGACTCGCTCAAATCATATAATGAGAGCCAATTGTCAAATGTTTTCCAAAAGTCAGAATCCGCATCTGTCATTTTGGCATTACCGTCAACTGAGTTTTTAACTTGAATAAGCCATTTCGTACCTTCAGTGCATGAGACAACAATGTCATCTTCTTTTTCATAAGCAATGACATCACCTCCTTTTATATCAAATAAGAAATTTACAAAAGCTACAAACTGAGTATCAAATCCGCATGCTTGCAAATCTGCTTTGTGCCGACTTATAAACTCTTCTGTTGTTAATGGTACTCCCATAATATTTGTTTTTTTATATTATTCTACTGGTAAAGTTTTTACACTATTTAGAGCATATTCCATTGCTCTCATTTATCGAAATATAGCCATTCGCTTTAACTCAATAAATAATCAATTGGCTTAATCTTGTCTATATCCATTTCAGCCATAACAAATGGTATGTCTATTCTAACATAGCGCAAGTCTTTAGGATAGTGTAACCCTACTATTGCTTTTATATATCTTTGAGACAGCGATTCTATATTTGTAGGAATTGTCTCGATGTTAGTATCCAAAAATCTCTGATCATCATCAGAATAATCGTTATCGCCATTTTTCTCTATTGTAAGATAAGGCAAATCGTCACGCTTTAAAACAAGCATATAAGGCTTCGAGTCTTTGTCATGTTGTTCTATCAACAGTGCCTCATTTATGAGACGTAAACTTGAAGTATTTGCTATATACCCTTTATATTGTTTATAACATTCATAATACAAATCAATATTTATAGAATTGTAAAGTACCACGTATTCGGATGACAACCTCAATCTCTCCAAAGCCAAACCCAAGTCCTGATATTCTATACGATAGGTCGTTACAGGATTTATTTTCTTAAAAGCCTCGGCTTTCACGCCTTTTACACTATATACTAATGCACCAATTAAAGTGTCTACAAACCCATCATTTTTCATTTGCTTGTATCCAACACATACCATTTCTTTAGGAATATCAAATCTTATCTCACGCTCATAACGTTCAGTATTGTAAGCAACATTACCCCTGTGTTCTCCTAAGTCCATATCAGCATTGTTCCATGCTCTATGGATCATAGCCCAGATTGCATTAAACTTCTGAGCATCAATAGAAGGATTCTCTTCCTTGTCCTTTATATTTTTCTTGATTCTTTGAATATTTTTCTCAATCAAGTCAAGTACTTCTTCTTTTGTAAAATATACATGTGTTTCCAGTATTGTTTCCAATCCATTACTATATATTTCATTTATAGTCATTTTCATACGCTCAAGCAATGCAATGACCTCACGTTTGTCCTCAATTTCATTCTCTTCTACAATATCAGCCAACGGTTCGCGATACTCCACATTATAATCTATTCCTTTTAACCGCAATATTTGAATAGCAAGAATACGTTCTACAACATGCAAAAGGAACCATTCACTATCAACCCCATGTTCATTCCCTACCAATGGAAAATCCTCCAACTGGGTCAGAAGTTTAATAGAGTCTCCCCCTTGATAGAATTTTTTCCATTCATCAAATATTGTTTGCAAACTATTACAACATAGCGGATAGGAATAAGGTAAAGTTCTAGAATAGTAAAGCAAATTTGTAAGACATTTCTTTCTATCTAAATACAACAACATACCTAATAACGCAGTATGAAATTTGTGAAAGACCTCTTTCTCATTCTCTAATTCCCTTCTCTGCTCAGAATCTGCTCCGAAATAATTTCTAAAACTATCAAACATAGAATAATACTGCACCGCATACACCCAATACTGTTTTACGAAGTCATCATTCCCATTACGAGCTGCTTCCTGCACAGTTCTCCAAATAATTTGTCTATCACCTGCAAGTAAAGGCCTTGATGTAGAGAAAAACACATTTATCAAACTGCAATCAATACGATACCATCCATCCTTTATCTTTGAATCACACACTATCGATGTGTAGATCGCCAATGCCTCTTTTGTTTCATTCGACAATCGACATTCATTGCTATTAACACTTGAATAGAATGGCGTTAAAGTAGATTGGATTCTTCCTTTTTGCAATTCATCTAACATTATATTCCCCACTTCAGTTGTACATTGTAGATATAACTCCGAATCATTTTTCCTTGCAGCATAACGTGCAATCTCTGCCAAATAAACCACACCATTTCCAGTATTTCTCTTTTTACTATAATATTTCAAATACTTCTTTGGCAACTTGTATCTTATTATTAAGTCATACAACTGCATGAATGCAAGGACAAGCAACAAAACAACTAACGTTTGTAACGACTCCCAATAGTACATCCATGTAGAAATACCTTTCAGATAATAAAGGACAAAGGGCGTTAGAATCGATACAACTATTGATATTGCGAGAATCGCACGAAAACGAATGTATATAGATTCTGACAACACTTTTTCAGACATTCTATTTCCTCCATACTTTGTATCTATTTCTGTTATGGCTGTATTTACCAAAGGATATGCCATGCCCATTATCATCGAAAAGATGGAAATGAGCCCACTATATGTGTAGTTTATAACATCAAATATCATTGTTTTACTTTTTATTTAAATGTTCCTTAAGCCGCATTTCAAGAACAGATATAGAGTCATGCAACTGTTTTATCTCCTGTTGCTGTTTTTCTATAATGTTTTGCTTATCTATAAACTCCTTTTCCATTTCGATATCTTCCTTTACCGAATCTTTATAGTATACTACAGTAAAGGCCAAAAGCATAGGTATAGTATAAGAAAGAATAAACCTTACAGAATTATCCGCGATACTCTTTGCTGACAAAAACAGTCTATCAAACACTTTATTTGCTGATAGCAAAATACACTTTCCATCATGGTATATCCGCCGTTTTATCCATTTATGGCGAATACGTATATGTCGTAACTGCTTACGCAACATTTCTCTCACCTTTACGTATGCAGTCTGCATCATAAAATACGAAAGCACAATGCAAAATAGTAACACTATCAAGGATATTAATCCTATTATGTTGCCTATTATATATGAAATCAGTCTCACGTTATTTATATCTTATATAGTTCCGTCCGATGGTATCGCGCCATATCGCTCCATGCGACCACTTGTGCGGACGGATATACCATTCCTTATTTCTTTTTCAAAGGAAAGTCCTTTATGCTGAACTTCTCACCAAGCATTTTGTTGAATTCAGGAGTATAGAAGTCCATAAAGCCTCCTTGCGAGGTGAAGGTCAGTTCGCCAAAGTATATTTTTCCGTCTATGTTGTATAGGTCAACACGAAGTTCAGGGAAACCCTTAGATAGTTCTTCTGCTATTTCCACCATCTTATCGAAGTTCTTAGGCTTAGGAATAATGTCACCTCTCAGATAGTCAGAATTGAATACAGAGAATTCTGGATGTGCGTTCCAGTCCATGTCGTATGTCATCACATGGGCACTATTGCCACCTGCACTACGATCATTGCATATCCAAGTATAGTAGCACTTACCATTAAAGCACCACATCTTGTAGTCTGTCAACGATGTTGTACCTTTTTCTAATGGCAACACTTCTTCTACCACCACACATGGCTTCATATCTTTATACTGTGGCTCAGCATGCAAGGCACCGATGTTCTTTCTATGCAGCCATTCGTCCACCATTGAAACGATTTTTTCCTTTTCGGGGGGGGTAATTTTTGTTTTATCTATAATCTTGTTAGTACCTTTCCCGTCGCCATTGTTTGCCTTAATGATAAACTTATCGGGTAGTATATCCCAATTTATGTCCTCCGTTTTATACCAGGTAGCATACAATTTTACAAGAATGTCACCAAGACCAAGCTTTTCGACATAGTCACGAACTTGGCGTTTGTCCGCCAATTCCGTCCATCGTGTTGTGTCAGAATAAAGTTTTGCCCAAAGAATTTTCTCATTTAAATCTCGAGGATTCTTCAAGTCAAGACTCTTCTTGAAAACATAACGATAACGCAACTTCAATAATAGTTCTGGATAATGATTACCCAAGAACTCGCAAAATTTAATCAATGGAGCAAAAAAGAATCGCCCCGATTTACTTAATGTAGGATGAAACATATTTTTTTATTTAAAATTTTCTTCTTATAAAATCAAAAACAACCCCTGCCATTTTTTTAGGGTGCAATACTAAATTTTTCAATATAAGTTTTCTATTCACCTTTCTATAACGAAGATATCCTTGTTGAGCTTCTCTGTGATATGGTTCGGAATTGTCTTCCTTCACAAGAATTTGATTCAAATATTCAAAACGATAATGATAGGGTACGACCAAATCTTCTACAACAGTTGGATAACCTTTCGTATCAATTTTTACATACTTCTCCGAAAAGGTTGGAATATTATTTTCATCGAAGTCCAAACATGCTATTGCACCATATCGACATGCCTCTGATGGCATATCAAAAACAAAATTGCCTAATGAATAATATATTCTTGCATGTTTGTAATCTTCATAACCTTGTAACACGTGTGGATGCATGCCAACTATCAAGTCAAACCCTGCATCAACAAGCCAATGTGCAAATTTCTTTTGTGCTGATGAAGGACGATTTATATACTCATTTCCCCAATGAACAAACAAAACCTTATACGCGTCATTTGGCAAATTACGTATTTCTCGCTGTATGTCTACATATTCAGGATTATGCCAATAACATGGATTATCCGAAAATTCATCCAAGCGGAAACTAACGCCTGTTATACTTACTTGTTGTCCTTTATACTCGAGCAATATGCTTTTCTGCTTTTGAGTACCAAACACCTCATAACCATTTTTCAACAAATTGTCTACCGTTTGCCAATAAGCATTTTCACCATGTTGCATGGCATGATTATTGGCAAAACCATATATATCAAAAAGTGACAGATGAGACAATACATCTGAAGGAATTCTAAAAACTCTACTTGCATATCCATCATTGCAAGACACATTAGAAGCAACACCTTCAAAATTGCCTATCCATATATCATTTTCGTCCTTCTGTATACCATTAAAAGGATCTTTCCCTTTTATTATCTCATTGCCGACTCCAAAGCCTACATTGAAATAACCATCAGTAAGACTTACATCACCTGTAAAATTTATCATTTGTTCGATTTTAATATTTGGGGAATACTCAAATTTTCAATCACATTACCAATAATGTCTATGGCCATGACTCTTTATTCTCCTTCCCTATGAGTTCTTTATAAAAAACCATAGATTCTTTAGCCACATTGTCCCAAGAATATTTCTTAGCAGTGTTTCTGCATTCCTCAAAATATTTGTTCGGATTGACAGACAGTTCTTCATAAGCATTCTTGATTGTTCGGACAATAGATTCAGCAGTCAAATCTATCACCCAACCACAATGATTCTCCTTTATTAGTTCAGCCATATTAGTCATAGGAGTTACCATACAAGGACAACCATAAGATAATTCCTCAAGAATTGTCATCGGCATACCCTCCGACCTTGATGGCAGAATGTTTATAGAAGCCTTCTTTAAAACATCTGCTTTTTTTTCACCTGCAACAAAGCCATGATATTTTACAAAATCTCCATATTCAAGCAGTAATTTGTAAGTATCATCATACTTATTGCCATAGAAATTAAATTCTATTTTATCTTCCCAACCTTCATTTTGCAATTCCTTAATGGCTTCCAGTAACACATCAATACCTTTACCATAGTAATCAATACGTGATAAAAACGTGATATTCATCTTTTCAGAAGCTATACGACAAGGAATAACATCATTAGGAACATTTACCCCATTTGGCAATATCGTATAGTTGCTATTTGTTCTCTTAAATACAGACTTTTTGTATTCATTTTCACTAAGATATACAACAGCCTTAGCCTTATGAATAAACCAATTAAACAACAGCAAATTCGCTATTTTCTTTTTCAACCATCCCTTCTTTGCATTATCTCTTGATGCTCCACCATGAAACACCAATACGTAAGGGATGTTCCTCTTTCTCAATAAGTGCGAAAATGTTATCTGTTGTATTTCGTATAGAGAGTTAAACACCACAATATCAGGCTTGTAACTATCAATTAAAGTCTTAAATTCTTTTGTTGTAGGTGTGTAATATATAAATTGTTCATCTACAACAGACTGCTTTGTTGTAATAGCAATCTTCACATCATTATTCAACTTTATTTGAGCATTTGCCAAACAAGTTACCGCCTCATATATACCATTTAATTTGCCACTTCTACCGAAGTAGGCTATATGCATAATCTTCATAAAAACCTTTTTTATGCTGAAAATCTATTTAAAACTACTCTTACCTATTAAAATAGCTTTTCTTGTACTCTGTTCTAAAAGTATTCTATATACGAGCGTCTACATAAAGCCTTGAATACGAACTTTGCTTTGTATTCATAGTTACATAAAAAACTACAATCCAAAAAATATTCGATGAATTATCGGATAACCCCTTAAGATTTATAATTAGTATATACACAAATAGTACTACCAAGAATCTTATCAATCCTTTGTCTTTTGTATAATGTATAGCAGTTCGAAATGTTGTAAGAAACAGCCCCAACCAATAGTATATTGTGCCGACTAAGCCAAAACAAAAGATTGCTCTTAAGTACCCTACATCAGTATTCATATAATAACCTTTACCATGAGTAAGGTGTCCATCACCGATCAACCATGTATACACATTTTGAGGCAGAATACTCCAATGCTTATGTTTTAGAGATTCCATAGAACCATCAGTAAAGCCGTCACCATTTTCATAATTAATAAATAATGCAAAAGTATGTTCAAAAAGTAAGGTATCCTTATATTTTGCAATCAAGAAAGCAATCACTCCTAATGACAATATTAAGACTGGCAAGATAAAACGAAACATACGTAAAACACTTTTTTCATAATATATGTAACCTACTAATGCGGCACAAATGCCAACTAACGTTGTTCTAGCAATTAGCATTCCCGAAAAAGAAACGAAAATAAATAACAACAATGCAACATATACCTTTAGGTACCTCTTATGCAAAAGATACATTATCAAGATCAAAGCAAAACCAGAGGACACTCCTCCTCCATAATTAGTTCCTCCCATACCTATTCCGTAGAGTCGAGAAACGTAATTCGCATTTTCATAATTAAAATTAAATTCCTGGATACTTAAGAAATACGATGCAAGTGATGGCGAAAAGAGATAGGATATTGCAATAAGATTATTTATAATTACGGCAAAAATAACTAAATGTAGTATTTCTTCCAAACACATTTTTTTGCTTGATGCCTTCTTTACTATCAAGAACCACGCAAATAAATAAACTATTTGTGTCAAAATATAATGCTGATATACCCAAACATCTATTACTAAATTCAATAAACTTGTCAAGATACAACATAATAGCACCCCTATACCAAATTTTAAATATTTACGTACTCCTATTATTGGTGGACTCGATTTAAAATAACAATACATACCCAAGAGAGATATGATAAATAATGTTCTACAAAAAGTTGGAGTACCTCTTAGTTGTGCATCATAAAAAGAAAACAAAACCAAAAGGAAAAGCCAAATGTTTTTTACTGGAAATTTTAAGAACTCTATTATACCCATTTTCTGATTTTATTTAAGACTGGTCTAATTTTATAAATAACATTACGTAGAGAACTACTTCTATATAGACTATACCATATAAGACCTTTTATTAAGTCATGAATTTTCACCTTAAGATTTCATCTTTAGCAGTGCCTTGATACAAGCAACTACCACATCACGCCAATATTTCCTTCTACATCTTTTCAACAAATCCTTTCGATTCGCATAATTAATGAGGTCCTTACGCACTAAATACACACCTTTGATAAACTGTAGTTTTTTCTTTAAACTACGTGAATGACTTGCCGATTCTGGTAGAGAACGATATGAGGCTGTTACTTTCTCAAAGAAATGAATTTTAGATTTTAATGAAAAGAATAACCATATAGGATAGTCTCCCATTCTCCATTGTGGATTTGGTTTTATACTATTGAGATATTTGCTATATACTGAATTCCTAAAAACGGTTGTTAAAGTAGGAATCGGATTCTTATCTATCATCTCACTGAACGTATTACATCCAGCTGTTCCAATGATATGAGAACTATCTATTTCATTATTTTCATTACAAATACAAGTTTGTGTATAAGTCAGTCCATATTCTAAATTTTCGTCTAAGAAATCAACTTGCATCTGTAATTTATTTGGATCCATCCAAAAATCATCACCCTCGCAAAGAGCGACATAAGGTACCCCTTCTGTCCATTTTTTTAAGTATCCTAATTTTGATTTTCCCTTCGAATAATGATTTTCTTTTAACAATACAACTGCAAAATAGCATTGCTTATTTTTGTTATGCTGAGCATAAAATATATGCGCATAATCAGTTTCCTTCTGATAAGCAACCGCAGTATCTGCCAAGTTGAAATTATCCTTTAAATAGTCTTTTATTACCTGTTGCTCACCATCAGTTGATGCATCGTCAACAATACAACAAACAAACGGAAAATCAGTTTGTTGCATAGTAAAGCCATTCATCGTACACGTTATATAGTTAGCATGTTGAAATGTCAAACACCTAACCGTTACCTTAAAATTGGGGTATATCATATTTATTTGTTTTTTATGAGTTTCTTAAATAATGGAAGTATTATATTCTTTAGTTCTTGGAATTCTGAGTTTTGGGTAATTCCACACACTATAAATAAGACGGAAATTCCTACTATTATTTGCAATGGTAATATCAACCAATATGAGATTGGTAGGAATTTGAAAAAATACATTGAAAAGGCGACACACAAAGCTATAACAAAGGCAGGTGTTACATCTTTAATCTGTTGCCAAGAAGAATAACCTAAGTTTTTTCCCGTATAATACGAATTAAGAAAGAATGATATAATACCTGTTATTATAGTCGCTATAAGCATCCAATAAATTCCTATAAATATACCCACACATATAGGACCAATTGCTATCGGTTTCTTTATAATCTCTAGGTATAAGAAAATATCACTTCTTCCCTGTACCTTTAGCATATTAAGATTTATAGCATGAAGTGGATAAAGAGACATACTTATGCATATCAATGGTAAAAATGTTGCAGCCTGATGCCATTTCGTACCTATTAAACAATATATCATCGGTTCTGAAATAGCTCCAAGTCCTAACATGCATACACAAGTAATAAACATTGTGGTTTTTATCACTTTTCTATAGGCGGTTATCATTCTTGTCTTATCATTTTGAATCTCTGATAATACAGGGTATGACACACGTTCTACGATTGATGTTATATTTCCAGAAAATATTGTGGCATATTCCTTAGCTCTTGTATAATGACCTAATGTTATTGGAGAGTAATACTTTCCTACGACAACTTGATACAACTGATTCCAAATATTGTTTAATAAACCGCTAACTAATATTTTCCATCCAAATCCCCACATATAGTTAAAACTATTTCGTGAAAAAGATAAGTTTGGAAGCCATTTATTCAATATCCATAAGCATAGTGTATAAATAAGAGACTTTGACACCATCTGTCCTACCAATGCCCAAACCCCAAAACCACAAAGTGCCATTAAAATTCCTATTACCCCACTTATTATAGCACTGATAATACTTGCTTTGGTTTTTGTTTTGAAATCTATTCGCTTGGTCAAAATTGTTACTTGCGTAATGCTTAGGGCATTGAATATCAATATTAATCCAGTAACTCTTAGTAAAGATGTTAGTTCTATACGTCCGAAAAATGAAGAAACGTATGGTGTAAGAAAGAACAACAATACATACAGAATTATACTAATAGCCATATTAGTCATAAACATTGTATTATATTCCTCATCGTTTACTTCTTTTTTTCGTATTAAAGCATTACTAAAACCACTATCCACAATGCCGTTAAGTACGGTATTAAAGATCAAGCATATTCCTATCAATCCATATTCGTCTGGAGACAATATACGAGCTAATACAATACCAACAATGAATGTCACTCCTTGACCAAGAAAGGCATCTGCAGCACTCCACATCGTGCCTTTTATTGTTTTATTCTTTAATGATTCTTGTTGCATTTATCAATTGTTCGTTAAATATTAAATTGGTCAACTTATTAGTTGTTCCACTTTTATTCCTTTTATTATAACCTCATATCCATATCAAGTAAATAATATTAGTACTACAAGTAATATAACTCCAGGAATTGTACAGTATAGTGCCTTAATAGCCTTTTTGTAATGCTTAAATTTTGCAGTACAAATTATAGAGTTTATATAAACTTGCGAACGTAAATCGTTGATGATATGTACTTCTGAAGTACAGAACTCATTATATGTCATATTTGCTACAGATTCATAATGAAGCATTGACTTTCTTTCTATTCCTTGTTGGATAAAACGATTAATATCAGTCTTTGCACGCAAAGAATTAACTAATTGATAGAAAGTTATAATCACGCCTATACATACATATATCAAAGATAACACAATAACACACTTCAACCAATCGAAATTTTGTATATTATCGCATAAAAATGTTTTAAACGGAGCTATAATTGTTTTTCGTACATATTTCACGAAATCGCTTGTAAATAGAATCGTTATTCCGACTCCTAACATAGCTAAAACCAAACTTGCTTTTTGGTCACAATTACTAATCCACATATTTACTCTATCAAGATTTTCTTTTAAATCTTGCTCATTAAAGGATTTCCTATTAGCAGCTATTGATTTCTGAACTATTCCATTCTGAGGTATATCAGGATTAACTCTCGTAATCTTTAAATAGAAATCCGTAATAAATGGTATGGTTATATGTTTGGTCATTTTCCTTCAAGCCACTTATCTATTTCTGTATTAACAGCATTTGAGGTATATATACCACGTGATGCATCAAAGACGTTGCATAGATTCTTATTGTCGTTATTTAAGTTTAGATACACATCAGAACCTATTAGAATTCTATAGCCTCTTTCCTCGTTACATAAATGACACGCCGAGTTTACCACATCCCCCATCCATATAATATCTTTAATGGCAGAACCTTTATAGCCTGCTTGTATCATTAGCGCACGACCATAATCCATACCGATATTAGCATCGTATGTAATATAGCCTTTCTTTTTCAACTTATAATTAAGGACATTTATCAATGCGTTAGCTTTGCATGCTGCGGCAAACGCACTGTCTACATCTTGCTTATATGGAGTGTCAAAAACAGCCCAAACACAATCACCATTAATACTTATTTCACGGCATTTGGAAAAGCCGTTAAACATAGCAACCATTTCAGAGATAAAACTTCTATAAATCTTTGCTAATACAGGTCTCTTTTGCGCATCTGTCATATCACTACTATCACAGATATCAACAAAGATGGCAGTACAATTCACATAGTAACCATTATTGTAGGTAAGACCTGTTGTAGGGATCGATTTCTTCTCTTCGTAATTTGTATTGGGCGCATTAAGGATTTCATCTATACGAGATAGTGAATCACTAAAATTATATGCAGTATTTGTTGCTTTCATCTTTTATAACATTAATAATTGCTGCAGCCAGTGGTATCGAACCACAAACCTTAAGGTTTTACCTGTATGGCTGCATAACCATTTTTTATTCGTAATCGCTTCTTTTTCCCCATATCAGTTCAAAGCGATTCTCTTCCATTTCCTTCTTGAAATCCTTAAGCCATTCAATATATGAATACTTCGGATTATAACCGAGTTCTTCTATTGTTTTTGAAATGTCTAAATGATTAAACAAAGCATTTGGTTTGTCAGGTCTAAGCACTTTCTTAGATTTTGTTCCTTCAGAAAAAACCTCAATAATACCATCTATTTGTTCTTCAAGAGTCACCTGTTTTAGGCTGCCAACATTATATACGCCACCCTCAAGCGATGATTCAACACATTGTCCTACAAGTTGTGCTAAGTCTTTAACATAAAGCATTTCTTTGCTTCTAGTAGGATCACCCCAAACTTCTATTTCTTCTCCTCTTTCTGCTTTATCCATTAACAAGCGGAATGATTTGAATCTTTTAATACCATCTACATAATAATATGGATTTGGATGGTAAAGATATACATTAAAGAAACGTAATATAAACCGTGAAAAACCATAAGTATTATGATAATATTCTGTTATATCAATAGCTGCATTCTTAGCTATTGTATAAATGGAATGGTCTGTAGATGGTGGAAAGCTGCGTTGTGCGTCAGCGGGCATTGGGGTAGAGGTATTTTGGAGATACCACAAATCAGCAGGAGTCTGTGCAGATATAATTTTTTTACATCCTATTTCTCTCATATATTCCAAAACATTTAATTGCCCCATTGTAAATGAGGTTATAAATAATCTCGGATTATACTTTTTTGCAGGCAAAACACCTGCAAAATTAATAACAGCAAACACATCATGCTTGGGGAGATTTTCAAATGTGGAGTAATCTGCAATATCGGCACTTTTATATTCTATGCCATATTTAGCAAAGAAACCATTATCGGAGTTTCGATGTCCTACGGCAACAATATTGTAAAGTCCTGTTTGAGCAAGGTGTAATGCAGTATATGCACCTATTCCTCCTGTTGCTCCAAATATAACTATTGTTTTCATTTTTCTATTTAATTTACTACATTAATATTCATCCATTTTTTAGGATTCTCGAGAGCATCAGCTAATTCTTTTCTTGACTCAAATTTCAGAAAAAGTGTACCTAAAGCAGCATTAGCTCCAGAAAAAGAAGAAACTTTATCACCTTTATTAAGTCTTATCTCTTCCTCGATAATATGCTCTTTCTTGAAGTTAGGTGCTATGTCAACAGATTGGAAGACGCCTTCTTTGTCGGAATGAAGTACAAGGATTGCAAAATGTCCTTTATAGTTAGGCTCATGCATATTTTCAATTGACATTCCCAATGCCTTGCGCGTTTCTGCTGCATTTATATTCACATCTGCTGCATAATTCAGCATTTCAGCAAGTCTATTACCACCAGCACGAGGTGATACTTCCATTAAATACGCCTTTCCATTTGTACATACACGACATTCAACATTGAAAAGTCCTGTAGTCACCCCAAGAAGAGTAAATAATCTTTGGAGTTCTGATTTTATCTCTTCCTGATATTTTTGCTCCATAATAGATGGCCAAACTTCTGCAGAAGGAGTATAAGGATTTATGGCATTTTTATCAAAATATTGATCATAAAAACCATTATAGAGAAGTTTTCCATCTACAACAAAAGACTCTGATCCAGTAGAAAATCCTTGCTTTTCTAAGAAGTCTTCAATAATAAAATAACCATTATGAGATTCTGAAAGAGCAAACTCTATAGCTTCTTTAAGCTTTGATTTATCATCAACTCTTGTCACTCCTTTACTACCAGCTGAATCAACAGGTTTTACAATAACAGGCCAATTGAAGTAATTTACATCATTAAGAGCCTCTTCTATGTTATTGTATCCTTTGGCATTTGGACAATTAAATCCATTATCAGACAAAAACTTACGGAAAAGATGTTTATCTTGAAGTATGCAAGCAGACTCGTAAGAACATTGGAAAGGCAATCCCATCTGTTCTGCTACATAAGCAGCAGAAACTACACCAGGATCAACAGCATGTGACAAAATTCCATCAATATTAAGTTTTCTGGCCTCTCTCAATACGGCATCCTTATCAATAATACTGACGTTACAATATTCATCAGAGTATTTATGAGCTATATTGTTGGGCAAATAGTCTGCTGTTATTACATAAGCACCAAGTTTATGCGCTTCTTCAATGATGGGAAGAAGATATCTTAATCCTCCTAACAACATCAACTTTTTTTGTGCCATACTATTTCTTTATAATCAAGTCAAGTGTACGTTCTATATCACTGTCTGTTAACATGTGATGCATAGGCAAACAAAGCACACTATCTGCCATCTTATGAGCATTTGGCAAATTAGCAGGATTTGCACTTTCCAATCCGCGATAAGTAGAGAACTCTGAAATCAACGGATAGAAATATCTTCTGCCAAGTACATTTGCTTCTTTCATCTTGGCATAAAGTGCATCACGCGACATTCCAAACACCTTCTCATCAATGAAGATTGGAAAATAAGAATAATTGTGTTTAACGCCTGGCATGTCATTAAAGAATGTAATGCCTTCAACATCGCGAAGAGCCTCACGGTATTTGATAGCTACCTGTTGTCGAGCAGCAATAGCTGCATCTACTTGTCTAAGATTCAAGAGACCGTATGCTGAACGCATTTCATCCATTTTAGAGTTGATGCCAGGACCAACAACGGTTGTTTCATCTGCAAAACCAAAGTTCTTAAGAAAGTCAATACGTTTCTTTGTCTCTTCATTGGGCATAACCATGGCACCACCTTCTATCGTGTTATATACCTTTGTGGCATGGAAAGAGAGTGTGCTCATATCGCCCCAATTTAGAATGCTTTCGGTTTCAACCTTCTGTTCCTCGCGTTTTACAGGGACACAAGGTTCAAGAGCATTGCGAGTCTCATCAAAAGCACGCTTATAGTCTGCTTCGTTCTTAGGAATCTCAAGACCAAAAGCATGGGCTGCATCATAAATAACCTTCAAACCATATGTGTCGGCTATCTCTTTAATACGACGCACATCACAAGGTTTGCCATAACAGTGAACAGGCATAATAGCCGTGGTCTTTGGAGTAATGGCAGCCTCAATCTTTTCAGGGTCTATATTGCCTGTACGAGGGTCTATATCCACAAAAACAGGTTTGCAGCCATTCCACCAAATACTGTGAGTAGTGGCAACGAAACTGTAAGGAGTGGTGATTACCTCACCCGTTATGCGTAATGCTTGCAAGGCTGTAAGCAGTGGCAATGTTCCGTTTGTGAAAAGGCTAATGGCAGGAACTCCCAAGTATTGTTTGAGTTCAGCCTCTAAGTGCTTATGGAAACTACCATTATTAGTTATCCATTTTGACTCCCAAATTTGTTTGAGCAATTCATTGAATTCATCAAGATTCGGAAGCAAAGGACTTGTTACTGTGATTAACTTATTGTCCATAATTAAAATGTTAGATTTTCGATTTTACGAAAGACAAGATTGAAGTTTCGAAAAGCGTGGCTTCTTGTCATACCATTTGAAAAAAGGCTCTTCTAATAGTTTTATTCTAATTCTATCAATTAGTATGCAGGAAAAGAAAATAGTAAGCACTACCCCTATACTGAATCCTATAAGTTGTAAGAGTGTCAGATTGTAATATCCTACACAATTCAAGACATCCTTCCAAAGCCATGTACGCATAGCATCAGAATTGGCATGAATGAGTAGTACACCAAATGTAGAACCACCTATTGCGTTGATTATACCATTGTAAGGAATATGTATATTCTTAATACAGATAAAAGAAGAAACGGCTACAACAAGCGCAAATATTTTGTTTGAGTCACTAACAAAAAAGTAATAACCTTTTCCGATGTATAAAAACGCAAAGACACTAAGAATGGATAATATGATAGAAGCTATAGTTATCATACTCCATAACAATTTGTTCTCAAAGTAAGGACTTGGATATATTCTTATATAGGAGGCTATCAAATAAATAACACCAAACCATGTTACATAATTAAATGTTATGTCAAATTGGGGTATTGAACCTAAGAAAGAATACATTCCTACAAGCAATGTTATAAGTAGTAGATGTTGCTTGCGAGTCATATTATGTATAAGGATATTCCCAAAAGGAATAGTTAACCAAAAACCAATAAAACAACTGGTAAAATTTGCATTGAAGCCCCAAACAGGCATCAACAATTTAACCATCCTTACTGCTGATAGGGTTTCATATCCTGATACTAAGAACGCTACATATATTACTATTCGATAGAGATAAATCCATAACATCAACTTTATAAATTTTCTAATAGTTATCTGGCTCTTACACATAAAATAGCCTGTAATTAATAGAAAACAGTTGATGCCTGTTTTTCCCCACATACCAAATATCCATAAAAAAATGGAATTTGTGCTTGTTGGATTTGTTGTTAAAGGACCTATGTCTGAAGTAAGATCTGAATTAACAACAAAATGATGTGCCACTATCACCATCATACATAAGATGCGGTATAGTTCGAAGTTTGAGGAGCGTTGTTTTAATTTTACCCCCCCCCCGATTGAATATTTATCAAATTCTGCATACTACGTAATCCTATCTGTTCTTGTACATATTTTCATAATACTTCTGATAGTCGCCCGAAGTTACATTCTCAAGCCACTTCTCATTGTCAAGATACCATTTTACAGTCTTTTCAATGCCTTCTTCAAACTGCAATGAGGGTTCCCATCCAAGTTCTTTTTGAAGTTTTGTTGAGTCAATAGCATAACGAGCGTCATGACCTAAACGGTCTGCTACGTAGGTTATTAAGTTGAGATCTTCGCCTTCAGCACGTCCCAACAAGCGGTCTACGGTCTTTATTACGGTCTTGATGATGTCGATGTTTTTCCACTCATTAAAACCACCAATGTTATAAGTTTCTGCCACCTTGCCTTCATGGAATATCAAGTCAATGGCACGGGCATGGTCTTCTACATACAACCAATCGCGCACGTTTTCGCCCTTACCATAAACAGGGAGAGGCTTGCGCTGACGAATGTTGTTGATGAAGAGAGGTATCAACTTTTCGGGGAATTGATAAGGACCATAGTTGTTTGAACAGTTGGTCACAATTGTGGGCATGCCATAAGTGTCGTGAAATGCACGCACAAAATGGTCTGAGCTTGCCTTTGAAGCCGAATAAGGTGAGTGTGGATTGTATTTGGTTACTTCATAGAAGAAGTCTTCACCGTATGCAAGGTGGTGTTCCTCTGAACTTGCTTTGGTGGTAAAAGGTGGCTTAATTCCTTCGGGATGTGTCATTTGCAAAGCACCATACACCTCGTCTGTTGAGATGTGGTAAAAGCGTTTGCCTTCGTATTTTTCGGGCAATGACTCCCAATAGAGTTTGGCTGCCTGAAGCAAGGTGAGTGTACCCATTACATTGGTGCGAGCAAATGTAAAGGGGTCTTTGATGCTACGGTCTACGTGACTTTCTGCTGCAAGGTGGATAATGCCATCTACATGCTCATCCTGCATCAACTGATAGAATGCGTCGAAATCGCAGATATCCATCTTAACAAACTTATAGTTGGGCTTGTTCTCAATGTCTTTGAGATTGGCAAGGTTACCTGCGTATGTCAGCTTGTCGAGATTGATGATATTATACTCGGGATACTTGTTTACAAAAAGTCTCACCACATGTGAACCAATGAAGCCTGCTCCACCTGTGATTACTATATTTTTCTTTGCCATAGTTCTTTTTTATAGATTTCTAAAAGTGTCGGAGTCTACTTCCATTTTCTTTTCTTCGATGACTTTGAGCAGATATTGTCCGTATTGGTTTTTGAGCATGGGTTTTGCCAACTCACGCATACGGGCTTCGTCTATCCATCCTTGTCGGTAGGCTATACCTTCCAAACATGCTACTTTCAGTCCTTGTCGTTTTTCTAACACTTCGATATAGGTTGAGGCTTCTGAAAGCGAATCGTGTGTACCTGTGTCGAGCCATGCAAAACCACGACCAAGGGTTTGCACTTTGAGTTCACCATCGCGCAAGAACCATTGGTTGACAGTTGTTATTTCGTATTCTCCTCGTGCAGAGGGCTTAATTTTACTTGCCACATCTACTACTTTGTTAGGATAGAAATACAGACCAACAACGGCATAGTTGCTCTTGGGGTGTTGGGGCTTTTCTTCGATAGACAGGCAGTTGCCCATTTTATCAAATTCTGCTACGCCATAGCGTTCGGGGTCTTTTACCCAATAGCCAAATACGGTAGCTTTGTTTTCATCTTCGGCAGCTCGCACGGCTTTTTTGAGTTTGGCTGTAAAGTCATTGCCGTGGAAGATGTTGTCGCCAAGTACAAGGCACACGCTATCGTCACCAATAAAGTCTTTTCCGATGGTAAAGGCTTGTGCTAATCCATCGGGCGAAGGTTGTTCGGCATAAGTGAAATGTACGCCATAGTCAGAACCATCGCCTAAAAGACGTTTAAAGCCTGGCAAATCATAGGGAGTAATACCTGCAAGCATCAACACGCTGATAGGGTAATACACCATTGGTTTGTCATAAATGGGCATTAGCTGTTTGCTGATGCCTTTGGTAATGGGGTACAAACGTGTACCACTACCACCTGCTAATACTATTCCTTTCATAAGTTCGTTGTGTTTAAACCTCTCAGATTGGGATATGCCCATAGAGTAGGCTTTTTGCGGTTTAAGTTTTTTCGACCTTTAATTCGAAAAGAGTTGTTATTTGTTCCCCACTACAGTATTGCTCTGTGCTTGCCGTCAATCGGGTGGGGAGGTTTATTAATATTCGAATGTAGTGATTCGTGTGTAAGCAGTCAAATTAGGGCATACCCCAAAGAGCAGGCACTTTTCAGTGTCTACCTTTATTGACTTTGTTAAAAATTCGATTGTAAATTCACATTGTGGACTACTCCAGTCCGATACAAGAGGGTAGGAGTGAAGGATAATCCCTGCAACTCTCAAAGATTTTGTGAAAAATTTACCAAGGTAGTTCCAAACTGAACTACCATGAAGCTTGCACCATACTAATGATACTATGGTAAGTAGCTGTCATTTGAGCACCAAAATCACTTCCAAAATGAAATGAGTTGTTGCGTGCTGTGGTTAAACATATTATTGTTCAGAAAAAATGACTGAAGGGATTGACCATGAGGTAAAGCCTCTGTTTGGTACTTGAAATAAAAGCGTTCTAAATCTTCGTTGCTGTACATATTTTTTAAATTTTTGTTCAGTGCAAAGATCTGAACTTTAGAGGTAAGCCCTAATAGACTGCTTACAAAAAAGTATGTTGACTTATTTTGCCATTTATGTTAACTTACTCGAACATATTAGCTAAGGTTCTTTTGCCTTCAAAGTACCTTGTCAGTTCCACCTAAGTAATACTCCTGTACCAGCTTAGTGAAACGCCTGTACCAGTTAGACAAAACTGAAAGCAGTACAGAGGTTAAGTAATACCTAGATTTTAAACCTACCTAATAATGTATTATGATGTTTGTACTCAAATTGAGACCTACCATTTTTATTTTAATTCGCAAGTAACAATTCTGATTTTTAGTCCTAATCTGAGTGTTCACAACTTTGCCATTGTTTTATCTTTAAAATGAATCCAATACACTAAGTATTACGTTCTTACGATTAGTAGAATTACATTCTTCAAGAGGTACACCTAAAGTATCAGCCACCTCTTTTGCATATATTATTTCTTCTTCTTGAAATTCAGTTATAAGCTCCAATGAATAATTGTGTAAATCTCGTTGATTTAATCTCTGACATATAACATTTGGTTCTTCTTTCAACACAACAATCATTGAAGGAGACATAGTCTCAAATACTTCGATAGGAACACGCTCTATACCGCCGTGTTCTGTCAACAAGCAAAAATGTCCATCCAAAATATAGTTTTTATCTTGATCCATAAAGTAAGGAAGATTTTGTAATAATTTATTTTGTGTTTCGCCAACATTTTCAACTTCCTTATGAGTAGAATTCTCCCACTTAATTATATCACTACAAGATAAACTCTCTATCTGTGAATATTTACTTTTTATCATTGAGGCAAACGTTGATTTTCCAACACCATGCACACCTCCTACAAATATAATTTTTCCCATTTTTTGTATGAGATACTTGTTTTTTGTTTTTTTATAGAATATAGATAACAGCCTCACTGTGAGCATATCTCCATTGGCATTATAATTTTCCAAGAGTCCATACTTATCCATCAATGGCAGCATTTTCTTCCTTCCATAATTGCTTATGCCATTAATTGCGATCATATAAAGTTCAGCATTGCTTAGTTGAGATTGTAAAAAATCTGCATATTTTTTAGAATCCGACAATTGTGAGTCGTCTATATACTTAAGTATATGGTACAGATGGCGAAAATAATGTCCCAAGTTAGAAACATTTGGCAGGAAAAAATCTATATAGAGACCATTAACTCTATTTTTCAACATCACCTTATTATCTTCGGTAACTTCATCTTGAATGTAATTTAACTCAGAAAGTGCATCTTCAAGTTGCGATTTAAGGCCTTGAAGATACAAAATGCCTTCATAAGTTTCGTCACCGATAATTCCTTTCAACTGAGTTCTAATAATCTGCTGTTGCTCTAACAAGCTAAAGAAAGTTGTTTCAAACTGTTGGCGTTTTATTGCTTCATCTTGTTTTCTTGCAAATTTTACTTGGGATGTATAGGTGATATAAACAAGATAAATGCTTATAACTCCAACTATAGTACCAATTGTGCCACCAATATAGTCTCCAAAAATACCAAAGTCACTAGACGATTCTGTAAAACCAAATGTGCGCAACGTAATACAATAGACTATTATTGGACTAATAGCTAATAGCACCACAAACAACAAAAGAATAGACTTAAAAATCGCTTTCATCTATATACCTATAAGATTGAGGTGCTTTAACACCAGGATATTTAGCAATTATATCAATCGGTTCTTTATAAGGGCGGAAAGAATCTATGACTATGGCATATGCTTTATCTTTATTCATATAGTATTTCATAAAACTTTCTTCTGTCATACCCGACTGCGCATGGGTTTTCTGCCAAATTTTATATGGAGTATCAGATAGAATTCTTTTAAACTTGATTTCACCAACCAATTTCTTTACATTACCAGATGAATAAACGACAATCGTATCTATATCTCTCCTCTTAAATTCTTTTTTGCGAAATTCATATCGTTTCTCCCCAGAAATAATTTTTTCTACATACTGAGGTTTAATCGATAATAAAATTTTCATTGATATTTCCTTTTTTTAATATATAATCAAATTGATTATCTGTGAGTTGAAAGAATCCCCAATATAAGGTTGGAGATATTCCTGCTTCGTCTAATAACATACCCCTCGTTATTCTCTTGGCTAATGCTATATTATAAATCATCTTAATGACAACTAAATTATCATTTTGATACCATTTTCGCAAATCAGACTCTTCAAAGATACTATAAGATTCGCAATATTCAAGATACTCTTCAATAGATAAAAAGTCACATTTGGTTTTCACTTCTTCTACTTGACAAATTGATGTGACAACACTACGAAAACGGGCAGGCCCCATGCCATCATTGGTCCTATATATTGCAATGAGGTCTCCTTTTTTTAAAGTAGCTGTCTTAGGCATGAAACAGACATATACCTTATGAATGCTATTAGAGAAAGAAACATCCTTCACCAAATCTTCTGTATTTCTTACCTCATTCTTCAATATGGAATCAGAGAACAACGGAGTATGGAACTTTGGATATATGGATAGCAAGAACTTTCGTTTATGCTTCGGTTGGATAAGAGGGTAGTCATATACAATATTCCCCATGCAAACAGAAAAATCCTTTAGTAAGACCAGTTCTTCCTGCTTTGTACCATAATTTTTAAAACCATAATCTTTAAAACCATACCTTTTGAGTAAATCTATAAGACGATTATGTTTGGGAAATATGGTAACATAAGCTTCCTCAAAACCCTCATAGATTGCACGATCCATTATCTTTTTGATAAATTTCTCGCCTAAGCGAGTATTATGTGCATCTATTTTAAAGGTGCCTACCTTCAAACGTTTCTTAGGTTTCATTACAGGAGTTATATTGTTGTCAACTTTTTGATTTTCGTCTTTAGTGTATAGGAATCCCTGCAAATTACCTTCTTCATCATATTGGACAATTGCCTCCTCTCCTTGTACACTTTTTCTCCCAAACCATTCTTTAAATTCCGGATAGTCTTCTTTTAAACTATCAAAAAAAGTATCAGCAAGATTAACTGATGAAAACTTTTGTATTTCCATATTTGTTGCTACACGTAAGCAGGCAATTTAGGGCATACCCCAGAGAGCAGGCACTTTTCAGTGCCTACCTTTATTGACTTTGTAAAAAATTCGATTGTAAATTAACATTGTGGACTACTCTAGTCCGATACAAGAGGGTAGGAGTGAAGGGTAATCCTTGCACTCCTCAAAGATTTTTTGTAATATTTACCAAGGTAGTTCCAAACCGAACTGCCGTGAAGCTTGCACCATACTAATGATACTATGGTAAGTAGCTGTCATTTGAGCACCAAAATCACTTCCAAAATGAAATGAGTTGTTGCGTGCTGTGGGTAAGCACATTATTGTTCAGACAAAATGACTGAAGGGATTGACCATGAAGTCTCTGTTTGGTACTTGAAAGAAAAGCGTTCTAAATCTTCGTTGCTGTACAAATTTTAAAAATTTTTGTTCAGCGCAAAGATATGAACTTCAGTGGTAAGCCTTAATTTGAGTACTTGCATACTATTCGCTTGGTGTTCCCCACCACAGTATCGCTCTGTGCATGCCGCCACTCGGATGGGGAGATGTTGAATTTTGAATATTGAGTGTTAATTTGTAGGTTATCGACCCACCAAGTTAACATTTAACACTAAGAAAATTTTAAACTTAACACTGAGAAAGCTTAGCTATCTCTTCCTGTGAAAGCCCTGTTGCATTTATTATAGCGTCAATGGGCATATTCATTTCAAGAAGTTTTTTGGCTATTTCTACAGCTTTGTCTTTTTTGCCTTTTGCAATACCTTTCTCTTCTGCATTATCTAACGAGTTCTTCATGTCGCGATAAGCTTTAAGACTGTCCTCATATTCACGAAGTTCTGTCTTAGAGAATCTTGCGATTTCAGCTTGATTAAACAAACGACTAAATACTGCTGTCTGGAGATACTCGGGTTGACGGTCAAGACGCGAGAGGTTTTGAAGAACATAAATCCACTTGTCATAATTGGTCTTTAGTTCTTCTATACTCTTTTTGAACTTGGCTATTTCAACATACTTAAATGTGAGTTTATCATTGAACACTCGATGTGTTTGCTTGTCAAGCAAGCCGATGTCGTGATTGATGGTGTCTTGTGCAAAAGCAGAATCTGTCATGTCGTAGTTGAGTAATGCAACAACATAAACATGCTTGAGTTCATAATTCCAAACTTCTCCTTTTTGTGCTTGCTCACGAATAGGGAATGTGGCATAATAGAGGGAACGGTCTTTGAAGTATTTCTGACTGGCATTCTGCATCTCAACGATAAACTTCTCGCCCTTCTCATTCTCACAATATACATCGAATATAGCCTTGCGGTCTGCACGTACATCACCAACATGCTCACTATTAAGGAATGTCACGTCTTTTACAACCTGTTCACCATCAAACAGAGAGTTGAGAAAATCAATTAACAAATCCTTGTTGGGATTAGTGCCAAAGATTCGCTTGAAACCGAAATCGGTCAGCAAACTGATATATCGTTCTTCTGTGTTTCGCATAACCTTAATGTTTTGTTTGTATTATCACACAAAGATAAAGGATATATTCTATATTTACAAGAATATTGGCACTAATTAAACTTTTATTTAACGTTGTCTGTAATATTTGGTTGTTTTGCAAAATCATTTTGCTGTTCAACAACCATTTTGCTTAGTGCTTCGCTTGCCCCAGGCTATGCGCTTCTGCCCTTACAGGGCGTCACTAACGAACGTGTTTGACCCAGGGTGTCGCTTCGCTTGCCCTGGGGTAAGCGCTGTTGCCCTTTCAGGGCGCTTTATCGGCTGCACCTCAGCAATTCAAGCAAGCTTGATTGCATTCGGTTTGCACGATAATTCAGCCCGCCTCTGCCTATATCAGAAACTCCAATATAGGATGCTATTTATCCACTATCACTCGCATACCCAAACCTGTGAGTCTTATCTTTATTTCACCATTTGCCGTTTCTGTGGGTTGAGCCATTATCTTGCGACCGATTAATCCATGCTGTTGTTGCGCGAGCATACGGGGGGTATGGATGTTGGGATTGCTGGGGACTTCAAGTATATAGCCGGGAGCCTTTATCTGTTTACTGGGCATTATGCTAAAATACCTGTGGCGATTGGGAATACCCAATATGCTACGGCGTTTGGGACTGAAAATGAGTTCTTTTCTGGCATACATATCTATTAGCTTGACTGACTTGATGATTTCTTCACGACTGCCAGTAACTACATAACGGATGTTCCTATTGAGCTTGCATTGTGCATTCAACTTGGCGTCAACTAGTGTTATCGCCCCACTTTGAATCAACGATTGTATAATGGGCATGGTTACCTCTCGATATTTTGAAGAAATCTCGATGGTTACCCTTTGCCTATCTCCCACATTTCCCCCATTCAATCTGTTTCTTTCATATTCTTCTCTCTCTTTTCTCACTTCTGGACTTTCGAGCATAAGTTTGATATGATAACGTGCCGAATGAGGCTTGCTATCTTTGACATTGGAACATAATGCGAGGAGAAAGGTGATGAATGTCCTCTCCTTCTGGGCAGTCACCTTATCTACTAGGCACTTAACATACATGTCCTTCACTACTTTATAGGCAATGTCCCTGTAATCATTGCAGGTTTGCAATATCGAAGCGTATGCCTTGGTTTTGGCTATATCGTCGCCAAGATAACATGCCAAACGGATGATTTCTAATGACGCGAGTTCGAGATAATATTCTAAGAAGTAAAGAGCAGAAAAACATCCAGCCTACAAAGGGTGGCCATAAAATGGTCACCTGTCAAAATTATGTAAGTTTATTTT
>ERZ1026874.297-NODE-297-length-33018-cov-13.627704_pt1 | contig 33018 bp, 18 predicted proteins | sample MGYA00380167_ERZ1026874 | MGnify/ENA primary metagenome ERZ1026874 (study PRJEB33269, sample SAMEA4719803) | human gut metagenome | biome: human-associated habitat; feature: organic feature; material: feces | place: Cameroon | collected 2013-10 ...
ACACTCCGCGCAAACTTAAACAACCAATAAAAGAAATAGATTGATCGTTCAATTTCTGTTCTGTATCTGATGAAGAGTTAACAGCGCACTCCGCTACGCATGGCGGAGTGCAGCCGTTTGCTATGTTACGGCATTATCGGATGAACAGGAGTTCACGATACTTAGGCAGCGTCCAGAGCTCGTCGGCTACGGTGAGCTCCAGCTTGTCTATCTGATAACGGATCTCCTCCATCTTTGGAGCCACCGTGTCGTGATAGGCGATTGCCTTGTCGTGCTCGCTCTCGATCTTGTTGGCCACCTTGCGGGCATTGACCAACTCCTCGACACCGGTCTCGATGATCTGTGTGCGCTCGGCTATCTTCTTGATGATGTTGATGTTACGGGCGGTGAGCTTCTTGCCCTCGTCCTCGCCGAAGATGTCGATCATGTTCTCCACATTCTTTGCCAACTGGCTCTGATAGTGGGTGGCGACAGGGATGATATGGTTCATGGACAGGTCGCCCATCACACGGGCCTCGATCTGTATCTTCTTGGTGTAGGTCTCCCACTTCACCTCGTTGCGGGCCTCGAGCTCGTTCTTCTTCATCACACCCATGCTCTCGAACATCTCGATAGATGCTGGGTCGAGATAGCGCTCGAAAATCTTAGGACAGCTCTTCTCGCAGTCGAGTCCGCGCTTGGCAGCCTCTTCCACCCACTCGTCGCTGTAGCCGTTGCCGTCGAAACGTACTGGCTTGCAGGTCTTGATGTCCTGGCGAACGATGTCGATGATGGCTGAGGTCTTGTCCTCGCCCTTGGCGATGAGTGCGTCGACACGCTTCTTGAAGTCGGTGAGGGCTTCGGCTACGGCGGTGTTCAGCACAATCATGGCTGAGGCACAGTTGGCCTCGCTACCTACGGCACGGAACTCGAAGCGGTTGCCGGTGAAGGCGAATGGTGAGGTACGGTTGCGGTCGGTGTTGTCGATCATCAACTCAGGAATCTCAGGAATATCGAGCTTCATGCCCTGCTTGCCTGCCATGACGAAGAGGTCTTTCTTGTCAGCCTTCTCGATATGGTCGAGCAGGTCGGTGAGCTGCTTGCCAAGGAAGGAAGAGATGATGGCTGGTGGTGCCTCGTTGGCGCCCAGACGATGAGCATTGGTGGCACTCATGATAGAAGCCTTGAGCAGACCGTTGTGCTTGAATACACCCATGAGGGTCTCGGTGATGAAGACAACGAAGCGAAGGTTGTCCTCTGGTGTCTTGCCTGGACCATGGAGCAGGATGCCGGTATCGGTAGAGAGACTCCAGTTGTTGTGCTTACCTGATCCGTTGATGCCTGCGAAAGGTTTCTCGTGCAGCAGGACACGGAATCCGTGATGGCGTGCCACCTTCTTCATCAAGCTCATGAGGAGCATGTTGTGGTCGACAGCCAGATTGGTTTCCTCGAAGATTGGTGCGAGCTCAAACTGGTTGGGCGCTACCTCGTTGTGACGTGTCTTGCAGGGGATGCCGAGCTCGAGTGCCTGTATCTCGAGGTCTTTCATGAAGGCCTGTACACGCTCAGGGATGGCTCCGAAGTAATGGTCGTCCATCTGCTGGTTCTTGGCTGAGTCGTGACCCATCAGGGTGCGGCCTGTAAGCATCAGGTCGGGACGGGCTGCATAGAGGCTCTCGTCGACGAGGAAGTACTCCTGCTCCCAACCCAGGTTGGAAACGACTTTCTTTACATCGGGATTGAAATAATGGCATACGTCGGTGGCTGCCACGTTGACGGCATGGAGTGCACGGAGCAATGGTGCCTTGTAGTCGAGTGCCTCACCGGTGTAGGAGATGAAGACTGTAGGAATACAGAGTGTATCGTCGATGATGAATACTGGCGATGTAGGATCCCAGGCTGAATAGCCACGTGCCTCGAAGGTGGAGCGGATACCGCCTGATGGGAATGAGGAGGCGTCTGGCTCCTGCTGTACGAGCAACTTGCCTGAGAACTGCTCTATCATACCGCCCTTGCCGTCGTGCTCGATGAAGGCATCGTGCTTCTCGGCTGTGCCCTCGGTAAGAGGCTGGAACCAGTGTGTGTAATGGGTTACGCCATTCTCGTCGGCCCACTGCTTGATGCCCTTGGCCACGGCGTCGGCGATGTTGCGGTCGAGTCGTGCGCCATTGTCGATTACGTCTACCAGTTTCTCATAAACATTGGCTGGCAGATACTTGTACATCTTCTGTCGGTTGAATACCTTCTTGCCGAAGAACTCACTGGGTCGCTCACCGGGAGCTGCCACTTCAACTGGCTTTCTCTTGGAAGCCTCTGATACGGCTTCAAATCTTAAATTGCTCATACCCTTATATATTTTATGTTGAATTATTAATATTCTATGTTTAATTGGTTCTGTTTATTTCCCCATCCACTTGGCGATACGCTGCATCGCCTCGCGGCAGTCGTCGTGCTCGCCAAAGGCGGTGAGGCGGATGTAGCCTTCGCCCGATGGACCGAATCCTACGCCCGGGGTGCACACCACGCTGGCTCCGTAGAGCATCTCTTCGAAGAACTTCCAGCTGGGGGTGTTGCCAGGGGTCTTCACCCAGAGATAAGGTGCATTCTCGCCGCCGTAGACGCTGAAACCGAGGCGCTGAAGCTCTGCCCGCATGTAGTGGGCGTTCTCCATATAGTAGGCGATGGTGGCCTTCACCTGTTCCTTGCCCTCGGGGGTGTAGATGGCTTCGGCTGCGCGCTGACTGATATAGCTGGTGCCATTGAACTTGGTGCACTGGCGACGGTCCCAGATGGGGTTGAGTGCTACTTCCTCGCCACTCAGCGTCTTCGCCTTCAGCTCTTTGGGCACGATGGTGTAGCCGCATCTCACACCCGTGAAGCCTGCCGTCTTGGAATAGCTGTGGAACTCTATCGCCACCTTGCGGGCACCTCTGATCTCGTAGATGGAGTGTGGTATCTCGGGATCGGTGATGTAGGCCTCGTAGGCTGCATCGTAGAGGATGATGCTCTCGTTCTTGATGGCATAGTTCACCCACTTGCGAAGCTCGTCCTTGGTGATGACGGTGCCGGTGGGATTGTTGGGATAACAGAGGTAGATCATGTCTACACGGTGGTCGGGAATCTGGGGTGTGAAGTCGTTGCCTTCATTGCAGGGCATGTACACCACATTGCTCCAGTGTCCGTTCTCGAAGACGCCCGCACGTCCTATCATCACATTGCTGTCGATGTAGACAGGATAAATGGGGTCGGTGACTCCGATGTTGTTGTCCCATCTCAATATCTCCTGTATGTTGCCGGTGTCGCTCTTGGCTCCGTCGTTGACAAACACCTCGTTGACATCGAGATGGATGCCGCGTGGCAGGAAGTCGTTCTTGATAATCGCCTCGCGCAGGAAGTCGTAGCCTCGCTCAGGGCCGTAGCCTCGGAAGGAAGCCTGCACTGCCATCTCTTCCACCGCTTTGTGCATGGCCTGGATAACGGCCGGACAGAGAGGCTGGGTCACGTCGCCAATGCCCAAACTGATGACTCGATGCTTGGGGTGCGCTATCTTGTAGGCGTTCACCTTCTTGGCGATGTCGGCAAAGAGATAATTGCCGGGAAGCTTCAGGAAATGTTCGTTTACTAATGCCATATTCTTATTCTCCTTTTATTATGTATATTTAAGTTTGCCGTAATTTTTGTTCTTCACTCTTCATTCTTCATTCCCCGGCAGGGGAATTTCCCCCTCAAAGGCGAAGGCTGCCGGGCCTGTCATGTAGACATGGCCGTCGGCCTCGCTGTATTCGATCTGGAGTGTTCCGCCATCCATCACAATGTTGCTCTTCCGGCTGGCACGTCCTGTGAGGAAGGCTGCCACAGCCGTGGCGCAGGCGCCTGTTCCGCAAGCCATCGTGATGCCGCTGCCCCGTTCCCATACCCGGGTGCGGATGGTGTCGGCATCGGTGAGCTGCGCGAACTCGATGTTGCAGCGCTGGGGAAATGCCTCATTGTATTCGAGCAGCTTGCCGTAATGTGCGATGTCGATGGTGTCGATGTCATCGACAAAGGTTACGAAGTGAGGATTGCCCATGCAGACATAGGTGCCTTCGAAGATGCGCTCGTCGGCGGCAAGCACCGAAGGGCCTACGAACTGCTCCTGGTTCTGGAGTAGCGGCTTCAGCATGTCTACCGTCACCGATTCCACCTCCTTGCCATCCTGAATATGCAGTTTCAGTATCTTGACACCCGAAAGGGTTTCCAACCGAATGGTGTCCTTGTGGGTGAGTCCTTTCTCGTAGAGATATTTTCCGATACAACGACTGGCATTGCCGCACATCATGGCTTCGGAGCCGTCGGCATTGAATATGCGCATCGAATAGTCTGCACGTCTGCCGTCGTGGGGCTTGCCTATGAGAACCAGTCCGTCGCTGCCTATTCCTGTATGGTAAGCACTCCAGGCGATGGCGGCTTTCTCGGGATCGGGAATGTCGTAGAGCTGTGTGTCGACGTATATGTAGTCGTTGCCGGCTCCCTGCATCTTGGTGAAATGAACTGTTCTTCTCATATTGCGTTGTTGTTTGCCTTTTTGTTCTACTTCTTGTTATTGTCTGACTTTTTGTTATGTTATCCGCAGTTTCAATAACTTTTTGTTTCTTTTCGTGTGCAAAGATACGACATTTTGTTTTCTTATCCGTATTTTTTTATGCAAAATAAATCTAAAAATATACTCATTCTTACAGTTTGCTATATATGAGCGGTGTTTTAATTACAATTTATCACTTCCCAAAGCTTCCACCATGATAGTTTGCTCTTCTTTTCGTGTTTCATAGTTTCATCTTCATGCTTTTCTATGGCTTCCTGCTGTCATGATGCAAAACGTCACCTCCTTTATACAGAAAGTAGCACTCCACTCGCGCATACACGATAGAAACTTTCGATTTTTTCAAGTTTTCCCCACACGCCCTGAAGGGGCAGAAGCTCTTAGCCCAGGGCATCGCCCTGGGTAATTACGGCAGCAAACCTGTCGCCCTGTAAGGGCAAAAGCTTTAAAATACCGGACAATATACAAAGCTTTTGCCCTTACAGGGCGCCTTTCTGATTGTCATTGTACCCAGGGCGATGCCCTGGGCTAAGAGCTTCTGCCCTTTCAGGGCGTGCTGCTTATAGGAGCTTTACCTTTCCAGGGCGTGCTGCTTCTGGAAGCTTTGGGCCTTCAGCCCGTACTTAAACCACTTGCGAAACTTGAGTCAAAGAATTATTCTCCATGAACCTCGCTCAGCATCTTCTCTATGAGGCGGGGAACACCATAACTGTCTATTTCCGACTCGGGAATCCAGATGTAATCGGGAGAAAGGAGAGGACGACGAGAAACATCGAGAAGATAGAAGTCGGCAAGGAGAATGCGATGGGTGAGAACATGCTTCACACCCTGCGACAGAAGACGAAGATGTGCATCAGGCGCACCGCAGTCCAACTGCTGCAATAACTCGGCAGGCGTGGCAGCACGGGTGCCGTCGGGAAGCGAGGCATTGAAAGGCTCCCACAGCCCCTGCCAGATGTCGCCCTCGCCCCTGCGATGGATGGCGGTAAACGCCTGCGAGGAAGACGGCTCCTTACACCTTATATATATATAGGCAAGACGACGCGTCTTGATCTGAAGCTTGCGCTGCTTGACGGGCAACTCCTCTGTCCTGCCGGTGCGGAAAGCCTCACAACTCTCCATCAGCGGACAATCAGAACAACGGGGCGACTGAGGCGTGCACTGCAAGGCGCCAAAGTCCATGATGCCCTGATTGTAGGCTGAGACCTCGGAAGGAGGCAGGAGCGACTGAGCCAAGGCTGCAAACTCCTTCTTGCCCTGCGTGGAGTTGATGGGGGTGGAGACACCAAAGTGGCGCGACAGCACACGATACACGTTGCCGTCCACCACTGCCGCCCTGATGCCGAAAGCAAAGGAGGCAATGGCTGCTGCGGTGTAGTCGCCCACTCCCTTCAGCTGTCTGATGCCTTCGAGTGTGGAGGGAAACTGTCCCAATGCCACTATCTGACGAGCAGCGGCATGCAGGTTGCGGGCACGCGAATAATAGCCCAAGCCCTGCCAGAGCCTCAGTACCTCGTCCTCGCTCGCCGAAGCCAAAGCCTCAACAGTGGGAAACTGGCGCATGAACCGCTCCCAGTATTCCCATCCCTGGGCGATACGCGTCTGCTGCAATATCACCTCGCTCAGCCAGATGGGGTAAGGGTCGGTGGTGTCGCGCCAAGGCAAAGCCCTGCCGTTATCGCGAAACCATGAAAGAATCGCATAAGAAAAAGTTGTATTCGACACCATATCCACTCGATTTTATTTTACTTTCCCCTTACCTTTTTACCCTTTTACTTTTTTACCTTTTTACCTTTAAAAAAACTTACGGCTGGCACAGCAATGCACACACCCTGTCCTGGAAGTGGCGGGCATTGACGGCATGCATGATGCCATTGTTGAGAATGACGAAACACAGGTCGTGCCCGTTGGCTGCCGTACAATAGCCGGCAAGGGTGATGATGCCTGTCAGCGTGCCCGTCTTGGCCCGCACGTTGCCGCTTGCCGAAGTGCCACGCATTCGCTTCCTCAGCGTGCCGTCGATGCCGGCAATGGGCAGCGAAGGACGAAGATGAGGATAGATGTTCTCGTTGCGATAAGCATAACGCAGGAGCAGACACTCCTGTTCGGCACTGAGATAATTGTAGAGCGAGAGGCCCGAGCCGTCGGTCAACTTGCAGCGCGAGGCATCCAGTCCGAGTTTGCGGATGAGCTGTCGCTCCACGCTGCGCGCACTCTTGGCGCTGGCAGGACGGTTGCCCGTAGAGGCTGCTATCTGATAATACATGCTCTCGGCATAGAGATTGTCGCTCTCCTTCATCATCTTCTGCATAATCTGATCCATGGTGTGGAAACGCGTGCACACCGAGAAGGCGCTCTCAGGGCAGCGCTTCACCTGAGGCGTGTCGGCCTCGAGCACGATGCCAGCATCCTTCAGCCTGTCGACGAAACGATCCATAAACCCATCCTTGCGGGCAAAGACCAAAGGCGAGAGCACGGGATTGTCGTCGTCCCAGCACCAGCCCTCGCCCAGAAGGTCGGCGTCCTTCATCGAGCGGTCGGCATAGATGCTGCCACGGATGGTGTCGACGCCCATGTCCTGCAGACTGCTCACAAAAGCCCGCATGTCATCGTTGTTGAATCGCGGATCCATGCCGCCCACGCAGTACACGTCGCCGTAGAGCACGCCTTCCTCTATCTTGCCCGTATACTTGAGCTGCGTCTTAAACTGATAAGAGCCACCCAACCTGTCGAGGGCAGTGATGGCTGTAAGCAGCTTCATCGTGCTGGCAGGACGCATGAGCTGACGCTCGCGATGGCGATAGATGCACGAGTCGGCCTGCAAGTCCCACACCATGATGGCAACCTGCGAAGTCTCGAACATATCGCTCTGCAAGAGACGGTCGAGCCCCTGCCTTACATTCTCGGGCCAAGGCAGGCGCAAGCCGCTGGCTGTGATGGGATCGACAGCCAACGAGTCGGCAGCTAAGGAGTCGGCACAGAGTGTGTCTGCCGCCGCCTCGCTTTCGTCCCTGTCCTCTACTACTTCCTCCTCGCCCGCCACCAAGGGCGCAGCGCTCTTCTTCACGTCCTGTGCTCCTACAGGAAGCGAAAGCATCGCCACCATGCAGAGCAACCAAATATATCTGTATTTCATTCTTTTATCTTGTAATGTTCTTTTTATTTTTTTTCAGGAGTTAAGGAGTTATCGCTCCCTGCGGTCGCTGAGGAGTTAAGACCTTTCCCCAATTCTCTCCGCTATTGCCTTTTTCATTCCCTCCTCGTTGTCGGGCTGAACCGTCACCATGTTGCCAGCTCCGTATTCGATGAGCAGGCAGTGGTCGAGGCCGAAGAAGCACCGTATGCTCTCCACCCTCACCACATCGCACAACGGCACATTGCGGTTCGTGGAGAAACGTCCCTCGTCGATGATAAGGAAGTCCATCTCCTCGTCGCGGTCGATGGGTTTCACACGGCGGATGGTGTACGTGGTATGCAGAATGCGCTCTATCATTCCCACGATGACAATAGCCACCAAGATGCCCAGAATCGCCGTCTTGACCCAAAAGAAATATACGGCCAAAGCCGTGAAAAGCCCCATGCCCAAACGCACGGGAAGCGTGATACGCTTATGAAATGTTCTGTCTGTCATTATCGTTTTCTACAAAAAAACACTGCAAAATTACAAAAAATATGGCTTTTAATGCTCACTTTAAAGATAAATTATTACTTTTGCAAACAATTAGGATAAAATCCATTAAATTAGTTTAAAGTAAACTCAATGGTTTATAAGTATGATTTTCTGATTATCGGTGCAGGAGTTGCCGGTATGAGTTACGCCCTGAAAGTGGCCAGAGCGCATAAAGGTAAAGTGTGCATGATCTGCAAGACATCGCTCGACGAAGCCAACACATCATTCGCACAGGGAGGCGTTGCCTCAGTCACCAACCTCGAAGTGGACAACTTCGACAAACACATCCAGGATACAATGATTGCTGGCGACTACATCAGCGACTACAAAGCCGTGCAGCAGGTTGTCACCAAGGCACCCGAACAGATCAAGGAGCTGGTGCAGTGGGGTGTCAACTTCGACAAGCAGCAGGACGGCAAGTTCGACCTTCACCGTGAGGGAGGACACAGCGAGTTCCGCATCCTGCACCATGCCGACGACACGGGAGCCGAGATTCAGCGCGGACTGATGGAAGCCGTGCGCAGCAATCCAGATATCGACATCAAGGAAAATCATTTCGCTGTCGAGATTATCACACAGCACCACTTAGGCGCACGCGTCACACGCCGCACTCCTTACATCAACTGCTACGGAGCCTATGTGCTCAACCCCGAGACTCAGAAGGTGGACACCTATCTGAGCAAGGTGACAGTGATGTGTACGGGCGGCTGCGGAGCCGTGTATCAGACCACTACCAACCCCGTAATCGCCACGGGTGACGGCGAGGCTATGGTCTATCGTGCCAAGGGAACAGTGGCCGACATGGAGTTCGTACAGTTCCACCCCACAGCCCTCTTCCACCCAGGCGAGACTCATCCTGCCTTCCTCATCACCGAAGCCATGCGTGGCTATGGCGGCATCCTGCGCCTGCCCAACGGCGAGAGCTTCATGGAGAAATACGACAAGCGACTGAGTCTGGCTCCACGCGACATCGTGGCACGTGCCATCGACAAGGAGATGAAGAAGCACGGACTCGACCACGTATGCCTCGACGTCACTCACAAGAATCCCGAAGAGACCAAGCACCACTTCCCCAATATTTATGCCAAGTGCCTGAGCATCGGCATCGACATCACCAAAGACTACATCCCCGTACGTCCGGCAGCCCACTATATGTGCGGCGGCATCAAGGTCGACCTCAACGGCTGTTCGAGCATCAACCGCCTGTATGCTCTGGGCGAATGTTCCTGCACGGGTCTGCACGGCGGCAACCGTCTGGCAAGCAACTCGCTCATCGAGGCTGTGGTCTATGCCGACACAGCTGCCAAGCACAGCATCGAGCATGTCGACGAGTACGACTTCAACGAAAAGGTGCCTGCATGGAACGATGAGGGAACACTGACCAACGAGGAGAAAGTGCTCATCACACAGAGCGTCAAGGAAGTGGGCGAATGCATGAGCAACTACGTGGGCATCGTGCGCAGCGACCTCCGACTGAAACGTGCCTGGGACCGACTCGACCTGTTGTACGAGGAGACCGAGAACCTCTTCAAGCGTGTCAAGGTAAGCAAGGAACTCTGCGAGCTTCGCAACATGATCAACGTGGGTTATCTCATCACCCGCATGGCGATAGAGCGCAAAGAGAGCCGTGGTCTCCACTACACCATCGACTATCCCGTCCACGCCTACGACAAGAAATAAAGAGGAGTAGACTCTACACCTTTTATATTATATAGGGGCGAGACTGCTAAGTGCAGTCTCGCCCCTAATTTGTTTTTACAACACCGCAACAGACACAATTCACCCATATCTATTGTTTTGTCATACCGCCTCGTTTTTGCAGCACGGTTATCTTCATTTCGTCACAATAAACATACGTTTTATAACAAAGCGTAAGATAATTAGGCATAAGAAATACAATTTTTCCTGTATTTTCTTGCATGTTTTAAAACATTTAACTACCTTTGCAGCACATTTATTTGACATTCGTTAATATGTACGAGGGTGAGACGAAAGACAATACAATGTTCACACAGAGAATATTTATACTATTAATTTTCCCTCTAAAGAGATTATCAACATGAAAAAGAGAGTTTTGAGCCTTGCTCTACTCTGCTGTTTTGCCCCCCCATTTGGGCTTATCCATGCAGCCGAGACTGAGCAAGCAGAATTCTTGGTTTTAAAGATGGCCGACTCCAAGACGGCAGAGTTCAAATTAAGTACGCGACCCGTCATCGCTTTTTCCGAAGACAAGTTGCAGATTACATCCGATGAGATTTCCACCGACTATCCTCAGAGCGATGTAACCGAGTTTTATTTCACAGCCATTTCCACAGGCATTGAGGAAAAGGTAAATCCTTCCACCATGAGTTTTAGTTACACCGACAACGCCACGATCCGCATCAGCGGTTCTGCGGCAGGCGAAGCTGTGCTCTACGATGCCAACGGCAAACTGCTACAGCGACAGAAGGTAAGCGGCGGAAACGCTGCCATCAATGTTGCCTCTTACGCACCGGGTGTGTACATTCTGAATCTGACCAACGAACATTCCTTTAAAATCATCAAGAAATAATGAAGAAAACTTTACTTTTATTCACATGCCTTCTTGCCTTCATAGCCATGCCTGTACTGGCACAGCAGAAAACAGTCAAGAAGCGCGTTACCTTTCAGCTCATCAAAAAGCGTGGCGCTGACGCTGCCGTAGCTGGCAAAAGAAAAGCTGCCGCAGCCGCACAGGCTGTCACCAATATCAACAACAGTGTGCTGCTGGCTTACTATCCTGCTGCCGGCTCAGGAGTAGAAGGATACGAAAACTACTACTTGGTTCTTTCTGACAAGGAAGATGTTAGCTACGATGCCAACGAAGGCCAGATCAAAGCCAAAAGCGCAGCTGTAGCCGAACTCGACCTTTATGCGCCAGAAGGAACAGGCATCGACCTGCCTGCAGGAACCTTCGCTGCCTCTGAGGGCAACTTGTACTATAATCCCGATCTTACTTACGTGGAGAACTTCGACGATAAGGGTAACAGCGACGGCGGTGTGGACATAGCAAGCGACATCAACGTGAGCAAGGCAGAGAACGACGGAATCGTAACCTACACGCTCTCGTTCAGCGATGACAACGGAACACAGTATTCATACGTCGGCGAAATGCAATTCAACAATATGTCAGCGGGAAGCTCTGATGTATATCCTCAGATCTCGACTGACATCAACACCACTTTCCATGGCGGTATCGGCTACTATTACGGCAACCTCATGGACTCTAAGACCGGCAACATGGTGCTCAACCTCTACGACGGAGAGTACGACACCGGGACTGGCGGAATGACAGGCAAGGGACACGACCTCGTCATCAACCTCTACAACCGTCTCTTTGGCGACCCTAAGACTGCCACTGTCGTGCCAGGCACCTATACCGTAGCACGCAACTTCAAGGTAGGAACTTTCTTCCCAGGTATGGAAATCGACTACAACGGCATGACTGTCGTAATGGGAACCTACGTGAAGCGCCGCAAGGCCGTGACAGGAATGGACACCGACTACGACTACTGCTACATCACCAACGGAACCATCACCATCGCCGACGGCGAGAAAGAGGGAACCTACGACATTACCGTAGACTGCACCACCGACCGCGGACACAAGGTGACAGGTACAGCCAAGGGCATCTCGTTCATCTACTACGACAAGTCGGAGAAAGACGACAAGGACGTTGACTCCAACCTCGAGGAGGATGTGCATCTCAAGTTCGACCGCGTGGAGAAGTCACGCATCTACTCGCTCGGTGTGCAGAACGGTGTTCAGGTATTCTCTGTCGACCTCGGTTCGCCAAGCGGCAAGGACGACCAAGACTATACTGGTGACCAGGATCTGCTGCGCATGGAATTCCAGGCAGCCGAAGGCAGCCAGTATCTTCCCGAAGGCACCTACACCCTCATGGAGGAAAGCCATCTGTGGACCAACATGTATGCTCCATTCATGATGACCCGCGGCTACTTCTACAACAACGGCGAGCGCACAGGCACACGCTACCATCACTTCCGCAAGAACCCAGACCCTGCCACCCGCCTGCCATGGGTAGTTGACAAGTGGGCAACAGTCTACTCAGGAACCGTGGGCGTAAGCAAGACCGACAACACACACTACAAGTTCGTCATCAACCTCTTCGACGGCAAAGGCTTCCAGATTACGGGCGAGTTCGACAAGGAGATGGAATACAATTACGAACCATCTTCCATCACTGGCATCGAAGGCATCAAGGCCGACTTTACCGGCAAGACCGAAATATACTCTGTTGGTGGACAACTCATGCAGACCATCGACGGCACCAAGGCTGCCAGCACCGCCAACCTGCCAAGCGGCATCTATATCGTAAAATCAAACAACAAAACTACTAAAATCGTAAAGAAATGAAAAAGTATATAGCTACAGCAGCACTCTGCCTCGCAACAGTGCTCCCCACATTCGCACAGACAAGACGCGTGATGACCGTTCACCAGAAGGACGGCACAACCAAAGTATATAAGGTAAACAGCATAGAGAACGTCACCTTTACCGACGAGGCTCTCGCAACCCTCAGCAACCAGTGGGCATACAACGACGACGTAAAGGACCTCAGCAAGGTAACCATGCAGGATGTCAACGGCTCATACGAGTTCGCACTCTATGGCAGCGACAGCGATACAAAACCTGTATTCGAGCTGACCATTCCACAGAGTCTTATGGGTCAGAAGATTACGCTTGGCTCTGACGACGCTCAGGACGTAAAGGTGGCTTACAATGGCGAGACTCCTAAGCTGACTGGTACGCTCCAGGCTCGTTTCGGCAAGAGCAAGAAGAACGTCACCATCACACTTGAGGCAGAGACTGCCGACTACAGCGACCTGCGCTGCAAGTGGAGCAACGGCGCGTTCACCCAGATTTACACTGCCACCAACAGCATCAAGACAACTAATGTGAACGACGTGAAGACCTATACCGTTGCTTCTGCCCTCGTGCTCAACCCAGCCACTGTAGGTGCGGCAACAACCTTCGCCTTCGGTGATGTCGAGGCTACCACAGCCGACGGTTTGCTGGCAGGCAAGATTGGCGTTGCAGTAAGCATCTCGGCTTCCAAGCTCTACAATGGAACCATCGACTTGGCTGCCGATGCCGACAGCTACACCCTGAAGTACATCGACTACGCCACACGCGTCACCTACGAGAAGGTAAAGGCCGGCACTATCACCACCGCAAAGGACAAGGACGGCAAGCTCTACATCAAGATCAACGCCACCTTCGACGACAACCGTACCATCGAGTTGGAGTATTACGGTGCAACCACTGCCGTAGAGAGCCTCGACGGAATGACTCCTGCTGTGGTAAGCAACAGCTATAAGTTGTACAACCCTGACGGAAGCCCCCTTATAAACAAGGACATCTGCAAGGTGCTTTTTAAGCAAAAGAACAACATCTACACATTCTACCTTTATGGCGGCGAGTTCTCAAGCAAATACAGCGGCGAAAAGGTAACACTGCAGGTAGATGAGAGTTTCATCAATGCCGGAACCATCAATTTGGCTGAGCTGAAAGACGGCGACAACTTCCAGGTGAAATACTCAGACGTACAGTTGTATTCTCCCGATGCCAAATATGGTGGATTTAACAACACTCCAGACAACGGTACATTCTCCATCAAGAAAGACGCTGCCGGCAACTATGAAATCTCACTGGATGTTGTCAACACTTATACCAACGCCATGACACCAAATGGTGCTGGTAACAAGGAGCGTTTGGTATTTAATTACAGCGGAGAAGTAGGAGCATACTAATAACAGATTAAAAAGAAAAAGTAAGAATTAAGAAATGAATAAGAAAGCCATTCTTATGGCATCATTCCTGCTTGTCGGCAGTTTCAGCTTTGCGCAGAAGCTGTCGCCAAGCACAAGCATGATGCTTCACGAAGCAAGAACAGCACAGAAGAAAGCCAAGGCTGCAAATGCTACCCCACAGACTGTCAGCGCATTCATCACCGTCAAGTCGCAGGATGCCATTGCCAAAATAGAGGCTCTGGGAGCCAAAGTGAACTCGCGCATCAGCGAGACACTCGTCACTGCCGACATGCCCCTGTCTGCCATCGAACCTATTTCCAATCTCGATGAGGTTGTTTCGGTTTCGGTAGGTACTGAGGCCAAACTGCTGATGGACAACGCCCGCAAACTGTTGGGCGTAGACGAATGTCACCAAATGACAGAGAATAATGGTCCCTACACCGGCAAAGGCGTAGTCATCGGTATCGTGGACAACGGATTCCAGTACGATCATGTAGACTTTCTCAATGCCGACAAGAGCGACACTCGCATCAAGCGCGTATGGGATCAGCACGGCACTGGCAATGCTCCCGAAGGTTTCGGCTATGGAGCTGAATACAAAACCACAGCCGAGATAAGAGCTGCAAAATATGACCTGACCAGTGGCTTCCATGCCACCCACGTATCGGGCATTGCCTCGGGCAGCGACAAGAGCACACCTTACTACGGAGTGGCTCCCGATGCCGACCTCGTGTTCGTGAGCTTCAAGAGCACCAATGCACAGATTGTAGACGGCATCAAGTATGTATTCGACTATGCCAAGAGTGTAGGAAAGCCTGCTGTTGTCAACATCAGCCTCGGCTCACACATGGGTCCTCACGACGGCAGCTCCGACACCGATCTCTCGTTTGCCAACCTGGTTGGTCCGGGCCGCATCATCGTTGGTGCCGCAGGCAACGAAGGTCTTGACAAACTGCACGCCAGCAAGACCTTTACCGCCACCAACAAGCAAATGAAAACCATGTTTGCCTACGGCAGCGAGCAGGACAACAGTTCCTACAAGCAGGCTTACGTCGACATCTGGGGCGAGAAGAACTCTAAAATCTCTGTCAAGGCTGTTGTTGTAAACACACTCAACGGTAAGATTATCGCATCTTCTGACGAGGTTTCCAACGATGGTACGAAAGAAGTGAACTGGGTTGCCCCCGACGGCAGTGGCGTAGTGGTTCAAGTAGGTCTGTCACTGCAGGAGAATCCTGTCAACGGTCGCACCAACGTGCTGCTCATGAGCCGTGCCACTTCCATCAACACAGGCTTTGCCATCGGTGTTGTGGTGACTGGCGAGGCTGGCAAGACCGTACACATGTGGAACAATGCCTCCTCTGGCGAGTTCACCAGCTTCAACAAGCGTGGCTGGACCGACGGCGACACCAACTGCACAGTAGGCGAGCTGGGCGGCGAGAGTCCTGATGTCATCTCTGTTGGCTCATTCAACTCGAAGGTACAGTACCAGCCCATCAACTTGCAGGGCACACAAAATGCTTTCGGCCTCAACGAGGAACTCATAGGCAAGTTCCTGGAGCACTCAGCCTTCTCAAGCTATGGTCCTACCGCCGATGGTCGCGTCAAACCCGACGTAACAGCTCCTGGCTGCATCATCGTGTCGGCAGGTTCAAGATATTGCTCAGGATGGAGCGACGACAGCAATGTCATTGCCCGCACAGGCAACGATCTCTATACCAACGACGTAGGTACTTCTATGGCTTCGCCTTACGTGGCAGGCTGCGTAGCTCTCTGGCTGCAGGCCAATCCCAACCTAACACCTAAACAGGTGCTCGAAGTCATCGGCAACACAGCTGTCCAGAATGACGATTATATGCCAACAGGACAAATCTTCCCCAACAACACATGGGGTTATGGCCGCATCAATGCCATCAAGGGTCTGAAGCAACTGCTCGGCACAACAGGCATCGATGATGCCAAGACCACTGAGTCTATGTACCGCATCATAACCGACCGCCAGGCTCACACCGCCACATTCTACATTGGCAGCGACAAGGGTCAGGCTCGTGTAGCCGTCTACAACCTCACTGGTCAGTTGATGTATTCTGCACCTATCAACAGCAACGGCGAGACCATCAGTCTGTCAAGCTTGCCCCACGGCGTGTATGTATTCAAGCTGACACAGGGAAGCAACACACAGACCATCAAGTCGACATTGTAATCTCTCAGGCTGAGATAACTCTATCCAATAGGAGGGTGTGTCATAAGTCTGTGACGCACCCTCATTTTTATTTTCTTACCTTTCTCAAACCAACTCAAGTTTCGCAAGTTTTACCCCACACGCCCTGAAGGGGCAGAAGCTCTTGGCCCAGGGCAGCGCCCTGGGCCAAGAGCTTCTGCCCCTTCAGCCCGTACTTAAGCTACATGCGAAAGTTCAGTAACCAACCTACAGCCCGTGCTGCAATTTCAACAATTTTATATAATTCTCCGCCTCAATGAGCTGATGACCAAAATCATACTCTTGACCGTCACTTAATTGTTCCATCATCAAAAAAGCCTCCTAAAGAAGTGAGATTCTCGGATTTTATTTGTACTTTTGCCATACCATTCAGAGTTTTATTGGTCTTTTTATTGCAACACGAAGACAAGCGAAATTTCTGACATGGTACAATCCGAGCAACATATGGTTGCTCAGGGTGCTTATAAAATAGATAAAAATATAGTGTTGCGTCAATTAGGGTGAAACAACTTAAAGAAAATGAAGGCATAGAGCGCAGTTTGTTGCTCGCAATGGCTGTTATAGCGGGATTGACCGTGGCTAATTGCTATTACAACCAGCCTCTTTTGGAAATGATACGTCACGACATAGGAGTGAGCCAGCATGAGGCGAACCTCATAACCGTTGTCACACAAACAGGCTATGCACTTGGGTTGTGCTTCCTTATCCCTATGGGCGACCTCTACTCACGCCGTCGCATAATTGTTGTAAACATGACCGTAGCAGCCATGATGGCCATAGTCATTGCTGTTGCCCACAAGGTGTGGCTTATTTGGGGAGCCTCCCTATTGTTGGGAGCCTGTTCCGTTATTCCACAATTTTTCATTCCGATTGCAGGACAATATTCCGAGAAGAAAAACAAAAGCAGGAATATGGGTGTCGTTCTGTCAGGATTGCTAACCGGCATTCTCGCATCGAGAGTGGTTAGCGGTTATGTTGGCGAATGGTTGGGTTGGCGCGAAATGTTCTTCATCGCAGCTTTTGTGATGGTGCTGTGCATGGCTCTTACGCTCAAGATTATGCCACAGATAAAGAGCAACTATGTGGGCACATATAGGAGCTTGATGGCCAGCGTATTCAATATTGTGAGGAGCAATGGACGAATACGCCTTTATGCCATGCGTGCCGCCTTTAGTTTTGGCAGCATGATGGCCATTTGGTCGTGCCTTGCCTTTAGGTTGGCACAAGCTCCGTTCTTTTCTGGCAGCGAAATGGTAGGAACGTTGGGACTGTGCGGCATAGCCGGGGCTATTGCGGCAAGCGGTGTGGGCAAACTTGTGAATCGCTGGGGCATCAGAAAGATGAGTATTTATGGTGCATGCCTGCAGCTTTTGGCGTGGGCTGCGGCCTGTCTGTTTGGCGACACATTCTTGGGACTTGTTGTAGCCATCATCTTGGTAGATATAGGCTTGCAATGTCTGCAACTAAGCAATCAGAGTGGCTGCATTCAGGAGATGCCTCAAGCCTCCAACAGAGCCAACACCATATTTATGACTACCTATTTTATAGGCGGTTCCTTTGGCACCTATTGTGCCGGATTGGCATGGACACACCATGCATGGACGGGAGTGTGCGCTGTGGGAGCAATCCTGGCTGCCATCTCGCTATGTATAACATGCTTTAATGGGAAGAGAATTTAAGTCTTGGCAATCCTAAGACTCCACGACCTACACTATTTTTGATATTTTGTACACCTTATTATATATATAGGGGCGAGACTGCAAAGATGCAATCTCGCCCCTATTTTGTTTCTACTCAAGTTTCGCATGTTCTTTAACTTCCCCATTTGCGAAAGTTGAGTAACATTATCAAAAAATAAGGGTGATATGTCAGAAAATCAAGTTAAAGCCAATTCTTTCATGCTACTTTTGTACGCAATTAGAAACTATAACTAAAACAATACTTCTTTCTGAAAGAAGCATTCAACATAATTATTTCACCTAAACCTAACAACAAGCAAATGAAGTGTAAACAGAGAAACAGATGCAACAGCAACATGATGCGTGTTACATCAACACTGGCTCTTGCCACAGGACTTCTTTTCCCTGCACCGATTGCCATACAAGCAAGCGGCATGCAGAATGCCAACATTAGTGTACAACAGGACAATGTCACCACAGGCCGCATCATCGACGAAAACGGCGAACCACTTATCGGCGTAACCGTTCGCGTACTGAAAGGCAACACCGGAACAGTGACCGACATTGATGGTAATTACTCTTTACGTGTGGCTAAAGGCACACAACTCAAAATCACTTACACTGGTTACAAAGACCAGATTATCCGCGCAGGAGGAACTGCTCAGATGCAACCAGACGAACTGAACCTCAACGAGGTGGTAGTGGTAGGTTACGGAGTTCAGCGCAAGAGCGACGTAACAGGAGCCCTCATCCGCGTGGGAGAGAAAGAGATGAACGAGCGACCTGTGGGCAACGCCCTTGAAGCCATGCAGGGCAAGGCTGCCGGTGTGGACATCACAAGCAACGAGCGACCAGGAGAAATCGGCAACATCACCGTGCGTGGTGTGCGCTCCATCAATGCCCAGAACTCACCATTGTACGTGGTGGACGGAATTCCACTGATGTCGGAAAGCGGCATTGAGACCATCAACCCTCGCGACATCCAAAGCATCGATATTCTGAAAGATGCTTCAGCCACAGCTATCTATGGTAGCCGTGGAGCCAACGGTGTTGTACTCGTTACTACCAAGCAGGGCGAATCGGGCAAAGCCAAAGTAAGCTACAACGGCACCATGACCTTCGAAACTCTCGAAGACTACTCACGACAGATGAACTCGGCAGAATACATAGAATGGCGCAGATGGTCGTACTACTATCTGAACCCTGACAGATATCCACGTGCCGACCAACCTACGATAGAGAACGACCGAGAAATATTCAAGGCTGAAGCCGACCCTACAGCATGGAACAATATCATGAAAGGATGGGAAGGCGGAACATGGGACGGATCGAAAGTGCCTACATTCGACTGGCAAGACATGGTAACGCGAACCGGCATTACACACGAGCACACACTCAGCGTGAGCGGAGGAAACGACAAGATCAAGAGCTATCTTTCTTTCGGAATCCTCGACAACAAGGGAACTATCCGCGGACAGAGCTATCGCCGATACTCTTCCAAGATAAGCGTTGACGCCAAGCCTGCCAAATGGTTTAACCTGGGAGCCAACATCAATGGTTCTTACGGTCTGCAGCAATATGGTTCTACAGCCAGCTCACAAGGTTCGCTGCTCAAGGGCTTGCCATCCAACCTTTACTATGCTGCCACCAGCGAATTTCCCTATGCACAACCTTACGATGAAGACGGAAACCGTATCACCAATCCTGGTGGCGACGATATGGTAAGAAATATCGCCGACGAGTGGAAACACAGTACCAACGAGCGCCGTATGTTCCGCGTCATCGCCAGCCTCTACGCACAGGTAGACCTGGGCGAGATATGGGAACCTCTCAATGGTCTTCGTTATCGCCTCAACTTCGGTCCAGACTTCCGTTATCGCCGCACAGGAAAATTCCGCGACAAAGAGTCAACCAGCAGCCAGGGACAGAACCATGCCTCCAACGCCAACAACTCCAACGTGTCGTGGACCATGGACAATCTGATCTACTACAACCGCGACTTCGGACAGCACTCACTCGGACTCACCCTGCTCGAAAGTGCCACCAAGTATCGCAAGGAAGGTTCCAGCTTAGCAGCCAACGGCATTCCTTACGAGCCTTCTATGTGGAACGCTTTGGACAAAGCACAGATTTCACAGCTGTCCGACTGGAGCACCGATCTCGTAGAACGCCAGTTGCTCTCTTACATGATACGTGCAAACTATAGCTTCGCCGACAAATATCTGCTTACATTGAGCGGACGATGGGATGGCGCCTCACAGCTTGCTGACGGTCATAAATGGGCTTTCTTTCCCAGTGCAGCCTTAGGCTGGAATATGCAACAGGAAGATTTCCTCAAGGATGTAAGCTGGATCAGCCAGTTGAAACTTCGTCTCGGCGTCGGTGTGACAGGCAACTCTGCCATCGATCCCTACCAGACCAAGGGTGGCGTGGCTTCGCTCTTCTACCCCTTCGGCAGCAGCCTGCAGCCAGGTTACGCACCTTCTGAGCCTATCGTTGCTGACGGCAACCTGCCAATGGCCAACACCGCCTTGGGATGGGAGAAAACCACACAATGGAACCTCGGTATTGATTTCAGCTTCCTTAAAGGACGCATCGGTGGTGTCATCGATATTTACACATCTAAGACCAAAGACTTGCTCATGCAGATGAGCATTCCATCTATTAATGGTTACAAAAACACATGGGCAAACATCGGTGAGACTTCCAACAAGGGTATCGACATTACCCTCAACACAGTTAACATCACCAACAAGGACTTCAGCTGGACCACATCGCTCAATGTTTCTTATCAGAAAGACAAGATCGACAAGCTCGCCAATGGCAAGGAAGACGATATCAACAACAACCTCTTCATCGGTGAGGCCATCAACTCGCTGTACGATTATCAGTTTGGCGGCATCTGGCAACCAGAAGACGCTGAGCTCATGGCCAAGTTCAATGAAAACGGCAACAAGTTCTCGGCAGGTATGATTCGCCCCGTCGACCAGAACGGCGACAACCGCATCGATCCTAACAACGACCGCGTAGTGATAGGAAACACCAATCCACACTGGATATTGGGTATGACCAACACCTTTACCTACAAAGGCTTCGACTTCAGCTTCATGCTCTACGGCCGATTCGGCTACAAGGTGAGCACAGGTGGCGAGTGGCAGGGCGGACGCTACATGCAGCGTGCCATCAACTACTACAATGAGAACAACCACCATTCAGAATACCAGAAGCCTATCTACAACATCGGTGGTGGCGACAGCTACTACAAGATTGCCGGCTACAAGGATGGCGGATTCATCAAGGTACGCAACATCTCGCTCGGCTACACTTTCCCCAAGGAACTCATCAGCCATCTCGGTGTGAGCAACCTTCGCGTTTATGTGCAGGCCAAGAATCCATTTAGAATCTACTCGGCAGTGAAGTTCCTCGAACTCGATGCCACACAGGCTTATACTTCCAACTGGAACCGCGGCTGGACCATCGGCTTGAATCTTGACTTCTAAAAATCTAAAAAAGAAAGGAAACTAACAATGAAAAATAATTATATACTGAGCGCACTGATATTAGGAACTCTCTCTATGAGCACTATCTCGTGCAGCGATTTCCTCAATGAGGAACTTACGACCAAGCGTAACACAGAATATCTGAAGACAGAAGAAGGCGTTGCCGACCTGTCGGTAGCTCTCTATGAGAATTTACGCTATCACTTTGCCCGTGAAAACTCTGTAGCATTCACACAGAATGGAGTTGACGAGTTCACTGTAGGAGGAGACGGCTCCAACGCTTCCTGGAACAGCTACGACGGAAACTACGGTCCTACCGTAACGAGCAACTCAACCAAACCAGAAGAACTTTGGGACGAGATGTATGTAGGTATCAGCAATGCCAACACCCTCATACAGAACGTGAAGGAAGGCGGCTTCACCAGCGAGGCCACCATGGAACATTTAGGTGAGGCATACTTCTTGCGTGGCTTCAACTACTATACACTTGTTGCACAGTTTGGCGGTGTGCCGCTCAAGCTCACACCAAGCACCACACCGCAGCGCGAGTTTACACGTGCTTCGGCAGAAGACTGCTACAAACAAATAGTGGAAGACCTGAAACAGGCTTACACACTGTTACCCGCCACAGCAACCAAAACTGGCCAGATGACCAAAGATGCCGCTGCCCACTTCCTTGCCAAGACACTGCTTTCAAGAGTTAGCGAGCGCAACGACGACTGGAACGCAAGTTACAAGGAACAAGACCTGAAAGACTGTCTCACCTATGCTCAGGAAGTAATCAGCCACCATGCCCTTGCGCCCAACTATTCTGACCTCTGGAACTACACTGGTCCTGACGGAGCCAACGAGAAGCTTGATGAGATCATCCTCGCAGCCCAGTTCAACGCAGACAAGTCGGGCAATACAGGCAACAGCTACAACCAGACTCACCTTTACTACATCTCCATCTACAAGGATCTGCCTTACATGAAGCGTGACATTCCTGGAGAGCGTGAGTATCAGCGTCTGCGCACTTCCTACTACACTTACAATGTGTACGACAAAGTCAACGACTCCCGTTTCTGGAAGAGCTTCAAGACCAAGGCTGCTGTCAACAACCCAAAGAACAGCACTTATTACAAGAAGGGCGACCTCGGAGTGATGTACGTCATCAACAAGCCTGGCGACACACGATATTCCAACGTAAGAATGAACGACGAGGTTGTCTATTCCAAGACAGGCAAGACCATTCCTACAGTCTTTGTGGCTTATCCTGCCAACAAGAATCAGGCTGGCGACAATGCGCTGCTTGACTTCACACAGTTCTATCCCTCACTGAGCAAGTTTATAGATGGCTATCGTGAGAGCGTGACCGACCGTGTAGGAACACGCGACGGCATCTTGGCAAGAGTGGGCGAAACTTATCTCATCGCTGCCGAAGCTTTAGTTCGCCAGGGCAAATATCAAGAAGCCTTGGGCTACATCAACACGCTGCGCGACCGTGCCGCATACAAACAGGGCGAAGACCGTGAGCATCATGTCGATGGTGGCGCTGCCTACAAGTCTGGAGCTCCAGGCTACAAGGACAACGGCGAGAACACTTATATGGCAGAATGTTCATACTACGAGTCAAACGGAATAGCCGAAACCACAGCTCCTACAAGTCTCAAGATAACAGACATCAACAATCTGCCTGCCGAAGACGAAGCTGTCATCCGCAAGCTCGGCTATACATCTGCCTACGACCGCATGCTCTGCTTAGTTCTCAACGAGCGTACACGCGAACTTTGCGGCGAATTCCAGCGTTGGCAAGACCTGGCACGCACCAAGACACTCGTTGCCCGCGCACGTGCTTTCAACTCTATCGCCGCAGCCAACATCAAGGACTACATGGTGCTCCGTCCTATTCCTCAGACTTATCTCGATGGAATACAGAAGAACGGACATGCCCTTACTGCTGAGGAGAAACAAGAACAGCAGAATCCTGGATGGTAAGTTTCCACGGAAGTTTAAGAACTAACGAAACGCTACACCTTATTATATATAGGGGCGAGACTGCAAAGATGCAATCTCGCCCCTATTCTTTCACTTCACTATCTTCCCGAAACATCCTTATCTCGTTAGCGAGAACTTGACACTCAGACCGAAGTCCTGCGTGGTGGTGGGATAACTGCTGCTCGAGAGCAGAGGAGTGTTGGTCTGACGGTCGTAGTAGAAGCTCATGGTGAGGAGCCGGTTGAGGGTGTAATCGGCCGAGAAACTCAGCTTGAGCGCCTTATTTCCGCTGCTGGCACTGCTCACCATAGAGGCTATGTCGCGCACGATGGCAGCCTGACGGCGGAAGCTGAAATCAAGACGCAGGTTGAGGTTCTGGTTGGTTCCAGAGTTGCGGTTGCTGGCGGCCACGTTGCTCTGATTCTTGTTCTTTCCCTTCGACTTGATGGCTCGCTTTCCCCTGCCGAAAAGGCTGAGGTTGTTGAGACGATAGCCCATTCCTACGACCCAGTCCTTGCTGAGCGCCTCGTTCACCTGCACACTCGTCATGCTGAGACTCAGCACGCGCGTCTGACGATACTCAGCCTTGAGCGTCATATTGTTGTTGAACGTCATGTCGACACCCATGAGTGGCGAGAACGACTCGTTGATGCTTACCTGCGAGATATTGAACATACTGCTCGGTGTGACACTGCCTGTCGCCGTGTCGTCGATGAAGCCTATTCCGTTCATATACTCCTGGAAGGTGCTGTAGGTGTTGTAGCTTCCTATGGCGAAGATGCTCTTATAGGAGTGGTTGATGTTGATGCTCTTGAAGTGGTCGCGCAGCCAGGGCAGTTTGCCCAGTCCGCTGTAACGGACAGTCCAGTTGGGCAGCAGACGGCTGAGTGCGGGGAAGAGCGAGAGCGACGAGCCTCCCATGCTGGTATAGGCATCAAGGAACGCCGGAATCATCACGTCGCCGCTGTACTTGTTGACGGGCGTGCGCGAAGCATCAAACTTGCCTCCAGCCAGAGCCGACCCTGCCGGATAGACTGCGTCGGCATAACGCGCCTCCACCTTGTTGCGGTAAGACTCGAGTGAGTTGACAAACTTTTCGAAAGTCTTGCTCTTGTAGCCGCTGCTTGCCGAGCCCATTCCCTCGAAGGCAGAGCCTATCGAGATGGTAGTCATGGTGAAGGTTCCGCTCTCCGTGGTGGGCGTTCCCTCGTACATGTACTGCATGCTCTTCTGCACAGTCTTGGTGCGCGAGGCGTTGAGGTCTATCTTTAGATTTCTCACCGGTTCGAGCGTCATGCGCAGCTGCAGGTCGTTGGTGGTGCTGCTGGCAGCAGGTGTGGCGATGGTGTCGTTCACCAGGAGCCAGTCGTTGCGTCGTGCCTTGTCTATATAGCTGTCGTCCACCATACCGAAGGCGAAGTCGAGGCCTGGCGAAAGTACGCCCTGCTTGGTCTGTCCGAAGGCGTCGCCGATGGTGGGCAGGAATCCTGGCAGAGTGAGCTGATAGTTGTTGCGATAGGTGAAGCTGATGTTGCGCACCATCATGGCCGTGCGTGCCACAGCCTGCATGGTCTTGTACCAGCCCTGGTTCTCGAGCGGTTCCTTCGGCAGCACGGTGAGTTTCACCTTGGTGGCAGTGTCTACCTTCGAGATGAGTTTTATCTGGTTGGCGTTCACCTTCTTGTATTTCAGTTTCATCACCTTTCCGTCCTCAGTCTTGGCGGTAACGATGAGTCGCTTGCTGTTCTTGCCGTGGTTCACCTTGATGATGGTGTCGGGCATGAGCACCACTTCCTTCTCGAAGGCACGGCGGTTCTTGGGCAGTGCTTTCTTCTGCTGCTCTGCCTTCTTGTTCTGCTTGCTCCGCCATTGTTTCTCTGCCTCGTCGGGGTCTTTTCCGGCAGCCTCGGCTTCCTTTCTCACCTTTTGCAACTCCTGTTTCTGTCGCTGTGCCTCCTGCCTCTGCTTGGCTTTATCCTGCTTCTTGCGCTGCAGTTGCGATCTCGACGGCTCGCGGTCGAAGCGCTGGTTGGCCTTCTTGAGGAAGGGCACGTGGTTGTAGAGTTTCACCAGGTTGAACGATCCGTTGAGTGTCACGTCGCGGTTGGTGTTGATGGTGTTTCCGTAGTTGTTACCGTCCTCGTCGTCGGTTCCCTTGTTCCAGGAATAGGTCGAGTTGTAGTTGGCGTCGGCGTTCACCCAGTCGAATACGGGCAGCAGGTTGAGCGGCAACTGATAGGATGCGGTAAACGTCTGATTGTAGTCGAGCGGTGTACCGAGGTGCTTGATGCTTGTCCACACCGAGTCCTTCCAGGCATGATACTGGTCGGGATAGAGGTCTTTGTTGACAGGTGTGTAAGGCTCTTCTATCTGTGCGTGTGTAGCGCTTCGGAAGTTGGCGTGCAGGTTCTTGGTGAGGTCCCAGCGCACGGCGAACTCTCTGTTCCAGAGGAACTGCTGGCTGAACGAGAGCGGCAGCTGCGTGTTCTCTGTCGACTCCATGTCACGCTCCTGCAGCTCGTAGTAGTTGCGCGTCATCTCGGTGTTGAACGCCACATTCTGCGGCAGCCAGTTCAGTCCGAATCGCTTCAGTATGTCGAGCCACTTGCTGCGGTTCTTTATCTTCTTGAACGGCTCCCACGCCTTGTAGACCGGAGTCCACGAATAGTCGAGCGCTCCACGCCAGTTGTCCTCTTTCTCGTAAACGGTGGTCTCGCCCGTTGTGCGCTGGTGCGAGTGACTGTAGGAGAAGGAGAAGTTGGCAGGGTCGTATGGCATGGGGTGACGCTTGGTGGAGATTCCTACCCTTGCGTTGGAGATGGAGAAGTTGGTATTGGTGACCTTTGTCACGGCGATACTCTCTATGGAGTCGCGCTCGTGTCGCGATCCAGCCGCGTCGAGTGCGTCCTTGAGTTCCATGTCGGTGTCCATCGGGTTGTACTTGGGCGAGGTCTTCTCCTTGGTGATGCTGTAATATAAAGGTATGCTCACCTTGGCCTTGTCGGGGAAGAACTTTCCGAGCTCGAGGTTGGTGGTGACGCTATACGAGCTGTAGGTGTCGGTGGATCGGCTTGCCACTCCGTCCTCCAGACCGCCGAATCCCTCGCTCTGATATTTACCTGTGGCGTTGACGCTTCCCAGGTCAGAGAGCTGCACATTGAGGTTTCCGTTGGCAGCCCATCCGCCCTTGCTGTTGTGGTCGAGTAGACGCAGCTCGTTGACCCACACCTCCACACTCTTGATTTCTCCGGCGTTGTTGCGCACGCCTATCATCATGGTTTTCACCTCTCCGAGTGTAGGATTACCCATGATGGTGATTTTGTTGTTGGGATGGTTGGAGTCGTAGGCCGAATAGGGTGCCGAGAAGGAAGCCATGCCTTGCGACTTGGCCTGGTTGCGCGCCTTCTTGAGTGCGGTGAAGACGGTGAGCGCCACGTCGAGCATGTTCTCCTCGGGCCACACGGCACGGCAGTCCTCGTAGCTGTATCGGCTGTAGTTGTTGCGTGCCGGTGTGAGCTTCAGCGGTATTTCGTACTCGTAGTAGTTGTTCTTGTAGTCGCTTCCAAGACGGATGAACACCGAAGCTTGGTTGTCCTGCAGCGAGGTGACGTCCTGCTCCAGGGCGTTGGCGTGAACAAACATCTGCATGCGCTTGTACTGTCGCAGGTCGAGGGTGGTGTTCTTGTACACCGCCTTGGCCTCGCCCGTACTCAGGTTCTTGGCCACGAGGCTGAGCGACTGCTCGTTGGCCTCGACGAGCTGTGGCTGCGTGGGGTCTTGCTCGCGCTGTACGCCCGGTGGCAGCACGTAGTTGACAGGTGTCTTCTCGGCATTCTCCTCTATGCTCACCGCACTGGCCTCGAGCGTGCCGCTGTTGGCAGCGCCCAGCAGCTGGTCGTAGGTTCTCCACTCGCCCCTTACCAGGTCGAGTGTGCCGAAACGCAGCACGATGGGCTTGCGGAAGTTGGTGAGGAACATGCGCATGAAGCGTATGCTGGAGAAGTCGTTGATGTTGCCTTCCTTCTTCTCGTACTGGTCTACGGGAATGCGGAACTGATACCAGGTGACGGTGGGCTTGCTGCCGTCGCGCAGTGTGGGCGTGTAGCTTCGCTTGTCGACGATGAAGTTGGAGCCCACCTGCAGGTCTTCAGGTCGTATGCTCACGTGATACTGATAGTATTTCTCGTATTCGTTGAGGGTGAAGTCCTGGTTGATGTCCTCCACGTCGGGCGTCGACTTGTAGGAAGTGTCGTAGCTCTCGGTGCGGCTGTCGCTGTCGGGCGAGTTGCCCTGTGGGTTGTTGATAAACTTGTATCTGTACAGGATGGGTGCCTTCATCTGGTCCCAGTCGCTGCCACGGTAGTAGTGGTAGTCGTCGCGAGCAGGGTCATTGTAAATGCTGTCGAACACCGCCTGGTTCACCTTGCCCTGTATCTGGCTGAGGTAGGCGTTCTTGTAGTAGTCGCGTTCCTCCTCGTCGTTGAGTCCGTTGAATCCCACGTCCTGCAGTGCGCGGCTTCCCTTCGTGGTGGCGAAGGCATAGGTCACGGTGCTCTGTGCGGGAATCTTTCCCCACTGTGTGTAGGTGAAGTTTGACGTTCCGTCCACGGGCATTCCGCTCTCATAGAATTTCTTTCCGTCGCGCAGGATGTCCTCGCTTATCTCGCCGAGGTTGATATAGAAGTCGCCGCCATACTGGGCAGCGTCGGCCTGCTCGCGCGAGTAGATGAAGGGGTCGAGCATCCAGAACTCGATGTACTCCACGTTGGCCTGCTCGAAGTCGTTGGTGTCGAGTTTGCGCATCATGCCTCCCCAGTTCTGCTGTGGCATGGCGAGGGTTCCGTCGGGCTGCAGGTCGGGGTTGAAGTTGTAAGGACCTGGCTCGGCAGGATAGTAGGCGAGGTTGAGCACGCTCAGCGTGTTGGTGGCTCCGCTGTAGGAGCTTTGCTGGCGCAGTGGGAAGAGCTCGCGCACATAGACCTCACGCACATAGTGATTGGACAGCTGTGCCAGGTCGCTCTTGATGTGTCCTGGTGTGAGCGAGCTGCCCCGTCGTGTGAAGAGCGGGTCGATGGTGTACCAAGCCAGACGGCTGCGTCGGAATCCGCTGGTCAGCCCCGTCTTGTCGTTGTAGTCCTGACGGAAGTTTGACGAGGGCACACTGGAGAGCACCCACGATGTGGGCGACATGACGTCGATGGTGTTCTTGGTGTTCTCGAAGTCGTCGAGATAGGATGCGTTGTCCTGCGTTCCGCTGGCCTGTCCGGCAAAGAGTTTGGCAAACTCGCCTGTGAACGAGATGTAGGATGGCTGCGTGAGGTGCAGGAACGGTATTTTGTCGAGCATGTTGGTGAGCCACTGGCTCTCGCGCTTCCAGTTGAGGTTGAAGCCCACGAGGGTGTTTCTGAGAGGCTCTGCGCCCATGGTCACCTTGGTGGTGAGGGCCTGTTCGGTGAGGTGCTGCAGGGTTCCGCTGATCTGGAAGTTCTTCGAGAAGTCGTACTCCCAGTTCACGCCAAACATGGTTTTGCGCATCTGTCCGTAGTCGGTGTTGCTCTCGAGCGACACGTTGACGGGTGTTCCTGCGTCGATGATGCTCTGGTTGAGGATAGTCACCTCGCCGGCATTGTAGTCCACCGCGTAGTCGGAGCCTTCGGTGAGGGTCACACCTCCTGCCGTGACGAGCACCGAACCCTGTGGAACGTTGTATGCGCCTAAGGAGATGACGTTGGCGGAGGTTCCACGAAACTGTCCCACGAGTTGAAATTTGTTCTTCTCGGCTATCTGCTTCGCCACGGTCTTGGTGCTGTCGTAGAGTTCGGTGAAGGCGTACTTTTTCGCCACCTCGTCGGCGATGCCCTTGCCCTTGAGATAGGTGTAGAGATAGCTTCCGAAAGGCTCGGCCTTGGGGATGAAGACGCGTCCTTCCGATACGGTGTAGCCTGCCACGTAGTCGTAGTAGCCGTTGCTGTGGGGATTGTTGTTGTTGTCGAGTCGGTCGGCTCCCAGCACCTTGATGATGGGCTGGTCTTTCACCTTCGCCTCGGGAATGTAGTTGAGATAGACGCCCGTAGAGTCGCTCTGATACTTCACGTCGAGTCGGAACTTCTCCTTCTCCACCTGCGATGCGAGGTAATACACGTTCTTCATCATCAGGTCCCAGTTGCCCTGCTGCGGGTTGTTGCTGGTGTTCTTGAGCGACTTGACGAAGAGTCCCTGTCGGGTGTCGGTGATGTCGGATGCGAACTCGCCCACCTGATAGGTAACACCGCCGTAGGTGTACTCGTAGGCCACAGCCAGCACCTGGTCGGTCTGCAGTCCGCTCCTCAGCGACACGTAGCCGAGGGCAGTGTTCACCGTATATTCCGACGAGGAGAGCAGTCTGGCGCTCTCCAGCTTCTCGAAGTCGTCGCCGCCCTTCAGTCCTGCTCCTTCGAGCACGGTGGCGGCCTGGTCGATGTCGCGTGCTGCGGCATACTGGTTCACCATGGCGTCGTACTCACTGTTGGCTCTGTTGGAGGGCACAGTCGTTCCTGTAGCCGCCCACATGGGGTTGCTTATCTTCGAGGTCTCGCCCAGATCGGTGAGGGCTATGATGTTTCGGGTGTTGGTGGTGGTGGCAGTCTTGTTGGTTACCCAAATCTCCACTCGGTTGATGGTGACGCCAGTGGTGAGGTTGGGCAGTTTCTGCATCCATGCGTCGTAGTGGTCGCGGAAGTATCGCGAGAGGAAGAAGTGTCGGTTCTCCTCATAGTCGGCCACATTGATCTCGAAGGGTGTGAGCTGCACGCCTCCCTTCGACGACACGCTCTTCGACGACGATTTCTTCTGCGACAGGACGGTCTGCAACTTCAGTTTGCCAAACTGCATATCGGTGCGCACACCGAAGAGGCTGCTGGCACCGCGGATGAGCGACGAGTTGGAGGGGAACGACACGTTGCCTGCCTCCACGAGCTTGATGATCTCGTCTTCCTTGCCGTCGTACTTCAGCTTCATGTTCTGCGCGTCGTAGTCGAAGGTGGCGTCGGTGTTGTAGTTGAGGTTCATGTTCACCTTGTCGCCCACCTTTCCGTTGACGTTGAGGTTGATCTTCTCATCAAACTCCATCATCGTGGTCTTGCGGTTGCGGATGGGCAGCGAGGGGTTGTCCACACTCTTCTTGTTGATGCCAAACTTCAGCTCGGCAGTTCCCTGCGTGCGCACTCGGATACCTCCGGGACCGAAGATTTTCTCGGCAGGTCCCAGGTCGAAGTGCATGTCGGTGAAGTCAAATTTCTCCTTTCCCTTGGCCTTGTATATCTCGTCGTTCTGCTTGCGGTAGTAGGCACGTCGCTCGTTGAGCTCGCTCCATGCCATGTACTCGGCAGGCGTCATCATGATGGGAGCCGAGAGCCATGCGCCGCCCAGCTTGTTGCCGATGACGTAGCGGTCCAGCGTGTCGTTGTACTCCACGTGATATTTCATGTTGTCGGGGCGCTGCAGGTCTAACGGACTCTGATACAGGTCGCCCGTGCTGATGGGCTGTGTGCGCTGTACAGGCCATCGTGTGTGCAGCAACGAGTCGGGTATGGTGTCCTCGTCGGCGAGGATGGGCTGGGCCGTGATGCCGGGCTTTCCTGCTGCCGTGGCAGCCTTTTTCGTCGTGGCAGCCGTCTGCTTCCTACTGGCTGCGCTGGCATTGCGGTTCTGGGCAGCTCGCTGCCGCGTCCTATTGTCCTGCCAGTACGACAAGCCAAAGGCATTGCCGATGACCGAGACCATCAGCAATGCCATCAACAGAAAGGCATATTTATATTTTCGTTTTATCAACATCTACACTCGTTTCTTCTTTTTCGTCATTTTATTCGTTTCAGAGCCGTCTTGATCACCTGTTCAACCTTCAGGTCGGGCTGTTCCTTCAGGATGTCGACCACCACCTTGGACGATGGCGCTGGCGAGAATCCGAGCATGGTGAGTGCGCTCACCGCCTCGTCCTTCACGTCGTTGTTCACCATGTCCACGTTTCCTCCGTTGGCAGGCAGCTCGTCGGCTATTCCCATGCTTACGATCTTGTCCTTCAGGTCGATGATGATGCGCTGGGCTGTCTTCAGTCCTATGCCCTTCACACCCTTGAGCATCGCCTCGTTGGCAGTGGAGATGACGTTGCACAGCTCGCGTGGCGACATCGACGAGAGAATCATCCTCGCCGTGCCGGCTCCCACACCCGATACGGTGATGAGAAGACGGTAAAGCTCTCGCTCCTGCTTCGAGGCAAAGCCATAGAGGGTGAACGAGTCGTCTCTTCCACCTGTCACCAGTACTTCGTGAACGTACAGTTTAGCCTCTCTCTTACCCTGTATGGCAGTATATGTGTTGAGCGAGATACTGAGCGCATAACCCACGCCCGCGGTCTCGATAACGGCCTGTGTCGGCGTCAGCTCGGTCAGGTCGCCATGTATATATTCAATCATGATTGTCGTTAATAATTTTATGATTTCACATCTCTCGTCATCGCGCACATGCGCATACGATTATATAATAAACGCACATTCGGCGCTATTATTGCCAAAGAGGAGGAAAATGTTTTTGCTCCACTTTTGCAAATGAAAAAATTTAAAAATGAGAAAACGAAAAAGAAGTTAGAGAAGCTCAAGAATTTAACTCCTGCATTTGCGCTTCTTCTTTCAATCTGTAAGCATTCTTACCCCGCCATTCTTACACTATCCTACAAAAACATACCCAAAAGCTATGATTTTACAACTTTTTGTCGGTTCTTATAGTTAAAAAACTATTAAAACGCTCGTTTTCTCGAATAAAAGCTATACTTTTGCAACCGAAAACTGAACATACAACAAATAAAAGGAAGAATACAATGAAGAAATTTAGAGCAGCCGTAGTAGGTTACGGCAATATCGGTAAGTTCACCGTCGAGGCACTCGAGGCAGCTCCCGATTTTGAGATTGCAGGCATCGTACGCCGTCAGGGCGACAAGAACAAACCAGCCGAACTGGCAGATTATGATGTAGTAGACGACATCACCAAGCTGAAGGACGTGGATGTAGCCATCCTCGCCACTCCTACCCGTTCCTGCCCAGAATACTCTGCCAAGATGGTGGCTCTCGGCATCAACACCGTCGACAGCTACGATATCCATACCGGCATCCTCGACTATCGTACAAGCCAGATGGAAAACTGCAAGAAGGCAGGCAAGGTGAGCGTCATTTCTGCCGGCTGGGATCCAGGTTCTGACTCAGTAGTGCGCGTGCTCATGGAAAGCCTTGCTCCTAAGGGTCTTACCTATACCAACTTCGGTCCTGGTATGAGCATGGGCCACTCTGTTTGCGTACGCAGCAAGCAGGGTGTCAAGGAGGCTCTCTCTGTCACCATCCCATTGGGCGAGGGCATTCACCGCCGCATGGTGTACGTAGAGTTGGAGGAAGGCGCCAAGCTCGAGGACGTAACTGCCGAGATTAAGGCCGACCCTTACTTCGCTCACGACGAGACCCACGTCTTTGCTGTAGCCTCAGTCGATGATGTCAAGGACATGGGCCATGGTGTGAACCTCGTTCGCAAAGGCGTTTCGGGCAAGACTCAGAACCAGCGTTTCGAGTTCAACATGAGCATCAACAACCCTGCTCTCAC
>ERZ1026874.298-NODE-298-length-32960-cov-22.636013_pt1 | contig 32960 bp, 11 predicted proteins | sample MGYA00380167_ERZ1026874 | MGnify/ENA primary metagenome ERZ1026874 (study PRJEB33269, sample SAMEA4719803) | human gut metagenome | biome: human-associated habitat; feature: organic feature; material: feces | place: Cameroon | collected 2013-10 ...
GATACGTAAAGGATATGAACGGAAATATCAAGGGTGATAAGATTGATGCCAAGGTGAGAGCCCTTCAGAAGCAGGAGAAGGCTGAGAAGAACCCTGCAAAGGCGGCTGCTCTTGCCAAGCAAATCAAGGCTCTTCAGGCAGAATCAAACGAGGTGGATATCCTCACCTCCTTCCATCTTGACCATGGCAACGGATTGGATCCTTATCGCGTGGGCGCTACCCTGGGCTTGGGTGCACCAAGCCTCATGGTGGGCAAGAACCAGGTGCTGCCTTACTGCTACAAGGATTACAGAATTCTGGATAACGGTCCGCTCCGCTTCACCGTGGAATTGACTTACAATCCATCTACCGTGGGCGATATGAAGAACGTGGTGGAGCATCGCATCATCTCGCTCGACAAGGGCAGCAACTTCAACAAGATGACCGTTTGGTATGACGGCCTGACCCATGCCACCGATTTCGCCACCGGTTTCCCTATTCATGAGGAGGATACGGAATCGAAGACCTTTGCCAAGGATTACGTAAGCTATGCCGACCCTACCGATAACATCGAGGTGAACAACTCGCAGGTTTTCGTGGGTGTACTCTTCCCTGAGGGCATCGACAACACTTACTACCAGCTCTTCGACAAGAAGCACGATGGTGCCACCGGTCATGCCCTGGGCTTGAAGCGCGGCTTGAAGAATGGAGAAAAGTACAGCTATTACTTCGGTGCAGCATGGAGCAAATATGATGTAAGGAGCTATGCCGAATGGCAGATTCGCATCAAGGAATACCTGGATGCATTGAAGACTCCACTCGGGGTTGAAGTGAAATAACAATGATGGATAAGACAGGTGACATGGCATAAAAAATAAAAATGCATGAGATATAAAAATCCCCCATACGCAAAAGAGCGTATGGGGGATTTTTATATTCAGAAACGTTTCAACCATCAACGTTTCTGCGTTTCACTAAAATTTATCTTCCAACAAATTCAAACTTATCTTCTAACCACAATCTTTGCAGCCTTGCCCGAATTGCCCTTCACAATCAGTACGCCAGCTGGCAACTGGCTGAGATTGATTTTTGCCACGCCATCCACCATCTTAGCAGATGCTACGCTGGCACCGCTCACGGCATATACGCTTACCGCAGAAGAAAGCATATCGCTAACCACAAGCTCGCCGGCTGCCACCTGTACATCCAGAGGCTGCTGAGCCTGGGGCCATGCAGAATCCCAGATAGAACCGATGCCGGTAGATGTGCCGTCGTCGGTGCTGATGCTCATCCAGCCGATGTTTTCCGTAACAGGATTCTTGCTGCTCAATGTGCGGTCTGGATCAGATGTGTCGGCTGCTACACGCAACTGGCAGTAAGCTGCAGCCGGACCCTTAGGACCTGTTCGGAGCACTGAGAACAGTTTTCTGTTGAAAGTCTGATACTGGCAGAGGAAGATTGGGTCTTCCAGCTTTTTACCGAACTTCACATTGTTGGTGGTAGTGGCATACTTAAAGGTAAAGGTGGTATCCTTTACGGTAAGTATCTTGCCGCTGGCCGTGGTGGTACCCTTCTCGATAGCCACATAAGATACACGCTGACCTACGATGGCTGGATACTTCTCCTTCATGCCATACTGGCGGGTCATCACCACCTTGAAACCATCCTTGGTTACATCCCATACACGCGCCATCATCGGATAATTCTTGTAGGTAGAAACCGGAGTTACGAATACCACCGGTGCCTCGGCAAATGGCTCGTTGAACTTATATTCTATGGTGTCGCCACCCACACGCAGGGCGGTGCCCGCCTCGTTCTTCAGTAGTCCTGCCTCGAAACGCAGGTCGCCTATCATGCCGTTACCTGATTTTGCCACCAGGTAAGAACTCAGTTCGCTGCCCTTTGAGAAATCATCAGCATCACCCTCGCAGTTCCATGGGAAGAACTTGGATGCAAAGTAATTCGTAGTCACCGATGATACGTTTTCCACAATGCGGGTAGAAGGATTCATATAAGATGCACTTCCGAATACCACGGCAGGAGCCTCGCTGAAGGTGCTCTTGTAGTAGCAGTAGTTGTCGGCATCATTGTCGGAAACCATGGTTCCCCACTGCAGGGCTTCTTCGCCCTCGGTGCCGTTTACCACGTTGGTCACCTCGCTTGAGTACAAGTCTTTGTTTCTATAGTCAACCACATGCACGCGATAGTAGTAGTTGCCTGCTTCCTCTACGTTCACCTTGTAAGAGTAAGCCTTGTCGGCATTCTCATCCACATCCACGGCAGCCACACGCTTCCACTCGCCGCAGGCTCCCTTCTTGCACTCCACAAACATGGAGTCGGCAAACTCGCCGCTAGGGTTCTTCCACGATAGTACACACACTGAAGAGCGAGGCACGAAGGTAGAAGTGAGCTCCTGAGGAGCATAGGTAGGCGGATTGGTAGGCACATACTCATACTTCTCGTTATACGCCAGCTTCTCTGGCAGCGCCGCATAGTATTCGCCTATAGGGGTCAGCTTGTCGCCCGCAATGGCATAGCGGCAATCCTGCACATTATTATAATAGGCATAGCGCTCGATGTATGGCGCATCGTTCAGATAATCCAGGATAGGAGCCATGTGCTGCATCTGGATGGCATAGTTGGCATCGGTTCCCTTGGTGTCAGAACCCGGCCATCCCGTCCAGTTGGCACCGTAGTTCATCTCGGTAATCCAGATAGGGCGACCGCCGCAGCGCTGGCTGATGCTCTTCAGCTGGCTCTCCCATCCCGGTTTGTCCTTGAACCAGTAGGCATGCACGGCGATGAAGTCGCAGCGCCATCCGCGGGCATCGATGGAATCGATGAACTCATAGAGCCAGTTGTAGTCGCCTGCCACGGCTGGCGAACCCAGTCGGCGTCCGGTGGCCATCATCTGTGGCCAATTGGCAAGCACGTTCTTTACATCCACATCCTGCTCCTTGTCGTCGGCCTTGTTTTCCGGCTCGTTGTTGCCCAGAATGTTAGCACTGCCTGTGTTGTTGCCCACATCGGCTATGCCTGGCCATCCCTCGTGGTGGTGCTGGGTTACGTATTCACGGTCTGTCCAGCCGTTGTGGTTGCTGGCATCCCAGTTGTAGCACCATGAGGTGTTGAACTTCTCCTGCACGCCGTCGTTCCAGTAACCTGCCCATCCGCGCTTGTGGGCGTTGTTCCATCGGCTGATGCGGATAAAGGAAATCTTGCCCTTCAGTACACCTGGGATATTGGCTATCTCCTTGTCTGCCTGGTCGGCGATGAACACGCGGCTGTAACCCTGCCCGTTGGCAGATGTGGCGAAACAAACCATGTATCCACGCTTCAGCTTGAAACTGCGGATGTTGTTGTTGAACGCCTTGTTGCTCGACAGGTTGTAGATGTTGTTCACATTATAGCTGCTGTTGGATGAACCACCATAGTTCTCCTCGGTGAACACGGTGAGCGGCTCCTTGTCGGCAAACGGCAAGAGGATGCTGCCGCCGTTGTAGATGCGCAACTGGCAGTTCTGTCCGTTCTTTGCCTTTTCGCCGTTGATGGTGATATTACCCAGGAAGGCATCTGCCTTGCTTGGCACCAGCTTGTCGAAGATAACCACTGCACGCTCGGTATTGGTAATGTTGATACTACCCGTTGTGGCAAAAGGGTTGGCAGATGAGATGTGATAATCCACATCCTCGCTCAGGGTAACCGGAGCTGTAACCTCAGCCACCGTCTGGGTGGTGTTGCCGGCAACCACCGAGAGTGATGTTGCCAGCAACGCTGAAACCATTATTTTCCTAATATTCATATATAAATTAAGTTGATTAAATAGTTACTAATCTGATATTTACCTAAAGAATTGCATCCCGGAATCCTTACTTCACTACCACTTTCTTGCCATCTACGATGTAGATGCCCTGTGGCAATCCGCTCAGGTTCTTGCCGTTCTTCTTCACCAGCTGTCCGCCCAGGGTATAGATGCCCTGCTGGCCATGCGCCTTATCTACGGTTACTTCCTGGATGCCGGTAGATGGTTCCTCGGCTCCGTAATAGTAGAGGCGGAAGTTATCGCAGATGCTCCACCAGCTTGAGCCAGTGTTGTTTTGCGACTTCATGCCGATGGTCATGGTAGTACGATACTTGGTGGTAACCTTCACACTGTTCTCATAAATACCGGCTGCGAAATACTTGGCTGCCGATGCCATATCGTCAGGTACATACTGATTGCCCACGCTGGCTTCCTTGCCCGACATCAGTTTCTCCTGCTGTGCACCATCCATGATGTGGCAGATGTTCTGCTTGTTGTTCACATTGCCCAGATAGATGAAGGCATCCACGTTGTTCTTGCCTGCCTGGTAATCCTGGTAGGCAGTGGTGATAGAGCCAGGGCGCTGGAATGCCTGAACCTTCAATTCATAGACACCCACTGGCATCTTGGCGAGTTTCTGGTTCATATCGTAGGCACGCTGGTAGAACTCGCCGCACGAATAGTTCAGGGTTGGCTCCATGCTCCATCCGTCGGCAGCATCCATGCCTGCATTCTGAAGCAGGAAACTGATATCGAACGGTTCATCGGCTGATGCCGCTACCACATCGCCCAGGAAGTTGCGCAGGGCGGTGTTTGCCTCATCCTCCAGTTCCTCCAGTCGGTCGGCAGATGCCGTTTCGGCTTCCGTCTTCATCTTTTCCAGTTCTGCCTTGAAGGTGGCATCCGTGCCCTCCTTCACCTCCTTGTGAGGCACATCGAGCAGCGCCTCCATCTTGCCGAGCAGGGCGGAAACCTTCTTGGCTATATCCACACGCAGGGTAGCGGTAAGCTGCTTGGCTTCATCGCCTGTAAGGATGAGCCATCGCTGGGCACCGCCAGCCGCCGAGAAGTTCAGGGCGTTGGCCTTGATTCGGGTGGTTTCCTGTGCCGTCAGGCAGTTCATTCTGTTGCTGGTTACGTTGCCTATCCAGTAGCCATGCTTGGCTTTGCCGTTTAGGGTGGCCACCTCTACCGGTGATGGCAGCAGGTGGAACTGCTCTTTGGCACTGATATTATCCGTTATCTTGGTCTTGATGCCGTTGCTGCCCGATGTGCCATAGGTCATGTATCTGCCTGTGGCCACATTCTTCAAGCTGTAGTAGCAGGTGGCTGGGTCGAAGGTTACGTTCCATGCGGCACTGTCGTTCTTGGTTGCCTCGTCGGCGCTCATGGCCACCCACTGCAGGTTGCCCGTCTTGTCGATGCGCAGGAACTTGGAAGAAATGCCCAGCTCCTCGTTCTTCAGATAATACTTGGTGTTGTCATCCTGCTCGAACACGTAGGCAGGGGTGGCAAACTGTCCTGAAGTGGGTGCCAATCCATCCTCGCCCAGGGCTTCTGCCAACAGCGAGTTGGCGATGTAGAGATTCTGGGTTCCGTTATCCTCGTGCGCACCGTTTACGCCGTATGGCCACATGTGGGTGCCGTCGCCGTTGAGCTGACTCGTAGGGTTGTTATCCCAGAAGCGCAGGGCACGCGTTGCTCTGCTTCCCAGCCAATAGCCGTGGGTGGTATTGGCACGGAGAAAGGCATTGTTCTGCCAGGTGCCGATGGTTCCCACGCCTATGGCATGGAGCATTTCGTGGAGCAGAGTTCCGGTGCGCTGATAAGAGGCGTTAGGTCCTACCCGCATCCATCCGCCGTAGCTGCAATCGGCAGTAGGCGTGCCGGCACCATAGTGGATGGAGAGATGAAGTCCGTTGATGCCGGTGTATTCATTCCAGAGGTTGACGGCTTCCTTGGCCGCACTCTGAATACGGGTATCGGCATCGCCCGAGAAGCCTTCGATGCTGTAGGTGATGCCTCCGCCCGGACGGGTTATCGCCTTCACCGGGTTGCCATATACCACGGTGCCATCTTTCTTCATTACGTAGGCACGGATATAATATACGGTGGCTGGCTGCAAGCCCGACATATTATAGATGTTACCCTTGTTGCTCAGATAGGCCTTGGTGGTAGCATCATCCACTGTGGGGTTGGTGTTTGTAGAAGAATAGCAGAATCCCTGCTCCTTGATGGTGCTGGTGGCGATGCCGCTCACGTTCATTCTACCATAGATGTGTGTGGCGCCGCTCAGCCAAACCTTGCTGGTTTGCACCACGTCGGCAGCAAAGGCTGGGGTTACGGTTCCCACCGAAGCCAGCGCCAGCGCCAACATTACTTTTGAGTACATTTTTTTCATTTCTTTCAGTTTTGAATAGTTGTTGTGTTGATTATTTATACATTTTCTTCTTTTATTTCATTTATTTCATTCTCAAGTTTCGCATGTAAGCTCCACACGCCCTGAAAGGGCAGAAGCTCCTAGCCCAGGGCATCGCCCTGGGTAATTATGGACACAAACTTGTCGCCCTGTAAGGGCAAAAGCTTTAAAATACTGGGCAATATACAAAGCTTTTGCCCTTTCAGGGCGCCTTGCTGATTGCCATTATCCCCAGGGCGATGCCCTGGGCTAGGAGCTTCTGCCCTTTCAGGGCGTGTGGACCACATGCGAAAGTTCAGTCATTTCTTTTTGTTGGGGGATTACAAATCCCCCGGTTTTAATAGGTCGAACATTTTTTGACGGCGGATTGCAAATCCGCCGGGACGCCTAGCGGGGTCGCGTTTCAGGCGTTGCCTAGCGGGGTCGCGTTTCAGGCATCGCCTAGCGGGTCTTTCAGCATGCAGGAACTTTTTATTTTCTTACGCCTAGCGGAGCTTCTTTCCGCCCTGGATATAAATCCCATGGGCAGGCTTGGCATTCAGCTTCATGCCATCCAGACGATAGATGCCCTGCTTGCCCTTTTGGGAATCTGCAGATGAAGATGCATCCGCCTCAACACCCTTGATACCAGATGTAGTGGCATCCAGATAGGTGAGCTTGAAGTTGTCGAAACAGCACCAGTCGGCATTGATTCGCTGCCGGCTCCTGATGCCCAGGCGCAGCACGCCATCCGTTACCACACAATCAATAACATTGTGATAGAGGCCGTTCTGGTTGAACGCCTCGTTTGCCTGACTCACATTATCCGGATAGCTATAAGGCGAAACGCTGTAGGCATCCGTATCATAGAGCGAGCATACCGGCTTCTCCTCGCCGTTGGCATAGAAGATGGCATTGATCTGTTCCGTACCGTTATCGTGCGATGTCACTGCCTGCGAGATGCCTCCCGCACGGTAGAAACTCTGCACCTCTACCCGATAGTGGCCGTTTGGCAAGCCTGTCAACTCCTGATAGAAATCAAAAGTCTTGTTATAGTGCTCAGCCACACCAGCCGATGCCGCAGTAAACGAAGTTCCGCTCCATCCCGTGGCACCCTCTGAGAAATCAGGGTTCTGCAACAGGAAGGTGAGATCTGATACCCTGCCCGCTGCTGCCTCCTGCTTCAGATACTCATCATATCCTTCCAGGGCATCCTTCAGAGCAGCGTATGCCTTCTGCATGCTTTCACACTCCTCATCGAAACTGCCCGATGTGGCAAGTGCCTGGTCGCCAAATTCAATGGCATCATTCAATGCCTGCAATGGCTGAACCGCCTGCAGCTTCCTAGCTTGCTTCAGCATACTTACCACCTGCTCCCAGGTTTCAAGATGCTGGTACTCCTTCTGCGTAAGCTTCACGAACGAACCGTGCTGCGGCTGCACATTACCCTTAATGTTGGTCAAGCCCTGAGGATTCATGCAGTGCTCATCCAAATCTATCAGGCGATAGCCGCCGCCACTGTAGTTCTGGTAAGCGAGCTTCCAGGTTCTGCTGCCGATAGGACGGAAGAGACTTGGCGCCTCTATCGACTTGCCCTTCTCAAACACATCGAAGTCATCCACCAGGTTCCACTGGCAGGTGTCCGTGGTCTTATCGCTTGGCACCAGCTGCTTGGCTCTCGCCTGCTTCAGGTGGTGCTCTCCGCTCTCGGTTTTGTAGATCATCACGTATTCGCCATCCACCTTATTATAAACGATGTCGGCATCGATGATGTCATAACCCGGGTCGAAGTAGAGTTTCGGCAGAGATACCTCGGTAAGATCCTCGTTCACCAGCGAATAGTAGATGCGGTGGCGGTCAGGGAATCCCACGGAGTAATATACCACATACTTCTTGGTTTGCGGGTCGTAGATAACCTGCGGTGCCCAGGCAGCCGTCATATCCTTCACGTCGGTAAGGCCCAAAGCCTTCATGTTCTCCGGACTTTCCAGGTCGATGCTGATGCTCTTGTCCCAGTGTACCAGGTCGTTGCTCAGCATCAGCACCATGATGTGGTTGCTGTTCCATCCCAAGCGGGATGTCATGTCGGTGCCTGCCAGCATAAACTTGCCGCTCTGGGTGCGGGTAACGTAGGCATCGCGCATGCCTCCCGTCTGCGTATATTTCTTGGTATCAAACACTTCGCCGCTGTTAAATAGGTCGTTGTAGCTATTGCCGTAACGGCTCAGGGCGAAGCAGGTGATTTCCTGCGAAGCATGCATGTGGGCATAGAGATAGCCATATTTATCGGCATCCTCGGCAAGCACATCGTCCTTCACCTCGTCAGCCACATCGCTCACCTTCAGCTTGAACACATTGAGCGAGTAAGCCGGAATCTCCAACTGGTTCACATCGCTGAGCGCCTGCTCGCCGGTAGGAACTACCTTCAGCGGTTCATCCATCGTATTCTCATCGGTTCCGCTTTCCGAAGTCAGTCGAACCACGGTGCCCTGCTCCGCCTTCATGTTCTTGAGGTTCAAATCCAGGGTAGCCGCCTTGGCATTCGGATTCACCACCTTGAGATAGAGCATGCCCTGCTCTTCATCTATCTGAGCCGACTGGTAGATGAGCTGGTCGGCAGGGAGCGAGAACTGGTGGATGGTGTTGCCATCCAGTTTGCAGGTCACCTGGTTGCCATCCACATCAATCTCAATATCATACCATCGGTTGGTTTCTATTCTTCCCGAAGCCGTGGCAACGGTGGTCTTGCTTCCGTTGATGCATTGCTCCACGCCGTGGCTGGTGTTGTTCCAGCCGCCCAGGTTCCACCAGCAGTAGTTGTCGGCATCCTGGTAGTTGAAGATGATGAGGAAGCCTTCGCCTCCACCCGTCTTTCTGGCTCTGAGCTTATAGGTATAGTGGGAATCGGAGATAACCTTGGCATTCACGTTGGTGCAGTTGGTGCCGCTTCCGTTCTGCGAAAGCATGCCATCACTGAAGCTCCAGCTGCCCTCTCCGGCATTCCATCCGGCAGATGCAGCAGAAGATGCATCAGAAGAAGAAGATGAACCCGAAGATGCGAAATCATCCTTCAGCAGGGAGTTGCCGTTTCCATCCTTCACCTCCACATCGTCGTAATCCACCTGGGTTGCCCATGAACCCACGCCCACCTTGTAATCGGCGGCGGTGGTCACATTTCCGGTTTCCGTCCATTTCAGGTTCTGCTTGCCCAGATGGTTGCCCAGCAGCTTCTGCACGTAGTAAGAAGGGGTACAGAAGTTCTTGCCGGCATTGAAGTGAATCATATCGTATGCCCACAGAGGGTCCTTTTCGTGGGTGAAGATAGGTGCAAAGCTTGCCAACTTGCATACATCCGAATTCTTCTCCATGCCCAGCATGTAGATGGCTTCACCCAGGGCACTGTTCAGATTGCCATACTTGCCGTAGGAACCCTGGTTGGCTGCATACTCGCCGTTATAAACGCCGATGGAGCGGTTGTAGCGGTCGTACTTGTTATAGTTGTTTCTCATCCATTGATAAGAACGGTAGTAATGCTCATCTACCAGATCTACAGGCGAATCGAGCACCCACGAAGGGTTGTCGGTGCCCCATGCCTCCACATTGCCGATAATCACGATATCAGGATATTTGGCGTGGATGGCATCATAGAACCTGGCATAGCGGCGACTGTACTCGAAGCGTGCCTCCGGCTGACCGTTCTCATTGCCTATCTCGATGAATTTAAGTCCGTATGGTTCCTTGTGGCCGTTGGCGATGCGTCGTCTTCCCCACTCTGTGGTTTCATCGCCGTTGGCATACTCAATGGCATCCAGGGTATTCTGCACCAGGGTATCCACCTGCTCGAAAGGCACGGTGAAGCCATGCCCCAAACCTACGTTCACCACAAACATCGGTGCGGCATTCAGGTCTTCGCACAGCTGCAGATACTCATCATATCCCAATCCGTCGGAAGAGCGGTAGTGCCAGTTGTTGTTCCAATGGCCAGGGCGTTCTTCGATAGGACCCAATGTAGATTTCCATCTGAAGGCGTTCTCGTAACTGTCCTGTCCTTCCACGTAGCATCCGCCAGGGAAACGGAGGAAACTTGGTTTGGTATCATAGAGGAGTTGTGCCAGGTCGGGGCGCAATCCGTTGGTGCGTCCTTTCCAGGTGGCAGGCATCAGCGACACCACATCCAGGTAGAGGGTGCCATTGGTAGAAGAAAGAAGGGCAAAGCGTCCGTCGCTGCAATCGGCTGTGGCCTTGATGGTTGCCGAGAGCTTTACCCATTTGTTGGTTTCCAGCTTACCCTGCAGTTTCACCTCTTCAGAGGCAGCCGAGCCATCCGCCGTCTGCAACTGGCCATAGAGTTTGCCGTTGAAGCTGGTAGATGCCTTGACCCATAAGGTGAGGGTGTAGGTGGAATCGCTGACGAAGTTCATGCCCCAGAAGCCGCTGTTGCTGATACCCGCCTTTCGGGCATCGCTGGCTCCTGAGATGGAGACACGGAGATTGGTTTGCTGGGCACTGTTGAGCTGCTGGGTGGCATTGAGTGAGAGATTCACCGTCTGTCCACTCTGCCTGATGGCCGACCAATATTCGGGTGTAGAAGCGTTATCCTCGAAAGAACGGTTTCTGATGAGTTCGGCATAGAGACCTCCATCTCCGGCATGGTTGATTTCCTCGAAGAAGAGGCCATACTGGTAGTTGCTGATCATGGCAGATCGCTGGGTGGCATCGATGTTCATCTTCACCTGTGCCTGTGTCGTAGCTGAAAGCGAGAGGCAGAGGATGGTACTGAATAGAACCGGTTTATGACTGAATAGTTTCATAATGAAAAAATGATAATATAGATAATAGAACCAGATGCTCTGCTGCTGAGCATAAGCTATCCCGGAAAACAGAAAAAGGCAGACAGAAACAGAAGGTTTTTCACTCTCTGTATTCCGTCTGCCCTAAAATTATCTAGTTACTAAAAACAAGCTAGTTTTCAGATTACTTCATGATAATCTTGCTAACCTTCTTAGAACCATCGCTCAATGTTGTTACTACAACGTTGATACCTCTCTGGAGCTTACCGATGAGCATACCGGCAGCGTTGTAGATCTTGGTACCCATTGTAGTGTTGCCAGCAGCGTTCTCAATATCCTCGATAGCTGTTACAGAATCGTTAGGATCGTAACCAGCGTACTCCAAGGTGAAGTTCTTGATGATTGTCCAGTCATTGGTTACCTTCACATCCTTGTAAGCACCGATATAGAACTCACTCTTACCATCGTAAACAATCTTCAAAGGCTCTGTCTCATACTTAGAACCTACCTGCTCTGACTTGAAGAATGACTGTGCAGTAACCATTCTGTTAGGAATCCAGAGACTCTCATCATCTGTTTCACCCTCAACATACTTGGTCAATTCCTCTGTGCTACCAATATGCGCATACTCGTTCAAGTTAGCCCCAGCAATCTGGCAAGCAGCGATAGGCTTCAAAGCCTCAGTTGCCTCGAATGTAGAATCGCTTGTTGCGAAGTAGAGGAATGCATTCTCGTTGGTCTCATACTTCTTCACTGTCTCATCCTCATCAGCGAAAGCAGAAGCGTCGTTACCGTTGCGATAGAATGCCTTGCTCTTCAAGTAGTAGGTACCTGCAGGGAGACCTACAATCTTCTGCTTCAAATCGAAGTCGCAGTTATAGAACTCAGCAGCCTCAACACTGTTACCTGCCTGGAAGCCGATATTACCCTTCTTCACGGTCCAACCAGTCTTGTCCATGGTTGCGAAGTCGTTGTTAACGAGCACGTTAGAGATATCAACATGATTATCCTTAGAAGCCAACTTAGCATTGTCGTAGATAACATACTTCGTAACAGCCTCGTTCAAAGCCTGGATAGCAGCAGGAACATCAGCATCAGCTACAGTACCATCGTTGTAAGCAGCATCAGCAGAAGCCTTGGCAGCAGAGAATACAGCCTTAGCCTCAGCAGAGGTCGTATAAACTGCCTCATTGTTATCGTAACGTGTCTGAGCGCTCTCTACAGCTGTGTTCAATGTCTGGTAAGCATCAACAGAAGCATGAGCTGCAGTGATAGCATCAGCAGCAGCGTTGATAGTCTTGATAGAACCATTTTCCTTGAGATCAGTAAGAGCTGACTCCAAGGTAGCGCGTACCTCAGCATTCATCTTAGAACCGAGGAGTGCATTACCCTGAGCGAGAACAGGACCTGAAACCTGATCGATAGCATCCTGACCACCGCCGAGGAACTTCATAGTGAAGTTATCCCAGATTGCCCAGTCGCCTGCATTTGCGCTAGGACGCTTTGTTTCACGAACACCCATGCGAACAGTCTCACCTGCCTTCAAGAGAATTGTTACAGTGGTCTTGTAAGCCTCAGGATTCTTCTCGCATGCATTTGCAAAGCCCTTCATTGAGTTAGGGATATATACCTCTTCACCTTCAGGTGTGGTATATTTATATTCATTATCAGCCTTCTCTGATTCTGTAACTCCGTATGTATAAGGAGAAGCGAACTTGCTTTCCATGTTGTTAGCATAGAGAACGGCAGTGATATCCTCTGAACCATTGCCGTAAGCAACAGATGCTACGTCGTTTACAGCAACACGATGGAATGCCTGTGCAGAAATCTCGTAAACACCATCCTGAGGAGCTACAAACTCCTGATACATATCGAATGTGCCCTGGTAAGACTCGCAGTTCTTCCATGTACCATCTACAACGGTAGCACCTGTCCAACCATCCTTACCACTATCAAATGTAGGGTTAGCGAGCATGTAAGTCAAATCAGAACCTGCAGTAATGCTCTGCTTGCGAGACAAATCAAGCTCTGTCTTCAGCTTACCCATATACTCATCAATCTGGTCATTATTAAGAGAGTGATCACCGACAATCTGATCATCAAGCGTAGAACCATCGCCGCAATCATCCAACAATGCCTGCAAAGCATCAGTAGCATTGCCGCCCTCGCCCAGGAAGTTCTGGATTTCATCATTCAATGTACTCAACTCAGCATACTTGGCTGCACTAGCGTTCATAACAGCTACTGCCTCCTGAATCTTAGCCTTCAATGCCAAGATTTCTTCCTTAGAAGCATCTGTTGTCATGTTCATACCTTCCTCTGCAAGCTCGTTCACGGTATCTATATATCCCTGATAAGCAACAGCTGTTTCAGCAGTACCCTGTGCATCTGTAGCTACATTCTGCATATCGAGAAGATACATCATCTGTGCATCAGCACCATAATAATCTACCTGGAACTCATCAACGAACAACCAGTTGGCTGTAGTATTCTCAAGCTTGAGACCGAAGTTTACGTTCTCGCCTTCCTTCACCTCGAACATGAATTCAAACTTCTGAGGAACACCTGGATCTGTAGCAACAACCTTAGAATTTTCCTTAGAGTTGGTGTTAGCGAAGAGAGATACACCCTCTACCTTATAACCAGCACCCTTGTCCTGCTGGCAAGCCATTGCATAGCAAGAAATCTTGTAAGCACCTGCTGGCAAGTTGGTTAATGTCTGTGAAAGATAACCATCGCTCAAATGACCTGTACCTGCTGCATCGCCTGTCTCCGGGTTAGAAGATGCATGAATCCAACGCTCGAGGAATGTGCCTGTCTCAAAGCCATCAGGAGCGGTATATTTATGTGTCTGTTTCTGCCAGTTGGTACCATGACCACCTGAACCTACATCACCATTTTTATCGTAAACGCAATCGTGATCCCAGCCGGTCAAAGCATCGCAGTTGGCATTTGTAATGAACTCATTGAGACTTACAGGAGATTCTGCAGTAGCAGTACCCAAAGTCACATTACGGCGAAGATCACTGATATACTGCTTGGCAGCCTTCAGTTCCTCCAATGTAGCGTTAGGATTCTGATAAACGGCAACTGACTTAGATACGTCTAAGCCTTCATCCACAGCTTCGTTGATAGCCGTCATCATCTCAACACGCAGCGCATAACAATTATATGCCTCTCTTGTCAGGGCCTGCCACTCGATACCATATTCTGATGCGCCCTCTGCCTGCATGTTCAAAGCAGGGCGGAACAACTGGTCAACAGCAGCTTCTCCCTTGCCATCCAAACCTGTATCATTAGGATTCCAGCCAGCACGGGTGTTGCTTGTCTGATCCTTGTTGTCGATGGTATCTGCCTGAATTTCAAAGCTCTTACCATCCTTCAAATAAATCTCCCAATTACACTTAGCAAGACCCTGGTTGTTGTAATCTACATAAGAGTTACCACCATTATCATCACAGCTATTTAAGAAAATCTTTCTGCCGTAAGTGTTGTCTGCTGAATTGTTGAAAAGGGTGTAAGTACCGTTAGGAGCACCATCCGTCTTGTTAGGAACGATGGCAATAGCCATACCCTTGTCACCCAAACTTGTCTGGGTGCCATAAGCATTGCTGTTAACAAGCCATTTCTGTGCCTTTACATTGTAAACATACACTGTGTCAGTACCATCCAACTTCAACTGAACTGGTTCAGGGAATGCTGGTGCTTCCACTTTCTGTGCCTGTGCCTCTGTAGCACCGATGCCGGCTGCTAAGATGGCTGAGAAAAGTAAACGTTTGTCCATTGCTATTTGGTTTAATTTTTGGTTTGAGAAGTAATTAGCTTCTTTTATTGAATAATTGATTTGCTTGCAAAATTAGCAATAAAATGAATACATGCAACTTTTTTGAGTGGAAATCTACACTAAATTTAGATTAATTAACTAAAAACATCCGTTTTCTAAGCCTTCAAAAGGCTGTTACCTTATTGAATAAGTGTCGTTTTACAACAAATGTGCTTTTTAAGTTAGCACAAAAAGCAGACAACAAGCAACCTTTTATGTTAAATATGGTTAAGAGAAAAGGATTTCTTGATTAAAATCAACTAAGTTTCTTAAAAACTTGTTATCTTTGCACCTGATAAACTAACAGGCATCAACTATAAATAAAAAATGAATCAATATGCAGAGCATTTATGATCAAATCTCAATAGGTAGAAAGCTACTTTCTACGCTGTTTTCAGGAGGTACTTTTCATGTCAGTTCTCCCCAAAAAGGTGGAGCTTACGTAATCATACCCAGTGTTAACTAGCAATAAACCAAACATCAAATAAATAAAACATGAGCAACCGTTTAATTAAAGATTCGCATTACGCGATCATCGGTATGTGCGCAGCATTGGCTCTAGGTGGCTTCAATGCCTGCACCGACTCTTACGACCTTGACGAACAGGGAAACAATCCTGAATGGTTGGGCAAGAGTATCTACGAAGAGCTGCAAAACCCTAGCGGTACCAGCCTTCAGGGTACTTTCAACACCTACCTCAAGCTGATTGACGACCTGGGTTACAAGGAAGTGATGTCGAAGACGGGTTCAAAGACTGTGTTCGTTGCCAACGATTCAGCTTTCAACAAGTTCTTCGAAAGTAATTCATGGGGCGTACGTTCGTACGAAGAGCTGACTACCCCTATGAAGAAACAACTCTTCTATGCTTCCGTGCTGGATAACGCTATCCAGACAGAGATGCTTTCTAACGTGGAAAGCAACGGAGGCGTCCTCTCTAGAGGTATTGCACTGAAGCACCAGACTTCTGCCAATGCCATTGATACGGTATATCATTTCTACAACCGCGGCGTGATGCCACAGAACAACTCCTACTGGGATAAGTATATCGACGGCATCGATGTGGTGATGGACAACACCCGTCCGATGATGGTACACTTCACCCAGGAGCAGATGCTGAACAACGGTATCACCGACAACGACTTCTCCGTAATCACCGGTCGTCCTTACGATGGCAGTACCTACATCTTCAAGAACAAGGTCATCGCCAGCGACATCACCTGTCTGAACGGTTACCTGAACCAGACAGACGGCGTAATCGTACCTCCAGGCAACCTGGCACAGATGCTTCGCGAAAGCAAGGATACAAAATGGTTCAGCCGCATGCTCGACCGTTTCTGTGCACCTTACTACGATGCACAAACCACCCTTAACTACAACGACAATGCCAAGCTCAACAACACCCACCAGATTGACTCCATCTATCAGTGGCGTTACTTCAGTGAGCGTTCACAGGGAACCCAGGCATTGGAGCGTGACCCACAGGGCGTGAAGCTTCCAACAGACAAACTCTTAAGATTCGACCCGGGATGGAACCAGTATTACAGCTCATACGGCACCATGCTCGCCGATATGGGTACCATGTTTGTTCCTACCGACAAATCAATAAAAGACTATTTCACCAATCCGTCTAACGGTGGTTACAACATCATGAAGCTCTACGCCAAGAAGCCAATCGATGACAACGACGATCACTTCGCAGAGAACCTGGATAGCATTCCTAGCAATATCATCCGTTCGTTCGTGAACAACCTGATGAATGCATCCTTCGTACAGTCAGTGCCAAGCAAGTTTGGTACCATCATGGACGAGGCGAGTGACCCTATCGGCATCACAACAGGTGACATCTGCAAGACCACCAACGGCACATACGACGTGAGAATCGCCAACAACGGTGCCATCTACATGCTCGACCGCGTGGTTCCACCTATTTCATATAATATCGTATCTACCCCAGCCCTGCTGCGTAAGGCACGCGACCTGGGTGTGATCAACTGGGCCATCCAGGACAAGAGCAACCTGAAGGTGAACTTCTATGCCTACCTGCGTGCCAGCACAGCCAACTATGCGCTGTTCCTGCCAGACAACCACGCTTTCTGCGGCGGTCAGGGTGCATCTACCGATTTCTACTATGTAGATCCGGTTTCTCTGGGTAAGAACTACAAGGAAGGTCCTCGAGTGCTCCACTTCTATTATAAAGATGTGAACAAGGACAATATCATCTCGGCATCTGCCTTCAAGTACAACCCTACCAATGGTTCCATCAGCGAAGATTCAACCATCGTAACAGTGGGTGAGGTGACCGACCGACTGATTGATATCCTGAACTATCACACCGTATCTCTTGCACAGGGCGAGAAGTTCGGCAAGAACAGATTCTACAAGACCAAGCATGGCGGTGAAATCGAAATCAGCGGTACAGGCGTTGGCGCTACCGTGAAGAGCGGTGCTCAGATCAACGGCATGGCAGGCATGAACTTCGCTTTGCCAGCTTCAGAAATCAAGGAAGCTACTACCGACTACAGCAATGGTAGCACCTTCGTCATCAACCGCGTGATTCAGGCTCCACAAACCAGCGTATTCGGCTGCCTGAAGAATCACAGCCAGTTTAGCAAGTTCATGGATTTGTGTATGCCAGCCGACTTGAGCTCTATCCTTACCAACATCGGTATCAAATCAAGCGAGCAGAAGCAGTTTACCGTGTTCACCAACCAGTTTGATTCAAAGATCAACACGAACAGGCTGTACGACTGCCTCGATTACAACGTAGCGTTCTTGAACACATACAACTACACGCTGTATGCCCCAAACAATGAAGCTATGGACGAAGCCTTCAAGCGCGGTCTTCCTACCTGGGAGCAGGTGCAGCAGGTGCTCGCCGATGCAGAACATGGTTCAAGCGAACAGCAGCTGGAGGCAAAGGCAAAGGCAAAGGATATGGTGGAGGCCATCAGAAACTTCATCCGCTACCACTTCCAGGACTTCGCCCTCTACGCCGACAAGACAGTGGATTTCGGAGATGCTCCTGGAACCGACGGCACATATGAGTATCAAACATCCTGCGTAGATGGTACCATATATAAGCGTCTGAACGTGAGCGGCGGAAGCGACAAGCTCCATGTAACCGACATCGCCGGCAACACCATTACCATCAATGGCAACGACAGCAAGAAGCTCGTGAACTATATGACTCGTGACTATACCTTCTACAGGTCGATGATCAACACCTCATCATTCGCAGCCATCCATGAGATTTCCGAGCCACTCTGCATCAACGAAAGCAAGCGCTACGACGACCGCTTTGCCAGCAACACAGAAGCTGCCAAGAAGGCAAGCATCAAGCGCCTCAACGCTTTGTACTATGCCCAGAAGCACGGACAGAAGTACTACAAATAAATTCACAATCAAGCATGTAATATAATGAACAATATAAGAACATATCTTACAGCAGCCGCCCTGTGCAGCACCATGACCATCGCCGCCCAAGGGCAGCGTGTATCAGGTACTGTATCCGACGAGTTTGGTCCTGTGATTGGCTGTAACGTCATCGAGAAGGATGCCAACAACCGTAACGTCAACGCTACTGTTACCGACGTGAACGGTAACTTCCAGCTGACAGTGAAGAATCCAAAGCACAAACTCGTTGTCACCTTCGTGGGTTACAAGCCATACTCTAAGGTGATCGGCTCACAAACCAACTTCGAAATCCAGCTGAAGGATGAGAACCAGATTGAAGCAGTTACCGTGGTTGCCAAGCAGCGCTTCCGTGGCGATGGTTTGAGCATTCCTAAGAACGAGCTTTCCGTGGCTACACAGACCTTGAACATGAACAAGGTGGATGGTCTTGCCTTTACCAGTGCCGACGAGGCGCTGCAGGGTCAGATTGCAGGTCTCGATATCGTGGCCAACTCTGGTAACCTGGGTGCCGGTACTACCATGCGTATGCGTGGTGTAACCACCATCAACGGTTCTTCTGAGCCTCTGATCGTAGTTAACGGCAACATCATGGATGTGCCGGGTGCCGAGAACACCGACTGGTCAACCGCTACGGAGGAGACCTACAGCTCTCTGCTTTCCATCAACGTGAACGATATCGAAAGCATCGACATCCTGAAGGATGCTGCCGCTACCGCCATCTGGGGTGCACGTGGTGCCAATGGTGTCATCAGTATCAAGACCAAGCGCGGTAAGCGCGGAAAGATCCGCATCAACTATAACTTCATGCTCCAGGGCACCTGGCAGCCAGATGGTTACAATCTGCTTACCGGTGATGAATACACCATGCTGATGAAGGAGGAGTTGTACAACCCAACCCAGAATCCTTCGGCTACCACCAACATCAACGAGTTGAACTACAACAAGAGTTGGGCAGAATACAACAACTGGAATGACAATACCGACTGGGTAGATGCAGTGCGCAAGATGGGTTGGAACCAGACACATGGTATCACCATCTCGGGTGGTGGCGAAAAGGCTACCTTCCGTATCTCTGCCAACTACGACCACCAGTTGGGTACCATCATCAAGCAGCAGCTCGACCGATTCTCAACCCGCTTGAGTTTGGATTACTACGTGAGCGACCGCATCAAGTTCTCTACCGAGTTCCCTCTTACTTATACCAAGAATCAGAAGAACTACGGTAACAACATCCTGGGTAAGGCATTGCAGATGGCTCCTAACATGAGTATCTACCGTGAGGATGCCAACGGCTTCGATACCAACGAATACTACATCATGCTGCCGGAAGGCAAGGAGGGTGCAGGTTCTACCGTGAGCGGTACTTCTTCAGAGCAGTTGAAGTCAGTGCGCGGCATCGGTAACCCTGTTGCCATCGCCAACCTGGCTTACGACAACGAGACTACCTATCGTATCAACCCTGAGTTCAAGCTCAACTACTATCTGATGGGTACAGAGGAGCGCAAGACACGCCTCGACTACGAGGGAAGCGTTTATCTCGATGTCTATTCAAAGAGCAACCCTACCTGGTATCCAGGTACCCTTTCTACAGCAGGATGGGAGGATTCCGGCTACAACCGCTATGCGATGGACGACTACAACTCGCTGGCATTCACCACACGCCACCAGCTCATCTTCACCCCATGGTTGGGTAACGACCTGGCTTGGACGATGTTGGGACGATGGGAGATGACCAAGGGTAACGGCTACGGCCAGAACGTAACCGAGAACCAGTTGCCAAACGGCGTAAGCTCACCTACGGTGCCAGCTTACCTCCGCAACATGTCAACCAGCAACGGCGAGTGGCGCGGTATGAGTGGTGTGTTCTCTACCCACGTTTCTTACAAGACCCGTTATAACGCCGACTTCACCGTGCGTGCCGATGGTACCACCAAGTTTGGCAAGAACAACAAGTGGGGTTACTTCCCTGGTGTATCCGTGCGTTGGAACATCAGCGATGAGCCTTGGATGCGCTGGTCACGCAATGTACTCTCCATGCTCGCCGTACGCCCATCATGGGGTGTGAACGGTAAGGCTCCTAGCAGCGAGTACCTGCAGTATGCCAAGTATGTAGCCGGCAGCATCTATGGTAATGGTAATACTACCCAGACAGCTACCAAGGTAGATGGTTTGCAGCTGGTAGATTTGAAATGGGAGAAGACTACTTCATGGAACCTCGGTGCCAACCTGGGACTCTTCGATGATAAGCTGGAGGCAGACTTCAACTACTACTACAAGAAGACCAACGACCTGCTGAACTCCGGTGTGAGCATCGCCTCACAGACAGGTTTTGCCAACCTGGCATGGAAGAACATCGGTTCGATGGAAAACAAGGGTTGGGAGTTGAACATCCAGGGCAATCGATTCATCAAGGCAGGCAAGTTCTCGATGAGTGCCAGCTTCAACGTGGCTCAGAACTTCAACAAGATTACCGAGATGGATCCTACCGTGCTCGACGGAATCAATGAAGACTGGACAGCCGACAGCCGTGGTAAGTACTTCAAGCGTATCCAGGTGGGTAACGCACTGGGTTCCATCTTCGGATTGCGCGCTCACGGAGTATATCAATACACCTACGACTACCTGACCAACCTGCGCCGCCAGAACAACTGGAGCAACAGCCAGCTGGTTGACTACATCAACAACGAGTTCCTGCCATCGGGCAAGACAGCTCCTGTGGCACTGAACAGGGAAGGCAAGGTAATCACCGGTAGCGACGGTTCACCATTGCGCATGACCTACAACTCAAGCAACGGTAGCGAGACCTACAAGTTCGACGGTGGTGACGTGATTTACGAGGATGTGAACAAGGATGGTACCATCAACTCACTGGATATGGTATATCTGGGCAATTCCAACCCTAAGTTCTCGGGAGGTTTCGGATTCACCTTCAACTATGGTGACTGGTCATTGCGTACCAACTTCGTATTCCGTACCGGTTTCAAGGTAGTGAACTTCGCTCGCATGGGCTTGGAGAAGATGTATGATACCACCAACCAGAGTTCTGCCGTGAACTGGCGCTGGCGCAAGAACGGTGACCAGACAGAGATACCACGCGCACTCTATAACTATGGTTACAACTGGCTCGGTAGCGACCGCTACGTGGAGGATGCTTCCTTCCTGCGCTTCAGCTACGTAAGTTTGAGCTACAATGTTCCTAAGACATTCCTGAAGCAGTTTGGTCTTAACCAGATGCGCTTCGACCTGAGCGGTCAGAACATCTTCGTATGGAGCAAGTATAGCGGCACCGACCCTGAGCATGCCAACAGCGGCTGGAACTTCGCTTCCGACAACTCGCAAACACCACGAAGCAAGTCATTCACACTCCGTATGACGCTCGGTATTTAACCCATCTTTAAATAAAGATAAAAATGAAGAAAAAAACAAACCATATCATCAAGAGCCTGGCGGTAGCCTTCCTCGGAGGCTTATCACTCTGCTCATGCACCGACTTCCTGACGATTTACCCTACAGATAAGACCGTGGGTGAGAACTTCTGGAAAAACAAAGACCAGGTTGACCAAATGGTCACAGGTGCCTATACTGGAATGATTTCTGGTTCCAACATCGAAAGATTCATCATGTGGGGTGACTATCGCTCTGACGTGTTGAGAAAAACCAGCGCATTGGATAATACCACACTGGATAACATCACCAACGTGGATCTCTATCCTAGCAGCGGTTATAACTCATGGTCATCTTTCTATTATGTCATCAACACCTGCAACCTGGTGATGAACCACGCACAGGATGTTCTGGCTGTGGATCCTGACTATACCGAAGGTGACTACCAAACCACCCGTGCGCAGATGCTCGGTCTTCGCGCACTCTGCCACTTCTATCTGGTTCGCACCTTCCGCGACGTGCCATACGTAACCAAGGCGTATGAAAAGTCAGACGACCTGACACTCGACGGCCAGCTGGCACCTGATTCTACCCTGCAGCTCTGCATCAACGACCTGGTAGAGGCAGAAAGAGGTTGCTACAAGTACGGCACCTTCGCCGCCGACGACTGGCGCAGCGTAGGCTTGCTGAGCAAGGATGCCATCAATGCCATCCTCGCCGATGTATATCTGTGGCGTGCTTCGCTCTGGAGCCAAACCGACAAGGAGAAGGCAAAGACCTACTATCAGGCTTGCATTGACTATGCCGACAAGGTGATTGAATCTCACAAGAGATTCTACGAGAACAACTACAAGGGTTCTGCATCCAGCGATAACGCTACAGCTCCTTACTATCTGTTGAGCGGTAACCAGGCATTCTACAAGAACTTCGTGGAAGGCAATTCACGCGAAAGCATCTTCGAGCTCCAGTTTGATGGAACCAGCAACGTGAACAACCTCGTTCGCCAGTACTTCTACAAGCATAAGGACGCAACATCAACCTATGGTATGCTTGCAGGAACCATTGCAGTGGGTAATACGCTTGGCGATGAGCCAACACCAAGTACGCAGAGTGCATCAACTTCTGCCTTGTACCAGTCGGAAAACGACTATCGTTATTACGACAACAGCTATGGTGTAAACATTGGTAACGCCTCATCATTTGAAATCAGAAAGATGGTGTATAACATGCCAGCCAATTCTGTGATTCCAACCAACAAGCAGGGTTACACCTACTTACAGACACGCGGTTTCGACAACTACAAGCAGAACTGGATCATGTATCGTATCACTGACGTGATGCTGATGAAGGCAGAAGCTGAGACACAGCTGGCAGGAACCGATGCCAACAAGCTGAAGCATGCCTTCCTGATTGTCAACGCCGTGAACAAGCGTTCGCTCGATCCATTGGCTATAAACAAGGATTCATTGGTTTATAAGGATAACTACGACAAGCAAGCCAAGCTGGAACTGCTCTGCCTCCAGGAAAGAGGCCGTGAGCTTCTCTACGAAGGCAAGCGCTGGTACGACCTGGTTCGCTACAGCTACCGCCACATGACGGGTGTAGATCCTACCAAGACCCTCTACGAGATTGACCCTAAGGGTAGCCTCTACCCTACTTTGGACGATGCCGACAATGAGTTCAAGAACATCCTGACCGCTAAGTACAGTACAAACATTCTGAAGTTTAAGAACGAGGCATTCCTCTACTGGCCAATCCTGCAGCAGGAAACCAAGAACAACAAGTTGATCCATCAGAACCCGGTTTATGTGGAGACACAGACTTCCGAGCGACAGGATTAACAGCATCATTACACATTATTATATATATACATTAATAAATAGTATAGCAATATGACTAAGTTCATTCATAAGATAGGAGGCATGATGGCACTCGCAGCACTGGGTGTTGCGTCATTCACATCTTGCTCTGAAGAGATTGATGACAGTAACCTCTATACTTTCACCGGTCAAACCGTCATCGACTATCTGCGCAGCGACTCAACCTTGAGCGACATCGCCAAGATTTCCGACATCGCAGGCATGTCTGACCGCTTGTCGGCTTACGGAACTTACACCTGCTTCGCCCCAACCAACGAGGCACTCAAGGTTTATATCGACTCACTCTACGATGATAAGAAGAGCACAAACCACAACGGTCTTGATTCATGTGAGGTGGGTATGAACCGCCTTTGGAAATCAGAGAAGTGTGATTCCCTCTGCAAGGACATCATCGAATCGCAGGTAACGGGTCAGAAAAAGACCACCAATGATTTCCTGACAGGAGCCGACATCACCATGATGCTGGGTAACACCCATACACCAAAGCGTGTAAATGGCGAGATCACCATAGATGGTACCACCCATTTCATCAAGACCGACCAGGAAGTGGAAAATGGTATCGTACACGTAATCGACCGCCTTTTCTACCGTTCAACCAACTACCTCATCGATGAGATGGAGGCAATGGGATGCTACGGGCTCTGGGTAGAAGCCTTGAGAAAGACAGGTATCGACAAGATCTTGCAGGAAAGTATCCGCACCAATGGCATCCACTGGTTCAACCTTGAACCAGAAGCCGGTATAGATTACCCAACCAAGTGTAAGGTGGGATTCACCATCTTTGCAGAGCCAGACGAAGTACTCAAGAAGGAAGGTATCAACACCTTTGCTGATTTGGTAGAAAGAGCCAACAAGGAATATGCAAATTGCAGCAACTGGTACGACTATGTAAAGCATGCAGGCATCAGCGTAAGCACCAAGGACGACTACAACAACCAGTGGAACGCCCTCAACATGTTTATCCGCTACCACATCCTGCATTATGCACTCTCTACCGACAAGCTGGTGTATTCATTCAATGAGCTGAAAAATATAGACGTTTATGAATATGTTCGCACCCTGTTGCCAGGAACCATGTTTAAGCTTACCGGTATCAAGGATCCGGGTGGCAACGTTGGAGAGATATACATCAACCGCCAGCTGACCACACCTTCCCTGACCAGCGACCCAGGTAACACCAGCCTCAATAGTAAAGCTTACCAGGAAGCAAACAACGTAAAAGACCCGGGTATCCTGGTAGGCAACAGCAAGATTAACTCCCGTCAGGCAAGCAACGGTTACATTCACCCTATCAGCAGCATGCTCATTTACAAAGAGAATGTGCCTAACGAGGTGCTCAACGAACGTCTGCGCTTCGACTTTATGGCGCTCTTAGACGAAAGTATGACCAACCGCTTCAGAAGCTATACTGGAGCTGACCTAAAGTCATTCTTTGGTCGCACCGACGGTAACATCACATGTGTTCGTTTCCCTGAGGGTTATTTCGAGAACATGGTCATCTACAATGGTGAAGCTTCACGCGTTAACTATCTTACCAAAGACCATGCAAACGGATATCAAGGCTACGACTGCTGGAACGACTACCAGGGCGATGAACTCTACTGTAAGGGTGCATACGACTTCGCCATCAAGTTGCCACCAGTACCAAAAGACGGAACCTATGAACTCCGCTTCGGTTATGTAAACAACGGCAAGCGTACCATCGTTCAGTTCTATCTAGGTCACTCTTCCGACCGTTCAACCATGACTCCATGCGATATTCCATTGGATCAGAACGTAGATCTGAAATCAACTACCGTGGGATGGACAGACCCAAATACCGACGGTGACAATGGTGCAGCTGTAGATAAGGCGATGCACAACCGTGGATGGATGCGTGGTCCTAACTACTTTAGTAACAAGAAGCATGGTGAGGGATCCACTGCACGATTCAAATACGATGGTGGCCAGCATCACATCCGCCGCGTGGTAACCAAGCAGTACTTCAAACAGGGTGAAGAAAACTGGTTCCGTTGCAAAACAGCGATGCCTGAGAATACCGAAGCTGAATTCCAGCTCGACTACATCGAACTTGTACCAGCGACCGTGTATAACCACTCTAGCCTCACCGAGGATGTATTCTAAACCTCACCGAGGACGTATTCTAAAGAAATAGAATCAAAATCAAGTAAAAAGAATAACATGAAAGTAAGATATATATTAATGACAGCAGCTGTAGCCTTGGGTCTCCAAGGCTGCAGCGACTGGGATGACCATTATGATGTCAACGGCAACAACCTTCCGGGTGCCGACGCTACCCTCTGGGAGCAGATCTGCAGCCAAGATGAGTTGAGCAACTTTGTCACCCTTCTGACGAAAGTGCATTACGACGATGCGCTCAAATCCAACCAGAGCTTCACCGTATGGGCACCTAAGAACAATGCCTACGACTTCAAAAAGTACGATGCCATGAGCGACAGCTTGCTGAAGGCAGAATTCCTCAACAACCACATCGCACGCGGCTATCACCGTGCATCGGGCGACATCGACGAGCGCATCCACTTCCTCAACAAGAAGGTGTTAGACTTCCAGGGCAGCAGCAACAGCTACGTGCTCAGCGGCCAGGCAGTGGATAGCACCAACATTCTGAGCAAGAACGGCGTGCTGCACCTGATGAAGGGCATGATGGATTTCCGTCCGAACTTCTATGAATACTTCGCCCGCGAGCATGAGGGTGGCGTGACCACCAACTCGCTGAAGGATATCTTCATGAGCAAGATGAAGCGCGAGATTGATAAGGACAAGAGTGTGGAAGGCCCGATGAAGGATGGTGAAGTAACCTATCTGGATACAGTTTATACAGAATACAACCAGATGTTCACCCTGCTCAATGCCCAGCTCACCAGCGAAGACAGTACCTACACGATGATTGTTCCTAGCGACAAGGCTTGGAAGAAGGCTTACAAGCACGTGGAGGCATACTTCGACTATCCTGAAAGCTTCGAGCCATTCACCCTTACCAACGATGAGAAGACAGGTAAGCTTACCTACACCATCGCATCAAAGGTAAACATCGATGCCGACAGCTTGAAGAAGGAACATACCATCCTGAGCATCCTGCAGCCATTGGTATTCAGTAACACCGTGAACCCAGCACTGAAGGGTGGCAACATCCCAACCGGTGCTACCGACTCTATCCATAGTACAACCAATGTGTATTCACGCAACACCCTGAACTACATGAGCGAAAACAGCAGCCGCGTGAATGATGCCGCAGAGCTGTTTAAGGGTGCTACCAAATACAACATGAGTAACGGTACTGTATGGTTGACAGGCGACTCACTCTACGCACGCCCATGGGCAATATGGAACCCTATCTTGCATCTGAAGGCTCAGTACGGTAACTATCAGGCAGGTACCAGCAACGTAACCCTGACAAAGACCGTGACCGTGGGAACCAGCGACCGCAATCCAAGCGTAAAGGGTTCCATGCACACCCCAGCGTTCTATCAGGTATCATCTGCCATCAACCAGCGCCCAGAGGTATTCCTCTACGCTCCACAGGTTCGATCTACTGCATACGCCGTATATCTGACCATGGTTCCTGCTACCATCAACGATACCCTAGCCGTACCAACCGAGCAAGCCATCGCTCTGCGTACCATCATGCACAACAGTAAGGGTGGTGCTCCTAAGGCACAAGCCAGCACCGGATATCCAACTCCAGGTGCCCTGAAAAAGGATTTCGACCACATGAACAAGAACATGGGTACGGTGACATTCGATTACGGAACCAAGGAAGAATCCAAGATTCTTACCAAGTACATGGGTATCTTCAAGCCAAACATGAGCTATACTGCTCTTCAGAACGAACCAGCAATCCGCCCAGTGTTCAATGTATATTGCAACACACGTGTTAAAGATGGTAGCACAGAGCTCCGCATCGCAGGCATCGTCCTGGTACCTCAGGAGGCAGTGGAATACTACATGAAAAATGGTATGATTAGCGACTACAAGGGCGACATGCCAGAACTCTTCTGGAACCTCACCGGCTCCAGCAATTAATCAAACATGAACTCAACATTTGAAAACAATGATAAATTTCAGAATATTGGCAATCATGGGCTTGATGGCTGTGGCAGCACAGGTCAACGCCCAGGAAGCAACAGATGACGCAGCAAGTCAGAAGAAGACGGCAGCAGCTCCTAAGTTGCCTGAATATCCTATGATGGAAATCACAGGTACCATCTACGATGCTGCTACAGGAAAGCCACTCAGCGGTGTACAGGTTCAGCCATTGGGCAATGCCAACTATGCTGCCATGACCAAGGACGACGGTACCTTCACCATCAAGGTGCCTACCTTCACTACATCGCTCTATCTCTTCACTTCGCAGTATGCCAGCCAGCAGGTTTCCATCGCAGGTAAGAGTCATATCACTGCCAACATGCTCAGCGACAAGTTCAACGAGATGTACACCAACGGTACACAGCTCGGTGGCGCTGCCAGCGTAAAGACCGATAAGACAACCACACAGATTTCTGTTGAGGACCTCATCAGCGAGCAGCTCGGCGGCGACGTGCGCACCATCAAGCGCTCAGGTGCTCCCGGCATCGGTTCTGCTATGTTTATCCGTGGCTTGAACTCACTCAATGCCAACGCCCAGCCACTGGTAGTAGTGGATGGCGTGCCAATGGACATGCAGTATAACGGCACTTCGCTGCAGACAGGTATGTTCAACAACCAGTTGCTGAACATCAACCCTGCCGACATCGAGAAGATTTCAGTATTGAAGAACGGTACTGCCATCTATGGTGCCAAGGGCGCCAACGGCGTTATCGTCATCGAAACCCGCCGCGGTCACAGCATCGCTACCCGCATTGACGCCAACATCGGTGTGGGTGTGAACCTGGTACCAAAGCTTCCTAAGATGATGGATGCCAACCAGTATATGAGCTATGCCACAGAGATGCTGGGTACTTATCCGGAAATCAGCAAGATTATGGAGAACAATAATCTCAATTTCCTGAATAACGACAAGAACAATTACTATTATAATGCATACCACAACAACACCGACTGGAGCAAGGAGGTTTATGAAGAAGCCTTGAGCCAGAACTACAGCATCAACGTGCAGGGTGGTGACGATGTGGGTATGTACAACCTCTCTCTGGGTTATACCGACGGCAAGAGCACAGCCAAGAAGAATGGCTTCAACCGCCTGAACATCCGTTTCAACAGCGATCTGAAGATTACCAAGGGCTTCGCTACTGAGTTTGACGTTGACTACGTGAAGTTGAGCCGCGACCTCTTCGATGATGGCGCTCCTAGCGACTTCAGCAAGGGTACCGTGACATCGCCTACACTCCTGGCGCTGATCAAATCGCCTATCCTCAACCCATACGTATTCAACAAGACCACAGGTCAGTTGTCTTCTACCCTCTCTGAGGCAGACGACTTCCTGAGTGCACTGGATCCCAACCTCTCGCTGGCAAACCCTACTGCCCTGCTGGCAAACGGTAGCGGCAACAACAAGAACCGCATGGAGAACTCTATGTTCCACGTGCGCATCATGCCTAAGTTCGACCTGGGCAAGGGTTTCAAGCTTTCAGAGAACATCAACTATACGTTGAACCGTAACTCCCAGCGCTACTATCGTCCGAAGGGCGGTGTGCCAACCTTCTATGTAGAGGGCTTGGGTATGGTGCAGACCTTGTCTGCTTCCATCTTCGCCAAGGAAGAGACCGTGATGAGCGATACCCGCTTCGATTTCTCACGCATCCTGGGTGCCCACACCATCGACGCCATGGCAGGATTCAGATACCTGAACTACGGTTATGAGATGAACAACCCTACAGGACAGTATCAGAGTGCCGGTAACGACCTCTTGCCAAACGTATCCAACAGCATGGACTTCAAGGATGCCAAGGGTGAGGATTACAAGAAGACCAGCCTTACCTGGTATGCACAAGCCAACTACAACTACAAGAACCGCTACTTCCTGGAGGCTCAGGCAGCCCTGGAGAGCAGCAGCAGCTTCGGCGACAAGGCCACAAGCCTGCGCATGGGCGGTGTAGCATGGGGCTTGTTCCCTAGCGTACAGGCAGGTTGGGTGATGACCAACGAAGAGTGGTTTCCACAGAACATCGGCCTCAACTATCTGCGCCTGAACGCCGGATTTGAGATAAGCGGTAACGACGATATCAACAACAAGGCGGCACACACATCGTTCGAGGTATTGAAGTTCCTGCACAACGCCATCCCAGCCGTTCAGCTCAACAACATCGGTAACGAGAATGTGACCTTCGAGAAGACCCGCCGCATCAACCTGGGCTTCCAGAGCCAGTGGCTCGACAACCGCCTGGGCTTAGGCTTCAACTACTATATGAACCATACATCCGACCTCCTCACCGTGAAGGATTTCACCACTCCTGTGGCAGGTGTGAAGAGCTATTGGAGCAACGAGGGTTCTATGGACAACACCGGATTTGAGGTAAGCCTCAACGGTAAGCCAGTGGTAAGCCGCAACTTCACCCTGGAGCTGGGTGCCAGCTTGGGTCACTACAAGAACGAGATCAAGAGCTTGCCTAACGAGAAATACGTAGCCATCAACGGCAATGCCAAGGGTGCCAAGGGTTATACCTCTTCTATCTATGGCAGCGGCAACGTGGCAACACTCGTAGGTCAGAGTGCCGGTGTATTCTACGGTTACAAGACAGCAGGTGTATTCGCAACAGATGCTGAAGCAAAGGCTGCCGGAAAGGACGGTTATCTCTACCAGCTCGACGAAACTGGTGCCAAGAAGTATTTCAAGGCTGGTGATATGCACTTCGTTGACCTGGATGGTGACGGCATCATCGGCGAGAACGACAAGACCATCATCGGTAATCCAAACCCAGATATCTATGGTAATGCATTCATCCGCGCCTCTTACGGTAACTTCACACTCTCTGCAGTGTTCGGCTACTCTGTAGGCAACGACATCTTCAACTACCAGCGCAGCGTAATAGAGGGTGGCAAGAACTTCTACAACCAGAGTACTGCCCTGGTAAACCGCTGGAGAAGCGAAGGTCAGGTGACCAATGTTCCTCGTATATCTTACGATGACGAGATGGGCAACTCACGCTTCAGCGACCGCTGGATAGAGGATGGAAGCTATCTGAAGCTCCGCTCACTCAACCTCAACTACAAGGTGCCTGTAAGCACATCCTGGTTGCAGGGTCTTCAGGTTTGGGTAGAGGCAAACAACCTCTTCACCCTGACCAAGTATCTGGGTGGCGACCCTGAGATGTCAACCTCCAACGCCGTGCTCTATCAGGGCATCGACACGGGTAGCATCGCATCAGGACGCACCATCACAGTGGGTTTGAAGCTTAATCTCTAATAAAAAAGTACAATCACAAAGCATCAAAATAATGAAAATTAAATATTTCATAGCAGCCACCCTGGCTGCCATCACATTCAGTTCATGCAGTGATATGTTCGATGATGGATCCAATCGTTACGTCTATAATCCGGAACTCAACGAGAAGGTGGATTCTATGTTCTATATCAACGGTATCTTGAAAGGTGTTCAGCAAGCCATCGACCAGAATGTGCTTGTCAATGAGCTTCGTGGCGACCTCGTGTCGCCAACCTCTCATGCCTCTACCGACTTGCAGCGCCTGGCAGCATTCGACTATGCCGACGGCAACAAGTATGACTCTGCGTATGTTTATTACCGCATCATCAACAACTGCAACTACTACGTGGCTCACCGCGACACCACCCTTGCTACGGGTTCAAGCCTTGTGGCAATGAAGGAGTATGCCGAGGCAAAAGCCATCCGTGCATGGGCTTACCTGCAGCTGGCTCGCAACTATGGCAACGTGCCATTCTACACCCATCCTCTTACCGATATCTCATCGGTAGAGGGTGCTGCCAACCTGGAGAAGAAAGACCTGAACGGCATCGTGGCTGCCCTGGCACCCGACCTGGAGCAGTATGTGAACCTGCCAGTGCCTAGCTGGAAGGAGTTTGACCTGGGTATGAGCGACGCCGGCGAGCAGAAGAAGGTGACTACATCGCAGATGATGATTCCGGTACGCCTCATCCTTGCCGACCTCTATCTGGAGTCAGGCAACTATGCCAAGGCGGCAGAGCATTACTTCAATTATCTGAAGCACAACAAAACATTCCTGCGCTCTTATCTGGCTGACTGGGCGAATTATCCAACCTATTCGGATCTTCCAACCTCAATGAGAAACGGACAGAGCTGGTTTTATTCACACGGCGACTGGTCAACTACCTACAGCAGAGATGCGGAAACCATCACCTTCGTGGCTATGGCAACCAACAAGTTGCGTGGTGAGATTACTGCCCTGCCTGGTTTGTTTGGCTACAACTACTACACAGCGGCAGACGGTTATCGCTACAACGTTGAACCTGCCCTGGTGGCATCTGATTCATACCTCGCTCTGTCTAACAGCCAGAACTTCTATTACAGAGTGGGTAGCGGCAAGAACGCTGTTTACGCCTACGCTTCTGTGGGAGATATGCGTTATCACAGTTCTTACAACCGCATTAAGTCGGATAAGAAGAAAGATTTGGTTAACATTATCATGAAATATGAGAATGCGAACATTCCGCTCTATCGCACCTCTGGTGTTTATCTGAAACTTGCCGAGGCTATCAACCGCATGGGACATCCTGACGTGGCATTCGCCTTGCTGAAGGATGGCTGGAACCACAAGTTGGAGCAGGATACCACCTATATGACCCAGGAAGGTATCGAGTTCCTGAAGACCACCGTTCCTTTCCTGACGGCTGAGAACCGAGTAGTGTTCAACGATGAGGACGAATCTAGGGAATACAGCATAGGTAGCCAGCCACTGCATGCCCGTGGTGCCGGTATGACCCAGGGTAACCAGTCGCTCTACAAGTATCGCACAGAGATTGATAAGAAGTTGGCTGAATTAGGCAAGAGTTATCCTGTGAACGCCACAGCATCAGATAGCTTGAAGATTGAGCAGGATGCCGTAGAAGACCTTCTCTGCGACGAGATGGCATTGGAGCTTGCCTTTGAGGGAAGCCGCTTCAGCGACCTTTGCCGCATCGCCCGTCACAAGAACAATGATAATCCTTGGGGCAGCAACTACGGTTCTCTCTGGCTTCGCGATAAGCTGAAGTTCAAGAACTCAGTGCTCGACTTGAGTGATCCGAACAACTGGTTCATGCCATTCAAGTAAAAAGTTGGTAATATGATTATATGAATAAGAGGGTGTGTCAAAAGTCCAAGACACACCCTCTTTTTTTTTGCTTCATCGTTTTTCTTCATCGGATTACGCTGAGTTAACGGAACATTCTTGCTTCACGGATTACGCACGGAATTGAAACGGATTCGGCCTTACGGCCATTGGGCTACCGAAGCGTTTCAGCGTTTCACTAAAAACATCTTTAATCCGCAGCAAGGGAGTATTTCTGGAATACTCTCACGTAATCTACCTCCATCTGAACAGGGAGGGCGCTTTCG
>ERZ1026874.299-NODE-299-length-32837-cov-13.818345_pt1 | contig 32837 bp, 21 predicted proteins | sample MGYA00380167_ERZ1026874 | MGnify/ENA primary metagenome ERZ1026874 (study PRJEB33269, sample SAMEA4719803) | human gut metagenome | biome: human-associated habitat; feature: organic feature; material: feces | place: Cameroon | collected 2013-10 ...
AGGAGGAAGAAGGGTACAGAGAAGCTTGCTCCTGTCACCTGTGCCCACGTTGAGGCAGAAGAAGGGCACAGGAGGAGTTCGTCTAGCCGGTGGCAAGCCTGCGTTAACAATGCAAGTACAATACTGCTCCTACATAGGACTTTACTGCTTCAGCAGCATAAACTGATTTCAGGCAGTAAAGACCGGAACATCAAAGCAAAAAAATACCACCCGGAAAAGACAGCAAAGTCATCCGGGTGGCAGAAGTATGCAATCATCGATTCTATTTATTATTCCTGTGAAGCGTAACCCTTGGAATAGTAGTTCAGGAAGTATTCAAAGCGTTTGGCAATGAGCTTTCGTCCTTTTACGTTCAGATGCAGGTTATCGGTCAGGTATTCCTTGGCGTTATCTTCCGTGATGCTTCCGTACAGGTTATCCATGAAGGAAACACTGTGAAGGTTGGAGGAATAACATTCTTTGATCACATAAGTGGATAAAACATCTCGACCATTATAAATATAGATATCGGAACTTACATAATTGCCATCCTCATCTATTGCATATGCGTAAGTAGGGGACATTACAATAATACGGATCTGCGGATACAGACGCTGCAGGACTTCGAGGCTTGCCTCCAGATTGCCAGTGAACTGCGTAGGATCCGTAGGATTGTCATCATTATACATAGCATTTCCCATCAGATAATCGGTGGCATCATACATGATCGCCACGGTATCAATGGTGTTGAAATCCAGGGTTTTCAGAGTGTTTACGACTTCTTCCGCTTCGGGTGGAGTCTTGTCACCCAAAGCTTCTGCAGCATCATTGTAATAGCCGTCCAGGGGAACTCCGGCAGCCAGATTCACCAGCCAATACAGACAGTAAGCATCCATAGGGGCAAGGGTGGAATCAAAATTGGTGTGTTGCGCGGCCAGATAACTTCCGCTGATGGAACAGTTGTATACGGTAGCACCGGTCTCCTTGGCAATCAGGCTGGCCAGATTGTCGGAAGAACCGCGGTCATCGGCAAAGGGTGCATTTCCGAACACGACAATATTAGAAGCATCGTTTACTATCATTTTACCATTTTCATCGGTCAAAGGGAGAATAGAATCCCAGCTGTCATCATAGGATCCCTGTCCGTCCTTGAAAATATCTGACTGGCTTACCCGCTGTCCCCAATGCGTAATGCGATAACCCAGCAGGCCTACCACCACAAGCAATACTAGGGCAAAAAGGACATGAAGATTCAGAAAACGCCGGATGCCCTTAGGAGCGGGATGTTCCTCTTCCTCCTCTTCCCGGTCATTTTCTTCATATTCATCATCAGGATTTCCCTCGAAATCATCAGAAAGATCAGATTTTCCAAAATCTGTGTCTTGCACAGTTTCATTTTCCAGGTCTAGAATCTCAATATCAGGCATGTCATTCACATGTTCGTTTCGTTTCATTCCATCTCTCCGTTTCAAGTATCTGTTTTTAAGTGGTAAAAAGAGTTATACTGATTTTACTATTATACGGAAAGAAAGTCTACAATATTAGAAAGATTTAAGAAATTCTGAAGAAATGGACGAACAGCTTGAAGCGGCGGAAATAGAATGTTATAATGTTACGGAATTGTTACACTGAAGTACATTGAAGAATTATGAGCAGAAGGGATAGATAAAATGAAAAAATTATTTAACCATACAAAACGTCCGGACCGTAACTGGGAAGAAGACGTACAGGATGGTTACGATTGGGATGAAGAGCAGGACGGCGAAGAGTACTATGCCGATGAGGAGTACACCGGAGAAGAGGACGGCGAAGAGTACTATGCCGATGAGGAGTACACCGGAGACGAGGACGGCGAAGAGTACTACGCCGACGATGAGGAGTACACCGACGAGGAGTACACCGGAGACGAGGACAGTGAAGAGTATTATGCTGACGACGAGGAGTACACCGGAGACGAGGACGGTGAAGAGTACTACGCCGACGACGAGGAGTACACCGGAGACGAGGACGGCGAAGAGTACTATGCCGACGATGAGGAGTACACCGGAGACGAGGACGGCGAAGAGTACTATGCCGACGACGAGGAGTATATCGGAGACGAGGACGGCGAAGAATATTACGCCGACGATGAAGAGTACTATGCCGACGATGATATGGCACCTGCTCGCAGTGGCAAAAGGAAAAAGAGTAAAAAGCAGGGTGGCAATAAAATAGCTGCTATCTGGACCAAATTCCTGAACATGAGTACCATGGACCGCATTATGACGGCAACCGGTGTGGCAGTGCTGATCTTGGCCATTGTGACAGGCAGTGTATATGCCAGCGCACGTATGGTGGATCATCAGGTATCGGAGTTCGTCAGTGTGGGCAGCCAACTGGACGGCATCCAGATGATCGGTGAGCAGGGTATGCTGGCAGTGGCAGATGCAAAGCTTGCGAAGATCGCAGCAGCCAATGCAGTCGATGATGAGAATGAGGAACAAAAAGAATATGATGAGGCCGAGTATACCAACGGTGGTACCGTTGAACTGGAACTGGTCTCCGTGCAGAAGGATCTAAAGATCAAATTTACCAATAAAAAGAGCGGTAAACTGATCTCCAATGTACCTTTCAGCGTGACAATCACGGATCCCAAAGGTAAATCTGATACCTGGACCGATGATGACATGGACGGTATTATCTACAAGAAGGGCATTACCCCCGGCAACTATACGGTAGCGGTAAATACCCTGACCGATGAAAAATATAAGGATTACACACTGCCTACCGGTACCCAGAAGGTAGAAGTCAGAAAGGATATCGCTTATAAAAAGGTCGATGTGGCAAACGAGATCAAGAAGGAATCCGAGGTCAATGCGGCAAAAGAGGACACCATGAAAAATGATACTGTGGTGGAGTCTATTCTGGAAGATACCGTGCAGTGGGTAGAAAGTAAGAAATTACCTCCTACTTATAGAGAGGTAACAAAGGATACCGTGGTAAATCCGGAAAAACAGACGGCTTATAGTGGAAGATTCCTGCGCATAGCAAATGAACAGATAAGTATCAAGGTAGGAGAGACCAAGCAGCTGAATCCGCCGGCAGGAGCCACGGTTGTTAGCTGGAGCAGCGATAATGCGGCGGTGGCCAGTGTAAATAATGGTGTGGTTACCGGCGTGAAGGCAGGTGGACCTGTAACGATCACTTGTACGTATACGGAGGCTGGCAGTGCTACGCCGACTCCTACACCTACGCCGACTCCTACACCTACGTCGACACCTACACCTACACCGACACCGACGCCGACTCCCACAACACCGGGGACGGGAGAAACGACTACTCCGACACCGACGCCGACTCCCACAACACCGGATTCGGGTACATCTTCAGGAGGAACAGGGGAGGATGGTAGCTCCTCAGGTGAGTCGCAGTCCGTGGGAGGCGGCAGCCTTCCTACAGCATATGCACAGGTAGGAAGCACACAGAAGACCTGTACCTGGGAAGTTACTGTTACGGAAGTCCAAAAGCCGACCGCTGTTTTGGAACCGGCATCCCTGAACGTAGAAGCAGGAAAAGAAGCAACAGCACAGGTTAAAGTTACAAATTTCACAGGTGCAACTTATAAGATCACTGCAAATTCCAATGATAAAGCAGCCACTGCGGCGGTAGATGCAAACGGTAAGATCACAGTGAAAGGTGTAGCAGCCGGTGATGCGAAGATCACAGTCACCGTAACGATGGGAACTGAGACTAAGACACTGGATCTGGCAGTGAAGGTCACTAATGGAATCAAGATTACTTTGGATAAGACAGCTGTAACCGTTTATCCGAAATCTACGGCTGCTGTAACAGCCTCTGTCAGCGGAAGCGGAACCATAACGGCAGATTCCGGAGATAAGAATATTGCCACGGTAGCTGTAAGTGGCAAAACGGTCACCGTTACCGGTGTGAAAAAAGGAACCGTAACCATCACTGTCACATATAAGGAGGGCAGCGCGGAAGCAAAAGCCACCTTTACAGTTACGGTAGCGGGCGATGTGAATCCCAGAGAGGATACAAAAACACCGTTAAAGGATACCAGCGGCAGACAGCTGTATGTATCCATCGGTGACAACCAATACCGGGCGGCAGCGTATGCGGATTATTACACTGCCACAAAGTTTTTCCTCATGGAGGAGGCCAGATATACCGGCTGGCAGACGTTAGACGGTAAGGTATATTTCTTCAAGGCAGACGGCAGCAAGGTGACCGGTGAGCAGGTCATCCAGGGTGCAAAATATAACTTCGCAAGTGACGGTTCCCTGGTAGTGGGATCAGGTACTATGGGCATTGATGTGTCCAAGTGGAACGGCAGCATTGATTGGAATGCGGTTAAGAATTCCGGAGTGAATTATGTGATCATTCGTGTGGGATACCGTGGATCATCTCAGGGAGCATTGATCGAGGATCCCAAGTTCAAGACCAATATCAAGGGAGCTACGGCAGCTGGTCTTAAGGTAGGTGTATACTTCTTCACACAGGCAGTGGATGAGGTAGAAGCAGTACAGGAAGCATCCATGGTACTGGACCGCATCAGCGGATATAAGATTTCTTATCCGGTATTCCTGGATGTGGAAGGCAGCGGCGGAAGAGGCGATGCCATCGATTCTGCTACCAGAACCGCAGTCTGCAAGGCATTCTGCAACACGATCAAGAATGCAGGATATACTCCCGGTGTCTATGCCAACAAGACATGGCTGACATCCAAGATGGATGCAGGTGCTCTGAGCGGTTACAAGATCTGGCTGGCACAGTATGCCAAGACCCCGACCTATACCGGCAGATATGATCTGTGGCAGTACAGATCCGACGGAAAAGTCAGCGGTATCAGCGGCAAAGTCGATTTCAATATCAGCTACCTGGGATATTAAGATTTGCAATAAAGCCCAGACCGACTGCTCGCAGGCAGGTCTGGTGCTTTATTAGCAAATCAAACACACATGAGCAAGTAGGACGATAGTCCGGAATGCGAATGTGTGTTACGGATTCGAGAGCACGAAGTGCGGAGAAGCCGTGTTAATATTTACAATGAACAGCCGGTGAGACTGCTCGCAGGCGGTTCTGGTGCTTTATTAGCAAATCAAACACACATGAGCAAGTAGGACGATAGTCCGGAATGCGAATGGGTGTCACGGATTCGAGAGCACGAAGTGCGGAGAAGCCGTGTTGATATCAGGTTCCTTTTATGGTAAAATATCGCTATCTATAGCAAAATGCGCACACCTGCGCAGAACGGAGAGAAAATGAGAACTTATCTGGTAACAGGCGGTGCCGGTTTTATCGGTTCCAACTACATTCATTACATGTTCAAAAAATACGATAACGAGATCCGTATCATTAATGTGGATGCCCTGACCTATGCGGGAAACCTGGAGAATCTCAAGGATGTGGAGAAGCGTGACAATTACACTTTCGTGAAGGCAAACATCTGCGACAAGGAAGCCATCAGCAAAATTTTCGCGGAGAACGATATTGACCGCGTGGTACATTTCGCAGCCGAAAGCCATGTAGACAGAAGTATCCGCAATCCGGAGATCTTCGTACAGACCAACGTGCTGGGTACCGCAGTGATGTTAAACTGTGCCAAGGCAGCCTGGGAGCTTCCGGACGGCAGCTTCAAGGAGGGCAAAAAGTTCCTGCATGTATCTACGGATGAGGTCTACGGATCTCTTCCCGATGATGACAATGCTTTCTTCTATGAGACCACGCCTTACGATCCCCACAGTCCTTACTCCGCAAGTAAGGCAAGCTCGGACATGCTGGTGAAGGCATACATGGATACCTATCATTTCCCTGCCAATATCACCAACTGCTCCAACAATTACGGTCCTTTCCAGTTCCCCGAGAAGCTGATCCCTCTGATCATCAACAATGCCCTTCACGGCAAGAAGCTTCCGGTATACGGAGACGGCAAAAATGTCCGCGACTGGCTGTATGTAGAGGATCATGCGAAGGCCATCGACATGGTACAGGAGCAGGGAAGACTGTTCCAGACTTACAATATCGGCGGACACAACGAGAAGCAGAACATCGAGATCATCCATATTATCATCGAGACTTTACAGGAGATGCTTCCCGATTCCGATCCCCGCAAGGCACATATCAACAATGATCTGATCACTTACGTGGAAGACCGTAAGGGACATGACAGAAGATATGCGATCGCGCCGGACAAGATCAAGGCAGAGATCGGCTGGTATCCCGAGACCATGTTCAAGGAAGGCATCCGCAAGACCATCGCCTGGTACTTCGAGCATGAAGACTGGATGAACAATGTGACCAGTGGCGATTACCAGAAATACTACAATGAAATGTATGAGGAAAAGTAAAGAATATCTGCTAAATGGGAACGATGAACGTCGTTCCCATTCGGTGTGTTAAAAAACAAGTATTTTAAGGAGGTTTTTATGAAAGGAATTATACTGGCGGGAGGTTCCGGAACCAGACTTTATCCCCTGACAAAAGCAATATCCAAGCAGATCATGCCGGTGTACGATAAACCGATGATCTATTATCCCCTGTCAACCCTGATGCTGGCAGATATCAGAGAGGTGCTGATCATTTCCACCCCGAGAGATCTTCCGGTATTCAAAGAGTTATTGGGAGATGGCAGTCAGTTGGGCATGCGTCTCGAGTATGCGGTGCAGGACAAACCCCGTGGCCTCGCGGATGCTTTTATCATCGGAGCGGAATTCATCGGTAACGACAGAGTGGCACTGGTACTGGGAGATAATATTTTCTACGGGCAGAGCTTTTCGGCAGTGCTTCGTAAAGTAGCCGCCAGAGAAAAAGGCGCGACCATCTTCGGTTATTATGTGCGCGATCCCAGAGAATACGGTGTAGTGGAGTTCGATGAGAACGGCAAGGCACTTTCTATCGAGGAGAAGCCGGAGCATCCCAAGAGCAATTATGCAGTTCCCGGACTGTATTTCTATGATAACGATGTAGTGGAGATTGCGAAGAACGTAAAGCCCTCCGCAAGAGGTGAGATCGAGATCACCAGTATTAATAACGAGTACCTGAACAGAGGAACTCTGCAGGTAGAGACTCTGGGTCGTGGATTCGCATGGCTGGATACCGGCAATCACGATGCACTTCTGGATGCGGCAGATTTCGTGGCAGCGTTCCAGAAGAGACAGGGATTGTATATTTCCTGTATCGAGGAGATTGCTTTCAAACGTGGATTTATTGATAAAGAGCAGCTGCTGGCACTGGCAGAGCCGCTGCTGAAGACGAATTACGGTAAATATCTGGTAGAGGTAGCAAATGGACTCTAAGCTGCGGAAAATGGGGATCCTGGCCTCCATGGCGGTGATCCTGCTGGTGGCACTGGCGGTAATGTATGTGAACAGGGAACAACTGTCCCCCACATCCGGCCAGAACACGGCGGTGTCCGGAGCGCAGAATGCAGGTGACGGCGAAGCAGTGGATCCCGTGCCGGAGGGCACTGGGGAGACGGACACCGCGGAAGCGGATGGCAGGATCGGCAACGACCTGAAAGCCTTTTTAAAAGATAATACTTTTTTTGATCCGGATGTGAATCCGATACTTGAGGCGGCGAAAGATAACAGCCACCGCCTGTCACTGGTGGCGACTTCCGTGGAAAAGGATCTGCGTATCCAGATCGTGGACAATGAAGGTGTACCGGTGACCGGAGAGAGTTTCTATGTCCGGGTGGACGGTCTGGGAGATTACAAGGATCTGGATCAGGACGGCGTGATCTATATTGCTGATCTGGATTCCGGCGATTATTATATGGAACTGTTGCCCATCGAAGGATATAAAGTTCCCATCACCGAGACCAAAGTGCATGTAAAAGAAAAAGTGGAATATCTGGCCATTGATGATATTTCTCTGTTGATCAAGACAGAGGATGAAGTCGATGCGGATGCCGAGGACAGTGCTGTGGCAGGAGCTTTGGCAGATGCGGACAAGACCGAGATCCAAAAGCTGCAGACTACATCCGGCAATGCGAAGGTCGGCATCGATGTGTCCAAGTGGAACGGCACTATCGACTGGGATAAGGTGAAAAATGCCGGAGTACAGTTTGCCATCGTTCGTGCGGGCTACCGCGGTTCGGTTACGGGAAGTCTGGTGGAAGATCCACAGTTTGTCGCCAACATGAAAGGTGCAACAGCCGCTGGGATTCCGGTGGGCGTGTACTTTTTTACCCAGGCTACAGATGAGAAAGAGGCGGTGGAAGAGGCTTCTGCCGTGCTGGAGCTGATCCGTGATTTCCAACTGACCTATCCTGTATTTATTGATACGGAGGGTGCCGGAGGAAACGGTCGGGCGGACGGACTGAATGCGGAGACCAGAACCCTGGTATGTGAGGCTTTTTGCCGGACGGTAGAAAATGCCGGATATACAGCAGGCGTCTATGCCAGCCGCAACTGGTACAACAATAATCTGCAGACCGCCAGACTGGAGAACTATCATATCTGGCTTGCGGAGTACCGCAGTGTGCCGTTATATCAGGGATATTACAAGACCTGGCAGTATACCTCCAAGGGAAAAGTGGACGGTATCGAAGGCAGAGTCGATATGAATATCACCTATGAATGAAAATAATAAAGAGTGAGGATGAAATAAATGGGCAAGATAACAGTAGAAACATGTGAAATCGAAGGATTGAAGATCATTACCCCCACGGTATTCGGTGATGCCAGAGGGTATTTCATGGAGACTTATAATTACAATGATCTTAAAGCAGCGGGAATCCCGGAAGTGTTTGTACAGGATAATCAGTCTGCTTCTAAAAAAGGAGTTCTCAGAGGACTTCATTTTCAGAAGCATTTTCCGCAGGACAAGCTGGTACGTGTGATTCGCGGAGAAGTCTATGATGTGGCTGTGGATCTGCGGGAAGGCTCCAAGACTTTCGGGCAGTGGTATGGTGTACTTTTGTCTGAGGAGAACAAGAAGCAGTTCTTTATTCCGAAAAATTTCGCGCATGGATTTCTGGTACTGTCCGATTACGCAGAGTTCTGCTACAAATGTACCGATTTTTATCATCCGGATGATGAGGGCGGTATTGCATATAACACGCCGGATATCGGTGTGGAATGGCCCATCCCCGAAGGTATGGAACTGACATTATCCGAGAAGGATACCAAGTGGGGCACTCTGGAACAGTACATGAAGGAAAAAGAGCATGAAAAAAAGTGTGAAAATCAGTAAGAAAACAGGTATTGCCCTGTTCGTGACAGCGGCAGTGATCATGGCTCTGCTCATCGTGTTCCATAAGAATCCGGGACCTGCTGTGGATCAGAGTCAGGAGCTGGCGAAAAAGATCATCTCCTGCGTTGTCATTGCGGCGGCATGCTTTGCGTTTATCCACTGGTACGATAAATTTACCGGACTGCCGGTAGAGTTATTCCAGAATAGACATCTGATCTGGAAGCTGGCGAAAAACGATTTTAAAAAGAGATATGCGGGTTCTTACCTGGGCGCGGTCTGGGCGATGGCACAGCCGGTGGTAACCGTGGCGATGTATTACATCGTCTTCGACAAGATCATGGGAAATACCAGCACACCCCTGCGGGAGGGCGTGGAAGTGCCTTTTGTACTTTTCCTGACAGCGGGACTGGTGCCCTGGTTCTACTTCAGTGAGGCACTGAACAACGGCACCAATGCACTCTTAGAGTACAACTATCTGGTGAAAAAAGTAGTATTTAAGATCAGCATCCTGCCGATCATCAAGATTATTGCGGCTACGTTTATCCATGTATTTTTCGTGTGTCTCCTGTTGATCGTGGCGGCTATTTACGGCTATTACCCCACAATCTACACTACACAGATCATTTATTACAGTTTTTGCCTGTTTATATTTGTGCTGGCACTCAGCTACACCACGTGTGCGGTAGTGGTGTTTTTCCGGGATCTGTCCCAGATCATCAGCATCGGATTGCAGATCGGCATGTGGGCCACTCCGATCTTATGGAATCTGGACGCACTGTCTCCGGAGTGGATCATGATCCTGAAGCTGAATCCGCTGGTCTATATCGTGAATGGCTACCGCAGTGCGATCTACGAGAAAGAATGGTTTTTCCGGGATTTCTTCTCCACGATGTATTTCTGGATCGTGACAGTGGTGTTATTTGGACTGGGAGCTGTGATCTTTAAGAGGCTGAAAGTGCATTTTGCAGATGTATTGTAATACGAAGGACTGTTACCATTCCGAGAACTCGAGGAACGGAGAAAACATATTGTAAAAATAAACAGAGCATGGCAAAAAGCTTTTATAAATGAAGAACCTTGTGGGGAGGTACTACATTACGGAACTGTTGTAGGGGAAACAGAAAGGGTGAAAGTAATTGAAGGGTGCTCTTGAAAAGTTAAGAAAAATATTGTTATGGAAGCCGGGCAGGGTACTGCTGGCAGTGGGCTGTTGCGGACTGCTGTTGTTAGCACTGATCCCACTGTTTCGACTGACGATTTATGCGGTTCCTTATTATGACGACTATAACTTTGGAAGATTTGCCAGAGCTGCCATGGAGCAGGAGCAGTCGAAATGGGCGGCGATCTCCGGCGCACTGGACTGCTCCAGAACCCAGTGGTATGCATGGCAGGGAACGTATTCTTCTATTTTTTTCATGACACTGATGCCGGCTGTCTGGGGAGAGCAGTATTATTTCTTAGGACCGGTGTTCATTCTGTTACTGCTTTTGGCGGGAAGCATGGTGTTTACCCACGTGATCCTGCGGAAAGTCTTCCGAATGGAGAAATGGAGCAGCCTGGCAATTCAGGCAGTGATCACCATAGCGGAATTTATGTTTATCTATTCCGCGCAGAGCGGCTTCTACTGGTATAACGGCGGGATCCACTATGTGGGAATGCATGGCTTTGGCCTGTTGTTTCTGGCTGTGTCAATCTGCCTGGAGAGAGCAGAGGGCAGAACCGCGAAAGGTCTGTTATTCACTGCATCGGTTCTGCTTGCCATGATCACGGCGGGGAGCAACTTCGTGACAGCACTTCAGGGACTGCTGTGCCTGGTGACGATCCTGCTTGTCAGTGTCGTACTGGAGCGTCGGAAATGCGGACTTTGGCTTCTCCCTGCTACGGCGGTATATATCATAGGTTTCGGACTGAATGTGGCAGCTCCCGGCAACTCCGTGCGGGCACAGAGCTATATCGGTTGGGGCTATGGACCGTTAGAGTCCATCGGCAGATCATTTTTGGAAGCCGTGAAACACATTCCGGAGTATACCGGTTTGGTAGTACTGACGGTGATGCTATTGCTGGTGCCCCTGATCTGGCAGGCGGTGAAGGGGACGGATTACCGGTTTCGTTATCCCGGAATTGTCTTTGTATGGTCCTTCTGTCTGTATGCTACAGGATATACGCCGAGTCTCTATTCCCTGGGACATGCCGGACTGCCCAGAACGTTGAATGCGGTAAAAATCACCTATCTGCTGCTTTTATTTCTGAATGAGATCTACTGGATCGGGTGGCTGCGACAGTTACTGGAGAAAAGAGCGGAGCAGACAACCGGGCAATTGACGATACAGAAGTGGGCCATACGAAACGGCGCAGCAGCCTGGTGGTTTTATGTGCTGATCGGTGTGGCATGTCTTGTGATCTTCCGGGCATCATCCAATCAGGCGGGACATTATTCGTCCTATGGAGCGTATTATTATGTGCACACCGGGCAGGCTTATAATTTTCATCAGGAATATTTGGAACGGGTGAAGAGATTGTCGGGAAATGCGAGAAATGTTCATCTGCCGGCTTACAAGTATCAGCCATGGTTTTTGTGCATGGGGGATATTTCCGAGGATGCGAATAATGAAGCCAATCGTTCCCTGGCAATGTGGTACGGCAAAGACAGCGTAACGCTGATAAGCGAGGATTAGAAATTTATGCAGGACAAACAGGATAAGAGAAAACTGGCAATTGAAGTCGATAATGTCCAGAAAATCTATAAATTATATGATAAGCCTTCGGATCGGATGAAGGAGGCTTTCGGATTCGGTAAAAAGACCAAACACAAGCTACATTATGCCCTGAAGGGTGTGGATATGAAGATCTATCAGGGGGAAACCGTGGGTATCATCGGCACCAACGGTTCCGGTAAATCCACGATTTTGAAGATCATCACCGGAGTATTGAATCCGACTTCCGGACGGGTGCTGGTCAACGGGCGTATCTCCGCTCTGCTGGAGCTGGGTGCCGGCTTCAATATGGAATACAACGGTATCGAGAATGTCTATCTGAATGGTACCATGATGGGATTTTCCGAAAAAGAGATCGAGGCAAAGCTGCCGGAGATCTTAAGCTTTGCGGATATCGGAGATTATGTCTATCAGCCGGTAAAGACCTATTCCAGCGGTATGTTCGTCCGCCTGGCGTTTGCAGTGGCGATCAATATCGAGCCGGAGATCCTGATCGTAGATGAGGCTCTGAGCGTCGGTGATGTATTTTTCCAGGCAAAATGTTATCATAAATTCGAAGAATTCAAGAAAATGGGCAAGACGATCGTCTTCGTCAGTCACGATCTGAGCAGTATCAGTAAATATTGCGACCGCGTCTATCTGCTGAACCAGGGAAATATTCTGGGAGAAGGCAGCCCAAAGGCCATGATCGATACTTATAAACGGGTACTGGTGGGACAGTACGATGAATCCGAAAATGCCGGTGAGGAATCGGAGAATCTCTTAGATGATGAAGATCTGCAGAGAGCCGCTGCGAAAAAGGCGGATGGCGCATCCAAAGATGCTGCTGAGGCTTCCGCGGAGGCGAAGGGACAGAATCCCAATGCCCTGGAATACGGTACAAAGCAGGCACAGATCGAAGAATTTTACATTACGGATGACAGGGGTGTGCCTACCAATGCCATTCTGAAGGGGACAATGTTTACCATCCATATGAAGGTCCGGTTTATGGATCCTATACCGGCACCGATTTTTGCATTTTCCGTGAAAAATGTCATCGGTGTGGAGATCACCGGTACCAATACCATGATCGAGAAGGCGTTCTTAGACAGTGTGGAACCAGGTGATGTGAAAAATGTGACTTTTACACAGAAGATGAATCTGCAGGGCGGAGAATATCTGCTGTCTCTGGGAGTGACGGGGTACAATCAGGATACCTTTGAGGTCTATCACAGACTGTATGATGCCCTGAATATTACAGTAGTATCCGATAAAAACACCGTAGGCTATTATGATATGGATTCCAACACGAAAGTGTGGGATGCGGAGGAGAAATAAAGAATGACAGAGACCATCGGCAAAGTAACACTGAATCTGGATAAGTATCCCGGAGAGGATTATTATTGTGACGGCAGTGTGGAAGACGAGATTCTGGAGATTGTAAAAAAATACAGTACCGTGGAATATGACCGGATCATCGCAGAGAGAAAAAGCTGGCCGATCCTGTATCATCTGTCGGCTCTGCGGGAAAATATCGTGGATTTTCTTCCGATCAAAAAGACGGACAAAGTGCTGGAAGTAGGCAGCGGCTGCGGAGCCATTACAGGAGCCCTGTCCCGGAAAGCCGGATCGGTGACCTGCGTGGATCTCTCAAAAAAGCGCAGTCTGATCAATGCGTACCGGCACAGTGAAAGTGAAAATGTGACGATCCACATAGGCAATTTTACGGATGTGGAACCGGATCTGCCCGCGGATTATGACTATATCTGCCTCATTGGTGTCTTCGAGTACGGCCAGGCTTACATAGGCGGCAGCACACCTTATGAAGATTTCCTGAAAATTCTGCAAAAGCATCTGGCACCGGGTGGACGAATCGTTATCGCTATTGAGAACAAATACGGACTGAAATATTTTGCGGGCTGCAAGGAAGATCACCTGGGAGACTGGTTTTCCGGAATTGAAAATTATCCGAACGGCGGCGTCGTGCGTACTTTTTCCCGGAAAAAACTGGAGAAGATCTTCGATGCCTGCGGTGTGGGAGAACGCAGTTTTTATTATCCGTATCCCGATTATAAATTCATGACCACAGTCTATTCGGATGCATATCTGCCGGGCCGGGGAGAACTGTCCAATAATCTGCGAAATTTCGACCGTGACAGAATGTTGTTATTCGATGAAAAAAGTGCTTTTGACGGAATCGTGGAAGAGGGGCTTTTTTCTGTATTTTCCAATTCTTACCTGGCAGTGATCGGCAAGCCTCTGGACCTGAAATATGTCAGATATTCCAACGACCGTGCGGAAAGCTTCCGCATCCGTACGGAGATCCTGCGGGATGACCGGGGGAATCGGATCGTGCGGAAATATCCGCTGACCAAAGAAGCCGAGGCGCATGTGCGCCATATGATGGAAGCGTATGAAAAATTAAAAGGACGTTATGCCGGAAGCCGGCTGGACGTTAATGTCTGTCATCCGGGAGAAGAGGACGGCATCCCTTATGCGGAATTTGAATTCGTATCGGGCAGACCGTTGTCGGAACTGATGGATGAATGTCTGGACAGACAGGATATCGAAGGATTCCACAGCCTGTTTGCGGAGTATCTGGAGAGGGTAGGATTCGGGGAAGAAGTTCCGGTAGCGGATTTTGACCTGATCTTTGCCAATATTCTGGTGGACGGGGATCACTGGACACTGATCGATTACGAGTGGACCTTTGACCGTGTCATAGATACGAAAGCACTGGCGTTCCGGGCAATTTACTGTTATGTTCTGGAGAATGAAAGACGCAATGCGTTGGAACTGGACCGGATCTTAGATCGTCTGGACATCACGGAAAATGAGGCAAGACAGTACAGAGAGCAAGAGCGGGAATTCCAGAAATATGTCACCGGACAGAAATTGTCCATGGGTGAGATCCGGAATCTCTTAGGCGGCGAAATCTATAAACCCACCGAATGGATCGGGCGTTTTCGCCAGTCGGAAGGAGAACTGCGGGTACAGATCTATGAAGACAAGGGACAGGGATTTTCCGAAGAAAATTCTTATTTCCCGGAAAATGTCTATGTTGCGGAAAAAGAGGCAGAGTTTACCGTGAAATTCGACGGTAACGTACATTATCTGCGGCTGGATCCGGCAATGTGTTCCTGCATCTGTAAGATTCGGGAACTGTCCATGAACGGACAGCCGGTTCCTCTGCAGGATAAAAAAGTGTTCACTACCAACGGAAAAATCCTGAAATCCGAAGAGGGAGCGGACCATCCCAGCGTGATATTTGCCACGGAGGATCCCAATATGACGATCCGGGCAGATGTGCTGAACCGGCAGGCGGAGAATACGTTGTCTGTGAAAATGGAGATCGTACAGATCCCTCAGGCAATGGCAAAAGATATGATGGGAGTGGAGAAGAAGGGAGCGGCAGCTTGGGTATTCGGACAGCGGTGAAGCAGGTGCTGATCGCACAGCAGGATAAAAAATACGAAAAAGAACTGGCGCAGCTTAAGGTCACCTATGAACAGTGGGCAGCGGAGCAGGACCGGGAAAGCGCGGAACACCGGGAAATTGCGGGACTTGTGGAATTCGTCATTTTCCGACAGGCGGCGGGACGACTGGCAGATAATGCGACAGAGCGGATCAACGCTTATTTTACAAAGCATCCGGAAGCAGAAATCGTCTACGGTGATGAAGACCTGATGAATGAGAAGGGAGAGCGTTGCATTCCCTGGTACAAACCCTGTTGGTCACCGGATCTGTACAGAGCCTTTTTTTATGTGGGAAGTGTCGTTGCGGTACGGAGCAGTCTGCTGCAGAGAATGGGAGAAAATCCGGTCGTGACAGAGAACGAGAGCACCGGAAAAGAAATTATTTTTACAGATGCCGGAGAGATCCGTCCGCTGATGGATCGCCTGTTTTTGGGAGCCGGAGGGTTCGAGAGAGATTGTCATTCCATCGGTCATATGGAAACCGTGTTATTCCATGGAACTTTTTCTGCAGACGGAATAGGAATCCAGGGACCGGATGCACGCGCAGACCGGGACAGCCGGGAGTGCACTCCCTGGGAAAATTACCAGCTGACGAAGGAGTCACCGCAGCTGGCGGTGGAACTGGCCTCCAGGGCGGCGGAAGGTGCCAAAGAGTTATTCGCAGGAGAGCTTAAAGTCTCGGTGATCATTCCCTCCAAAGATAATCCGGAGGTACTGGAGAAGTGCCTGCATTCCCTGACGAGAAGGTCTGAGGGCAGGATCCCTGTTGAAATTTTGCTGGTGGATAACGGAAGCAGTGCGGAAAATAAGCAAAAAACGGAAGAACTGATCGGACGGATCCGGGAAAGCGGTGTCCCTGTCCGTTTTATTTATGAACCGGCGGAATTTAATTTTTCAGCGATGTGCAACCGGGGAGCTGAACTGGCGGAAGGAAAGTTTTTGCTGTTTTTAAATGATGATATAGAAGTGTGCGGCAATGACTGGCTGGACAAAATGGTGATCCGCGCCATGCAGCCTTATGTGGGAAGCGTGGGACTAAAGCTGTATTATCCGGATTCTGTGAAAATACAACACGACGGTATTGTCAATCTGCCGGTGGGACCGGTGCATAAGCTCCAGTTCATGGAAGACGATAAGTCTTATTATTTTGGCAGAAATCGCTTTGATCTGAATTGCGTGGCAGTGACGGGTGCCTGTCTGCTGATAAGGACAGAGGTATTCCGGGAGACGGGTGGATTCCGGGAGGCACTGCGGGTGGCCTATAATGATGTGGATCTGGGATTTTGTCTGGTGGAAATGGGATATTACAATGTGGTGCTGAATGACTGTTTTGCATATCATCATGAATCCCTGAGCCGCGGAAGCGACGAAAGTCCCGAGAAAATGCGACGCCTGACGGAAGAGAGAGAACTGCTTTACCAGATGCATCCTCAGTTCCGCGGAGTGGATCCTTTTTACCCTATGGGACTGAACCGGGAAGGACTGGACAGCCGTGTGGTTCCGGCATATCTTACAGACCGGAATATTTTACAGGAGCCGGCATGGAGATGTGAGAGCTGGCAGGAGCTTCTGGAAAATGCAAGACAGGATGACTGCCTGATGGCACGGGTGGAGACTGCAGGGCCGGAGCGGATCCAGGGATACAGTGTGATCCTGGGAGATGATAACGCATGTTATGATAAACTTTTAGTATTGCTTCCCGAAGATACGCAGGGACAGCGGGAGGCGGACCGGAAGGTATGGTCCATGAAGATTTTACCTGCATATCGGCAGGAACTGGAGGAGAATCTTCCGGACCAGAAAAATGTGGCGCTGGGAGGTTTCTGTGTGAAACGGAAAACAGGGCAGCTGCCTCCGGGAAATTATGGAATCGCCGTTCTTGCGGTCCATCGGATCAGTAAGCTGAAACTGTGGAATACAACGGGAAAATATTTGACGGAGGAAAAACATGTCTGAGATCAATTATCAAGAAGCCTACGAGAGGGAGCACGAAAAATGTGCGGATCTGGCAGACAAGATCGTAGTGCTGGAATCGGAAAAAGAGGACCTGCAGTTCAAACTGGACCGGATCAAAAAGAATAAATTCTGGAAAGCCACGGGTCCGGCGAGAAGTCTGATCCATTTCGCACAGAGACAGAGGGATCGCTTGTCCCATTGCGGCGGACCGAAGGATATCCTGCGTAAGATCCGCAACAAGAGTCGCCAGAAGAGCCTGATGGAGTCCTACGGAACCGGAAGCTTTCCTGATGCGGAGCGGCGGAAAAAGGAAGAAGAGACGATATTCCCTTATATGCCGAAGATCAGCATTCTGGTTCCACTGTGGAACAATAAAAGGGAATTCCAGATCCAGATGCTGGACTGCGTCATGAATCAGACGTATCCCAACTGGGAACTATGTCTGGCGGACGGTTCCGACGCGGAGCACTCCTATATTGAGGAACTCTGCAGGGAGTACGCGGCGAAGGCGAATGGTCGTATCGTCTATAAGCACCTGGATCATAACGGCGGTATCTCCTATAACACCAACGAATGCTACAAGCTGGCTACCGGAGATTATATCGGCCTGTTTGACCAGGATGATATTTTACATCCTTCCGTACTGTATGCGTATGTGAAGGAGATCAATGAGCAGGGTGCGGATTATCTTTATTGTGATGAGACCACTTTCAAGGAAAATGATATTAATAAAATGCTGACCATGCATTTTAAGCCGGACTATGCACCGGACAATCTGCGGGCGAATAATTATATCTGCCATTTCAGCGTTTTTTCCCGAAAACTGTTAGAGGGAGAGGAACTGTTCCGCACCGCATTTGACGGTGCCCAGGATCACGATATGATCCTGCGTCTGACCGACAGAGCGGAAAAGATCGTTCATGTTCCCAGACTGATGTACTACTGGAGAAGCCATGAGGGCAGTACCGCAGCCAGCATTGACGCGAAGCCTTATGCCATTGAGGCGGCAAAGGGAGCTGTGGCAGATCATCTGAAAAAGCATGGTTTTAAGCATTTTCAGATCACCAGTACCAGAGCCTGCGCCACGATCTTCCGGATCCGGTATCAGATCCTGGGAGATCCGAAGATCTCCATCGTGATCGCCAATAAGGATCACGTTGAGGATCTGAAGCGTTGTATTACCTCGATCCAAAAGAACAGCACCTGGAGCAATTACGAGATCATTGTCGTGGAAAATAACAGTACCACACCAAAGATCAAGGACTATTATTCCCAACTGTTGGGATTGTCCGGCGATGATTCTTACGAAGAAAGATGCAAGCTGCATACAGTCTGCGGCCATGACGGCGGTATCCTGCACAGCGGGGACGGACGGATTTCCATTGTGACATATCAAGGTGACTTTAATTATTCTGCGGTCAATGATCTGGGAGCGTCTTATGCTTCCGGTGAGTATATTTTACTGCTGAACAATGATACGGAGGTTATCACAGCCAACTGGATGGAAGAGATGCTGATGTATGCCCAGAGAGAGGATGTGGGTGCCGTAGGCGCCAAACTGTATTATGCGGACAAGACGATCCAGCATGCCGGCGTGGTCATCGGACTGGGAGCACACCGCACGGCAGGACATACCCATTATCGCATCCCGGTACAGAACTTAGGCTACATGGGACGTCTGTGTTATACCCAGAATGTTACAGCGGTGACCGGTGCCTGTCTGTTGGTGAAAAAGAGCCTGTATGAGCAGGTGGGCGGTCTGGATGAGAGCTTTGTGATCTCCTTAAATGATGTGGATTTCTGTCTGAAATTACGTAAACTGGGACTTCTGAATGTGTGGACACCTTTTGCGGAGCTGTATCATTACGAATCCATCTCCAGAGGACTGGACGATCAGGGCGAAAAGGCAGAGCGCTACAACAGAGAATCCGAGCATTTTCGTGAAAAATGGAAGGCTGAACTGGAGGCGGGAGATCCCTATTACAATCCGAATTTCTCTCTGGATCGCAGCGATTATGCACTGAAGGATCCGGCAGTTAGCGGACGTTAAATAATTCTTTTCAGTAGAGGGAATCTATGGTAAAATATCACCGGAGAGCGTTTACTGAAGATATGGAAAGATATTGAAAGATAGCGATAAAACAGGAGGATAGGAAAATGAGTTATATGGACGAACTGAATTTCTGGTTAAATGATGATTATTTTGACCAGAAGACCAAGGAGGAACTTCTGGCAATCCGCAATAATGAAGCAGAAGTGGAAGATCGTTTTTACAAGGAACTGGAATTCGGTACCGGCGGCTTACGTGGTGTGATCGGTGCAGGAACCAACCGTATGAACGTATATACCGTTCGTAAGGCAACTCAGGGTCTTGCCAATTATATTATCAAGCGCGGTACACAGAGTAAGGGTGTGGCAATTGCATTCGACTCCCGCCGCATGTCTCCCGAGTTTTCCGATGAGGCAGCAAGATGTCTGGCAGCCAACGGCATCAAGGCATACATTTTTGAATCTTTAAGACCTACCCCGGAGCTGTCCTTTGCCCTTCGGACGTTAGGATGTACTGCAGGTATTGTAGTTACCGCCAGTCACAACCCTCCTGAGTACAACGGCTATAAGGTATACTGGGAGGACGGCGCACAGGTAACCGCTCCTATCGATAAGGACATCATTACCGAAGTACAGTCCATCAAGGATTATCATACCGTGAAGACCATGAGCAGAGAGGATGCTGTAGCAGCAGGACTCTATGAAGTGATCGGCAAAGAGATCGATGACAAGTACATGGCAGAGCTGAAGAAGCAGATCATTCATCCCGATGTTATCAAGGAAATGGCAGATGATATCAAGATCGTATATACTCCGTTATGCGGTACCGGTAACAAGCCGGTAAGACGTATCCTGTCTGAGCTGGGATTCAAGCATGTCTATGTAGTTCCCGAACAGGAGAATCCGGATCCTGACTTTACCACACTGGATTACCCGAACCCCGAGGATCCCAAGGCATTTACCTATGCGCTTCGTCTGGCGAAGGAGAAGGATGCGGATATCGTTCTGGCAACCGATCCCGATGCAGACCGTCTGGGTGTGTATGCAAAAGATACCAAGACCGGCGAGTATGTGGCATTTACCGGTAATATGTCCGGCATGCTGATCGCAGAATATATCTTAAGAGAGAAGACTGCGACCGGTACCATGCCCGAGAATCCCGCACTGGTAACTACTATCGTTACCACCAACATGACCAAACCTATTACGCAGGCTTACGGCGTAAAGCTGATCGAGGTACTGACCGGCTTCAAGTTCATTGGCGAGCAGATCAAGCTCTTCGAGCAGACCGGCAGCAACAACTACGTATTTGGCCTGGAAGAGAGCTACGGCTGCCTGGCAGGTACCCACGCAAGAGATAAGGATGCGATCGTAGCAGTGATGTGTCTGTGCGAAGTAGCAGCTTACTGCAAGAAGCACAACATAACTCTGTGGGATATGATGGTATCCATGTATGAGAAGTACGGTTACTTCAAGGAGACCCAGTACACCATCACCATGAAGGGTATCGATGGCGCAAGACAGATCGCCGAGATCATGGAGAAGCTTCGTAAGAATCCTCCTAAGGCATTCGGAGATCTGAAGGTAGAGAAGTTCCGTGATTACCAGAACGATGTTATCATCGACATGGAGACCGGAGAGAAGACTACCACAGGACTTCCCAAGTCCAATGTTCTGTACTTCGAGCTTCCTGACAATGCATGGTGCTGTGCACGTCCTTCCGGAACCGAGCCCAAGATCAAGTTCTACATGGGTGTCAAGGGAACCAGCTTAGAGGATGCAAAGGCTAAGGTAGAGAAGCTGACCGAGGATGTAAAGGCAGTACTGTAAGGCAGTGCTCCATAAATCATATTAGTTTTCAAAAGAGCGAATCGCCCGAGCAGGGCGGTTTGCTCTTTTATGAAAAGCTGGAGGTATCTGTGGCAAAGCTAAACAAGGCAAACCTTAAGAAAACTCTATATTATCTGCAACGTAACGGCCTGAGGGAAACCTGGATCTCTGTGAGGGAGCGCCTGACAGAGACAGACCGCTATTTTTTTGTGCCCTGTTCGGAAGCAGAGCTGGTAAGGCAGAGTGATAGAAAATGGGAGAAGCCGATTACGTTCAGTATTGTGGTACCCTTATATCGAACGCCGGAAGCATATCTGAACAGAATGGTAACAAGTGTTATGCAACAGAGCTATCCCCATTGGGAACTGATCCTGGCAGATGCCACGGAGGATCACAGTGTGGAGGAGGTACTGAAGCAGCAGGGATTCCTGAAGGAGCAGCCGACGGATGGCGAGACAGAACCTGTCGCAGCAGATCCCAGGCTCCACTATGTGCATCTGAAAGAAAATGCGGGAATCGCTGCTAATACCAATCAGGCGCTTCCCTATGCGAAGGGAGAGTATATCGGTCTGCTGGATCATGATGATGTATTGACACCGGATGCGTTGTACGAAATGGCTGATGCGATCATCAAAGCATATGACAGAGGTGTCAAAGTCGCCTTCGCTTATTCGGATGAGGATAAGTGCGATGGAGAAGAGACCAGATACTATGAGCCCAATTATAAAGAAGAATTTAATTACGATTTAATTCTCAGCAATAACTATATCTGTCATTTTCTGGTAATGGAGAGTAAATTGCTGAAAAGCCTGCAATTCCGTCCGGAATTTGACGGTGCCCAGGACTATGATCTGGTACTGCGCTGTGTAGCGGAAGTGCTGGCAGAGGGAGGGCAGACTGCGGAGAAGAGAATACTCCATATTCCGAAGGTGCTGTATCACTGGAGATGTCATGAGGCATCCACAGCAGCCAATCCAAACAGCAAAAAATATGCGTATGATGCGGGGATGAGAGCATTGCAGGATCATGCGGACCGCCGTCATATCCCGGCCACCGCGACAGAGACCAGACATGTAGGATTTTATCGGTTAAAATATAAAAAAGTATGGGAAGTCAGGCCGGATGTGGCAGCTGTAGGCGGCAGAGTATTGTCCGGGAAGAAACACGGCAAGATCATCGGCGGCAGAATGACGGCAGACGGAACCGTATTTTATGAAGGACTGCCGAAGGGATTCGGCGGATATCTGCACCGCGCGGAGCTGTCCCAGGATGCGGAAGCGCTGGATCTTCGGTGTATCCGTATCCGACCCGAATGCAGGGAAGTGTTTGAAAAAATCGTGGGAGTTCCGTATACCGAGATTCGGAGACTACCGAAAGAACAGCCGATATTTAATATTACTACGCTGCCGGAGGGTGCGGATATCCGAACCTTAAGTCTGCAGTTGTCCGAAGCGTTACGGCAAAGAGGAAGATTACTCTATCTGCCGGAATATCCGGAGGAGTTTAAACCATTATGAATGAAATAACGGTTGTTATACCAAATTACAACGGAATGAAATATCTGGCAGAGTGCATGACTTCTCTGTGCAGAGAGCAGCAAAATGCCCCTGGATATGAAGTGCTGATCATCGATAATGCTTCCGTGGACGGCAGCGTGGAATATCTGCAAAAGGAATGGTGTGGGGAAGGTGTGCGCCTGATATCTTTACCGGAAAACACCGGATTCTGTCATGCAGTGAATCTGGGGATCCGGGAAGCGAAGACACCATATGTGATCCTTCTGAACAATGATACAAAGGCAGAAGCCGGTTTTGTAAGAGGCTTATATGATGCTATCCGCGAAAATGAAAAGATATTTTCCGTCAGTGCGAAGATGCTGATGTGGGACAGACCGGAGCTCATCGATGATGCCGGAGACCGTTACTGCGTGCTGGGATGGGCCTATTCCCGGGGGAAGGGACAACCGGCGGCGGATTATGATAAGTCTGTCCCGGTGTTTTCCGCCTGTGGCGGTGCCGCAATCTACAGACGATCCGTATTTGAAGAGATCGGTTATTTTGATGAAGAACATTTTGCCTATCTGGAAGATCTGGATATCGGCTACCGTGCCCGGATCTACGGCTATGAGAACCGGTATGAACCGAAGGCGGCTGTGCTGCATTATGGCAGTGCTTCCACGGGATCCAGATACAATCCCCGGAAAACGTTACTTGCGTCTGCCAACAGTATTTATGTGATCGGCAAGAATATGCCGCTTTTGCAGTGTATTCTGAACCTGCCGTTTTTTTTGCTTGGATTTGGCATAAAGTTTTTGTTTTTTTGTAAGAAAAGAATGGGAAAACTATATCTGAAAGGACTGGCAGCTGGCCTGAAAAGATCTGTAGGAACCACGGGAAGACAGCACAAAGTTCCCTTCCGGTGGCATCATCTGGGGAATTATGTGAAGATTCAGTGGCAGCTGTATTGCAATGTGTTTCGAATTCTTATGAAATCTTAAGAATTGGCTTCATAAATTCTTAAGTTGAGAAAAAAATACCGTTATTGTAGAATGAAATCGTTAAAAAGAAGCTTTTCAGACTTACAGATTGGGTGACCCATATGATAAAAGACAACCAGAAAGTCTTTAACAGGCTTCTTGTGATAATGGATGCGCTGATCACAGCCATATCCTTTGTCCTTGCCTATTATATCAAATTTTATATATTGAACGACGGTCCCGGAATCGGTGTCCTGCCTGTGCAGGAGTATTATAAGCTGCTTCCTTTTATTGTACCCGGTTATATGTTCCTATATTACCGGTGCAGCGTGTATTCCCCGAAGCGAACCGTCCGCCGCAGACATGAGATTTACAGCATTCTGCAGGCAAATACCATCGGCCTGGCGGCATTGATCATTATTCTGTATATGATCATCCGTGAGATCAACTTTTCGCGATCCGTCATGGCAATTTTTTATGTGCTGAATGTATTTCTGACTTCGGTATCCCGCATCATAATGAGAAAAGCGTTGCGGACACTCCGGAAAAGGGGATACAATCTGAAGCATATTTTGCTGGTGGGATATTCCAGAGTGGCAGAAGAGTATATTGACAGAATCTTAAGCAATCCCCAGTGGGGATATGTTGTATGCGGTATTCTGGATGAGCACATTCCGGGAGGGACTACCTATAAGGGAGTGAAAGTCCTGGGAACGTTGGGGAATCTGGAGTATATTCTTCCGGAGAACAAGCTGGACGAGATCGCGATCACGCTTTCTCTGAAAGATTATGATTATCTGGAAGGTGTTGTGGATATCTGTGAGAAATCCGGCGTGCATACGAAATTTATCCCCGACTACAGCAGTCTGATCCCCAGCAGACCTTACACGGAGGATCTCATGGGACTTCCGGTGATCAATATTCGGTATGTGCCGCTGACCAACACCGGAAATATGATGATCAAGAGAGCCATGGATATTGTCGGCTCCCTGTTCGGCATCATCATTACGTCACCGATCATGCTGTTGTCAGCAATTCTGGTAAAATGTTCCAGTCCGGGACCTGTGATCTTCAAGCAGGAACGGGTAGGACTTCATAATAAATCATTTTATATGTACAAATTCCGCAGTATGGCAATGCAGACTGCAGCGGAGGAGAAAAAGGGCTGGACGGTGCGAAACGATCCCAGAGTCACCGGAATCGGCAAGATCTTAAGACGAACCAGCATTGATGAACTTCCGCAGCTGTTCAACATCCTGAGAGGAGATATGAGCCTGGTGGGACCGAGACCGGAGCGCCCTCAGTTCGTGGAAAAGTTCAAGGAAGAGATCCCGAGATATATGGTAAAACATCAGGTGAGGCCGGGCCTCACGGGATGGGCACAGGTCAACGGCCTGCGTGGTGATTCTTCCATCAAGAAGCGGATCGAGTATGATATTTATTACATTGAGAACTGGACCCTCGGGTTTGACATTAAGATCATTCTTATGACATTTTTCACAGGATTTATCAATAAAAATGCTTATTAACACAAGGAGAAGACAAGATGGCAACAAATTCTAACTACAATGGCGGCAATGGACAGAGACCAGCCGGAAGCGGAAGAAGACCTTCCGGAAATGGACAGCGACCTGTGGGACAGCGACCTGTGGGACAGCGACCTGCCGGCAACGGACAGAGGACAACATCCGGCAACGGACAGAAGAGAGTATCTGCCAAGCAGCGTGCTGCCAAGAAAAGAAGAAAGGTTATCATCTTCGGTGTAGAGATCGCGGTTATCCTGATCATGGTAGCAGTACTGTATCTGGTAATGACCCACACAAATAATGAAGGCCCCAAGGTAACGGTATTAGAGACGGAAGAACTCCGGATTCCGGAAGAAGTACAACAGGACGAAGCAATGAAGGGGTATATAAACATTGCACTGTTCGGTGTGGATGCGACGAAGGACAGCCAGCTGTACAAGGGCAGCCGAAGCGACAGTATTATGATTGCCAGCATCAATATGGATACCGGCGATATCAAACTGGTCAGTGTATATCGTGATACGTATCTGAACATCGGCACGGACTCCTATCAGAAGTGTAACGCGGCTTATTCCTATGGCGGAGCGGAGCAGGCAGTTAAGATGTTAAACATGAATCTGGATATGGATATTACGAACTTTGTAACCGTAGGCTATAAGGGACTGAGTGAAGTGATTGACGGTCTGGGCGGTGTCTATATCGATGTGGACTCCGAGGAAATCAAGCATATCAATAACTATCAGATCGGTATTGCAGAGGTCTTAAAATGTGACTACACACCGGTAACAGAGACCGGAGTACAGCTGCTAAACGGTCTGCAGGCGACGGCTTACTGCCGTATCCGTTATACCGCAGGTAATGATTTCAAGCGTGCCGCACGACAGCGTGAAGTAATTCAGGCGATTGAAGATCAGGCGAAGAAGGCCGATTACGATACTCTGTCCAAGGTATTTAACAGTGCCATCGATGATGTTTACACCAGCCTGGATTCCAAGGATATTCTGGATCTGCTGGCTAACATCACAAAATATCGTATTGTGGACGAGGGAGGCTTCCCTGAAGAGACCATGCGTGCCACCGGTAACATCGGTGCAAAGGGAAGCAGTGTAGTACCTATGGATCTGGAGAGTAACGTCGTATGGCTGCATCAGTTCCTATTTGATGATGCGAACTACACCGTAACCGACAGTGTAAAGGAATACAGTAGAAAGATTGCATCCGATACGGCACCTTATCTGAATAAATAAGAAAAGGAATTGACGAGGGAGTCTTCCGGAGAGCACCGGAGCTCCCTCGTGTCATATGAAAAAGTCTTGTGTAACAGACGGGGATAAAGTATAATAGACCAGAGATTGGGAAAGTAAGGAGCGCTCTGCAATGGAGATCGATGTGATCATTCCCCTGTATAAGCCTGGGAAAGAACTATTTACATTATTAGATAAGCTTGATAGTCAGAGCGTGCCGATACATGAAGTGATCCTCCTGAACACCGAGGAAAAATATTTTGAGCAGCTGATCTATGGGACCAGATTTTTGGAGAAATATCAGAATATGAAAGTATATCATGTCTCCAAAAGAGAATTTGATCATGGCGGCACCAGACGTATGGGTGTGAAAAAATCTTCCGCAGATATTTTTGTCATGATGACCCAGGATGCTATGCCGGCAGATGACAATCTGATCGAACAACTGACGGAACCGCTGCGGGATCAGGTGGCGGTATCCTATGCAAGACAGCTGCCGAGAGAAGATTGTGCACCGGTGGAATGTTATACCAGGGACTTTAATTATCCGGCACAGTCACGGATCAAATCCGCAGAAGATCTTAAGACATTGGGGATCAAGACATTTTTCTGCTCTAATGTGTGTGCGGCATACCGACGGGAGATCTATGAGGAACTGGGTGGATTCGTAAAACATACCATATTTAATGAAGATATGATCTATGCGGCGAAAGCGGTGGAAGCGGGTTACGCGATCGCTTATGCGGCGGATGCCCGGGTGGTCCATTCCCATAATTATACCAATGGACAGCAGTTCCACAGGAATTTTGACCTGGGGGTATCCCAGGCAGAACATCCGGAAGTCTTCGCAGCATATCCTTCGGAGTCCGAGGGAAAACGAATGGTGAAAGATGTGACGGCATATTTGCGGGATCATCATATGTCCGGCAAATTGCCCCATTTTTATATACAATGTGCCTGTAAATATGCAGGTTATCTATTAGGTAAGAACTATCGCAGGCTCCCCGGAAAATGGGTCCTTGCTTTTACTTCCAACAAAGAATACTGGAAACAGAACAGAAAGGATGTATGACTATGTGTGGTATCGTAGGATATATTGGAACAGAACAGGCAGCACCGATCATTTTAGACGGTCTGTCCAAACTGGAATACCGCGGATATGATTCCGCGGGTATGGCTATTTTTGATGGGGAGAAGATCAACACCAAAAAGGCGGTCGGGAGACTTAAGGTTCTGGAAAACCTGACACACGGAGGCGAGTCTATGAAGGGAACCTCCGGTATCGGGCATACCCGTTGGGCAACCCACGGTGCTCCCAGTGATATCAATTCCCATCCCCATATGAATAACGCCGGTACCATTGCTGTAGTACATAATGGAATCATTGAGAACTATATTCCACTGAAGAAAAAGATGCAGGATAAGGGGTATCAGTTCATCTCTGAGACCGATACCGAGGTACTGGCGCATCTGTTAGACTACTATTATAAGGGAAATCCCCTGGAAGCGATCACTAAGGTATTGCATCGTGTAGAGGGCTCCTATGCGCTGGGTATCATGTTTGCCGATCAGCCGGATAAGATCTTCGCTGCCCGCAAAGACAGTCCTCTGATCGTAGGCAAGAGTGAGAGCGGCAGCTTTATCGCATCTGATGTTCCCGCAATTCTGAAATATACCAGAACCGTATATTATGTAGATAATCAGGAAGTGGTGGAACTGAAGGAAGACGGTCTTAGGTTCTTCTCAGTGGACGAAGAAGAGATCACGAAAACCCCCGTGACCATCGACTGGGATGCCAATGCTGCGGAAAAGGGCGGCTATGAGCATTTCATGCTGAAAGAGATCTACGAACAGCCGAAGACGATCAACGATACCATTTCTCCCCGTATCAAGGATAATGATATCGTCATCGAAGAACTGAATATGAGCGATGAGGAGATTCAGGAGATCACAAAGATCCATATCGTGGCCTGCGGTTCCGCATATCACACCGGTGTTACCGCAAAATATGTCATTGAAGGTCTGGCAAGAATCCCGGTAGAGGTGGATGTGGCCAGCGAATTCCGTTATCGTGATCCCATCCTGCAGAAGGGCAATATGGTCATCGTCATCAGCCAGTCCGGTGAGACTGCGGATACGCTGGCAGCTCTGCGGGAATCCAAGGCAAAGGGCTTCAAGGTACTGGGTATTGTCAATGTCGTCGGCAGTTCCATCGCCAGAGAAGCGGACAGTGTTATGTACACCTGGGCAGGTCCCGAGATCGCCGTTGCAACGACCAAGGCTTACAGTGCACAGCTCACCGCACTTTACATGCTGGCTATGAAGTTCGCCAAGGTGCGTGGAACCATTGACCAGGAGAAGTTCCAGAGTATGCTGACAGATTTAAGATGTCTGCCGGATCAGATCGAGCTGCTTCTGGGCCAGAAGCAGAAGATCCAGCATTTCGCCAACCGTTATGTGGGAGCGAGAGATATCTTCTTCATCGGACGTGGTATCGACTATGCGATTTCCCTGGAGGGATCCCTGAAGTTAAAAGAGATCTCCTATATTCATTCCGAGGCTTATGCAGCCGGAGAACTGAAGCATGGCACCATTTCCCTGATCGAAGATGGCACCCTGGTAGTGGCTTTGGCAACCCAGCCGGCTCTGTTCCAGAAGACCATCAGTAATATGGTAGAGGTAAAGGCAAGAGGCGCTTTTGTCATGGCGGTTACCATCGAGGGCAACAAAGCCATCGAGAAGGCAGCGGATTATGTGGTATACATTCCCGAGACAAATCCGTACTTTACCAATTCCCTGGCGATCATTCCGTTGCAGCTGTTTGCTTACTATGTGGCAGTGGGACGTGGCTGTGATGTGGATAAGCCGAGAAACCTGGCAAAATCCGTTACGGTGGAATAACAAGAAAATTCCGGAGAGGTGAAAACTTCTTCGGTTTTTTTGATCTTTCATAATTGCTTCAGAAAGTTATCACAATTCGGTCACATTTGGTGGATATACTATGTTCATAAGGTGAGAGGAAGAAATGGAAATAGTAAAAAATTTCTCACTTACAGATAGGATAGGAGGAAACATTATGTACGAGAATGATAATTTTTCCGGTTACGAAACCGGAGATAAAAATACAACCGGTACATTCAGCGGAGTAAGCGCTGCGGGAAGTGCAAACGGTTACACCACATATCAGATGGGCGGAAGCACCGGTAGCAATACAGAACCTAAGAACCCCAAAAAGCATGGAGGTTATTTCCGGAAAGCTTTGGTAAGTGTCAGTCTGGGACTTTTCTTCGGACTGTTTGCCGGCATCGGGTTCTATGCAGTACAGCAGGGCACCGGGATGCTTAAGACCGGTACGGATACCGCAGTGGTAGATGAGGTCACTTCCGAAGCTGCAACAGAGAGCAGCCAGAGTACACCGCAGCTTGCGACCAACGTTACTTATGTAGAGTCTGATGTATCTGATGTGGTGGAGAAGGTTATGCCTGCCATGGTATCGATTGTGAATAACTTTACTGAGACAGCAAATGTCTTCGGACAGCAGTATACACAGGAAGAAGCAGCCAGCGGTTCCGGTATCATTGTAGGCAAGACGGATGATGAACTGCTGATCGTATCTAACAACCACGTAGTAGAGAGTGCAGATACGCTGACCGTTACTTTTATCGACGGCAGTGAAGCACAGGCACAAGTCAAAGGACTGGATTCCGATATGGATCTGGCAGTGATCGCAGTATCTTTAAATGATCTGAGCGATGATACCAAGAATGCCATTACCGTTGCTGCTTTGGGCAGCAGTGATGACCTGAAGCTTGGTGAGCCGGTGATTGCTATCGGTAATGCTCTTGGATATGGCCAGTCCGTTACCAACGGTATCGTAAGTGCCCTGAATCGTGAGATCACTCTGGAGAACGGTGCTACCGGTACTTTTATCCAGACCAACGCAGCCATCAACCCCGGTAATTCCGGCGGTGCACTGTTGAACATGAACGGTGAGGTCATCGGTATCAACTCCAACAAGATTGGTGGTACTACCGTAGAAGGTATGGGTGTAGAAGGTATGGGTTATGCAATCCCTATCACTTCTGCAAGTCCCATCATTGCAGACCTGATGGAGCGTCAGACCAGAACCAAAGTAGCTGAGGATGAAGTCGGTTACATCGGCATCTCTCTGCAGGAAGTAACTTCCCAGATCTCTCAGATGTACAACATGCCGGAAGGCATCTATGTGGTATCTGTAGAGGAAGGCAGTGCAGCAGCGAATGCCGGTATCATGAAAGGTGATATCATTACCAAATTCGACGGCAGCAGCATCTCGTCCTACTCTGATCTTCAGAAGACATTACAGTACTATGCAGCCGGTGATTCCGCAACCATAACGGTACAGAGACCTCAGAATGGTGAATATGTATCTATCGAACTGAATCTGACACTGGGCAGCAGACCTGCAGATAAAAAATAAATATAGCGGTTCCCAATACCGAATATTGGAAAGATAGAAAACCCCCGGAAGATCGTCTGAATCTCCCGGGGATTTTGTTTAGAAAAACTTCACTTGTAGCAGTCATTCGAATTAGATATAATAAGCGTAGGCATGAGCAGTGCAAGGATCGTGGATTACGAAAACCGACTGCTTGCAGGCGGGATTACGTAAGACACGATACGTGTAGGGCGAAGCCCGGATATCGAGGTAGCACGAAGTGATACCGAGATAAGCACTGCGCAATAGACAAAGAGGAGAATAACATGACAGATAATTACAATGATGATTATAGAGAAGTGATTCCTGAGGAAGAGAAAACAGAGACCACTCTGAACGAAAAAAAAGATAACGAAAAAAATAGCGAGAACACACAGGTAGCGGATACTGCGGGTGAAAATTCCGCTGAGAAAAAGACAGAGGACAAAAAGGACAGCAGCGAGTACGAGGATGTCTGCTTCATCTGCCGCAGACCGGAGAGCAAAGCCGGCAGAATGTTCAAGCTGCCTAATCATATCTGTATCTGCGATGACTGCATGCACAAAACTATGGAGACCGTGAGCCAGTTCGACTACCAGGGCATGCTGAACAATCCTAATGATTTCAACCAGTTTAACGGACAGAACGGATTCCCCAACATCAGCTTTGTGAATCTGGCAGATCTTCAGGGAGACGGCGGCATTCCCAACAAGCAGAAACTCAAGAAGAAAAAGAAAGCCGAAGGTCCCAAACCTGTATTCAACATCAAAGATATTCCGGCACCTCATAAGATCAAGGCAAGCCTGGATGAATATGTAGTGGGACAGGAAAAAGCCAAAAAAGTCATTTCGGTAGCGGTATACAATCATTATAAGAGAGTGGCTACCGATACCATGGATGAGATTGAGATCGAGAAGTCCAATATCCTTATGATCGGTCCCACCGGTTCCGGTAAGACTTATTTAGTTAAGACACTGGCGAAACTGCTGGATGTGCCTCTGGCGATCGCCGATGCTACGTCACTGACGGAGGCCGGATATATCGGTGATGATATCGAGAGCGTAGTATCCAAGCTGCTGGCAGCCGCCGGTAATGATGTGGAGAAAGCAGAGAAAGGTATTATTTTCATTGATGAGATCGACAAGATCGCCAAGAAGAAAAATACGAATTCCCGGGATGTCAGCGGTGAAAGTGTGCAGCAGGGCATGTTGAAATTATTGGAGGGTGCCGAGGTGGAAGTACCGGTCGGTGCCAATAGCAAAAATGCCATGGTGCCCCTGGCTACGGTGAACACCCGCAATATCCTGTTTATCTGCGGCGGTGCATTCCCGGATCTGGATGAGATCATCAAGGAGCGCCTGACCAAGACCGCATCCATCGGTTTCAATTCCGAACTGAAGGACAAATACGATAAAGATACCGATATTTTATCTAAGGTGACCGTAGAGGATATCCGTAAGTTCGGCATGATTCCGGAGTTCATCGGACGACTGCCTATCATCTGTACTCTGCAGGGACTGAGCAAGGAGATGCTGGTGAAGATCCTGAAGGAGCCTAGGAACGCGATCCTGAAGCAGTACCAGAAGCTCCTGGAACTGGATGAAGTAAAACTGGAATTTACGGAGGATGCCCTGGATGCCATTGCCGAAAAGGCCATGAAACGTGACACCGGCGCCAGAGCCCTGCGTTCCATTATTGAGGATTTTATGCTGGATATCATGTACGAGATCCCCAAGGATGACAACATTGGAAGAGTCACTATTACCAGAGAGTATATCGAAGGAATCGGTGGACCTATTATTGATATCCGCAGTAATGAGATTCTGGAGCCTGTGGAGAATCTGAAGCAGATTCCGGTGGAAGAGAAATAAATTGAGAGTTAGTTGAATACATTGGCAAAATCCACGAACTCCCGGAGCATGCGATACACATGTCTCGATGTAAGGTCTCCGGATGT
>ERZ1026874.301-NODE-301-length-32719-cov-13.751653_pt1 | contig 32719 bp, 20 predicted proteins | sample MGYA00380167_ERZ1026874 | MGnify/ENA primary metagenome ERZ1026874 (study PRJEB33269, sample SAMEA4719803) | human gut metagenome | biome: human-associated habitat; feature: organic feature; material: feces | place: Cameroon | collected 2013-10 ...
CAGCATGGCGTTCCGTCAGCTTCAAAAACTTCTGCGCCCGTCCTCCCGCGTTCTCGTAAGCGGATTTCTTTCCGCTTCTGCCCGTAAAATACTTTTCTCCGATATTTGGGGGCAAATACGATGTGATATTTGCAATTCCAACTCGTATGCGATAAACTATTTACGTCATTCATTTTAATGACCTCCCATTGCTTTATTTTGTGCAGTTGCCAGACCGCACTTCTATTATAAATATAAAGCAATGGGAGTTTTTCTGTCTTCATTATCGACAAAAGTCTTCCTATGAACCACTCGCCTAGCGAGTGGTTTTCGAGATACAAAAAAGACACGCTTTGGCGGAGCGTGTCTTGAAGTGGCATAGGATTAAAAAGGCAAGGATGCAATGATTTTAATGTCTCCCCCACCCGCTTACGCGGTATTGCCTAATATTATCTTCTCCGGGCGTCGGCGGAGAGGGCGTGGAGCTCGGGGGCGTACATGTGGTAGTTGAGCAGGTAACGGCCATGGGCGGGCATGCGGTAGAAGGCCGCCTTGATGCGCTCCAGCGGGGTGCTGCCGTTCTCGGCGCTGCTGTTGCCGCTGATGAGCAGCACATACTGGTTCTCGCTGTAACGGGTCATGGCGTCGCACTGGCGCAGGCTCTTGTGGATCAGCTCGCCCAACTGCTCCATCATGGAGCCGGTCTCGGCGGGGTCAGCGTTCTGGGCGGGCGACATGGTGAGCAGCGCCAGGTAGACCGGCACGCCGAAGCGGCTTTGCACGCCGCGCTGCAGGTGATAGATCTGGCGGAAATTCTCGAAGCTGCAATACACAGCGCCGGGGGTGTCGTCGGCGGGCAGTTCCTCGGCCAGGCGGGAGATGTCATTTTCCAGGTTGCGGTCAGCCTGGCGGGCCTGGCGGGAGACCACACCCACACGCTCCGGCTCGACGGCATGGTGCAGGCAGCCCATCGCGTTGCCGCGGCGGGTCATCTCCAGCGCTTGCTCATGGCGGCCCAGGGCCTCCAAAGCCTGGATCATCTCCAGATACAGGCGCTCCTCGTAGGGGTCCAGCTCGATGGCGCGGCGGCACAGCGTAACGATGCGCTCATTCTCACCCTTGCGCTTGCAGGCTTCCAGCACCTGGAACAGCGCGATGCGGTACTGCACGTGCAGGGTCAGGCTGCGGGTCTCGACCCAGGGCTCGTTGCAGAACATCGGCAGCAGACGGCCAGCATACAGCTCCAGCACGCGCTCGTAGCGGGCTACGGCGGCGGCGGGGTTCAGCTGGCGGCGGGCTTCCTCCATCAGGGCTTCCATCTCAAACACGTCCACACGGCACTCCATGGCGGGGTTCCACTGGTAGTAGCCGCGGCTGGTGATGATGCAGGTCTCCAGCTCCTTCAGGCCCTCGGCCTCGATCATGTTGCGGAAGCGGTGCATGATGGCGCGCAGAGCCATATCCGGGTTGGTGGACCGTTCGCCGTTCCACAGGGTATCCGTCAGGTCTTTGTGGGTCACCCTTTCGCCCTTTTGCAGGACGAGGTACTGGATCAGCATCGTAGCCTTGCGGGACTGTTTCAGTGCGGCTAGGACCGGCTTGCCGTCCATAAGGATCTCAAATTTTCCGAGCATCCTGATCTCAATGTCTGCCATGGTAAGTCTCTCCTATGCGTTCGTTTCACGATTAACACACCTTGCGGTGTTATTTTTAATTAAGTATACTGTTTTTTCACCCGATTGTCCAGTGCCCATACAACAATTTATTCGCCAAATTATTTGCTATTTTTTATTGGAACTCCGGTGCGCCGGGCAGCGGAATGACCGCGGTCTGGGTGTAGACGGGGGTGCCATCGGGCTTAGCGACGGTCAGCTGCATAGACAGCGAGGTCAGGCAGATCTTCCCGGTTTCCTTCTCCTCTTTCCATCCGCGGGCATAGAACTCAAGATTCGAAACGACAAGCCCCATATAATCTTTGTTAGGATAGGCCGTTGTATAAGCGTAGGTCGTGTACTCTTTTTTCTTTCCGTCCTTGCCATCCGTTTGCTTGTAAAAACGCATGTGCAGGTAGCGGTTCAGCTCGGCAAAGGTGTCGTCGGCGGGGTCGTAGAGGACCTTGGTGCTGGTGGTGTTGTCGGCGTTCAGGGTGGTGGCGGTCAGCTTGGGCACATAACCGGCATCAAGTATCTCGGTATAGTTGCTTTCCACTGTAAAGCGCAGAGCAGTGCCTTCCGTCAAGCGGGCATCTTCTATAAAAATATTATTTGCCGAATCCGCGTCGCTCTCTGTTGCGGCGTTTACGATAGAGATCGTGCCGTCGGCATCGGCCAGCTCGCCCCGGATGGTCTCGGTGAGGGCATCGGCCAAGTTCTGGGCGCGGGTCAGCTGCTGCACCTCGATGTAGGCTTCGGCGCAGGGCTTGACCAGCGTGACCGCCGCCGTGCCAAACAGTGCCAGCAGCACCAGGCAGACCATCAGCTCCACGAGGGTGGTACCTTTTTTGTTGTTCAGCGGGGTGGTCATGGGGTCGTGTCCTCTTTTGTGTCGTCTTTATCTTCGTCCACTTTTTTGTAGTAACGGGTGAAGGTATGCGTGGCAGCAGCCTCATCGTTATCGTCTTTGACCTTAGCCTGTATGGTCTGTATTTCCACATCCTCGACGGCAAAGACCGTGCGGTCACCGCGGCTGAAGCTCATCCTGGTCTTGGTGCCGGATTCGTTTTTCCACGCGGCCGCATCATCGTTGACCGGGTAAAGTGCTTCGGTAAGCAGGTAGGCGTTATCGCGGGTGGTCTGCGCCTGGGCCGAGGCCCGCCGGGCAAACCGCAGCGACGCGGTGAACAGTGCCAGAAACAGCATAAGCAGCACGAAGGCCACCAGCACTTCCACGATGGTTTCGCCGCGGCGGTCACGGAGGGCGTTTTTCAGTTTTTGCGCGATGATTTGCATAAGCCCTCCTTACTGGTCGTCGGCGGTGATGCGGGTGAAGCGGCAGGCGGTGTCGGTGTCCATGCGGTAGCGCTGGTAGAGCGTGCCGATGCTGTCCTTGGTAACAGTTCTTGTGCCGCCTGTCGTGTTGCTGAAAATCAGCGATGTTTCGCCTTCCATGCTGTGGCTTGTCCACTGGCTGGTCGTGTTACTGCCAAACGTATAATACACCTGGTACATGCCATAGTGTTGATACTTACGGGTGTAGGCGTAACTTTCCTCGCCTTTGGCGACCCGGACCGTAACCGTAATATCGTAGTCGTGGATGCCTTTCTCCTTAAAGCTGGCCTCACCGCTGTCCAGAATAGCCGACAGTTCCAGGGGCGTACTTTGGCCGAGTTCGTAGCTTTGCAGCACGTTGCCGCCTTCGTCCACATCGTCGCTGGGGTGCTTGTTCAGCGTAACGGTCATCTCGTCGATGCCCTCGGGTACCTGCAGGGTAAACGTATGGTCGGTGTCGTCGCCGTAGGGGTTATCGATAGAGCCTTTTTTAACGTAGATATGATTGATAAAGTAGCCGATGCTCTGGTCGTTCTCCTCGGTCATCGCGCCGTCTTTTTCTTTAGCGCCGGTATAGTGCAGCAGTTCCTGCTCCAGCACGTCGGAGAAGCTGACGGCCAGCTCGTAGACGTCCTGCTCCGGCAGCTGGCGGTCGGCGTTGGCCATCATCAGCGAGGCCGCATACACAAGGGCGGCAGCCAGCGCCACAAACAGCGCGCCCAGGCACAGCACTAAGATCATGGCAAGGCCCTGCTGGTCCCGCAGCGGGCGGTTGCGTTTTGGGGGCATGGTGCGCCCTCCTTTCCAAGGTCAGGCCGCCGGGGCGGCGGTTTCGGGGGTATCAGGGGTATCCTCTGCCCCGGGGTCGTTGGCCGGGGGCGTGGGGTCCGTCTCCCCTGCCCGGCCCGTGCTTTGTGCGGGCCGGGGGTCGGCTTCCGCCATGGCGAACACCGGGCGGGCGTCATCCTCGGTCATGGCCTGGCCCTCTGTGCGCAGGGAGACTTCCAGCCGGTCGGAATCGACGGTCTTTTCGCCGTTGCCCACAGCCCAGATGGTGACCTTTTCGGTGTACTTCTCCAGTGCTCTGGTCTCGTCGTTGTCGCCGTCGGCGCGCTGGGTCATATCAGGCAGGGTAAGGCGGTAGCCCAGGGAATAATCGGTCATCTCGGCCTGGCGCAGGGCAGGCACGGTCTTGATGCGGTAGCTGGGGTTATCGTTGTCGATAGCGTGGTGGCCGGTCAGAGTGATGGGCTGGCTGACCAGCTCCGTCACTTCGGACGTCGTACCGTCATCATTCGTCACCGTGCGGGTCACCTGCACAATGCTCAAATCGTACCAGACATACTCATCCTCGGTGCCCTCGTTTGCAATGTGGCGGGCGGCCTTGGTGATGTCCAGCCAGTTGGCCGGGTCGTTTTCGTCCAAGCCAAACGGCAGTTTTTCCACCTTCAAAATATCGCCGCGGTGGGTCGTTATGGTTTGCGTACCATCGTCATTTTCCGTTACCACATCCGCCGGGGCCACGGTAAAGCGGATGTCGTAGCCTTCCTTGTTCGGGTCGTCAGCGGGCATATCCGCGGCAGGCATCACGTGGAAGCGGTACTTCTCGGCAAAGTTGCGGGTGGTGCCGTCGGTATCGGTGTACTCGTTGACGGCAGGCCACTGCACAGCGTACTGGTGGATGGTGATCTCTGCGCTGTCAGGTTTCCAGGCTTCGCCCTCGGTGCCGTACAGCTTGCCCTCCACCGTGGATTCCACCGAGGTCACACTGAGAACGCCGTCTTTTTCCGGCTTGTCCAGCTGGATCTTGGGCAGGTGCAAAGCGCCTGCGGCCCCGGCATAATCGTCCGGCACGTAGAACCTCCAGGAGGAGGAGGTAGCTGCCGACTCGCTGTTGGCCACCATGGCGCGCAGGGCGGGCAGCAGGTAGCGGTTGGCGTCGGCGGGCTGCATGGTAAAAGCGTTGGCGTTGGGCGTGACCGTGTAGGACACGGTGGTGCCATCGCCGCTGACCTGGGTCTCGCTGCCCACGGTCTTGGAGGATTCGGAGATCATGAGAGTGCCCTTGGCGAGGGCAGCGTTCAGGGCGTCCAGGTTTTTCTTGGTGGGGTCGGCCATCCAGGTCTTGGCCTTGGCGCAGGCGTCGATGTAGTCGGCCGCATTATCAAACAAATAGCCGGTAAAGAAGTAGCTGGCGGCGTCGGCCTTGTCCACCGTCATCCGGATGGTCAGGTCATTGCAGAAAGCGTTCATCAGCGGCAGGGCGTCATTGACGGCCTTGCCCGTCCAGGTAAAGTCCACCTTGCTGATGGCCGGGACCCCGGTGCGTTGGATGATGGTCTGCGGGTCGCTGACCTCGCCGTTGGGGCTGCGCAGCACGGTGGTGTCGCCGTCTGCCGGGCAGGCCACCACGTAGAACACCAGCGTTTTGCCCTGGTAAGCTTCCAGGTCCACGATGGTCTGGGTGTCTTTGATGAGCGTGGTGCTGTCGCCATCCGCCGGGTGCAGCTTAAAGGCTTCGCCCAGGGTGGTGCCGGCGGCGTTGGTGGTCTGCACCTGTGCCCACAGCTCATAGTGGTCCACCCGTTCATCCGAGACGGCGGGCCAGCTGATCTGATAGCGGGTCTGTTCGGCATTGCTGGTATCCACGGGGAACACCTGGCCGGGCTCGCCCACCTGCTGCAGGCGGCGCAGCACGGTATAGACGGCGGTGTCGGCCGCACCGATGCCCTGGGTGGTGCCGGTGGTATCGCGGGTGACGCGCAGGCGCACTTTATCAAAGCGCCAGCTGTTGCTGCCGCCCGCAAGGTCGGTATCGATATAGAGGGTATAGCTGTAGGTGCCGTCCTTGTACTGGACTTTGCTGTTGGCATCATCCGGCAGGGTGATGGTCTCCTCCGCCGTAGAAATTACATTGCCGTCCGCGTCCTTCGTCTCGGTCACGCCGTACAGCGTCAGCTTATACTTGGTGTTGCCGCCGCTGGCAGCCGCCTCGCCGGGCTGGGTCCAGGTGAAGGTGTAGGCCAGCTGGTTGTCGTTGGCCAGCTTGTCGGCGTCGTAATTCAGGTACAGGTCGCCGTCGGCAGGCACGCCCGTCAACTTCGGGGCCTGGGCAACGGTGATGTTGTTTTGTTCAAAGATGACCTGGTTCGTGGCATAGCCAGCCCAGTTGCTGTAGTCTGTCAGATTCTTGCTTACAAAATACAGCGGGGTCAGGTTGGCAAAGCTGTAGCCGTTGCTTTCCCGCACGATTTCCAGGCCGCCATACCAGGACGCCGGGCGGTCGGCAGAGGAAGCCTGCAGTTTGACCAGGGCTTCGGCATCGGCGGCATCCCAACGGGTGACCACATCCCCCAAACCACTGGTGACCGGCACAGCCACGACCGTCCAGTTATCATAGTTGGTCAGGGTGTCGCCCGGCAGGTTATTGAAGGTAAAAGTAGTGTTGCTGTTGGGCACAACGTTCTGGCGTGCAGCCAGTGTGATGTACTGGCCTTTGAGATTGACATCCTCGCCATTCAGCGTGACGGTCTCATCGCCCAGGCAGCGGCCCATGAGCATGACGCGGTAGGTGGGCTGTGTGCCGCTGACGCTGGCGGTAAAGTTCAGCGTAACCGTTACGGTCAGGTCGTCGATGGTAGCGCCGGTAATTTCGACATTTTTGGCAGCAAGTCTGCCCTCGGCCAGGCCGGAGTTGCTGTTGCCCCATGTGCTGTCGTTGGGAACCACGACCCAGGAGACCGGCATATACACCGTCTCGTCATACTGGCCGGAACGCATCCAGCGCTGGTCGCTGCTGGTGGCTTCCGCCGTCATACGCTGGCTGCTGCCAAGTCTCTCCGAAATGCGTTTGGGCGTGGTATTCCCGTTGCTGAACTGGTAGGTGTCGCCGTTATCGCCGCCGACCTTGACTGTGACGCTCCAATCGGCCAGGCCGCTGTTCTGCATCAACTTATCGTATTCATCGGCATTGGTCAGCACCAGCTTTTGGCTGAACTGAACATGGCCGCCCTCCTCCGGCGTGGGCATCAGGCGAACCTCCAGCTCCGGCGTGGGCAGGGCGCGGACAAACTGCTGCCGGCCCGAAGCAGCCGCCGTGCCGGTACCCTTGTTGTTGACGCCGGCCACGCTGACCTTGAAATAGCGGCCCTTCCACTCGGCCTTACTTTCAAAGGTAAAGCGGGTGTCGTAGGCATCGGCCTCCAGCAGAGAGGTATTGCCGATACGGTCGCCGTTTTCATCGGTCTCGTAAACGGTGATATGGTAGTAGATGGCCGGGCTGCCGGTGGTGGGGGCATTCCAGGTCACGTTATAACGGCCGTAAATACTCTCGTTGCCGGAACCGGTAGCATCACTGCGTTCGATTTTCAGTCCTGTGGGGGCATCCGGGGCGCTGTTGTCCAGGATATTGCTGTAGTAGCGCTGGAGCACCTCATCGGTAATATCTTCCTTGCTGGTCTTGTTGTCACCGTTGACGTCGTCGAAGAGGAGCAGGATCTTGCCGACATAGCCGACATTCCATTCCTCCGGCACAGGATACTGGGTCAGATCCTTGGCATCTTTTGCAAAGATATAACGCACAGACGAAGCTTCCGAGAAGTTTTGGCCCGGCAAGGTGGTAATGTACGAGCTGCTCTTTTTTACAGCCTGCATCGAGACGACCGGCCTGCCATCGCTTGAAATCTTTGGCAGCATCGCAAAGAAGTGATAGAAGTTGTCGCCATCCTGGGCGGCGTTGGCACCGCTGTCCACACCGGCATACAGGCGATGCGCTTTTACGTCGGTAGTCGCACCGCCGCCTGCTTCGCTTTCATTGGTACCCTGGTTCCATCCCCCTGTAACATTGGCGCGGCCCAGGCCCTCTTGCAGCCCATCAATGCCGGAATAACCATTGAAGCTCATATCCAGCTGCATGTAGTAGTTGTTGGAACCGGTCAGTTTTTCATTGGCTGTATGGCGATAGGCAATCGGGTACCAGCTTCTGCCAGTATTGTTCTCTCTTTTATACAAGGCAAAACAATTGGTGATGGTCGTTTTCTTGTTAGAGGTGCTGCCGTTGCCGCGGTTGCCCCAGATGCCTGCCGAGCGGTTTGTGCCCCACATTTCGGTGCAATAGTTACGGCAGCGGTCAATGTTGACCTCAACGTTGGGGATAGCCTTCCACGGACCAATATAGCAGAAGATGCCGACAGACATCGAAGCCGCCTGCAGCTGCACATTGGAACCGTTGACGCACTCTATGATATTGATGGTCATGGCATCGCTGTTATGGTCATCCGCCAGCTGTACCTTACCAAAAACGCCGCCTACGTCGTTGGCACCGTAGGTCATCTTTTTTACGCTGCCATAGTTGCTGCAGCGGTACAGGTTGGCCGCCGTACCGGCAACAGGATTATTGAAGTAGCCCGCCACGCCGCCAACAGTACCAGAGCTTTGGCCGTTGTTGGAGTTGGTGGTGATCTCGCCAAAGTTATAGCAGTTGGTCATTGTGCCGCCGTAGCTGAGCCAGTAGGCCAGCACACCGCCCGCGTTGTTGGAGCGGCTGTTGAACACCGTGCCAATATTGATACATTTTTCCAGCGTCCAGCGATCGCCGGTGCGGTTTTCCTGCGTACCAATAACGCCGCCTACATAGTTATCTGCTGCGTTGTCAGTAGCATAGCGGTCATTTTTAGAGTTGCTATCGTCATCTGCCGTTCCCCGCGTGCCGCGCACAAAGCGGCGCACGGCGGCAAAGTTGACCAGGCCGCTGGTGGAATCCACATTGGATTCGTTCTGGCCGATGACGCCGCCCACGGCGCCCCAGCTCTGGTTGATGTTATCGGCGTAGACGAACCACTGGCCGCTGGCGCTGTCGGTGATCTGGCCGGTGACATCGTTAAAGCCGGTGATACCGCCCAGGTAGCCGTTGGCGAAATGGCCCCAACCACTGCCGCCCCGCAGCGAGACCAGCAGCTGGTTGACGCTGCGGTTGGTATAAACTGTATCATAGTTTTTATCGCCATAGGTCAGGGTATCAAAGCCCTGCATGGCCTTAAAGTCGATCTGCAGTTTTGTCTCTGCATCACCGCTGGCCTTGCCGGTCAATACGCGGACCATCTGGTTCAGGTTGGCGTTCTGTTTGTCGGTGTCTACCACTTTGGTGGTGACGGTGTTGCCGTTTTCGTCGGTGGTGGTCTCGTTTTTATAGGGCACCTCCAGCCAGGCGTTGATCTGTTTTACAAGGCGCTGTGTGTCCAGGCCGCCGCTGGTAGAGATGCTGCCGCTGTTGGAGCCGGCCACGCCGCCCACAAAGCCGCTGCGGGCGGTGATGATACTGCCCGTTTTGTCTTTGTTGCCGACGGTGCTGCCGGTGATCTCACCGCGGTTGCGGCCCACGATACCGCCGATATGGGCGGCGCTGTTCATCTTGGTGACAGCGTCCTGGCTGGCGCCCACGTTGGAGGCACCCTGCACTTTCAGCTCGATATAGCCGACCTTGCAGTCCTTCACCTTGCCGGTGGCGGCGGCAGTGCCGTCGGTGTTATACACCACGTCGTTGCTGCCCACGATGCCGCCCACCGTGCTGCCCACGGTGGTAAAGCCGTTATCCTTACCGATGGTGCCCGTATAGCTGCACGCACGTAAGGTGCCGCTGCTGCTGCCAGCAACGCCGCCCAGGTTAAGATATTTTGCCATGCTGTCCTGCAGGTTGGTGCTTACGGTCACGTTCTCAGCCGTGCCGGTGTTTTCGCCCAGTGCGCCGCCCGCCGTGACAGTGCTGTCGCCGGCCGTCAGGTTGGAGAGGTCGAGGGTGCCGGCATCGACCTTACTTTTTGTAACCGTACCCGCATTATAGCCTACCAGGCCGCCCACGCGGGTAGCCGGGCCGTACAGTGCAGTTGCGCTTTTTATGCGGCGAAGTCTGGAATCCGTTACCTGTGCGCCCGGCTCGTTGCAGGCCACAATGCTGCCGATAGCATCCGATGTGCCATGGATGTCCGCATCATAAACATACGCTGTGTTGATCGTGCCGTAGTTATGGGCAGTAATACCGCCGGCTTCACCGTTGGCAGCAAAAACACTGCCGTTTACCTGGTCATTCTGCAGTACGCCGTCCGCTTCGTTACAGCCGGTGATGCCGCCGGCAAAACCGCCGCCAGTGTACAGAACACGGTTGCCGGTGGCGCTGTGCTGGCCGAAGGCAATTTTGCCTTTGTTGCTGCCTGCAATGCCGCCTGCATACTCGTTGATTACTTGGATAGACCCCGAATTGTTGGTGACATACTGGATCAAGCCTTCATTGCGGCCTGCTACACCGCCGCCGTTGTCGCTGGAGGATACCGTCGTCGCAGCTTCAATCGTCATGGCATAAGAGCCGCTTGCATACGGGTCAATACCAATCGTACCAGATGCCGCATTCAAGCCCGCCACACCGCCGGTCTGGGTGGTGCCGCTGACTTTGACCGTTACGCTCTTGGCGGTGATGATGCCCAGGTTATAGCCTGCCACGCCGCCGGTGGCGGTGATGCCATAGACGTTACCATTCGCTTTTTTCAGCGTGACAACGCCCGTTTTACCGTTATAACCGGCCACGCCGCCGATGTCCAGCCCGCCGCGGATGCTGCTGCTTTCCGCCGGGGCGGAGTTGGTGATGGTGCCGTTGTTGATGCCCGCGATGCCGCCCAGGTAGCGGTAGCCCTCCTGCTGGTTGCCCATGGAGTTGACCATCCGGCCGTCGGTGATGGTGCCGTCGCTGACGCCGGTCAGGCCGCCTGCGGCCACGGGGTGCTGCACGCCGCCGTAGTTGGTGCAATTATTCAGCTTGGTTTTGGCCGTGGTGCAGCCGATGATGCCGCCCGCAAAGTAGCCATTGTGGTCGGGGTCCAGCTCGCCCAGCGAGACACCGCTGTCCAGCCTGTAGGCTCCGCCGTTGGCCGCGTCAGCCCTGGGGCTGAGGGCCAGGCCGCCGTAGGACTGTGCCTGGCTCTGGTTGCCGTTGCTGGCGTTTTCCAGCGTGAGGGTGGTGTCGGCTGCGTTGTAGCCGATGATGCCGCCCACGTAGGCGTTGGCGTAAATGTTGAACTGGTTGCTCAGGCCCGTCAGGGTGATGGCACTGCCGCCAGGGTTCAGCGCCGGCTCGTCGAGGGCGTTGCCGCTGCTGAATTTAGGCAGTAAGGTCTGCAGGTCGGCCGCGATGGTGCCGTTCTTGTTCTGCAGGGCGTTTTTCAGCGTATCTGCGTTGACTACGCGGTTGTAGCCGATAATACCGCCCGCCACGCCGTCGGCCACGATGCGTCCGGTGCCGATGGTGGCGGCGTTGGCCGCCGCACCGCCGGCGTTGACAAATTTGAATTCGTTCGCGGGCAGGTTGGCGCCGATGACGCCGCCCACAAAGTGGACGCCCTCGATGCGGTTGGCGCTGACCTGCACGGTGGGCAGGCTGGCCGCGCCGTTCAGGCCGATGACGCCGCCCACGCAGTCGCCGGTGGCCACGATGGTGCCGGTAACGCTGAGGATGGTGGTTTGGCTGTTTGTGATGGTGGCGGTGGCGTCGTTGTAGCCCGCCACGCCGCCTACAAAGCTGCCGCCGTACAGCACCGCGCCCAGGGCCGCGTCCTTGTCGGACACGGCCTGCCAGCTGATCTGACCGTTGGTGCCGTTGCAGCCGGCCACGCCGCCCACGAAATCGGCATAGTGGGGGGTGCCGTCCCTGGTCTGGCTCAACTGCTGCAGCAGCGCGATCTTGTTTTTATCCGTTACCTCAACCGTAGACATACTGTTGACGCTGTCCACCAGTTTGGCGGTCTCGTTTTTGGTGAGGGCCGCGCTGTCCTGCTTGCCCCAGGCAGCATCGTTGACGCCCGCAATGCCGCCCACGTAGGCCGCATTGGCGCCCAGGCCTGCCACCAGGCCCTTGTTGGTCATGTTTTCGATGGTGCTGTTCAGGCCGTTGACCGAGACGATACCGCCCACGTAACGGTTGCCGAACACATAGCTGTTGTTGGTGCCGCCGCTGGTGTACAGGTTGCTGCCCACAAAACCGCCGACAAAGCCGCCCACGAAGCTGCGGCCCAGCACATACCCGGACTCGGTGTAGCAGTTGGTCATCCGGACATCGCGGCCAAAGCCCACCAGGCCGCCGACAAAGTCGCCCTTGAGGGGGCTGTTCTCGTTCAACGTACCGTCGGCGTTATAGCCCGCCTGCACAAGGTTGGTCAGGGTCGTATCGCTCAGGCCGCTGCGGGTGGCGCTGTGGCACTCATCCAGTACAAGGCTGCGCGCATAGCCCGCAATGCCGCCGAAGAACTGGCCCAGCACGCGGCTTTGGCCTGCGGTACTGCCCTGGTAGTTGGCCCCGGCCAGCACGGTGCCCTGGTTAGCCAGGCCGGTCAGGGTGGCGTCGCTGTCGTTCTCTGTGGTGGAGTACAGGTTGCCCGTGATGCCGCCCACGAAGGCATTGCCCACCACGGTGGACTTGTTGGTGATGTCCTTGAGGTTTTCGGCGTTCCGGGTGCCGGTCAGGTTGGTGGCGTCCAGTACACCGGCCACGCCGCCCACGCCCACGGCGCGCCAGAGGGTCTGGCTCTCGTTTTCGTTGGCGATGGCGTTATAGCGTGTTTTTTCTGCTGTATCGGCGCTGGTGCCGGTATCCGCACCGCTGTTGTTGGCGGCGTCCTCATCCTGGAAGATGCCCGCCACGGTGACGTTCTGGTCCAGCGTCAGGCCGGTGAGTTTGGCGCCGGTTTCGGGCATGGCAAAGCCGACGAGCCCGCCGATGCCGTGGGGTTCGTCTTTGTACAAGGTGCCGTCCACCCGGTTCACGCCGGTGGTCTTGCTGCTGAAGGTCAGCACAGCGGTGACCTTGGCCTCGGCGCCGCGGCGGCTGCTGCGGTCGACGGTGCAGTTGGTCAGGCTGCCGGTGTCCACGCCCGCCAGCGCGCCCACCGACCAGATCTCGGTGCGGTAGTCAGGGTCGGTATCAGCCAGGGCCTGCAGGTATTGGGTGCCGTTGGCATCCATCGCCATGGCGGTGTCGGCGTTTTGCTCGCCTGCTGTTTTTACCTCGGCGTTGATCTGCACATCGGGGTCGCGCAGGGTGATATTTTTCAGTGTACCGTTGTTTTCACCCACCATGCCTACGTAGTGGTCGCGGGCCTTGTAGGCAGCTTCACCGGCATAATTCCGCTTTACGGCCGCGATAGAGCTGCCCCGCAATTGCAGGTTGCTGATGACCACTTGCCCGCTGCCGCTGCTGCCGGTGAGGGTGACGTCCTTGCCGATGGCGGGGATGGTGGGCCAGGCCACGACCCCGCCGGTGCGGCTGGGCACCTTGGCCACAGGCTCCGCGTTCTTCTTCTCGGGCGAGCAGTAGACGGTGACGCTGCCGTCGGTCCAATCCAGGGCGGTGTTTTTACCCGTAAAGGCATATTCGCCGCTATTTACCCAGCGCAGGTTGTACAGGTGGCGGAAGTATTTCAACGTGCCGCCGCCTGCATTGCTGCCTGCGGCAAACAATGTATTTTCGGTATTGGACTGCTGCGGTTTGCTTTCGGTATAAAGATCCTGAAAGTTCGCGTTAGGACGTGCTTTCATCTTAACGTAAACATCTTTAGGAACATTGTCCGTCAGGCGGGTGATGCTGAACAGGGTGGTCTTGGTGGAGCTCAGGTCGGCACCGTCATTTTCGGCGGCGCGCAGCAGGTTGGCGTCGCACATGGCGTCCAGCGTCAGGATAAAGCGGCCCTTACTGTAGCTGAGGGGGAAGGTGTAGTCCTGGTACGCTTCGTCCCAGCCGTCGTTCGCCGCGTTGGGCCGGTACACCTTGACCTGGGCGTTGTTGTGGGTAGGGTCGGCAAGGACGCGGCTCCACTCGATCTCCAGCTTAAGGAGGGGCTCATTGGTCGTTGCATCGTAGAATTCAGCGTCATAAATGGTGTCGATGTCGCCGTTTTTGCTGTTGCCGCTCCAGTTTAAGGTCAGGGTCTCGTTGTTGATGAGCTGCGGGTTTTTGACTTTCAGGCGGGTCTGGCTCAGGGCCACCACGTTGACGGTGTCCTCGGCCGAGTAGTAGCCCACCAGCGAATCACCGCGGCGGTGGCCGTAGCTGCGGTCGTCAATAAGCATCGCGCCGTCGGCACCGTCATCCGAGGCAAAGCGCAGCTTATCGGACGCTGTATCGTAAAAAGCAGAGTAGACCTGCCCGGTCAGGCTGTCCACCTCCACCACAATGGACGCGCCAAAAAGCGACTCATCGTAGACGTAGGGGTCCAACAGGCCGCGCACCATCTTGCTGGCGTCGCTGTCGGGGTTCGCCTTATCATAGTACAGCGCGTAGATCTGGCTGTTGAAGGCATTGGCTTTTTCCGCGGCTCCGTCACCGAACTGTTCGCTCAATCCGTCGGCGCTGAAGTGGTCGCCCAGCGTTCCTACTTCGCGCAGCTCCGTCAAAAATGTATCCATATCGCCGCTGGTATCCTTGCGGGTCAGGGCGATCTGGGCGGTCTGGAACACGGTGCGGGCGCCGGATTCGTTATGTTCGAACCGGGCCAGGCGGACATAGGCGATCAGCCCGGTGCCCGCCAGGGCAGCCAGGATGCCAAGAATGAGCAGCACGACCATCAACTCCACCATCGTGAAGCCCCGGGCGGTGCGCAGTTTTTGTTTGATTTCCTTTATAATAGGCAGCACAAGTGTACCTCGTTTATATCCGGGCGGTCGACGAAAATCGACAGAATTTTCCAATATAAGTAGGTTCATTATAGTATAACAGTTTGCAAGTTGCAAGAGGAAATATGGTAGTTTGCCTTGGCGGCGGGCACTAATTGTAGGGCTGCCCCTTGCCGCCGGCCAAAAATCCCGTTCTTATATAACATAAAATTTGTCGAATTGCCTTGCATATTGTCGCAAGGTACAGTATACTTTAGTCTGCATAAAAGTAAAGGCAACTGAAGGGAGGCGGCGGGATGCTGTCTGATCGTATCGGCGCGAAAGTCCGGGGTTCCCAGGATGCTCCGCCGCTCTTGATGGCGGAAAAGCTGCTGCTTGCGTTTTGCGCCGCCGCGCTGGTCTTTGTCTGCCTGGCCGGCTATACTGAGCTGGACCGCCAGGGCAAGGCCCGCGCCGCGCTGACCCAGGTCAAGGCCGCCCAGCTGGCCGCCCGCGCCGTGTCGGCCCAATGCTACTCTGCCGGTACGCCGTTTGCCGACCAATCCACCCACGATGGCTTCGCTGAGGGCATCGCCGGACAAATCGAGACCCTGGGCGCTCTGCCCGGCGCTGTGACTCTGCTGCAGATCAGCGAGGACGGCTACACCGTGGAGCAGCTGCTCTACGCCGAGGGCGACATGCGCGCGCTGTACGACGCCGAGACCGGCTATACCGTCTGGCGGGCCGAGCAGCGCATCCGCTTTGACAGATCGGAGGGCGCGTGATGCTGCTGGTGGAAGGTCTGCTGGGGCTCATCGCGTTTTTGCTGGGGGCCGCGCTGTTCAGCTTTATGAACGTCGTGGCCTGGCGGCTGCCCCGGGGTAAAAATCCGTTGACCGGCCGCAGTTTTTGCCCGCAATGCGGGGCTGCGCTCACCGCCGGGGATCTGGTCCCGGTGTTCAGCTGGCTATTCCTGCGCGGACGGTGCCGCCACTGCAGGGCGCCCATCCCGGTGCGCTACCTGTTGGTGGAGCTGCTGGGCGGCGTGCTGGCACTGGGCTGCCGTTGGCGGTTCGGCACGGCCTACACGCTGGGCGAGGGGCTGTTCGGCATACGGTGGCAGGGGCTTCTGGCCCTGGCGCTCTGCGGCGTGCTGCTCAGCGTCGCGCTGATCGACGCCGAGACCCAGCTTATCCCCAACCGGCTCAACGCCGCGGTGGCCGTGCTGGCGGTGCTCAACCTGCTGCCCTCCCCTGCCCGGTGGGCCGGGGCGCTCATCGGCATGGTGTGCATCAGCGTGCCGATGCTGCTGCTCTGCCTGGCCATCCCCGGCGCGTTCGGCGGCGGGGACATCAAGTTAATGGCCGCTGCCGGGCTGTTTTTGGGCTGGCAGCATACCCTGTTGGCGATGTTTTTTGGCATTTTGGGCGGCGGGTTTTACGGCATGTATCTGCTGGCCGCCCGCAAGGCCGACAAAAAAGACCACTTCGCATTTGGACCCTTCCTCTGCGCCGGCATTGTGCTGGCGCTGCTTTTCGGCGATCCCGTGCTTGCATGGTACTGCCGGTTTTTATAACGTTTCATCGTAATTTCGGAGGTTTCCCATGCCGCGTTACCGCTACACAGCCACGGCGCTTTCGGGCAAGACACTGCACGGTGTCACCGAGGCCGCCAGCGCCGAAGCGCTGTACATCACCCTGCGGGAGCAAGACCTGTACATGACCGACGCCAAAGAGGTCGGCACCAATGCCAGCGTCTACCGCCCGCTGAAAACGCCGGAGCTGGCGGAGTTTTGCCGCAGCCTGGGCACACTGCTTTCGGCAGGCGTGCCGCTGGTGCGCGCGTTTCGCATCATGGCGGACGAGCGCGGCCTGAACGCCCGCACCAAACTGCTGTACACTACCTTATTAAAGGAACTGCGCAAGGGCGTGCCGCTTTCCGACGCGATGCACCAGTGTGCGCCCGCTTTCCCGGAGCTGCTCATCGCCATGACCCGCAGCGCCGAGGGCACCGGCAGCATCGACGCCAGCTTTTTGCGCATGGGCCGCTACTACGACCGCGAGCACAAGGTCAACCAGCAGGTGGGCAACAGTTTGATGTACCCCATCATCCTGTCGGTCATGATCGTAGGCGTCATCGCCATTTTGATGGGTTTTGTGGTGCCCCAGTTCATGCCCATGTTTGAGCAGATGGACTCTCTGCCGCTGCCCACGGTAGTTTTGTTTGCTGTATCGGACTTTGTTTCGGCCAACTGGGTGCTTATCATTTTGGTCGCAGCCTTTTTGGTGGTGGGCGGCCGCATCGCGCTGGCCCAGCCCGCCGTGCGCCGCCAGTGGGACCGCATGCAGCTGCACGCGCCCGTCATCGGCAAGCTGAACCAGAAGATCTGCACGGCCCGCTTTGCCCGCACGCTGTCCAACCTGTATTCCAGCGGTGTTCCCATCGTAGCTACGTTGATTGCCAGCCGTGACGCCGTGGGCAACCGCTGGATCATCAGCCAGTTTGACGAGGTGCTGGACAAGGTCCGCGCCGGCAACAGCCTGTCGGAATCGCTGGCACTGGTGGACGGCTTCGAGCAGTCGATGTCCTCCTCCATCGCCGTGGGCGAGGAGACCGGCAAGCTGGACGAGCTGCTGGCCACCATCAGCGAGACGCTGGACTTTGAGGCGGAGGTCGCCACCAAGCGGCTGGTAACGCTGCTGGAGCCTATCATGATCGTCATCATGGGCGTCATTGTGGCGTTCGTGGTGGTCGCCGTCATCCTGCCCATCTACCAGTCCTACGGCACGATCGGGCAGTCGAGTTCGACGTATTGATGTAGTTTTATTTAGTGTATCCTTATAAAAGCCCCCCTCTGCGAGGGGGGTGGCGCGAAGCGCCAGGGGGAGAGACGCTCCCTTTGGCTGCTGATGCGAAAAAACGGTATCCTACTAAAGGAGAATGTCTATGCCCGTTTTAACCTCGCTTTATCTTTGCAACAGTACCGTGTATGCGGCGGTGGGCTCACCGACGGCGAATGGGGCCAAGATCACGGCGGCCTGCCAGACCGAACTGCCGGAGGGCTGCCTGATCAACGGCATCATCACCAACGAGGCCGAGCTGACCGCTGCGCTGCAAGGCTTTTTTGCCGCCAACGAGCTGCCCACCCAGCGTGTGGCGCTGGCGGCGGGCGGCAGCCAGTTCAACCACCGGGTACTGACCCTGCCCCGCATGAGTGAAAAGAAGCGCGCGGCCGTGCTGACGCGGGAGTTTTCCACCGGCGGTGCCGACGTGACCGCCCCGCTGGACGACTACATGCTGCTTTCCACCGACAAAAAGACCAAAGCCGACACGGTGCTGGCCACCCGCGTGGAGAGCGCGGTGATCGAAACTTACATCAACCTGGCCGCAGCCTGCGGGCTGAAGCTGTACAGCATCGACCTGGCGCTGGCCGGGCAGATCAAGCTGGTGCGCGCCACCCCGGAGCTTGCCGGCAAGAGTTTTGTGGTTTTGCAATTTGACGGCGATTCGCTGATTGCAGGGCTGTACGAAAAGGGGCAGTACAAATACTCCACCCGCAGCCGGTTGTTCAACCCCCGCGGGACCGAGGCTTCGGGCGCCGAGATCGGGCAGAAGCTTTCCGGTTTGATCCAGTTCCAAACCGCTGCCAAGAGCGAGCACCCCATTAAGGCCGTTTATTTTGGCGGCAGCACCGCCGCTGACTTGGCTGCCTGTATGCCGGCTTGCCGGGCTTTGCAGTTGGAGGTCTCCGCCTACCCGGAAACGGAAAATATCAAGCTGCCGGAAGGCATCCGGCTGGCGGATATTGCTTTAGCGGCCGGCAATTTGATTGGTCGATAATTTTTAGGTTTCGCGCTTTCGGTGTTCCGCCACCATGCGGCGGACACCTCGATATAAGAACATATTGCTTTTAGGCCTTCCTTTTTGGACACCCAAAAAGGAAGCGAAAAAGGTGCCCGCTACTTGCGAAAGCGCGGGAGGCCCGCCTTAGGGGCTACTCGCCCCTAAGAACCCCAAAGAGGTGGTCAGCCGTCCCAAAAGCTAAAAATTGCAGGAGTGCTGCAATTTTCTTAACGCTTTTTCACCGTCTTCCATATTGACCCCTCCGGGGCCTAAAATCCTCTACGCCCATACCGTAGGGGCCGATGCTCGTCATCGGCCCTCTCGGGCAGACGCCTGCTTGCGGGGCGATGCAAGCATCGCCCCCTACAGCCCCCTTTACCACTGGTACTGTAGGGAGGGGTCTTGACCCCTCCCTACAAACCAGCATAAACGACCGACAAAATCCAAACGGTCAACAAGGCACACCTGCGGGGCGTCGAGGACGCCGCCCCCTACAAACAACGTAACCCCCGTACCTAACGGGCAAATAAAGTGCCATCCAAAGCAATCTTTAGCGAGACCGTCTCCCCCTGTAGAGGAATCGGCGGCGGGCAGCCGCCAAATCAACCTTTGTTAAATTCTTAAGAGCGCGGCCTGCGGCGCGCAGCGACGCTTCGCACGTAGTGCGAACTAGCGCTCTTAAGCCGGGCTGCTGTGCGGTTGCGAAGCAATCAAAGCCCCGGTGGGGCTTTGAAGCACACGAGCGGGCCCGCTTTGCGGGATGGCGGCGCTCGTTGTGCGCCGCCAAGCGCGCGCTATCGGAAGTAGCGGGGACCTTTTCGGTTCCTTTTGGGTCTCCAAAAGGAACACATAACGACAGGAAACCGTTAAAGCGAGTGAAGCGCCGCAGGGTGGCGCGGAACGAAAGCCTCACCGCAAGGTGGCCGCAAACGCAATCATAAATTCAGCGAGGTCCTTACGTATGGCAACAAAACAAAACAACTTTTATCTGCAATACCAACTGGCCGCTAAGGCGGGCAAAAATGCCGACCGTAAGGCATTTTTGTGCAAGGCGGCGCCGGGGGCCCTCATTGTGGCCGGGTGCATGCTGGCCTGGGGCGGTGTGTTTCTGCACACGGCCATGATGCGCGCCAATACCCGCGACCTGCGGGCCTGGTGCGCCGATGAACAAAACCTTACGCCCTACCAGCAATCGCTGCAGGACCAGCAGGCCGCCGACGCTTACCACAGCCTGACTGACTACGCCAACAGCGTGACCAGCCTGCTGGCAAGCTACCCCGACCTGACCAGCAGCCTGCTCAACCGCATCGACGCGGCAGGTTCCGGCAGCGGCATCACGGTGGAGTTCACCAGCTACGACGCCGCCTCCGGGGTGCTGCAGTTCAACGCCACCTCCAATACCGTCATCGATATCCCCGCCTACGTACGGGCGCTGCAAAACTGCGGCGTCTTTTCGGATGTGGACTACACCGGCTACCAGTCCACCAACAGCCAGGGCCAGCCCGCCGGGTACGCGCTGAACCTGCGCTGCACCTTGGCCGCACCGGAATAACCCTGTAAGGAGGACGCCATGACTACCGAGATCACCGCCCGCGACAAGCTGCTGCTTTATGTCGTAGGTATGTTAGCTTTCATCTTCTTCTTTGTGCAATTTATGCTCACACCGGCCCTGGAAGCCAGCGATGAGGCCGCAGCAAGCCTGGCCGAGGCCCAGCAGGCGCAGATCGCCATGCAGGAGACCATCGCCCTGGCCGGCACCAACGCCGCCGCCAAAACCGAGAGCTGGGCCGCTTTGCAGCAGGCCAACGCCAACTACTACGGTCTGCTTTCCAGCAGCGACCTGGACACCCTCGTCTCCAATTTAGAACTGGGGCATGATCTGGGGCCTGTCTCGCTGGACATCAGCGCCATTGACACCCAAAGCCTGACCGGCTATGCCGCCAGCACCCAGGCCGACGACACCGCCGCGCCGACGGACATCAACTCCGCCGACTCCATGCTGGCCACCGCCGACACCAACACCGTGCTGATGGAACTGGCCCCGCCGCTGACCCGCATCTATGCCCAGGCCGACTATTTTAAACAGTGTACCGTCACTTTCCGCTGCACCGGCAGCGACAGCAACTTCTACACCATGCTGGACGACCTGGCCGCGCAGTACCCCTCGGTACAGCTGAAAAGCGTGCAGATCGACCACGCCGCCTACACCAACGCCAGCGGTGCCACCACCAACACCGCCACCTATACAGTACAGCTGAATGTGATCCTCTGCGATAAGGAGAGTGTGGTATCTTGAACAACATCCGTCTTGGCGATGTCCTGATCGACTTTGGCTATATCACCCAGGACCAGCTGCAGGCCGCCCTGGCCTACCAGAAAGAGCACAAAAACCTGCGCGTCGGCCAGGCTTTGCAGGAGCTTGGCTATGTCAACGAGCGCCAGGTGTTGGAGGCTCTGGCCCAGCGCCTGCAGCTTCGGCTCATCGATTTTGCACAGATCAACGTGGATATTTTCGCCGTGGAGAAGGTTCCCCGCGAGCTGGCCCAAAAGTACGACATGCTGCCCATCGCCATCAACGGCCGCAGCCTGGTCATTGCCGCCAACGACCCGCTGAACTACTACGCCATCGAGGACATCCGCCAGCTGACCAGCATGGAGCCGGAGATCGTGCTGGCAGAGTTGGAGCCCCTGCGCCGCAGCATCCAGTATTATTACGCCGAGGTCCGCGCCCGCAAGGCCGCCAACAAGGCCAACAGCAGCGACATGGCCGCCGCCCGCAGCGAGGAGTTCGCCGTGGACATGACCGAGGAGGGCGGCGACACCGACGCGCCCATCATCCGCCTGCTGAACAGCCTGGTCCAGCGCGCCGTCACCACCGGCGCCTCCGATATTCACATCGAGCCGTTCGAGGGCGAAACGAAGGTGCGCATGCGCATTGATGGCGTTATCATCGATTATGTAACGCTGCAGCGTGCTTTGCACCAGTCTTTGATTGCCCGTATCAAGATCATGTCCAACCTGGACATTGCCGAGCACCGCGTGCCCCAGGACGGGCATTTCCGCGCCCGGCTGGAGACCGGGCCGGACGTGAACGTGCGTGTGTCGGTTTTGCCCACCGTGTTTGGCGAAAAAGCCGTGCTGCGTCTGCTGGCCACCAACACCCGCATTGAACACGCCGACCACTTTGGCATGGACGACGAGACCTATAAGCGGTTCCGCCCGCTGCTGGACCGCCCCAACGGCATCGTCTACCTGACCGGCCCCACCGGCAGCGGCAAGACCACCACGCTGTACATGGTGCTGCAGGAGGTCGCCCAGCGGCAGGTGAACGTTTCCACCATTGAGGACCCCGTGGAGCGCAACCTGGACCGCATCAACCAGACCCAGGTGAACAACGTGGCGGGCCTGACCTTCGAGAGCGGCCTGCGCGCCCTGCTGCGCCAGGACCCGGACGTCATCATGGTGGGCGAGACCCGCGACGCCGAGACCGCGTCCATCTCCGTCCGTGCGGCCATCACAGGCCACATGGTGTTCTCCACCCTGCACACAAACGACGCTCTATCGTCCATTGTCCGTTTGGAGGATATGGGCGTGGAGCGGTACATGATCGCCAACTCCCTGGCCGGTGTGGTGGCCCAGCGCCTGATGCGCCGCGTCTGCCCCGCCTGCGCCAGGAAAGTGCCCGTCACTGAGGCCGAAGCCGAGCTGCTGGGGCCGAGCATCCCCTTTGTCGCCCGCGGCACCGGCTGCCCCCAGTGCAACGGCACCGGCTACAAAGGCCGCGTGGCCATCCACGAGATGGTGGTCATCAACAAGGCGCTGCGCCGCATGATCGCCGAGGGCGCGAGCATTGAAGAAATGACCGATGCAGCGCGGAAAAGCCAGGGCATGCGCAGCCTGCGGGAGAGCGCCGTGCAGCTGGTGCGCGACGGCGTGACCACCCCCGAAGAACTGCTGAAGATCACCTATTTTGAGGAGTGATACCCTATGCAGATCCATGAACTGACCGCGCTGGCCCGCCAGATGAAGGCCAGCGACATCCATATTTCCCAAGGCCTGCCGCTGATGTTCCGCATTGACGGCGTGCTGAGGGAGGCGCCCGTGCAGTATGACGCCGACGCTACCCGCGCACTGATCGAAAGCATGCTGGACGAGTCCCACCGCGAGGCGCTGGACCTGCACCGGCTGGACGCGGACTTTGCCATCGCCGCGCCGGACGGCACCCGCAGCCGTGTGAACGTGTTTTACCAGCAGGGCAAAATTTCAGCGACGCTGCGCCTTTTAAACGATGAGATCCCCACCATGGAGCAGCTGGGCCTGCCGCCGGTTTTGAAGAAATTGGCGGACGAGCCCCGCGGCCTGATCCTGGTCACCGGCCCCACGGGCAGCGGCAAGTCCACGACGCTGGCCTCGATGATCGACTACATCAACCAGAACCGCTCCGACCACATCCTGACCATCGAGGACCCCATCGAGTACGTGTATAAAAGCAAAAAAGCTTTGATCCATCAGCGCGAGGTGGGCAGCGACGTGACCGGCTTTGCCGCCGCCCTGCGCAGTGCCCTGCGCGAGGACCCGGACGTGATCCTCGTTGGCGAGATGCGCGACTACGAGACCATCTCCGCCGCCGTGACCGCCGCCGAGACCGGCCATCTGGTGATGAGCACGCTGCACACCATCGGCGCAGCGCAGACCATTGACCGTATCATCGACGTCTGCCCGCCGGGCGCGCAAAGCCAGATCCGCGGGCAGCTTTCAACGGTGCTGCGTGGTGTTATCACCCAGCAGCTTTTGCCCCTGGCCACCGGCCGCGGGCGGTGTGCCGCCACTGAAATTTTGGTGGGCAGCGATGCGGTGTGCAACCTCATCCGCGAGAATAAGTGCTTCCAGATCCCCAGTGTTTTGCAGTCCGGGGCCGCTTTAGGCATGCACAGCCTGAACGGCGATTTGGCTAGATTGGTGGATGCTGGGCGCATTACCAAGGAAGCCGCGCTGAGATGCTCTACTGATAAGAAGGATTTGGAGCAGTATTTTTGATTGATTTTTAATAGCTGCCATCCCGGCCCTGCCTACCTTGCGGCAGGGCCTTTTTTAACGGCTTCTAGCCTTTATGCGTACTCTTTTGTGACCAAAAGAGTACCAGAAAAGTCCCGCTACTTCCGAGGCGCCCGCTTGGCGGCGCACAACGAGCGCCGCCAAGCGCCGACGCCCCGGACGGGCCGATATAGAATCGGCCCCTACAGCCGTAAGGCAACCCGCGTCTCACCACCGTAGGGGCGGATTCCATATCCGCCCGAATCGTCGATAAATCTAACCTTGCACGGGGCGTCGGGGATGCCGCCCCCTACATCCATATTTTAAAAAAGCAACCAGCATAGGAGGGGTCAAGACCCCTCCCTACAGTACCATCGGTAAAGGGGATGTAGGGGGCGATGCTTGCATCGCCCCGCAACGCCCGCCCATGCGGGCCGATGACGAGCATCGGCCCCTACAGTATGGGAGCAGAGGAATTTCGGCCCCGAAGGGGTCAATATGGAGAAGGACCCAAAAGCGTTAAGAAAAATGCAGCACTCCTGCATTTTTTAGCTTTTGGGTCCTTCGACCACATTATTGGGGTTCCAAGGGGCGAGTAGCCCCTTGGGCGGGGTCCGCTGCCTCGCAACAGCGGGACTTTTTTCGCTACCTTTTTTGGTCACAAAAAAGGTAGGCCTTAGTAAGCCGCTAGCTTATATCGAGGTGTCCGCCGCAAGGTGGCGGAACACCGAAAGCAACTACTTAGAAACTTTATCCTTGCCTTCTGCAAGAATAGAAAGCAACCACCCCGGCACCGGTGCCCCCATGGCCGCGCCATTCTCGGCAATGGAGCCTAACTCGGTAAAAATGTACCACACCAACACCACCGGCAGGACTACCCCTTCAAAATCAAACCCAACGCCATCCCCAAACGCCGGCAGGTTTTCCACCGCCACGTTTAAAACCAAGTCGGTCAGCGCCGCTACGCAGACGACCACCACCATGCCGGCTTTGTGCCAGATCCCCGCGCGGGCCGCTGCGCTGGACCACTCTCCCCTGCTGGCGGCGGCCGCACTGCCGCTCAGCCAATCCAGCGCCATGCAGGCCGCCCAGGCCAGCACCAGCCAGCCCAGCCACCCAAACGCCGCCGTAAAAGCCCCGCACAGTGCGGCCACGGCAGCTTTTACATATAAAAAACCGTTTTTCTTGTCCAAATTTCCGTTCATATTCAAACACTCCATTCACTTTTGTACAAACCAGCGGCCACCAGCCCGCGGCTGACGCAGGCCGCATACACCGCCTCGGCGTCACCCCGGCTTACCGGGCCGATGGAAATACGCTGCAGTTTCTTCGCAGCATCGGCGTTTTCCTCGTTCTTCTCGTCGGGATCCGCCTGCCCCGGCGCCTCGCCGTACACGCCTACCGCGTTGGGGCAGCCCGCGTACTGGCTGGGGTCCAGGCCCTTGCCGGTGGCCGTGGCGCGGGCCTCGAAGTGGCAATGGTCGTAGCCGCCCGCCGCGTTGCCGCTTTGGCCCATCACGGCCAGCAGGTCGCCGCTGGCCACCGCCTGCCCCGCCGTCACTTTCAGCTCGCGGCAGTGGCAAAAGTACAGATAGTTCACGTCGTCGGGGGTCTGGCCGGGGTCCAGCTGCACGCAGACGTACCAGCCCCACTCCCAGGTCTTATTGCTGTGGTCGGTCACGCGGCGGGCACGGACAACTTTGCCGGTGATACGCTTATTTTTATAATACGGCATGCGTATATCGGTTGAGTCCGTCCCGACCAGATCCATACCGCCGTGCCAAATTTTGCCGCCGCCGCGGGTGTATCCGTAGCGGCCGTAGGGGTAGCGCAGCTGGGTGCGCCCCGTAAAAATGCCCTGCATATCAGTTCTCCTCTCTGCGCAGTGTGTAGGTAATTTTCATCGTTTTATCGGCTGTTTTCTGCACCGGCGCATCCAAATCGTTGATGGTGGCCAGGTAGTTGCGCCGGATGCCCTGGTGCACGGTGCTTTGGTTGTTGCCGGAGTTGGCGTCGTAGCGCACCATGTAGGGCACGGCGGGCTGGCCCAGCACGGGCACAGCCAGGTAGGGGTACTGCTCGTAGTTGTAGTAGGCCTCGATGGCGTGCATCTCGTTGGTGGCGGTGTTCAGCACGGTGCCGCAGGCCGTGTACCTGCTGCCCATAAAGTAGATGCGCCCGTCGTGCATGTCCTGGAACATGGGCATCAGCAGATCGTGGGTGGTGATGGCCGTCACGTTGCTGGGATCGGACAGCGGAATTTTGAAAAACGGCACCGCGTTGGCCGAGGGCGAGGTGGTGTACCCGGCCATGAACAGGCAGCCGCCCAGCAGACGGCCGGTATTGCGCAGCCCCGGCGAGGTGCCGCCCACGTTGCCCGCCAGCGTCACGCCGGTGGGGTTGGTGAAGGCGTAGGTTTTTTCCTCCAGGGTCTTGCGGTCGTAGGTGCGCACGCGGATCAGGCCGGTGGTTTTCAGCTGGTCGGCGCCGGGGGTGCTGACGACGCAGATCTTATCCGCATCTACGTCATAACTTACGGCACAGTAGCTGAAGTGGTCGACCTGCAGAAAGTCCGAAAGGTCACGCTCCTCGGTCTTTTTGACGCGGGTGGTGTTGATGGGATTGAACAGATCGATCTCGGTCGTCAAAGCGGTGGCGTAGCGCAGCACCAGCTTATTGTTGCTGATAGCGCCAAACACCATCTCGTCGTTTTCCGGGTCGGCGTACAGCGGGCGGCCGTAGAGGTGGCGGTCGTTCTGGCCCGGCGCGTTGGGAAAGATGGTCTCCTGCCCGAACAGCGCGCTGTTGTAGTAGCTCGACGTGTTGGAGCCGTCGGCGGCGGGCAGGGCGGTCTCGCTCTCGCCGAAGAAGCCACCGTAGCGGCTGGTGAGGCAGACGCTGGCGATCATGCCGTTGGCCTGGCTGGTAGCGAAGTCGTAAACAAACGTGACAACGCCGTTTTCCAGGTCTGTTTTGCTCTCGGTGGCGTTAAAGCTGCCGCGCTGCAGGCCCTTGCCGTTGTTAAGCACCTTGGGCACGCCGCTGCCCACGAGGTTGGCCTCCGGCGGGGCGAACAGGGTGTCCGGGTCGCTGCCCAGGGCGGTGTCGTACAGCAAAATGCCGCCGTAGAGGCTTTCCAGCAGCTCCCAGCTCTTATCGGAGGTGCTGCCGTACTCGCCGTTGGCGTTGGCCTCCCGCAGGAGGGCCATACCGTTGAAAGCGTTGAATATCTGCGATACAGCGTTTGTTACAATGTTGTCTTTCTCGATCGTTTCGACCTCACCGGTGGTTTGGCTGGTGAGTTCGATTTTGGTGTGACCATGGATGGGCATGGTAAAGTTCCTCCTCTCGGTTTTACAAAATGTTTCTTGCCGGTGCCTTGCGCAGCAGCCTGGTAATGATCTCGGCCGCCGCATCACCGATGGGCTTCTGCGTGCCTGCCAGGATGACATCCTGAATGGCCAGCACCTTGCGGGCCACAGGCGTCCGGGTCGAGCGGCCGACCAGCGCCTCAAGCTCCAGCGTGCCGTCCCAGGCGTCGCCCACCGCCATGCCCTGGCCGGTGATGGTAGCACGGATCTGCCCTTTGGCGATCTTTACGCCGCCGCCCGCGCACAGCAGGCGCACGCTCCAGCGGTGGCTGGCCGCGCCCTCCAAATCCGGGAAGGGGTAAAACAGCGCCAAGGCGTGGGCGCCCCGCACCAGACGCTGGGCCGGGGTAAAGCTGTCGATGAGAACATTGTCCAGGTAGTACCGCACGGTCAGCGTCAGGGCGGCATCCTGTTCCGGCGTGGCCGCACCCTCAAAATCAGACGCCGTATCGCCTGTTACAGGCAGCTTCACCACCTCGACATCCGGTTCTGCCGTCAGCAGCAGCTGCGCCAAAAACATGGCCGAGGTATCCTGCGTGGTAACAAAAGTCAAGTTCACGGCGTTGGTCTCCTTGCCGTTGTCCTTCACTTTTATGTCGGAGCCGTTGGTGAAGCTGTAATAAATGATTTTGTTCGCGCCGGCCTGCTTTTGCAGGCTGCGCAGCTGGGCGTCGGTGTGGGTGGCAGCGCCCGCCAGGTAGGGGTTTTTGCCCACGCCTTTCAGCGTCATTTCGCCGCGGAACTTCCACACTAGGTGGGTCACCAGCGTTTCGGGCGCGGCATCGGCAGTGGGCAGCGCCAGGCGGTCGCCCAGCTCCAGCGCCGGGTCGCCGGGCATCGTCACGGCGGCGGGGGTGTAGTCCAGCGCACGCAGCCGCGCAAACACCGCGTCGCAGATGCCCTGCCGCACCTCGGCGGTGCCGCTTTCGGCCAGCGGCATGTCGGAGATGGTCATTTCCAGGCCGCTCTCCCCCTCGATGTCTGAGGTGAAGGTATCCGTGTCGGTCTCGATGACCAGCGCGGCGTAGTGGCAGGAGAAGTCAGAGATTTTCGCATTGGTACGTGCGTTTTTGGAAAGCGTCACGCAGGGCGTCTCTCCAAACTGCACGATCCGCAGCCTGCCCAGCCGGTCGATGGTGGCAAACCCGGCCAGTAGTTGGGCAATGGCCCCCACGCAGTCGCGCCAGGTGGAGACCCGGTAGCTGCCGTCGAGCTGGCGCAGGATCTCGGCGTTGGGCGAGAGGGCCTTGATCTCCGCCTCGCTTTGCGCCAGCTCCACGCCGCAGGTGCCGGCGATCTGGGTCAGCATCGTGTAGGCGTCGCCCAAAATCGCGCTGCCGGAGAACTTGCGCTCCAGTTTCAGCATGTTGTCGTAGCCGGTCAGGCTGACCACGGCGGCGCTGCGCTCGGCCTCGGCTACGGTGTAGCGGCCCACCGGCAGGGTGTACCAGCTGCCGTCTGCCAGCTGGATCTCATAGTCGATTTGCAGCGCTGCATCGTAAAACGCAGCACTGGATAGCGCGGTGCGCAGCTGCAGCGACGCCTGCCCCATGTACACGCTGCCGAAGGCCAGCTCCTGCCCGGACACGCACTGGTTGTCCACGCTGACCGACCCGGAAATAACGGCGCTGTCGGTCAGTTCGATGGTGCTGCCGTCGGTCAGGGTCAGCTTGCCCGCCATGCGGTCATTCCGCGTCGGGGAGCGGATGGCAGCTCGGTATTCTTTTGGTACATCGTACATTTTTCGTGGTTATCCTTTCTTTTGAAGCGGGCGGCTTTCGTTCCGCGCCACCTTGCGCGGTAACTCCTGCTCGCGGCCACCCTGCGGCCGCTCTCTCGTTTTAACGGCTTCTCACTGTTATGCGTACTCTTTTGTGACCAAAAGAGTACCAGAAAAGTCCCGCTAGTTCCGAGGCGCCCGCTTGGCGGCCAAAACGATGGCCGCCATCCAGCAAAGCTGGCCCGCTCGTGTGCTTCAAAGCCCCACTGGGGCTTTGATTGCTTCGCAACCGCACAGTCACGGCTTAAGAGAAACGGCTCAGCCCGCTGCGCGGACTGAGCGGCACTCCGCACAGTTTCTCTTAAGAATTTAACAAATGTTGGTCTGGCGGCTGCCCGCCGCCGATTCCTCTGCAATGGGATACGGTCTCGCTAAAGCTTTTTGGCTCCCCTAGAGGGGAGCTCCCGCGCAGCGGGTGAGGGGTGGCTACTTTAGTGAACAACTGCCCCTGAGCCACCCCTCAGTCACCTATCGGTGACAGCTCCCCTCAAGGGGAGCCAATGCTCTACCCTATTTGTAGGGGGCGGCGTCCTCGACGCCCCGCAGGTGTGCGCGGTTGACCGTTTGGATATTGGATGTCATTTTCCATCGGTTCGTAGGGAGGGGTCTTGCCCCCCCCCACAGGCAATAACGTAAGCCACGTCCGGGGCGTCGGGGACGCCGCCCCCTACATATGACCCGAAAGTTAAATCTAGGCCCCGAAGGGGTCAATCTGGAGAAGGACACAAAAGCGTTAAGAAAAATGCAGTCATTCCTGCATTTTTTAGCTTTTGGGTTCTTCGACCACACCTTTGGGGTTCTTAGGGGCGAGTAGCCCCTAAGGCGGGGTTGCGGGGTCGCGCAGCGATCAAAGCCCCAGTGGGGCTTTGATCCGCACGAGCGGGCCAGCTCTGCTGGATGGCGGCCATCGTTTTGGCCGCCAAGCGCGCTGCCTCGCAACAGCGGGACTTTTTTCGCTACCTTTTTTGGTCACAAAAAAGGTAGCCCTGACGGAAGAATGCCGTTATAAAAGGCCCTGCCGCAAGGTAGGCAGGGCCGGAACGGCCGCCGTTTAAAACTCAATCAAGTTAAGGCTAACATCCCAAACGCCTTGCCCTTCCCGGGCCGCGATCAAATCCGCGCTGCGGTCCCCCGCATACATCCTTGCCGTCCGCATTTCGCCAAAAAAGTACACCACATCAAAGCTTTCCGGTTTTACCGCATGTAAGATCCTCGCGCAATCCGCGGTGGAGACCGCCGCCCAGCTGGCAGAGATCTTGGCAATGCCCTCCCGCACGCGGTTACGCATCATCACGCCGTCCTCGGTGCGGCCGGTGTCGCTGCTGTCCAGGTCGTTCAGCTGCACCTTGTACTCGTTGGGGGCGGGCAGAGTCACGCCGCCGATGGTCAAAATGTCCATATCATTCACCTCCCGCCGCTGCGCAGGCTGCGGCGCCGCTCGCTGTTGGCGATAACGCTGTCCAGCAGCTCCTCACCGATGTACACGTTGATGGGCTGGCCGTCGTTTGCGCCATTCCAGCCGGCCAAAACTTCGGCCATCGCCTGCCGGATCGTGGCCAGCGGAGCCTCCACATTGGTGCCCGCACCCTGATCGCCCAGCAGCGCAAGAAACTTGCGATTTGGCGGGATGACCGCGCCCGCCGCCAGCGCCGGGACCGGCAGATCTTCCAGCCCGGCCACGACGGGCAGCCCCACCGGCAGGCTGTGGCCCATCACGGAACCGATGGCGCTGCCCGCTGCGCTGCGCACCGAACTGATGGACGACAGCAGGCCGTTGACAGCGCTTTGGATGCCGCTGACCATGCCCCGCACCACCGACAAAATGCCGCTGACCGCGCTTTGAATCGTCGAAGTGATCTTGCTCCAAACGGTGGTAACGGTAGCGGCCATGGCGTTCCAGGCAGTGGACCACCGCCCCTGCAATACGGCCGTCAAAAAGTCCGCCAATCCCTGCAAAATGGTCAGGCCAATGTTGACGGCATCCGCTACCAGACCGATGGCAACGCCAACAGCAGACGCTATACCGTTAAATACTTGCGCCGCTACCGGGCCCAGCGTGCTGACCAGCCAGGCAGCCAGCGGCATCAGCACGGTGTTCCACACGGTCAGCACCAGGTTCATCACAGCGCCCAGCGCCATGGTCAGCTGCTGCCACAGGGGCTGCAAATGCTCGCTCCACAGGGTTCCGATCAGCGAAATCAGGTCCGTTAAAACGGGCTGCAGCACACTTTGCCACAGGGCGGTCAGCAGGTCGGTCAAGCCCTGAAACGCCTGCACCAACCCGTCCAGGATCGGCTGCCCGTAGGCCTGCCACGCGGCCGTGATGCCGTCCATCACCCCCTGCCAGATCTCCAGCAGCAGGGCCAGCGCGGGCTGCACCACGGTGTTGACCAGCTCCCCGATCAGCCCGCAAAGCCAGACAAACAGGTTGCCCAAAATTGTCATGGCCGCGCTGATGGTCCCACCCAGGATCGGCGCGAACGCCTGGGAAAAGCTGTTGGCCACGCCGGGCAGAAACACTGTCAGCAGGTAGTCGGCCAAGGGCTGCAGTGCGCCATCCCAAAGGTCCAGCGCCGCCGCGCGCACCGGCTCCCACACAGCCAGCGCGGTCTGCTTGATCTGCTCCCACGCGGCCTGCCACGCCGCAATGGCCGGGCCGTAATAGGTTTGCAGATACAACCAAAATCCATCCCAGGCATCCCGCAGGGTTTGCAGTGCCGCCTGCCAGATGCTCACCTCCCCGTCCGCTTCGGCCTTGGCCCTGCTGCCGGACCGGCTGCCGCTTTTGCGGGTGGAGCCGCCCGTTTTCTTCGCTGCAGCGGTTGTTTTCTCGGCATCCGCTTTCTCGGCGGCGGGGGCGCTCAGCCGGTTGATCTCGTCAAACTTGGCCAGGCTGCGGGCGCTTTTCACGCTTTGGGCGGCGGCCGCCCGCAGGCTGGTGCGCAGTTCGTCCACGGCGGCGCTGGCATCAGTGCCCGCCGCGCCCACCTTTTGCAGCGCCGACGCGATCTTGTCCAGGCTGCTGCGCAGCGCGGCGCTGGGCACGTCCAGGGTCGACATCTCATCAAAAGAAATCGTTTCCACGTTACGTTCCTCTCCTTTCGTCCTCATTTAAAAGTGCGAGCAGACGTTGCTTTTCTGCGTCTGCTTCGGGGCTGGCGGGGCGGTGCAGGTCCACCTCGGCACGGTGGGCGCGGTAAAATTCACGTTCCCACGGCTCCAGTTTTTTGCCGCGGCGCAGCTTGTCCCGCAGGGCCACCACGGTGGCAAACGGCCCGTCAGCGATGCTGTCGAACCAGCCCAAAAAGCTCCACCAGTGCAGGTGGGGCAGCGCACGCAGGTCTTGCCCGGCCGCCCGCGCCGTGCCCGCCGCGATGAGCGCCGCATCCTGCTGCCAGTCCATCAGCCGGGGCGCACAGGGTCCGCCGTCGGGGCGGCCTGCCTGCACAAATGTTGCCATTGCTTCACAGGCTTCTCGGTATTGCACTGGCGGCATGAGCGAAAAATCCCGGTAGAACAGCACTAGCGCTACGTACCAGCGCTCGCTGTCGGTCAGTGCAGGGTCGGCAGAACCGTCCAGCCAGCGCAGGATCTCCAGCACATCCCGGAAATCGGTATGCACCCGCCAATCCGTGTCAGCAAAGTGTACGGTCTCGGGCAGCGTCCACAGGTTCGGGGTCATGCCTGCTCCCGCGCCGCGCGGGCGGCGTCGGCTTCCGCCCGGGCGTTGGCGGCGGTAGTTTGCAGGTGTTGGGCCGCGCCATCCTGCAAAATCGGCGTGAGTGCGTCCAAAAGGTTCTGCACAACGCGCTTACCGTTGGCGCCGGTGCCCGCCAGGTTGACGCCCTCCAGCACCTTGTCAAAGTCGTTCTCGCCGCCGAAGATCTCGGTCAGCAGCACCTTGATGCGGTGGTCGTAGTCAGTCAGCAGGGCCAGGCCCCGTTCCGCGCGGGCATCGTCCGGCTCTGCCGGCAGGGTCTTGAGCTGTTCGGTCAGCTCGGCATCCAGGGCGTCCAGCTTCGGGGCCGCAGCGAAGAACCTGTGATACAGGTTGGGGTCGCTGGGGTTGAAGCGCAGCACCGCGCGGTTATTGATGA
>ERZ1026874.302-NODE-302-length-32681-cov-8.055447_pt1 | contig 32681 bp, 51 predicted proteins | sample MGYA00380167_ERZ1026874 | MGnify/ENA primary metagenome ERZ1026874 (study PRJEB33269, sample SAMEA4719803) | human gut metagenome | biome: human-associated habitat; feature: organic feature; material: feces | place: Cameroon | collected 2013-10 ...
ACAAATTGCAGTAGTTTGGTTCGGTGCAATCTGGTGACGGGTTGCACGGGTGCTTATTGTAGCACGGTTTACAAGTCAATAAATTTGAGTGGCAACACCATCGCTTATATGTGTGTAAAATTGTTCACAAAATTTTAACTTGACAAAATCCGCAAACGGTGCTATAATAAGAGCATACCAAACAGAGCAACGACAAATTGCAGTAGTTTGGTTCGGTGCAATCTGGTGACGGGTTGCACGGGTGCTTTACAAATCGGGGGGCGATTTGTAAATATAAGCACTATAATACCCTATTATCCCACGTATGCAAGGTGCATACAAATAAGACAGCGTTACCATACGTAAAGTGGCATGAAATAACATGTAAAAATTTGAGTGCAAGCAATTGTGCAAAAATGCGGAGGTCGCCTGCATGGTATCTTGAAAATAAAATAGTTACCTTGTATTTCGATATTTGTAAAGTACCATAGTAGCTATAGGTTGCCACTCGCTCTTTGTTTTGAGATGATGCAATACGTGAATGCTTGAAAAAGCAATGGTACTTCCTGTACAAGAAGTATTATTGTACTTGTGCAAATCAACTCTTTGAGTATTGACATAAAATGTCGGGAGATATAGCAAGTATTGACAACTAAGTGAAAAAGTTGTGCCACAATAGCAGAATACAAGGGTGGGCTGCTACTATGCATAGTGGCAGATCTCCAAGTCACCTACATTTTACCAACTTTCGAGGTCGGAGATCGTGAGATGGTAAAATAGCACACATAGCAAGAAGGCGTTCTTGTGCATAAGTCGCTTTCCACTTGTGCAATTTCGGTTGTACGAGTGTCAATGAAAACGTATGATTCTTATTTTCCTTCTTTACATTCTATCACATGCAGAATTTCCTTACAAGGATTTTCTGTGAATAGAATGTAAAATTTCACTCCATTTCCCACCGTTTCGGCGGTGGGGTATAATGCAGCCGTTGGCGGTCGCAAGCCCGTTTGAGAAATGCAGAGCGTACAAAAAAATATTGGAGGAAATTATCATGAAAAAAGGATGGTATTTTAACGTTGGTCGCAAGGAGTATTTTGTGGAAAGTAACCAGCAAAACAAAACTAAAAAATTTGCTGAAAAGATTCTGGAAGCAATGAAAGAACCTGTTACCGATGGAAATATTTCTTATCTTCAGTACTCTTTAATTAAAGCAAATCTGGAGATTAAACATTGCCCAGCTTGCCCCGATTTTGGAGTGGAAGAACACGATTATTATAATATCTTTGGAAAAAATTTCAGCGGATTTGGTAGCAGTGACATCAACGATGGAATGACTATTATACTTACTGTAGATTGACCATTCCAACACCCACCTGACGATGACTAGATGGTAACCAGTCGAAACACCGGAGAAAATCCGGTGTCGTGGGAAACCACAAATATTATCTTGGAGGAAATTTATCATGAACAACAACAAAATTCTGGCGGTACTGAGTACAAGTGCATTCTCTGCAATCGTAGTGACTGCGATTGACGATGAAAAAATCACCACGATGCAGGAATATGACGGAGAACTTTCTTGTAAAAGAACGGTTTCATTGCACTTGGAAGAAGAAGGTGCATGGTTTACCCGTCACGGTGTACGTTACAATCTGAACGAATTTATGTCGATCGCATAAATACCAATAGCATTTAATGGGGCGTGCTATATAAACGGTTCCCATCCCACTACGGAGAAAATCCGTAAATTATTATTTATCTTGGAGGAAATTATCATGGAAAAGTACAATTATCTGGAAGCTGTAAAGGAAGACGTTCTGAACTACATCGAGGAAAATATTTCTTTCGATGACTTCGAGGATCGGGACGAACTGGAAGATTTTCTGAACGCTGCTCTTTGGAAGGAAGATTCTGTAACCGGGTATCTATCCAGATCTTATTATTGTTGCACTTGGAAAGCTGCGGAAGCATTGGCTCACAATTGGGACGTTTTGAGAGAAATATTAGAAGATTCTGGAAACGATGTAAACCCGATTGAAAAAGGCGAAGAATGGTGCGATGTAACAATCCGCTGCTATCTCTTGTCAAATGCGATTTCGGAAGTGCTGGACGAACTGGACGGGCTGGAAGAAAAGTTTGGAGAAAATGCAGAATAACTAACCAACCCTATCCCACCTGATGATGACTGGACGGTTACCAGTCGAAACACCGGAGAAAATCCGGTGTCGTGGGAAACCACAAATATTATTTTGGAGGAAATTTATCATGAATGGAATTATGGAAAGAGTAACGGTTGCTAAACGTGCCGAACGGAGAATTCTCATCACGTTCAACGATAAAACATCATTGAATGAAACCGTTGCTGTCGAAGCTTGCAGATGTGTAACAGAAGGAAATTCGCCTGCAAGTCTGCCACATTTGTGGAAAAAACACGGGTTTAAAAATTATGTTATGCCCAGCTGTTGGTTTATTGATACCTATGCAACGGATGAAACTGGTCTTTGTCTTGGAAAATATAACCCAACGCATAAAAAAGACCATAAACTCAATTTTGATTGGGTTTTAGAAGCCACTCCGGAGAATCTCGTGAAAATTCTGGAAGAAATCGAACGCAGAGCATTCAAAGGTGGTGAATAAAATGCCTAATGTCGAAGAAATCAAAAAGAGATCCGTTTACAAGTACCACCATACAGCGTATGCACGTGGTTATGTATCTCGTAAATCTGACGGCTATGCAGTCCCCTACAGTGGAAAATTTGGCAAGGGTTTCAAGGTTTATATGCCTTGCTGGGGTTCTACAAGATTCTGCTTGGTTGCTTATTATGTAAAGAGCAACTAAGCCGCACGGAAAATCTGCTGACCTATCGGCAACACGGGGACGATGTGGCAGCATCGTAGGCAATTGGATACTACCTCATTCTTTGCCTTATACTAACGCTTCTGAGCCGTTGAGCGTATCAGCTGTATCCCACATACGAATATAAACCTACGACCAAAATATTAATGAAAGGTGCGTGGAAAATCTATGAAAGTAGAAAAGTATTTGCAGGAAGTAGCAAAGGCTATAATTTCTAGAAAGGTGGGTGGAAAATCTATAAATCCGCCTGTACTCTGGAAACATCTGGAAGAAAAAACCGTGGGAATTTCAATTGACGGCTGTTTCGGTATTCTCGTTGATGAAGACCTTAACATTTTTCAGACGGAGAATTTCAGTGTTTTTGAGAAGGATCTCGTGAATTCCGATTGGAGAAACTATGAAAAATTCGTTCTAACAGGAGTAAAGAAGGAACTTCCTTCTGGTGCTTTGAAGAAGAAGAATGCAACCTTGGCAGAATTGGTTTCAGAGGCTGGGCGGAAAATCTGGATAAATGAAAAGTATTTAAAATACTTTGATTATCATATGGATTTTTATCAGAAATGTGATGGTTCAATAATTTATATTTCTGATGCTACTTGTCATGGTGTTCCGGTTCTGACGGCTGTAGTAATGCCTGTAAGATGTCTAGAATAAGCGGATAAAATACGCAGGGTGTTTTATATAAATGCCCTGCATTCGCTTTGCGTGGAGAATTTAACGGATTTCGAGAGGAGAATTTTATTATGATTATTGAAAGCATTATGAGTTTAGTTGCATCTGCTATTTTGACAGGGATGCAGAACATCCAGGCGGAAAATCTGGAAGAAGTAGCTATTGTACAGGAATATGAAGCACCTGTAAATAATAGCATTCAATCCCCTATCGAAGATTCCTGCACGGAAAATTTCAAGCTGATTGAATGCGGTTCTGACATGGAATTGCTTGAAAATCGGGACGGAAAACTTGTTGTGGAAAGGGCGGTTGGTGTCGTTCTCGATGAAGACGGGAACGGAAAAATTATCAATTGCCAGTATTGCCCCGATTGTTATATCCATTATAGCTGCGGAGGTGTTGGCGATGTGATTGAATCGTATCTTGTTTATAATCCTGACACGGATTATTATGATGACATCATGGATAGATATGATTATATTATAGGGCATGATGAAAGCTTGCTGGAGCAGGAAGGAGAATCTTGCAATGAATCTGAATGAAGTAGTTGAGTGGGTACGTTATGCAAATAATCCACATAATCCAGACGGAAAAATTAAGCTTCTGTTTGTTTGGAAGTGTGAAAGTGGGTGGGCTGTTCAGCCCATCTATTCCGCTTGGAAAAAATCGGACTTGTACAAGGAAATCCAGTTGGGGCAGTTATTCTTCAACACAACTTGCCTGCTTGTGATTCCGTCCGTTTATTCCTATACAGAGGACAAACATTTGAAGAATATCATTGTAAGAAATTATTCCGATAGGTACAACGAAAACAAGTACATATGGAAAATTTTGAAAACATCTGTTGACTTTTGTTGACGGATAATATATAATAAGAAAGGAAAGTTACTATGGATATTTTACTGTGTTCAACAATTGCGTCTTTGATTCCAGAACGAAACAGTGAACAGCTGGTTGAGGATATTGCCTTCCGTGAAGTTGAAGCGTGCTGGTGGAAAGACGTTGAGAAGATTCAGGGTTTCTTTATAGAAACACTTCCTGATTTTGACGGAGAAAATGGAGAGTGTTATTTCAAGGCAAGCAAGGAAAATCTTGAAGAAATTTTATCTAAAGCAGAAGCTGCTTTAGCAGATATGCAGAAGGATGAAGAAGCTTCTGCTATAGGGTTAGAGATGTTTGCCGCAGACTTGTTTCAGATTTTGCGTACATTTGATTTTGAAGAATATGCTCTGTATTATTCAGAGCTAAATTAAACGGAAGATTTAAGGACTGTATTAGGCGGAGAATTTTCCTTCTGGTGCAGTCCTTATTATTAGAAAGGAAGTATTATTATGGCTAAATCTTCATTAGACTTTACTTGCACCGAATGCGGTTCTGCTTTTACAATTTCCAAATTTTTTCATAGCAGGGAAGAAGCTAATTCTTGGGAGGGATATTCCAAGAATGACGGAATGAAGGGAATCTGTCCTGCTTGCCGGAGAAAATTTGCAATTGAAGAACGGGATAAGAAGAACGCTGAAACCATTGAAGAGATGGAGAAAATGTATAATTCAGTATTTAAGAATCCTCTTCCGCAGCTGGAAGGTACGGAGAAGCAGATTAAATGGGCGGAAAGTATCCGTGCTAAAATTTATATCTTCGCCTTTAGAGCGTTCAATTTAAAATCCGCTTCCCGTTTTATTCTTGCATTAAATGAATATACAGATTCAACTTTCTGGATTGATTTGAACGATGCTTTACAGATGTCGCCACAGAAAGCGTTAGAAGCTGGAATAAAAAAGTGGATGGAAGACCATAAAAAGTAAACGGAAAATTTGAATAGAATGAAAGCTGCATTGGATGGAAAATTTCAGTGCAGCTTTTTTATTCTGGGAAATTTATCTATTGACAGAGGAAGGATTTTCCTGTATAATAAAGATGAAAGAAGGTTATGCCCTTATAGTGAAAGGAGAATTTATGGATAGAAATAATATCGAAAGACCTAAGGTTGAGAAGCCGGAGAAAGTTGAGAAGAAACAGAAAACAATAAATATTTTCATTCCTAAAAAATATGAACAGTTCTGGAAAAAATCTGTAAAAGAATCCGGTTTAAGTAATCTTCAATTTATTATTAAGCTAATAAATGAATATGCAGAAGAATACAATTTAGGAATTGATTATATTCCAATGCCGGAAGCAAGAGGGAGAAAGGAAGGTTATAATGAGTACAAATAAATATAGGATAGATCTTAGTATTTCAAACGAAGAAGAGGAAATTATAAAGAAGACTATTGATCCATATTCTATCGGAGAATTTTTTTCAATGGCTGTAGAACATCATTTTGAAAAGGAGATGCTAAAGAATGAGCGGAAGAAACCGGAAAAGCCTTCCAATATTGGTTAAGCCGGAATATGAAGAACCATTTTCGGAAGAGTGGAAAAAATCTTCTCTTACAAAAAAAGATTTCCTGATGGAAATTGCAAATGAATTTATTTCGGACAAAGGTTTGGATATGGAGAAAATCGAACTTCCAAAAGTAAAAAGAGGAAGAAAGACTATTCATCACACAGAAGAAGAACGGAAAGAAGCAAAGAAAGTTACTCAGAAAAAGTATTTGGAAAATACAAGAAAGAAAAATTCTGTTTTAATGGAACAGGATAGAGAGAGAAGTAGAGAAAGGAGTACTGAATGGAGAAAAAAAAACGGTAGTGTACACACGTCCCTTTCTTTATCTCATTTCTCTAAGATAGAAGAAATAATAGAACCAACCGGAATGAAAGTGTCTGAACTATTCAAGAAAGCCATAATGGAATTTTTGGAGAAAAATTATAAAGAAGAAGATGATGATTCTGAAAGGAGAATATAATCTATGAATAGAAATAATATCGAAAGACCTAAGGTCGAAAAGCCGGAGAAAGTTGAGAAAAAACATAAAACAGTAACGATTTCAATTCCTAAAAAATATGAAAAATTCTGGAAAGAATCTGTGAAAGAATCTGGCTTAAGCAATCTTCAATTTATTATCAAATTGACAAATGAATATGCTAAAGAATATAATTTAGGAATTGATTACATTCCAATGCCAAAACCGAGAGGACGAGAAGAAGGATATAATGATTACAAGAAATAAGAAGAGGTGCTAAAGAATGAGCGAAAGAAACCGGAAAAGCCTTCCGATATTGGTTAAGCCGGAATATGAAGAACCATTTTCGGAAGAGTGGAAAAAATCTTCTCTTACAAAAAAAGATTTCCTGATGGAAATTGCAAATGAATTTATTTCGGACAAAGGTTTGGATATGGAGAAAATCGAACTTCCAAAAGTAAAAAGAGGAAGAAAGACTATTCATCACACAGAAGAAGAACGGAAAGAAGCAAAGAAAGTTACTCAGAAAAAGTATTTGGAAAATACAAGAAAGAAAAATTCTGTTTTAATGGAACAGGATAGAGAGAGAAGTAAAGAAAGAAGTAATGAATGGAGAAAAAATTCCTGTAGCGTACACACAGATCCCTCTCTTTCTCACCTCTCTAAAATAGAAGAAATAATAAAGCCAACTGGAATGAAGGTGTCCGAGTTATTCAAGAAAGCCGTCCTTAATTTTTTGGAGAAAAATTATAAAGATGACGATAATTCTGAATAATTTTTATTCAGATGGAAAATTTAATAATGTGTAATAAGCAGTTATCAAAAATAAATGATAGCTGCTTTTTTTTATTTTATAGCTGACCTACGGCTTTAATGTGGAGAAAGTGAGTTATATTATGGAAGATTTGCAGGTTATTAAAAGAGAGAATCAGAGAGTGCTGACTACTGCACAGATTGCGGAGCAGTACGAAACTACAGCTGACAGAATCAGCAAGAACTTTAGTGCAAACAAGGTACGTTATACAGAGGGTAAACATTATTACTGTTTAACCGGAGATGATTTGAGGGAGTTTAAGGACGACTTCCTAAATTCGGAACTCGTTAAGCCCAATGCAAGTTCTCTTTATCTCTGGACGGAGAAAGGTGCGTTACTTCACGCAAAGAGCCTGAACACAGACAAGGCATGGCAGGCATACGAGTTCTTGGTGGATAATTATTTTGAAGCTAAGAAAGAACAACCTCTTCCAGCTATGTCACAAATGGAAATGATTGCTGCAATTGCATCAAATGCAGCTGAGTTGGAGAAGAAGCAGAGAGAACTTGAACGGAGAATGGATTTGATTTCAGAAACCATTTCCTTGGATAAAGGTGAATGGAGAAGAGATACACATTCGTTGGTATGCAGAATCGCAAGAGCCACTAACAGTACAGTCGGAGAAGTTTATAGCGAGTTGTACATCCTGCTGGAGAATAGAGCTGGTGTGAATCTGGAAGCAAGAAAGTATCATATGAGAAAGCGTATGATTCAGGAAGGTGCTCCATACAGCATGGCGATTAAGAAGAATAACATTGATGTCATTGCAATGGATAAGAAACTGACGGAAATCTATCTTGCTATTGTAAAGGAAATGGCTATCAAGGCAGGAGCATAATTATAGTGTTGGTGGTTGTTTTGCTGACGGAGAATTTCTTATGTGAAGCAACCACTTCCCTATTGACATTTGTTTTTAGGTATGTTAAAATAAAAATAAAAACAGTAAAAATTTTGGAGGTATTTATCATGGGCGGTTTGGCTATTATCTTTGTTTTAACTTTTGGTTGTGGCGTTTTTAAGTTCTTGTATGAATGTATTTTTAAGGCGTGTAATGAAGGCAGGACATGGGAAGAAGATTGGGAATGGAACGAAAAAAGGCGAGCCGTGAAGTCATATTATGCATTCAGAGAATTTCTTTATAAGGAAGGCTTTGTTGAAAGAGGTAGCGAAACAGAAGAAACGGATATATATAGCTTGTTCCGTTACCTGCAAAGTTTACAGTATGAAAGAGAATGGAACAAAAGACAATATGTTAAATTATACGGATATGCAGGAACAATTAAAAGATTTTGTAATTATACACCGGAGAAATTTGAAGAGTATCTTGTACAACTCGATAAGATAGAACATGATTATGATAAAGAGGTTTTACGCCCATTCCATGCAGCCTTTGAGTTTGCAGAGTGGAACAGCACTTATTTATATGAAAGACGTGTAAACTATTGGAAGGATTTGAAAAATGAATTTACAGAAGAAGAACTTGCAAGAAAGTAACTTGCCAGAAGAAGAAAAAAAGAACATCACGGTTTCTTATCGCAAAGGAAAGAAAAGAAAGGGAATATCTTCTGAGGTATTCCCTTTTAAAACAGATGGAGAAATTAAAGCAATGCTTGATGTATTCAATAAAAGAACCGAGAGTGTATTGCCAGCAAGCAAGTGGTTGACCGAACGAGATAAATTATTATTTATCATTGGAATCAATATTGGCATTAGGGCTTCTGACTTATGTTGCATTACATGGAATTTTTTCTATGATTTAAAAGGAGAGTTCAGAGAGGGTTACACGATACAACCGAAGAAGACAAAAAACAAATTTGTAAAATTGTTTTTCAACAATGCTGTTAAAAGTGCTGTTGAAAGCTATGTGGAAAAATTCCCTATCACTTGTTTTGATGATTATGTATTCAGGAGTCAGAAAGGAAGTCACATCAATGAAAGGACGATATGCGATATAATAAAAAGGACTGCACAGGAAGCTGGAATAAAGCAGAATATTGGTTCTCATTCTTTACGGAAAACTTTCGGATTCCATGTATGGCATAATGCAAAGAATAAGGATAAGGCTTTAGTATTATTACAGAGAGCATTTAATCATAGTTCTACTGTAGTTACTCTGGAATATATTGGAGTAACGGATGATGAAATTGAAGAGTTGTATAACACGATAGATTTAGGACTGGAATAAATATCCAGTCCTATTTTTATTGCATAAATGTAAGGCGATTATTTTTAGAATAGTCGCCTTTTTTACTTCCTACTTTTACTCTCTAAAACGTATAATTTAACGTCCGCCCAAACACGCCTACGTGATTTGGAAAATTTTAGTTTATTGGTGGTATGAATTAAGCCGCCAGAAAGGAAAAGAAGTATGAAAGAATTAATCGGAAAAGACGAAATCGGAATGTTTGTTGACAATCATGATGTTGCATTGGTTGACAGCCGTTATGTGGCACGGTACTTCGAAAAGCGACATGATCACGTAATTCGTGACATTCGTGAGTTGGATTGTTCGGAAGAATTTCGACTCTCCAATTTTGGGGAGTCCTCTTACAAGAACGATCAGGGGAAGAAACAGCCTTGTTATTACATGACTCGTGATGGTTTTGTGTTCTTGGCAATGGGATATCGTGGAAAGAAAGCAGCCCAATTCAAGGAAATGTACATCAAGCGATTCAATAGGATGGAGAAACATATTCAGGATTTGGTTGCAGCACGGATGCAATGCCCTTTGCTTACGGAGAATATCAAATTGATGCATGATAATCCTAAACCTTATCATTACAGCAATGAGTTCAATATGATTAACCGTATCGTTCTGGAGATGCCTGCTAAGAGATTTCGGAGAGAACATGGTATTAAGGATGGAGAAAGCATTCGTCCTTATTTGACACCTGAACAGATTGAGATGATTTCTCTTCTCCAGAATATTGATGTAGGATTGGTTATCTCAATTCCTGAATATGAGAAAAGAAAGCAGTTCTTGATTCAATACAAGATGAATAAGGAACAGAGAATGTTGAAGAGCAAGAACAATTAAATTTAAATCTTGAAGTTGTTGGAGAATTCTGACGGCTCAAAATTGAGCCGTCCTCTTCAATTTTGAGGAGTCTTTAAAGGAGAAAAATGATGAGTAGTTTTTATCTCAGAACGGGACATCCCGAAAGTAATGATTACGCCACTACAGAAAGATATGGAAATGTAACTTTAGTTGGTAGAATTATGTTTGTTTATGTCATTGAGGAGAGATTTTGGCTGGTGGAGCTTGACGATGGTGAGCTTAAAATTGTTCGTGAAAGCGAACTAAAGGATGTTGGATATTACGGCGAGTAAAGGATTTCAAATCTTTTTTTGCAAAAAAGAGAGGTTAAGATTACGCTAACCTATTGGTAATTTCAATGATATAAATGCAAAAAAATATTTATTATTTTCGGAGGAAATGCTATGAATGAAATGATTAAAGTGAATTGTGAGAACGTAGATTGCCCGACAGTATCTGGCAGAGAATTGCATAAGGCTCTGGAAGTTGGAACGCCTTACCACAAATGGATGCCAAGAATGTGCGAGTACGGATTTACTGAGAACGTGGATTATGAGGTGACGGACATTTTTGTCCATAACTCAAATAGTGGGAAGCAAACACAAATCGACCATCAAATCACTATTTCAATGGCAAAGGAAATCTGTATGCTTCAACGGACAGACAAAGGAAAATTCTGGCGATAGTATTTTATTGCTGAAAACGGGGTCGTGAAATGCGACTCCATTGGAAAACTAATATAAATTATTATGCTGCCCTAACGGCGATACGGGGAGAAAGTGAGTTATATTATGGAAGAATTAAGAATGTTTCAGAGCAGCGAGTTTGGAGAATTGGGAATTTTGTTGATTGATGGAAAAGAATATTTTCCAGCTACACAGTGTGCGAAAATCATTGGTCATCAAAATCCAGAAAGAGCAATTAGAAAATACTGTAAAGGGGTGACCAAAATGGTCACCCCTACAGATGGCGGTTCGCAGGAAATTAATTACATTCCGGAAGGAGATTTGTACCGTTTGATTGTGAGTTCCAAACTTCCAGCAGCAGAGAAATTTGAGAGTTGGGTATTTGATGAAGTGCTTCCTTCTATCCGTAAGACCGGAAGCTATACTTATCAAAGAGCAAATCCAAACGAAGAAAAGGCTTTACAGATTCAGGAAATGGATACACGGATTAGAATGTCGGAGCAGTTCTTAAAGCTTGCTGAAATTGAAACAACGCTGTCGAAGAATTATCGTGACATCCTGATTTCAAAATCTGTTGAAGCTCTTGCTGGAGAACAGTTGCTGCCGTTGCCAAAGGTAACACAGAAAACTTATTCTGCTACGGAAGTTGGAGAAATGCTTGGTGTAACGGCTCAGAGAATTGGAAGAATTGCAAATCTGAATAATATGAAGACGGATGAATTTGGTGAATTTTATAAGGATAAATCGCCGTATTCTTCTAAGGAAGTTGATGTATTCCGATATAATGATAAAGCTGTGGAACAGTTCAAGAAGCTGTTGGCATAAAAGTAAAAGAAAAAAAGAAAAACAAAGAAATGAGGTTATTGTTATGCATAGAGTTTAAGTATAGGATTATGAAACACCTGAAAATAGATGAAGAGAATAAACTCAATAATGAATCGTTATCGGGTTTAGGACAGCGTGGTTGGTAGATTTGAATTACCCACATAGGTATAAAAGAAAAGCAAGAGAATAAGATACTGTTTTGCAGGAAAGATGTTACAAGTATCATAAATGTAATTGATGAGCGTTGCAAAGGGGGGTTACTAAATTGGAAACCCCTTTGCGAACGATGGTGATTTTGTTTGTTGCATGGCTACTGTAAAACACGGCATTCTTATTAATATAATAATTATTATAAAACAAAGAAATGAGGTTGTTGTTATGAGTGAAAACAAGATTCAAACATGGAACTACGAAAGTTCCGAAATCCGCACCATTGAGAAAGACGGCGAACCGTGGTTCGTTGGCAAGGACGTGGCTACGGTATTAGGGTACACCGACACCGTTAATGCTATAAAGCGTCACGTTGACAGTGAAGATAAAGCTGGGTGTCAAATCGCCACCCAGTTTGGAGTCAAAGAAACGACCATTCTCAACGAATCCGGCTTATACAGCTTGATTCTTTCCAGCAAACTGCCGAACGCAAAGAAGTTCAAGCGATGGATTACCAACGAAGTTCTCCCATCCATCCGGAAGCATGGTGCGTACATGACACCCGAAACAATTAAGAAGGTTATGCTTACGCCAGACTTCATTATTTCCCTTGCTGGAGAATTGAAGAACGAGCAGGAGAAAAATAAGAAACTCACTCTCGAACTTGAAAGCAAGGATGAAGAGATTAGCACTCTCAAACCTAAAGCAACCTACTGTGATTTAGTTTTGTCCTGTACAAACGCAGTACCTATCTCATTGATTGCAAAAGATTATGGTATGAGTGCAAGGAAACTTAACTCAATTCTGAATGACATGAAGATTCAGTATAAGTGTGGTGGACAGTGGATTCTGAATCAGAACTATGCTGGCAAGGGCTATACAAAGAGTGCTACTCATACATATAACACTATCTATGGCACTGCTGCAAATATCAGAACAAACTGGACTCAGAAAGGACGGCTTCTTATTTATGAGAAGTTGAAGGAACAGGGTATCCTTCCTTTAATGGAACAGTAAAAAGAAAATAATTTGAAATAAAAATGATTAGGGTAGTTATCAATTTGATAGCTACCCTTTATTTATTGTTTTGAATTACTGGAAAAATATTACTATGAACTAATGTATAATATTTTGTACTTATTTTTAGAACAGCTTCCTGTTTTAATTCCTATATACGTATCATTAAATAGAATGTCTTATTTGGAAAAATCGGAAAGGAGCTGATTCTTTGAAGGATTTTCAGTGGGTTGTATTTTACATCGTTGCATTCTTTGTCTTGCTTTTGATAGCATTTCTGAATGGTTCGATTGTATTTTAGAAAGGAATTTGTTATGGCAAAAAGATTTTATTGGTTAAAATTGAAAGAAGATTTTTTCCGAGATAAGGCAATGAAGAAATTGAGGAAACTTGCTGGCGGTGATACATACACAATCATTTATTTAAAGATGATGTTGTTGAGTATTTCTGCTAAAGGATACCTTTACTATGAAGGTGTTGAGGATGATTTTTGCTCTGAACTTGCATTGGATTTAGATGAAAATACCGAAGACGTAAAACTTGCGGTTGCTTATCTTGCAAGCAAAAACAAAATAGAAAGAGTATCTGAGGATACATATTTTCTTCCGGATGCAGCAAAGGCAATCGGTTCTGAAACAGCTGCCGCTGAACGGAAAAGAAATCAGAGGGAAAGAGAGAAAAATTCTCTATCAAATGTTGTACAAGAAATGAATGAGCGTGACAATGTCACACCTCTGTCACAGCCTGTCACAATGTGTCACATAGATATAGATAAAGATATAGATAGAGATATAGAGAAAGATTTATCTAATCTAAGCTACGCAGCAGAAGCAGAAAATCTTTCAACATTTCAACAACACCCTACTTTACAAGAAGTGCAGGAGTTTGTTAAGCAGAAGAACCTCCACATAAATGTCTTGAAGTTTTACGACTACTATGAGAAGACAGGCTGGAAAACAAAGAGCGGACAACCAATTACAAATTGGAAAGGCAAAGTGTATCAATGGGCAAGCACAGAGGGTATCCCTCACAAGAAGAAACAAGAAGATTTTGTATCAGAAAATGCAGAAGCCTATGCAAGTCTGATATATAATCTGGACGAACCTTTTGAGAAAAGGTAGGAAGGAAAATGAATCATGACACAGGATGCAAAGAAACTCGTAGAAAATTATCATGATATGATTTACGCTTTTATTTTTAAGCATGGCGGAAAAGAGGATGATTATTTCTCTTTAGCAGAAACAGCAATACGATCCGCCGAATCTTATGATAAAAGAAAAGGTGCAAAGTTTTCTACATATTTGTGGCAATCATTGCTGAATGGCTTTATTGATGAAAAGAGAAAAGCCTATCTAAAAATGAAGAATGAGCAGCTTGCTATGGCAGACGGAGTAGATTTTAACAGATACGTAGAACCGCAAGATGTAGAAGAAATTGTAGTTTCCAAACTCTTTGTGGAATGGTTTGAGAAAAATGAATTAACCAAAAGACAGAAGCTGATTTTGCAGTTGAAGATGTTTGGTTTTACTAATCGTGCTATTGCATATAAGGTTGGCATTTCCGAAAGAGCTGTAACGGATCAGTTGAGAAAAATCAGGAACAAATATTTGGAGGTAAATGAAAGATGTTTGAATTAAGTTTCGGTATTACTTGTATTGTTTCTTTTATTTCAGGAACAATTCTGGATTTGCTTGTTGATATTATTAGCAAGTGGAAGGACGAAGACGAAGAAGATTAAAGTGTAAAAGTGGCATTCATACTTCCCTATTGGTGGATGCCACTTAGAATAAATTGTTACAAGCAGAAAGGAAAATGTGTTATGAAATTTATTTGCGGCAGAAAAGAACTTTGTAAGGCAATTGCTTCCTTATCGAAGGCAATTGCAAAGAATCCAATTTTGAAAGTTTTGGAAGGAATTAGAATCCAATGGGATTCATTTTATTCTAAGAAGGTATCCCTGTGTGGATATGATATGGAGTTAGGCATTCAGGCGAACGTTTCAGCTATTACGGAAGGCAATGGAGATTTTGTTGTTTCATATCAGTTGCTTAGCAAGGTACTGAAAAAGATGACAGGCAATGAGGTGACAATTGATATGCTAGAAGAATCTGCCGTTATACAGTGTGGTTCAACTGAATTTAGTATTCCTGCAATGGCTGTTGAGGATTATCCGACATTACCTTCTTTTGAAGATGGAGAAACATTTTTTATTGAAAAAGGCAAGTTACGCTCGATGATTCAGCAAACGAGTTACGCAACTTTTAAAGGTGAGGATAGACCTGTTTATACGGGAGAGTTGTTTGAAATTGATGACAACGAATTGAAGGTTGTTGCTATTGATGGCTATCGTCTTGCTGTTAGAACTGAAAAGATTTCGTCAGAATTTTCTAAAAAGATTGTCGTGCCAAAAAGAACTTTGGAAACAGTTGCATCTATGATTAAAAAGGGTGATGAGTCTTTGTGTAATGTAACTGTTACGAATAGCAACATTGTGTTTTCTGTGAATGGTTGTTTTATTTTCTCTTATTTGTTAGAGGGAGGATTTTTCGATTACAAGAAAACTATCCCGTATAGCCATGAAACAGAAGTTGTACTGAATACTGCTGATTTAATTTCTTGTTTGAACCGTTGCTCTTTGTTGGATGAGAAAAATGAAATTACACGGGTTGATTGTAAGTTTTCTAATAATCAACTGCACGTGAGAAGCCAAACTTCAATTGGAAAAATTCATGATGTTCTCCCAGTACAGATGAGTGGAAATGAAGTTTTTATCAGTTTGAATAAACAGTATTTATTGGAAGCTGTAAAGGCTGCCGATTGTGAACAGATTCGGATTCAGTTGACGGATTATAAAACGCCAGCTAAAATCTTGCCTGTGCAAGGAAATGATTTTATTTTCTTGGTTATGCCTGTTCAGGTTTCTAAATAAAATTATTATTTGATTAGCAAAAATTAAAATAAAAGAAAGAGAAAGCGTGCTATGTAAACCAACGATAGAAACGAAAGAAGCCGAAAGAAAAGGTACTTTACACGCCTGCGAAGCGTGGACTTTTGATATAAATGAAAAGGAGAAATGAAAAATGGGAAAACTGGTCGAACATCTGATGCCTTGTGCAATTTGTGGGTCTGCACCGAAAATCAATGACATTTACGACAGAGATCCGGAAAAAGCAGAACACTGCTACAAGCTGTTTTGCTCTGAAAATGGGGTACACAACAGAACCGGAGAATGGTTTGCGAACAAGTATAAGGCTTGTCAGGACTGGAACAGACGACAACAAGCTCTTGAAGAAAAAGAGAAAACATTCGGCGACAAGCTGAAACCTTGTCCGTTCTGCGGTCGAAAAATGCAGTTTTTCAAATTTAGTTTTAAAGGAAGGGATGGCAAAAAGCATAGACGCATGTACTTTATCCATAAAGATTGCAATCCGTATGAAGATGGATATTGCATATTGGATGAACTTTGTACGCAATTTTCCATCGGAGCAGGCGATGCGGATATTGAAAAAGGCTATATCGGAGAATATGCAACAAAATGGAACAAACGTGCTTGCAATGATGAAGATGCAATGCATGAAATCAAACAGACGTTGCTTGGAACGATTCAGCCGCTGGAACGAACCGTGGAACTGCTCGAACAGCGAAACAAGGAACTGGAACAGGAGAGCCAGAAGCTGAAGCAGATGCTAAAAAAAGTGGCAGATGATGCAGAGGGGCTTTTTATGGGATTTGCAGGATATAATCCGTATGAAAAACGTTTAAAACACGAAGACTGTGAAGCACGTGAATACTGTGACTACTGCGACAGGGATTGTGATTGTGGAGGACAATGCAAATGGCGGTATGAGGACGATGTAGAAAAGCTGCTTGGATTGGAGTGATAAATCATGCTAAATTTTAATCGCAGCGATAGAAGCAAAAGAAACTGAAAGAAAGAGAAAGGAAATGTTGAAATGAACGACATCGAAAAGAAAATGGAAGCCCTGAAAGCGGAATTTTTGGGGAAGCTGGAAGAACTGGAGAAAGAAGCGGAGATGCAGAAGAAGCAGGAAGAGTGGAAGCCGTGGAAACCGGAAGTTGGCGATAGCTATTTCTATATCAGTAGCAATTTTGAAGCAATGAATAAAGTCAGGGGAACAACTTCTTTTGAAACTGACCGTATTTCTAACGGTAACTGTTTTCGTACAAAGAAACGTGCCGAACAAGCCGCAAAGAAAATGCGATTGTTGTTACAACTGGAGCAGCTGCATGATATGCTCTGCCCTGATTATGTACCGGACTGGAATAATGATGGCGAATTGAAATTTTGTTTAGGTTATGATCATGCTGATGATTGTTGGCTTGTGGACTACTTTAATGTCAGCCAATATCCAACTGTATATTTTGACACAAATGAAAACGCTAAAAAAGCACTAGAAATCCTAAACAAGGAAATTAAGAATTATGAATAAAAAGCATCACAATCGCTAGTTTACAATACGAAATTATTACGCTGTTCTATCTGGCGATACGGGAAGAAAGTGAGTTTTCTATGAATGAATTGCAAGTTATTGAAAGAGAGAATCAGAGAGTACTAACTACTGCACAGATTGCGGAGCAGTACGAAACGGATGTTAAAATTATATCCAACAATTTCAACCGGAACAAAGAACGGTACACAGAGGGTAAACATTATTATTGCTTAACTGGTGAAGAATTAAAGAACTTCTTTGCAATCACTAAATTGATGAATGCAAATGAAAGTAAAATCCGAACTCTTTATCTCTGGACAGAAAAGGGAGCGTTGATGTTGGCGAAGAGCCTGAACACCGATAAGGCGTGGGAAGCATACGAATGTTTGGTAGACACCTATTTCAATATTCGTCAGCCAGCATATTTGGATAGCTATATGATTGAAGACCCTGTTCTTCGTGCAGAACGCTGGATTGAAGAACAGAAAGAAAGACAGAGATTATTGACTACTGTAAATGCTCAGGAGCAGAAAATTAAAGAGATTCAGCCCAAAGCAACCTACTGTGATTTAGTGCTGTCCTGTACAAATGCAGTACCTATCTCGTTGATTGCAAAGGATTATGGTATGAGTGCAAGGAAGCTTAACTCAATTCTGAATGACATGAAGATTCAGTATAAGTGTGGCGGACAGTGGATTCTGAATCAGAACTATGCTGGTAAGGGCTATACAAAGAGTGCTACTCATACATACAACACTATCTATGGTACGGCTGCAAATATCAGAACGAACTGGACTCAGAAAGGACGACTTCTTATTTATGAGAAATTGAAGGAGCAGGGTATCCTTCCTTTAATGGAACAGTAAAGAGAATCGGTTATTATAAAAATAGAAATGAGGTTATCGCTATGAATAATTTAAGAACATGGAATTTTGAAGATCATGAAGTGAGAACAGTTGAGATTGATGGAGAACCGTGGTTTGTTTTGGCAGATGTGTGCAAGGTGTTGGAGTTATCTAATCCATCAAAAGTTGCGGACAGATTGGAATCTGATGAAAAGGCTAACTTTGAGTTAGGGTTACGTGGCGGTGCTACGAATTGCATTAATGAATCTGGTTTATACACTGTTGTTCTCCGGAGTGATAAGTCACAAGCGAAACCATTTCGGAAGTGGGTTACATCGGAAGTGCTTCCCTCTATTCGAAAGACTGGAAGCTATACTACACAGTCACAGTTTGCAGACCTATCTCCTCAGTTGCAGTTCTTAATCCAGATGGAAATTAGACAGAATAAATTGGAAGAAGAACAAAAGAAACAAAATCAGGCTTTAGAAAGTATGAAAGAAACAGTAAACAGTACTGTCGATTATGCGTTGAAAATTGGTGATTCTTTCGGAAGAGTTAAGGAAGCTATTGTTCTCGATAGAAAGAACTGGAGAACTGAAACGAGAAGAATCTTATTAAAGATTGTCTGGAAGTTCCCAACTATTGGGACAGTTGGTTCTGTGTATAATAAACTTTATGAAGCATTGGAAAGCAGAGCCAGTGTGAAGCTTGATACAAGATTGAAGAACTTAAAGAAAAGAATGCATGATGCCGGAGCAAGCAAGACGAATATTGAGAAAACAAGTAAATTGGATGTCATCGCAGATGACCCAAAGCTTATTGAAATTTGGATTGGACTTGTTAAGGATTATTGCATGAAAGTAGGGTTAGATTTGAATATTGATATTCGTGAATAATTTGTAAAATGTAAAAATAGAAGTTCCTGTTTTGGGCAGCCGAAACGTATAATTTAATGTAAAATAAATCGGCTGCCCGTTCTATTTGTGGAGGTAAAAATAAAATGTATTTGGATAACGCAGCTACAACAAAATGCTCTGTCAATCAGCTACATGATTTGATTGACGAAATTAATGATAAAAATTTATGGTACAATCCTTCCTCTTCTTACGCGGATAATGTTCACTCTGAAATTGAAGATGTTAGAAGAAGAATTGCAGAATCACTGGATTGCCTGCCGGAGGAAATTACTTTCAACTCTGGCTCGTCCGAGGGAAATTGTACCGTAATTCAAGGTTTTTTAAAGCAGACAACTCATGATGGTTTTCATCCTGTTGTGATTACAACTGCTTTGGAACACGCATCCGTTCTGAAATGCGTAGAAGATTGCGTAGAAGATCTTCATTTCGTAAAGATTGAAAAATCTGGGAAGATTGATTTGAGTAGCCTTGAAAATCTCTTGATATACACGCAATCAAAAAAGAATAGAGTTCTTGTTTCGATTCAATTTGTTAGTAATGAACTTGGAGTAATTCAAGACCTTAAAGAAATTGCAAGTATTGTACATAGATACGATGCCCTTCTTCACACGGATGCAACACAGGCTTTTAGAAAGTTTTTTATTTCTCAAAAGAGATATGGGTTTGATTTCTTAACAGCTTCTGGGCATAAGGTAAAAGGACTTAAAGGAACTGGATTCCTCTATAAGAGTAAAGGAATTGATATTAAACCTTTGATTTATGGAGAGCAAGAGAATGGATTGAGAGGTGGAACTCAGAATACTTTAGGTATTTTAAGTATGCGATATTTTAGTCCCATTATCAATCCGGATATTGTTTTAAGAGAATGCTTTTTCGTGAAAGAATTGAAAAGATTTGGTGTCAAATTTACCCTGAATGGATTCGATGAATTAGAAAGAATCAGAGGAATGCTAAAGGAAAATGTTTCAAATATTGTTTCGATTACATTTGATGAAGTAAACGCTGAATCTTTGATTCTTTCTTTGCAGACAGAGGATGTGTTTTGTTCAATGGGTTCTGCTTGTTCAGCACCAAGCGAGAAAATGTCAGAAACTTTAAAGGCGATTGGGCTTGATGATTCAAGTATTAAGAAAACAATTAGATTTTCTTTTGGTTCTGACCTTGATTTTGACGTAATTGAAAATCTTGTTCGGCTTATTAAAAAGCATATTGATGCTATAAAAGCAGAAGGGAGTATTTAATTTTGCTTTTTATTCCATTTGTTATTGTTTTGATTTTAGAAATTTTCTTTTCTGTTCCAACATGGCTGCTTTACATTGGAATTGGATGTGCGTTTGTGCAGGTTATTTGGTATGCTTTTATTGGCGTTGCTGCTGTGGTTACATCGTGGAGGAAGTTGAAATGAATGCTCCATGTTATGAATGTAAAAATAGAACATTGGGTTGTCACGGCAATTGTGAAAAATATGCTGAATATGACAGTCTAAATAAGAAGCGTATTCACGACCATAGTGAGGAAATTCGAACAGCACCTGAGAAAATGCCAAATTCATATTTGACAAGAAATTCAAAGTTGAGTGCAAGATTACAGAAAGAAGGTAGAAGAAGATGGTGACATTAGAAGAATTCCAAAAGCTTATGCATCTTAGTGAAGATGAAGAGATAAATAAGCTGTTGGCAAAAGTAATATATGAAGAACTGGATGATAGAAATTTCTTCACACTTCCTGCATCCATTAATCATCATGGAAATAAAGAGGGTGATCTGTTCAATCATAGCCTGTGTGTTATGAATGAACTTGTGAATCTTACCGAGAAACTTGATTTGCAGTGGGAACTTGAACGCTCCCCTTATGTGGTAGGAATGTTGCACGACCTTTGTAAAACAGAACTTTATGTTCCAGATGGTAATGGTGGATTTAAATACAACAATGAATCTTTTATGACTGGACATGGCGATTTGTCCGTTCTGCTCTCTGCTAATATTGGACTTCTTTTAACAGAAGAAGAAATCGCCTGTATTCGCTGGCATATGGGTGCGTTTGACGATAGTAAGAACTGGAACAAATACAACCTTGCTATTCAAAAAATATCCAAATGTTCTTTACACACATACAGCAGATATGATTGCGAGTCAGATTAAGAATGTTTGACATACTACATGGAGGTTCGGAATGTTCAGAGTGAGAGATAGACGAAATAATAAGTGGGTTGGGAATGGTGAAAAGTTTTACTTGAATAGAACTGATGATCTAATTCAAGTAAAGAGAAAATTCTTTAAAACAAAAGAAGTTTTTGTGCGTCCGTCTAATTACGAATATCAGCGTTCTATTGGAATTTGTGATAAAGATGGAATGCCAATATTTGAAGGTGATATTGTCGATGCGGAAATTATGAACGAAGTAATTAGAACGCTTTGCTATTTCTCATGTGATACTTGTTCTTATGTTTTGCTTGATATGAATAATGATAAATATTATTCTTTAAGTAAACAGAAGAGTAGAGTTATTAAAGTTGTTGGCAATATTTACGATAATCCGACTATGCTTAGGGAGTAACTCATGGACAAAGAAAGAAATGCTAACTGGATTTTTAAATACGACTATTCGGGCGATAAAGTAAATATTTGGTCTGCTTTCAAGTGCAGCTATTGCACTGCTATGTATCAGTTCCCGAAGAATAAGAAATTTCGATATTGTCCAAATTGTGGAAGTAAAATGATTTTGGATGGAGAAAAACGCAAATAAAATTGATATTTTATTCTCATAATTTATTTTGATTATTTGATTGAATGGAGGGAATTGCTATGAAAAAATTTGAATTGACAACGGATAGAATCGAAGAAAACGGAACAGCCTTGTACCGGATTAAATCTCTAATCGATTTTGGAAATGTGAAAGCTGGTGATTTGGGCGGCTACGTGAAAAAAGAAGAAAACCTGTCACAGACTGGAAATGCTTGGGTGTATGACAATGCTCAGGTGCTTGGCGATGCTCGGGTGTCTGGTAATGCTTGTGTGTGTGATGATGCTTTGGTATTTGGCAATGCTTTGGTATTTGGCAATGCTCGGGTGTCTGGCGAAGCACGGGTATATGAAAATGCTCAGGTGCTTGGCAATGCTTGGATATGCGACTATGCTCGGATATTTGGTAATGCTCGAATGTATGATAATACTCGTATATTTGACAATGCTTTGGCGTTTGAAGATGCTTTAGTGTCTGAAAGTGCTTTTGTATATGGTAACGCTCGAATATATAGTGATGCTAAAGTGTCTGGTAATGCTCGGATAGGTGGTAGTGCTTGTATATCTGGTAATGCTCATATATTTGGTGATGCACTAGTGTATGGCAACGCTTGGATATGTGACAATGCTCAGGTGTCTAGTGATGCTGATTATATTTACTTAAAAGGATTTGGCTCTCACAATCGCAGCACGACAATGTTTAGAGCAAAGAGTGGAAACATTTGTGTGTCTTGTGGATGCTTTAGTGGTACATTAGAAGAATTCGAGAGCAAGGTAAAAGAAACACATGGAAATAGCAAGTTTGCAAGAGAATATCTGGCACTTGTAGAAGCTGCTAAAATTCACTTTGAAGTGTAAAACCATTTTTATAAGAACGCTTCTGAACCGTTGAGCGTTATCAGCGGTATCCCACATACGAATATAAACCTACGACTGAAAAGGAGAATTTTATCATGAAAAGACTGACTGACGAAGAATTGGAAACCATTCTGGACTTGCACGCAAAGTGGTTGCGTGGAGAATCTGATGGAGTTCGAGCAGAGTTGCGTGACGTAGATTTAAGCCATAATAATTTATCAAGTAAAGATTTGAGAGAGGTTTGTTTAGAGAATGTAATATTAGAAGAATCCAGTTTGTTGAAAGTAAATCTGAGCCATGCAATATTAAAGTATGTGAATTTACAAGCCGCAAATTTAGCCTATGCTAAATTTGATTCTGCAACACTATTTAAAGTCAATTTGAAATACGCAAATATTAGACATGCGAATTTTTGTGGAGCGTCATTTTATGATGTGTCTTTTAGGAAGATTGAATACAATGAAAATACTGCATTCTTTGCATTGCAATGTCCAGAAGAAGGAAGTTTCATCGGGTATAAAAAGGCAAAGAACGTAGACGGAGAATTTGTCATTGTAAAATTGCAAATCACAGAAGATGCAAAGCGTTCCTCTGCAACATCCAGAAAATGCAGATGTAGCAAGGCAAAGGTTCTTTCTATTACTTCTATTGAGGGGGAGATTGAATATGATTCTACTCATGCATGTTATGATCGAAGTTTTGTTTATAAAGTCGGAGAAATTGTAGAAGTGACTAATTTTAATGAAGATAGATGGAGCGAGTGTGACACCGGAATTCATTTTTTTATCACAAGAGATGAAGCTGTACAATATTTTTAATGAAAGGTGTGGCGATACAAAATGGATTGGACGGGGAATAAAAATTCTGTATTTAAAACATTAGGTGCTTCTAATCATTCTTTTTCTGAAAGAGAAGTTAATGATTATTATGCAACTGATCCAAATGCACTTGAACAACTTTTAAGGTATGAAAAGTTTAACCCTTATGTCTGGGAATGTGCATGCGGTGCAGGACACTTATCTAATGTTCTTAAAAATCATGGATATAAAGTTATGAGTTCTGACATTATAAATCGCGGATATGATGATATGGGAATTGTAGATTTTCTATCTTATAAACCTGTTAATAGTAGAAATGCTTTTGATATTATTACAAATCCGCCTTATAAATATGCGTTAGATTTTGTAAAACACGCACTGGAAATTTCGATGGAATCTGTAAAGGTCGCTATGCTTTTGAGAATTCAGTTTTTAGAAGGACAAAAAAGATATGAATTCTTTAAAGAGAATCCGCCGAAAATTGTTTACGTGTTTTCTAAAAAGGTGCAATGTGCAAAAAATGGTTTGTTTATCGGAAGTAGTGCTGTTTGCTACGCATGGTTTATTTGGAAAAATGGATGGTATGGCAATCCAATAATTAAATGGTTATAAAGGAGAATAATTATGAACTGCAAGGTGGCTGCTATGAATTGCTATGAAAAAGAAATCAACGAACTCGAACTCAGAATTAAAGATTTAAGAAAGAAATCCGAACGTATCGATAAAAGAAAGAAGTTTGGTTTCTTTTATCCGGACGTTGACGAACCTTATTATGTGTATGCAGTCGATGAAATTATGGATTTTGAACGCCCTGAATCCGTTCCAGAATCTGATGAACTTTTTGAATATTGTTATGCTTACAAAACAAAAGAACAATGTCAATGGGCAGAAGATAAGGTTAGACAGCTGCGAAAATTAATCGCATTAAGAAATGCAATTTGTCCGGACTATGAGCCTAATTGGGATGATAAAACTGAAAGAAAATATTACATCTGTTATGATTATGCCAATAGCTTTTGGGCTACTAATTATATGACATATGCCGATCATAATGTTGGTATTTATTTCGACACCCTTGAAAATGCTCAGAAAGCAGCAGATTTTCTGAATGGTGAGATTATTAAAGAATAAATAAAGGAGAGAATTTCATGGAACATATTTTGCAAATTGGGGTATGCGTTGACGACAAAGCGATTGAAAAAGGTGTTATGGAGTCACTTTCTGAAAATTTGAGTAAGAAGATTGGGAAAGAAGTGTTTAATTACTATGGAAATCTTTCAGACGTATCAAAGATGATTATAAAAGAATGGCTCGACAAACACAAAGAAGAACTTTTAGATAAGACGGCGGACGCTCTTCTCGAATATCTGAAAAGAACGAAAGCGGTTAAAGAAATGGTTCGTGATGTAAAGAAAGAAATCGAGGGATTAAAAGATGGTTGTTCATCGTTGTGATTTTTGTAGAAAAGTTTTTGAAAAGAGACTTCATTCCATTTATCTTGAAACGGATTTATTTAATGAGTGCTACCATGAACGAATAAGAGAATATATTGGAATGCCTTGTGCTGTAAGTCTTCAAGGTGAAGATATATTTAAATTTGAAATTTGTGGTGATTGTTTTAAAGATGTTGGCAATAATATTATTTTAAATTGTGTTAGTATAGATAAAAATAATGGATATGAATCAGGAGATTGAAGATGATAAGAATTGAAAATGTTGATGTTTTCGGATGGGAATCTGCAATCCGTGGAATGAGAAACCCGATGAACAGCTGGGATAAGAGCGACAGTCAATTTCACGTTTGTTCTAAGTCAGGTAAAACAAGTTGCACTGAAATTGGGAATAACGATTTAAAGCTTATGCAGTCGCTTGTTAAAGCTGGAACGGATCATTCTAAATTCATGAGGATGATAAATGTAAGCTGTGATATTACAGCACCTCGATATTGGTGGACTGAATATGACACCTATAAAGTAGGAACGGTTCGTAATTCATGTTCTACGATGCATAAGATCACAGCGAAAGAATTTACAATCGATGATTTTTCCCACGAACATTTGATTGAAGATGAATACAGCAAATATGAACCTATACACGCGTTGCGTTATTCGGTTTATGTTTTGAACAATTGCAGAAAAAAATATCTTGCAACCAAAAACAAAGATTGGTGGTGGCAGATGATTCAAATTTTACCGCAATCTTATAATCAACGTGCAACCGTGCAACTTAATTATGCCACTCTTCGTAACATGTATTATGCACGAAAAAATCATAAGTTGGATGAATGGGTTGAGTTCTGCAAATGGGTTAAAACACTTCCCTATTCAGAATTGATTACAATGTAAACAACAGAGAAAGGAATTTATTATGATTGTGAATTTGGATTACATTGATAATTATATAAGGCTTGCTGAGAATCTCGTGAATGCTGAACTTATGTTTTACAAAAGACTTTGTTTAAGCTATTCTATAGCGAAACTTAATCAGCATTCTGTTGAGAAGATTACTGAATGCAGGAAGGCAATTAAAAAAGAAGAACGTATTATAAGGTCAGATTATTATAAAATTCTTCTGATGGGTTTGGATGCGGATCTGTTAATTGGTGATATAAAAGCACAATGCAAAGAAGAAGCTATGATTGAGTTTCTTAAAAATAATCTCACTTGAATTTTACAAAAATTTCAAGTGAGTAACTTCCTACTTTTGCGTTGTAATTCGTATAATTAAGTAGAATTTTTTCAGGAGGGAAAATGGGTTGAATAAAATCAAAAAAGAAAATTGGGTGTCAAAATTCAATCTGCTTGGCGAGGTTCATCTGAATGATAACACATTTCAGATGAATAAGGTTTCTGCCAGTGGTTGGAAGTATAGCAGAATGAATCTCTGTATTAAATGTGGGTCTACCTCTGGGAACATATACACAGAGATGATGGGCGGTTTTAATAGTGACGGTTCTTCTGTTATTTATGCTCATGGCAAGACCGATGATGGACGAGATGATTTTTCTCAAAAGGTTGAAGTTCCGTGGGGAAATAGAGAAGATGCTGCTACGCTTGAATCTATTGGGGATATGTGCTTTATTCAAATCGGTTTAGAGAAGACAGAATCAGGCAAGGTGTTTTATCAAAAGTTTCTTAGTGAATATGATGCTATTGCTTATTTGAATGATCATCTTCACGATGGTGATAAGGTTTATGTTTCCGGTACTTTGAAATACTCTGTATATAACGGAACTACACAGGTCAAGAAAGCCATCAATAAGATTACGATTTATACTCCAAGAAGTGACGATGAAGAATTTAAACCATACGCAAGATTTACACAGTCGGTGTTGCTTAACAATTGTTCGGCTTCTCTTAAAGAAGCAAATAAAGAATCTGGGACTATGCCAGTCAACGCAAAAGTTCTTGATTATGTAAAGGAAATTGATGGTGTTTTAATTAAAGGACAGTATCCATTTTCGATGTCGTTTGAATATAAGTTGGATTTGACGAATGAAACTCTTTGCAAGGCAATCTACAAGAAGCTGTTTGAAGTTAAGTCTGGATGGACTCAAATTACATTCAATGGTGAATTTGTTGAATCTGGTGCAGCTGTTAATGTAACATTGGATGATGTAAGCGATGACATCAAGGAATTGATTAAAGCCGGAATTTATACAGAAGAAGAAGTTCTTCGTTCTGTGGTGGGAAATGGAAATAGAGAAAGAAAGATGGTATTGTTGAAGCCAATTATTATTACTCTCGGTAATGATGATAATAAAGTTTCAACAGTTGCGAAGTTTGAAAATCGTTATTCAGATGAAGACCTTGAAATTAATTTAGGTGTTTCAGAAGCCGATTTTGATAACGCCACTCCGATTGAAGATGGCGATGAAATGGATTGGTTAAATCTTGTCTGATAAAAAAGAATAGAAAGGAATGTTTTGCGTATGGCTATGGGAAAGATTTCTTCTTTATCATTGAATCCTTTGGATTATACCATTGGATTCTTTGGGGAAGAAAAGATTGGGAAAACAACATTGGTTCGTGATATTGTTAAAGAATTAACAAACAATCCTAATTCTGCGTTGTTCTTTGAATTCGGTCTTGAAAGAGGTGCGGATTGTGCAGAAGGAATCAATAATATCAGCATTAAGGATTGGGAAAGTGATTATGTTCCTGAATTCAATGAAGCTGGATTTGTTACAGTTTGCGAAGATATTTTACAGAATAGATTTTCTGAATATCCTGATTTGAAGTTGATTGTAATTGATACATATGATTTGTTTATTCCGATTGCAGAAGAAGAATCAGTTAAGGAATGGAACTCATTCTGTCAATCCAAATCTTCCTCTGATGCTTCTTATTTAAAGAAGAAAACAAAGGAAATCAATGGTGCATGGGGCGGATTCCAAAAAGGACAAGCTAAGGCATTTAGTTTAATGATGTCTTATAAGGATGCTCTTAAAAAACTTGGAATTGAAACTTGGTTCATTGGACATACAAAAATCAAAGAAAAGACAGATGAAACTACTGGCGAAGTTTATCGTACTTTGAATTTCAATCAGGATTCAATTTATGCAAAGGGTATTCGTGGTATTTGTCATGTAATTGCTACTGGATATTATGACAGAAAAATTGAATCAGTAGAAGTTGGAAAAGTAAATCCAGTTACAAAAAAGAAACAAGAAACAGGCAAGGTTATTTCTTGTAAGAGAAAGATTAAATTCCGAGATTCTGAAAATATGATTGAAGGTGGCGGAAGATTCGGCTTCATTGAAGAAGAAGTTGATTGGGATGCTTCCAAGGTAATTGAAGCTATTAAGACTGCCATTCTCAAAGAGAAAGAAAACGCTGGAATTACGTTGGAAGAAGCGAAGAAGAAGCAAGAAGAATCCGATTCTATTCTTTCTGAAAAGGCAAAAGAAGCAGAAACTAATAACAAAAAAGATGCTATTGTAAAACAGATTATCAAGTTTGTTTCTGAACATAAGGATGACATTGATACAGTCAGAGATGTCGTTCAGGCATGCAAACAATACGGATTTTCTAATCCGAAAGAAATTGAAACACTGGAACAGGCAGAACAAATTCTTTCTATTTGCAAATAAAAAAATATTTTGTGGTAGGGGTAGACTACTTCCCCTACTGCTTATATTAAAGGAACTTTATTATGAACGATAAAACCGCTGGTATAAGGCAGCTAAAAAATGGTGAATGGTCTGCTACATATAAAAGAAAGCAAATTGGAATTTTCACAAGCAAAGAAGAAGCTGTGAAAGCCAGAGAAAAATATATCTATGACAACCTTGATTCTGAATCGAGATTTTATAATAAATGTTATGATTTAATCAAAGAACTTTATGGTTATGATAACAATCAAATGCTTACAAAATTTACCGTTCTTAGAATAAGAGGAATTGTAAAAGGAAAGTTTTGCGACAATAGCTTTCAGAGCAACAATGCAAATTATTCTTTTGAAAATCTGTATTATACAATTCTGCTATGCAGAAACTCAATTGAACATTCTATTAGAACTGTAAATTTCAAAGATGAATCTCATATGACAAATTATGTTTTTAAGATAATTGAAAACAAACTTAATGATGTCTACATTAGAATGAAGAATGCTAAAAGCAATGAATTAAAAACACAAGTCGATGATGTCATTCCTATAAAAAAAGACGGTGAGAATTATCGTGTAAGTGAAAAAAGTGAAACAAATAAATTTAATGATTTGTGGTAAGGAGTATAAAATGAAAGATAGATTTTTGATTAAGACACCTATGACGGTCAAAGAAGCAAAAGAACTTATTAGTTCTTTAAAAGTTTCTTTTAAAAAAATTGAAGAGTTCCTTCCTTTGTTAAAAGGCGAAAACCCAACCAAGTCGTCTGACGGTGACGCTACTTTAAGATTAGATGATATGGAATACAAGTTTTCTGACTTAGAATTTATTGATAAAAATTCCGGACTTCATTTTTATGTTTCAGATGGAATTCCTTTTGTTATTGATCACATTAAAGATATGACAGTATATTTGGAAAAAGAGGTTGGAGAAGCTGAAACGAACGAAAATGAAGTTGCTCAGAATTTCGTAAATGATTTTGAAGACACTTTAGGTGAACATATTATAAGATCGACTGTTAAAAATTTCTGTGAGGGAATCTCAAAAAAAGAAACAAACGAAGAAGGTAAGGATTTAACTTCTGATGCAAAGTGCAACAGCGTAGTTCATCCAAATCATTATAATTCCGGAAAATACGAATGTATTGAAGTGATGAGAGAAATATTCGGCGAGGAAGCTGTAAAACTGTTTTGTGCGATGAATGCATTTAAGTATCTCTGGCGATACAACAAGAAGAACGGCGAAGAAGACGTTGCAAAAGCTTGCAATTATTTGAAGATTAGATCCGGTTTGAATAAAACAGAAGAATAAAGAGGTACGAGTATGAGCGAGAAAAAAGAATTGACATTGCTTCAAAAACAACAGGTTGAAACAATGAAAAAAATTTTAGAATATAAGCTTCCAGCAGAAGCAAATGTTGTAAGCATTATATTTAAATCTCCCTCTGTACTAATTGAAACTTTTGTAGAATTAAAAGAAGATGATTTTCATAATAAATGTTGGAAGGCATTTTTTCAAATTGCATATAATCTTTTGATTTTAGAAAAGAAAAGAGTACTTGATGAAATTACAATCGGATTATATTTAGACAACCATCCTAATTTAAAGAAGATATATGAAGAATTTGGTGGTTATGAAACCGTTGAGAATTCAAAGAAGTATGTAAAGGTAGAGAACTTTGAAGGTTATGTTTCAGATTTAAAAAAATGGAAATGCATTTTAAGTCTTTGTAAATATGGATTCCCTGTTCATGATAGACTGCAAGAATTTATTCAGATGTCAGCAGAAGATATTTACAATGAGTATCAGGTTTATTTAAATCATACTTTTGTAAATATTGATAACGATATTAAATCATATGATATTTGCGATGGCATCTATGATTTAATAGAAGATTTGGATAAAGGATTAGCTGTAGGACTTCCCTATTATGATATGCCAATGCTGACTGCCGAAACTGGCGGTCAGTGTCTTGGCACAATTACATTACTTGGTGGGATTTCAAATGTTGGTAAAAGTACCATTGCGAGAAGCGTTACAATTCCATCTATTATAAAGTATGATGAAAAAGTTGTAATTATGATAAATGAAGATTCTTTTCAAAAATGGCAAAGAGAAATGCTTGTCTGGGTATGCAATAACATTATCAACTACAATGTTCAAAAGCATGTTGTGAGAGACGGAAATTATACAGATGAAGTAAAGTCGCATTTGTATAAAGCTGCACAGTGGTTGCAAGAGAAGACGAAGAATCATACAATTACAGTTATTCCCTTTACACAGTATAAAACAAGTAATGCAATTAAAGAAATTCGGAAATACGCATCAATGGGTGTTAAGTACTTCATTCTTGACACATTCAAGTTGGATGCAGGGAAAGTGACAAATAATTCATGGACAGAAATGCAACAAAATATGGTTGCTATAAAAGACACCATAAAAGCCGAATCTCTTAATGTGCATATTCTTATTACTTTTCAGCTTGAAAAAGGAAGTAGCACAATGAGATATTATACTCAAAATAATATCGGTATCGCAAAAAACATTGTTGATGTTGCGTCTACTTGCATCATGGTGAGAGATATGTTTGAGGATGAATATACTGGTTCAGAATCAAAAAAAGAAATAAAAGCGTATCGTTTGGAAGGCGAAAATAAAAGAACAAAGGTTATGGTAAAGCTTGAAAAGCCTGATAGATTTCAGATTTTTTTTATTGTAAAAAATCAGGAAGGTGCTGCAAACTCTTATCAGATTGTAGCGAAGCATGATAAAAGCAGAAATATTATACAAGAGGTAGGGATTACAAATGTAAGACCAGACTGGTAATGGCGGTGTAGTATTGATGGATGTCAATAGACTAAAGAGATATATTTATGAAAATAATTTAATTCAAGTAATTCTCGAAAAACTTGGATGCAAAGATATTATTTATCATAAAGAAAAAGAATACTATTCTGCATCGCACCCAGATGGGGATAACAAGCAAGGGGTCAATATAAAAAATTCTATTAGATTATCATATAGAAGTTTTTCCAGAAATGTTTCTTATGATGATGGAAAAGATTTAATCAGTCTTGTTGAGATAACGAATGATTGCACTTTTCCGGAAGCATTAGATTATCTGTGTTATTCTCTTGGAATTGCAAAAGCAAAATTTCGTTCGAGCTTAATAAATAAAACAGACCCTCTCGACATATTCAAAAGAATAAATTTTAGAAACAAGGACAATAACCTTCAATATGAAGTGTTGAGTGAAGATTTGATTGATGAACCTGTTGTTCATGTTGACTGGCTTACAGAAGGAATTATTTTTTCTACCGCAAAAAAATTTGAATTATCTTTTGATGCTGATAAAAATAGAATTATGATTCCATTTCGTCATTGGCTAACAGGTGAATTGCTTGGGTTCACATCAAGAACTACAATTCGAGATTATAAAATTCTCGGTATAAAAAAATACTATATAGCTCCTACTTATAAAAAAAATATAAACCTATACGGGCTTTATCAAAATTATGATTATATTATAAAGTTTGGATATTGTGTTATTTTCGAGTCTGAAAAAAGTGTTTTAAAAAGAGATAGCCTTCTTGATAACACTTGCGTTGCTTTATCGGGACACATGATTTCAACTGAACAGGTTCGTATTCTTCTTGGGCTTAATGTCGACATTATTGTAGCAATGGATAAAGATATTTCTGAACAGGAAGTATGGAGTATATGTGAAAAGTTTTATCCTATTAGGAATGTTTATTACATAAAAGATTCTTATAAAATTTTAAAAGATAAGGATAGTCCAGCTGATGCAAAAAACAAAGACTATTGTTTCCTTTTTAAAAATAAGATTAGATATGATAATGAAACTCATTTAAGATATAAGGAAGGTTTGAAATAATATTGTCAAATGATAAGTCGAGAGAAGAGGTTTTAATGTTTGTAATAGAAGGAATTCAACATTGGTATATTATTCCTGCTATAGAGGAATGTTTAGTAATTGAAATGATGGAATCTTATTGCTGTCTCTTATACACATCTCCGAGCCCACGAGACCGAGGCTGATCTCG
>ERZ1026874.305-NODE-305-length-32367-cov-14.194541_pt1 | contig 32367 bp, 22 predicted proteins | sample MGYA00380167_ERZ1026874 | MGnify/ENA primary metagenome ERZ1026874 (study PRJEB33269, sample SAMEA4719803) | human gut metagenome | biome: human-associated habitat; feature: organic feature; material: feces | place: Cameroon | collected 2013-10 ...
TAGGGCGGATTAGGGACTTTCACCCATTAGAAACGTGTGCCGCAAGGCGCACCACCAAAAACGGATGCCCCCATTCCTACAGGGAAGCATCCGTTTCTTCCGTTTTATTTATTCCTTACAGCAGGCTGTCCAGTGTCTCTCTGATAGCCTTGATGAAATCCAGGCTGTTGAGGATCACGGGATGCTCACAGGTAGAGATCAGGGACAGGCTCTTGGTCATCTTGCCGTCCTCGATGGTCTTGATGCATGCCTGCTCCAGCTTGTCTGCGAAGTTGCACAGTTCGGGGATCTGATCCAGTTCGCCGCGCTTTCTGAGAGCTCCGGTCCATGCGTAGATGGTGGCGATGGAGTTGGTGGAGGTCTCTTCACCCTTTAAGTGCTTGTAGTAATGACGCTGTACGGTTCCGTGAGCAGCCTCGTACTCATAGACACCACTGGGAGATACCAGTACAGAGGTCATCATGGACAGATCGCCGTAAGCGGTAGCTACCATATCGGACATTACATCACCGTCGTAGTTCTTACATGCCCAGATGAATCCGCCCTCGGAACGGATGACACGGGCTACGGCATCATCGATCAGAGTGTAGAAATATTCGATGCCCAGTTCCTCGAATTTAGCCTTGTATTCATTATCATAGATCTCCTGGAAAATATCCTTGAAGGTATGATCGTATTTTTTGGAAATGGTGTCCTTGGTGGAGAACCACAGATCCTGCTTCGTATCTACCGCATAGCTGAAGCATGCTCTTGCAAAGCTCTCGATAGATTTATTGGTATTGTGGATACCCTGAATGATACCGGCTCCGTCGAAATTATGGATCAGTTCACGGGTCTCGGTGCCGTCTGCTGCGGTAAATACCAGCTCAGCCTTACCGGGTCCGGGTACCTTGATCTCTGTATTTTTATAGACATCACCATAAGCATGACGGGCGATGGTGATGGGTTTGGTCCAGTTTTTTACATAGGGAACGATACCCTTTACCAGGATCGGTGCACGGAATACGGTGCCGTCCAAGATGGCACGGATGGTTCCGTTGGGACTCTTCCACATTTCCTTCAGGTTGTATTCTGTCATTCTGGCAGCATTGGGAGTAATGGTCGCACATTTTACGGCAACACCGTATTTTAAGGTAGCGTTGGCAGAATCTACGGTTACCTGATCGTCTGTTTCATTACGATGCTCCAGTCCCAGATCATAGTACTCTGTCTTCAGATCGATATAGGGCAGTAACAGCTCATCCTTGATCATCTGCCAGAGGATTCTGGTCATTTCATCTCCGTCCATCTCTACGAGAGGGGTTGTCATTTTGATCTTTTCCATAACGATTTCCTTTCCGGTATTCATTTTCGTTCTATTATATTTTAACGTAATTCGTTCCAACAGGCAACTTATTCCTGACTTTCAGCCTGCTGTGCATAGGCCTCATTCAGACCGTTCTTCACCATGTTCTCATAGGCATTGATCATGTGCTGATGTGCCAGCTGCTCTGCCAGATCGGCGTTGCCCGCCTTAATGGCTTCCATGATCTTTTCATGTTCTTCGTTGGACTTCGGGCCTCTATTGGCACTGGACAGCGTCTTCTTACGGACACGGAGAACATACTGATGGAAATCCTTCAGCTGATGTTCTAACATTTTGCTGTCACAGGCTTCGTACAGAATGTCATGGAAACGGTTGTCTAACTCCGCCAACTGTTCCAGATGCCCTTTCTGGGCATGGAACTTGGACAGATAGACATTCTCCTCCATCTCTTCCATCTGTTCCTTAGTGATATGCTCCGTGGCCCAGCGTGCACACAGTCCTTCCAACAAAGAACGGATCATATAAATATCCTTCACGTCCTTTTGCGTAATGCCGGTGACATAGGCACCCTTGTTCGGAATGATCTGGATCAGTCCCTCCAGTTCCAGCTGACGGAATGCCTCTCTGACGGGGGTTCTGCTGACGCCCATCTCCTCGCCGATCGCCACTTCCTTCAATTCTTCATGTTCCTGGTATTTTCCGCTTAAAATGTCCTCTCTCAGCTTGTGAAATACCCGTCCCCGCAGGGAGAACTTGTCCGTTACTTCCTGCTTTACATCATACTTACTCACTATAATCCTCGATTCCAGGCAACGCTGTTACCGTTGTCATGCTCATTCTATGTTTACTCACCGATCTTCAGATTCTTCTCCAGGCAAATACGGTTAACACATGCCACGATCTCATCATCCGTAAGTACGGTGACACGACCGCCGGCATATTCTTCGTCTACCCACTTTTTGATCTCTGCTACCAGTTCGGAATTCTTCTGTACCTGCTTGTCTCCCTTTAACTTGTAGTAAGTGTTCAGCCAGTGCGCGATACCTGCCAGACCGGAGGTGTTGGAAATAGCGCACAATACCGGACGGTTCAGGAATTTCTCGGTATCGAAGATATTGTAGATTTCCTCGTTCTTAAGCAGTCCGTCTGCATGGATGCCGGCTCTGGTTACATTAAAGTTCTTGCCCACAAACGGGGTTCTGGGAGGAATCTGATAACCGATTTCCTTCTCATAGTACTCTGCCAGCTCCGTGATCACACGGGTATTCATACCGTTTAAGTCGCCCTTTAACTGTGCATACTCGAATACCATTGCCTCCAAAGGCGTATTACCGGTACGTTCACCGATACCAAACAGGGAAGTGTTGACACCGGAACAGCCATACAGCCATGCTGTGGTAGAGTTGGACACTGCCTTGTAAAAGTCATTATGTCCATGCCACTCGATCAACTCATGAGGCACACCTGCATGGGTATGGATCGCATAGATGATACCCTGTACACTACGGGGAATAACGGCACCGGGATAGTTGACACCATATCCCATGGTATCGCAGGCACGTACCTTGATAGGAATCTGATACTCCTTCATCAGTTTCATCAGTTCCAGACAGAACGGCACTACATAGCCGTAGATATCTGCTCTGGTGATATCCTCCAGGTGACATCTTGGGCTGATGCCCTCCTCTAAGCAGTCACGGATAACACTTAAATAGTGATCCATTGCCTGTCTTCTGGTCATTTTTAACTTTAAGAAAATATGATAATCAGAACAGCTTACCAGAATACCGGTCTCCTTCATTCCGATCTCTTTTACTAATTTAAAATCTTCCTTGCTGGCGCGGATCCAGCTGGTCACCTCAGGGAACTTATATCCCCTCTCCATGCACTTATAGACAGCATCTCTGTCCTTTTTGCTGTACAGGAAGAACTCGCTGGCGCGGATCATTCCGTTGGGACCGCCCAGTTCGTGCAGATAATCATAGATCTTCACAATCTGCTCCGTGGTATAAGGTGCCCTAGACTGCTGTCCGTCTCTAAAAGTGGTATCTGTGATCCAGATATCCTTCGGCATGTTATGAGGCACGATACGATCATTAAAAGGTATTTTGGGGATTTCGGAATAAGGGAACATATTACGGAACACGTTCGGCTTCTCCACATCATCCAGTATGTACATATGCTCCTCAATCTCCAGAAGGTTGTTCTTCGGATTCATGGAGACCGGACGATTCTGAAATGCATCACTATCTCTCATTGGTATACCTCTCTTCCCTGACATTCGACATCTGCAATTTTGTTTTTTATTTTTACTCTGCGCAGTAAAAATACATTTTGCAGTTCTCGTATCATTGTATACAATCATACCATTTGTGTCAATATCTTTACTATTTATTTTATTGACTTATTTTAATCACATTTTTAATTTTTCCCAGTGATTTTATCATTTTACTTGTTTTCTAATAATCTGCGGACATTGAGCATTCCGAAGCCCTGCTTATTCCAGGGTTCTCCAAGATCCGTTGCTGTCAGAGCTACCCGACGGAGAAATTCTTCATTGGATATTCCAGGATATTTTTGCAGTACCAGTGCTGCCGCTCCGGACACAATAGGTGTTGCCATGGAGGTACCGCTTTTCGCAATATAAGGTTTAATAATTCTGCCATTTCTATTTCTCCAGAAAGCATTACAGGACAGGATCCGCGTCCCGGGAGCCACAATATCCGGTTTTCGGATAATGTCGTATTTTTTACCTCTTCCGGAATATGTTTCGCATCGCTTCGGATCATTTTTACAATATCTTCCATCGTGACAACCCACTGTTAACACTTTCCGACTGCTTGCCATCTCCGAAATACTCCCATCCTCAGGTCCTGCATTTCCCGCTGCACAGACTACGAGAATATTATGATCCCACAACAATTCCATATACTCCCGCAGTACCTGTTCCTTATATCGTTCCTTCAGTTCACCGATTCCGACAGATATATTTAAGATTCGGATCTGATACCTGTTTTTCACCCGTAGGATCCACTGAAATGCCTCCTGCATGGAATCACAGGATCCTTCTCCCTTCCCATCCAGCACTTTTCCCACGACAAGTTTCGATGCCGGTGCCATTCCCCGAAGCCTTCCCCCCGACAATTCTCCGCTTCCACAGAGGATGCCACATACATGGGTTCCATGTCCGTTATCATCATACGGCAGAGGTCTCTTCTCTACGAAATCACGAAAACATATTAAACGTCCGGCGAGATCCGGATGATATGCGATCCCGGTATCCAATACAGCAACCGTTACAGGTTCTGACTGCCAAGTTACGCTATATGGTTGTTCCGGTACCGGTACCTGTACCTGCTCCCTGACCCTCTGCATCCGTTTCCCTTCCCGGTAAAAATAAAGTAAAACCGGCATAAGACTTATTCTATCTTATGCCGGTTTCTGTTCCGGGTGTCGGTTAAATCGCCCCATTATTCATTTATAATCTCTATCCCCTCCGGGAAAGCGTCATTTCCAATATCCGTGACACTCGCCGGCAGATGTACTTTTTTCAATTCCGTATGATTTCGGAATGCTTCCTCTGCGATCACGCGAACGCCATTCGGTATCACAACTTCAGGCAGATTCCCTTTATAAGCTACCAGGATGTCCCCACTGATCAGAAAATCATCCATACTGTTCTCTTCAAAATCATCCAGCCAGCCGGTATGGGTAAACGCCTTGGCACCAACAGTATTCACCGTGTCCGGTAATACCACGTTATCCAGATTATCACAATGATAAAACGCTGCATAGTCAATCACCGTTACACCTTCCGGAATCGTAACGGTCCGGAGAGAACTTCTGGAAAAAGCAAACCGTCCGATCTCTGTAGTACCTTCCGGGATCGTGACTGCGCTGACAGACTGGTTACGATAATACATCCATTCCGGAACCTTGCCGTTCTCTGTCTCAGCTTTAATATCCTGCGATTCTCCGCTGTTCTCCTGTCCCGCTTCCGGTTCCGTATACCCCTGCTGTACTTTTTCCTCACCCGGATGCACCATTACCAGGGCATGATTCCCTACAATAATAGTACTGCCCAGGACATTACCGGGAACCGGTGTTGCAACAGGTGCAGGCGTAGCCGTTGATACAGGTTCTGTCGTTGCCTGTGTATCCGGTCTGCTTACTGCTGTCGGTGTCTGTACAGGAGCTGCCGTCACCAGCGGATCACGGTTTTTCTGCTCCGCAAGTTTTTGGGCAAACTGTGCTGCCACACTTCCCTCGTCCGCATGGATTGTCACATTATCACAGTTTAAGAAAGCATCTTCCGCAATACCGGTCACCGTAGCCGGGATATAAATATCTGTGAGATTAACACATCCCGCAAATGCCTGTGCATCAATACTCTGTATATTTTCCGGAATTGTGATCTGCTTTAAACCCGTACATCCTGCAAACGAATACTCGTCCACTGCAGTCAGACCCTTTCCCAGAACAACCTCTTCCAGATTGTTACATCCCCAGAAAACATAGGCATCCAAACGCTTGACAGATTTCGGAATTACAACGAACTGTACCTTCTGATTGTTCTCAAAGGCACTCTCGCCTACGACTTCCACTGTATCCGGAATCGTGACACGTTCTTCCGTCCCTCTGTATTTTACCAGTGTACTTCCCTGCGTCTGAAAATCGGAGGCAGACGCTGCCGCATCTGCCTCCGACACAGGAAGATGTGTCAGGATCAATGCGGTAACTGCCAGTGCTATGACAGCCATCCACTTTTTATGATTCATAAACCTTCCCATCCTTTATTTCCCACTAGGCTCTGGCTTTCCGCAGAGTCTTTTTGTCCTTCTTCATGAAGAGTACTACCGAGATACATGCAAGTCCCATGGATAAGAACCACTTGGGATGAATGCCGTCTCCGGTCTTGGGTGTGCTGTCTGCGATGGTTCCCGCAGTCAGATTATTCGTATCCACATAGATCACATACGGTGAAAAATGCTCTGCCGTAAAGGTTACGCAAGATACTCCGGATATTGTAGAGAACTTCGGTGACAGTTTGTCCAACTTACTGTTCACTACACCTGCCACTTTGTTATTACCTGCGTAGGTGATCAGGGAATCCGGCAGCGGTAACGTAATACTGATGGATAATCCCGTGGTATCCGTGATCTTCGTATTCCCGGTGGAATCATACAGACTGATATCCATGGGGAAATACTTGATAGCACTGATATCACTGCCGTACTCTGCCATCAGAGCCTTAACTACCTCTTCGGAAGCTGCTGCACTCTCTGTGATCTTGATCACAAAGTTATCAGAAGATCCATTCACCGTTGCAGATACCACACCGGTATTGGACAGACCGTTTTTATCAATAACAACGGTGGTTCTACCACCGGATACGGTTCCCGTAGTAGTGCTGCTCGGTCTTCTGTTGGAATTGGAATTCGTGGAATTACCGCTTCCTGTAGATTTATTTGTTTTATTACCTGAACCGGATTTTGCAGTATAATTTGCAGTTACTGTTACGTTAGCTGCCGGCATAGTGATGACCGTTGCAGACAATACCTTGCTGGCAATCGTCGTATTGGTCGGATCTATTGACCAACTACTGAACTGCTGGTTCGCCGCAGGGTCATTTGCCACAATGATCGGCTGGGAACCTGCCACATAACTTCCGGATCCGGAACCGTTTTTAACCGTCAGAGTATACATCTTGGCAGTAGTTCCGTTGTTATTATTGCCTCCCGGACTGGTGCTTGCTCCGGGACTGGTGCTGGCACCCGGACTGGCAGTTCCACCATTATTAGAGCCACTGGCTTCATATACTGCATAGAAATCTGTATTTTCTGTGATAGCCGTGGCAATATCCGGCAGCCATCCCTTGAAGGTGTAACCACTGACCGTAGGGGTCTGGATGCTGGGTGCAACCGTTCCCTTCTTGATCGTGGTCTGATAGAACACTTCCTTGGTCACACTATTGATATATCTGACTACAATATCATCTTCGCTTAGCGCCTTATATACGGCTTTGGTGGTAATATTCTCCGTGATGTTGGTCAGATTCCTGTCCCAGCCAATAAATAAATAACCATCTCTCACTAGAGTCGCAGTATTAGGCAGATCTGCATCTGCGATGCTTCCACCGGAGGATACCTTGATCTCCTTGACCACTTTATCATCCCAATCCAGGAAAGTTACGGTAAATTTAGCTGCATCGGGATCTTCCTTCTCATAAATAGCGGTACATGTCGTATCTTCCGTGATGTTCGTGTAATCGCCATCCCATCCCTTAAATACTTCGCCGGTCTTACCTAACGGTGTAGGCGGAACCGCATCTTCCCCGCCCCGTACCTGTTGTTCATCTACCTGGACATTTTTCTTCAGTTTTTCATTCCAGTCACGGAAAATAACCGTATAGATTTCCTCTAACGGAGTGTCCTCCACAGCAAATCCGTTCGCATCACCATATCTGTAAAGGTAACTGGTCTTCGGAGCACATAAGGTAACCTCACTTTTCGGCCTGATCATTCCCTTAAAGGTATCCTGACCAATCAGTGTCAATCTCTCACTGGACTCCTCCAACCATTTCATATTACTGCCATTAAAGACATTACCTTTCAGTTCCTCACAGGTGATCGGCAGCTTCACGGTATCCAGATTCTTGGTGTCCGCAAATGCATATTCCGGTACTACCGTAATAGCACTGTCTGACAGATCGATCGTAGTCAGATTGTCGCAGCCCCGGAATGCCTCCGGTGCCATTTCCGTCACGCCTGTTGTCTCTTTGGCATTCACACGCTTGCTGGTTCTGCCCTTTAAGCATTCAATGATCTTCGCTTTTGCACTGCCGTTCATTCCATAGATAATCGAATTATCACAGGTGAAATAATCCGTTCCCTGGAATGTTACCTTATCCAGGATTTCACAGCCGGTAAATGGAATACTGCCAAGACTACTGATGCTTCCGGACAAGGATACATCTTTCAACAGCTTACAATCCTTAAATGCATAGTTGCCAATGGACTGGGTATTGCCATTGATCTGTACTGCAGCCAGTTTCTCGCAGCCCTCAAAGGCATTGTTAGCTATGCTGGACAAGGTATTACTGTAGCTGATGACATTAGTCAGGTATTTTGCGCCCTTGAAGTCATTTTCTTCAATACTGTCGAGACCGTATATGGTCAGAGTCTTTTCCATCTGATCCTTCTCTTTTTCCACAAACAGTCCATCCTTGATTGCCTGAACACCTTCCGGTATGGTCACATTCAGTGCGGAATCAATAAACTGCTGCTGATCCTCTGTCAGAGAACCTCCTGAAGTATATTTATCCAGCGCAGTTTTCGCTGCATCTCGCTGAGCATCCGTCAGATAAGGATAATCATCTTCCTTTAAGTATTTGGTTAATTCCGTAAATGCCGGGAAATCGATCAGTTCGCTGACATTCTTCTCAGGATTGTACTGTACGACCAGGTTGGACGGCCATCCGCTGCAATATCTGACATAGGTTGCCACCTGACTGCTGTTATTATATCTGCCGTCCGGACTCATCGCATACTTATACGGTGTGGACTCCGGTGAGATCTCTCCTACAAAGGTCAGTTTCACTGCCGGACTGTTATCTGCATCGTTCATAGCTGTCGCTGTGCTGTGTGTACAGCCCGTTCTGTGTGTACCGGTAAAGTCCTGGGTCTTAAACGCATCCGTTCCAATAGCAATACTGCTGTTGTTAAATATTACCGTTGCCAGATTATGACATCCGCGAAAAGCACCCTCTCCCACCGACTGTACACTGGCAGGCAGAGATACCATTGTCAGGTTACAATTGTTGGCAAATGTATTTGCCGAGATATTGTAAATATGATATGGTCCGATGGGATCCGGGATATTCAATGTCTTAACGCCGGTTCCTACGCTGGCATTACGCAACTGGTTGGAGGAATCTACTATAAACGTAGACCGACCAGGTTCACCTGAAACATTGGGATCCTGTACCGTCAGTTCATATTGATTCTTCTTTTCATAAATCTCCAATGACGGTTTATACTCGATATAGCTGAAAGCAAAGCAATTATCACGGCATAGTTGATGTAAATTGCTGTTTTTTTCTCCTTCAAAATAGAAGGTTCCCTCCACCGGTTCTCCGTTCAACATAGCTTTAAAGCAATCAAAACAGTAAACATCTTCTGCTTTTTCTGTAATATTGAACTGAGGATTTGTAGATGAAATATAATGCAAATTCTTACATCCCTTAACCAATGAAATATCAATGGTTTCAGAATAATTATTTGGAAATGCAAGCGAATAGAGTGTCTCACAATTTTCAAACACGTTCCAACCAATTTCCTTGAGACTGCTAGCACTAACCCCATTCTCTTTATCTGCATTACACATTTCCACACTATACAGATAACGGCAGTTTGCAAAAGCATAATCTCCAATAAACTGTACAGATTTTGGAATATTTACATTTTTCAAACTCGTGCAATTGTAAAAAGCATGATCACCAATCTGTGCCAAATTGCAGTCTCTATCTATATTGTAATTTTCCAAACTGCCGCAGTTAGCAAATGCCCAATTTCCAAAAACAGTCACGCCATTTCCAAACGATACACTTTGTAAACCGTTACATCCATAAAATGCATAATTTCCTACTCCGACAAGTTTATTACCAATATTCAAAGTTGTTATATTACTTGCTCCGGCAAAGATTCCATCATTTGGATTGCTGTCAGTGATAAAGCCTGACACTTTCCAAGTATAAGTTCCAGCGGCTTCACGTTGAGGAGTTAAATACTGATTTCCAATATATTTCACATCCAAGTCTTTAATCCACTGATGATCCTGATTGATTGTCTGCATAAAGCCATCATATTTTTGGTACGTTGTATATGTTCCGTCGGTAACATCTATTGCCTTTTTACTTGTATAGCTACTTCCAGAAGATTTTACAAAAAATTGATCTAATGATTTATCTGCTAATTCTTTCCACGCATTATCATTGGTATAGCAAGGGCGCATTTCTCCGGTATAATAAGTGACAGTCTCCATGATGGGAGACCCGGCATCATCTTTTGTTCCTGTATCAACCTCTCTGGTATGTTCCGTAAATACTTCATAATACAAAGGCTCTCCGCTTTTGCTAGCCGCCACATAACCATTAACCGTACCTTCATTGCCGGTAGGCTGTATATACGCATTTACTGTTACCGGAATTGTTAGTTCATTATTAGTTAATGTCGTATCTTTATTATAGCCAAGCAAAACTGCACAATATGATCCATTATAATAAACATAGGCAAACTGATAACTGGTGCCGTCTGCATTTGTATCTGTTGTATAGATTGTGGCATCACTGTCTACCACTGGAATCAACTTATCCATCGGTGTTACTGTGCTCGTAGAAGGTAAATTTGTAATTTTTTCATTAGAATCCTTGGGAATTGATACCTTGTACTTAGCTGCTCCACCTACACCGGCATGAGCTAAATTTGCATGTGTATGCTCTGCCGCCTGCGTTGCCGTATCATCTGCCGCACGTAGTCCCTCCGTAGGGATCGCTGCCACTACGATTGCCGAGATCAGGAACAGTGTTCCCAGGGTCTTCCTTACTGTCTTTTTTAATCTTCTGTTGGTCTTCCTTGTACCCTTAGTCATCCTTTACTCCTTTGCCGTCACCTTTTTGGCAACCACTACGAATCTGCCGTTTTTCTCCTGATAATCACAAGTCGACAGAGTTAAAAGCCGGTCACCGTATTGAGCCGTGACTCCTGTGTCATATAATGACATTCCCTCCATGTCATTCATATAAGAGTCAAATTCCTGCTCACTCTGGGCGTCTATAAACTGATAGTATTTGAATACGATCTCATCTTCACTGTATACCCTTGAACGGAATACATACATGATCTCATACAGACCTCTTTCATAGATGGTATCAAACTGTATGCAGGGATGTTTCTCATAGTAGCTCTGGTCGCTGTATAAGGATAAGCCTCCGAACATCTGCCCGCTTTTCATGTGATGCCCATACAGAATAAGGTTTGTACTGGGTTTCAGCACATCACAGTCCTTGTCCATGAAAATGGATCCGTTCTTGTCATACTCCTGATTCAGATTGTGATCCAGATAATATTCATTATCCGTTGTCTGCATTACAGGGTAATCTATATTAGTATCGTCAATTTTTACCCATCCGATTAGTCTTTTGTTCTTATTTAATAAATTTTTATATTCATCCAGTACCGGAGGCGGTGTACTCTGCCCTTCTTCCGACGTATAATGGATCACCGGCGCCGGTGTCTCGCTGGCTGCAGGTTCCTTGTCCTTCAGTTCACTCAGCTGCTTATAATTATCTGCTGTCCGGTAGTTGTACCAGTTATAAATTCCGAAATAGCTAAGGCAGACGATAGCTGCCATACTGCAGCAGACCACTAAAAGTTTCCTTCTTTTTTCCTGTTTTTTCAGTTCCTCTTTTACGATCTTGTCCAGTTCTGCCTCGTCGAACTGCGGCTCTATATTTCTCTTCAGAGCCTTCTTTTTTTCCGCCGGTCTCTTTTGCGTGGTTTTCTTTTTAATCGGTTCCTTTTTTATCGGTTCTTTTTTCTTAAATGTCTCTTTTTTCTCGTGAGTGGTCTTGGATATCTTTGGAGCTTCCTGCCTCTTAATCGCTTCCGACAGTTCTTCCATATAATCCTGTCCCAGGATGCTATGAAATCTACACTTTCCGCTGCGGATCACTTCCAGCAGTTTCTTCTGATCCGCCAGACTCATCTTCTTCGTCTGCATCCGAAGATTCTCGATCACCTGCTGATCCTTCAGGGCGTTCTGGTAATCCGCTTCCGTGCGGAACTTTCGTCCTTCTACCACATATATCTTCTGTGTCATCTATTTATCCTTAATTACTTTATCGAAACTATGCAACCCATCACAACGCATATCTGCATTGGAGTACAATTTTATTGTACTATATCCGAAAATTATTGCAAGCCTTTTCCGGAAACATTGACATGCTCCCCCGCATACAATAAAGCATAAATAAAATGTGGAGGCACTAAAAATGAGTGACTTAACTGCTACAAACTGCGGCTGCAACAATTCCTGCGGCAATAACAACTGTGGTAACGGTATTTTCGGCAACAGCTGCATCTGGATCATCCTGTTACTGTTCTGCGGCGGTGGCTGCGGTAACAACAACGGCTGCGGACTGCTGGGCAGCAACAATGGCTGCGGCGGCAATGACTGCTGTGAATGGCTGATCTGGATCCTGCTTCTGTCCTGCTTCTGCGGTGGCAATAACAGCTGCGGTAACGGTTGCGGCTGCAACTAACGCTGACTTCCCGGGAGCTCCCGGAGCTTGAGTGTGCGGTCATCCCGGGGTACAGACGAAGCTGTACCCCGAAGGGCTGATCGTCATAAGCCTGTTGCCGCGCTCATAAAATACTAGTAACTATTTGGCAGGAAGGTAACGGACACATGGATGATAACAGAATCGACAAGGCGGCTGCCTTTGATACCTTATTCACCAACAACCGCATTCAGATTCTGAAAACACTTGCCTATTATATAGATCCGCATCTCCTGAAAGGACTTGCTGTCTACATAAAATTCCAGGAGTTGCAATATACGCTGGCACTTTTCAGAAAGCATCCGGAAACTGCTCTGCACAGTTTTTCTTTACCATCCAATGGAAGCAGTCTCGCCGGTGAGCTATGCAGTGATCTTATGCCTTTATGCGATGAAGCACAGAAAGCATCCCTGCAGCAGGTCACCCAGATGCTTGACAATATCCATAATTTTCAAGAAATGATGGATGTGGCTAAGTCTATGCAGGAGCTGTTCCCGGAGGGCTTCTCAGATCCGGATGGTTTCGATCCGTCTATGTTATCCGGACTTTTCGCAGCCACTCAAAGTCAATCAGGAGGTCAACAAAATGGATTATTCACAGACTCCCCTCTGGATGCAGGATGATCTCGTGAAGGACATCCCCAGAGAAAAATTAGAATTTCTCTCCACTCTTTTTGCCAAAGGGCACGGCAAAACACAAAAAGAAATGATGGCACTTCTCATGCCCGCGATGCGTAAGGCAAAGAAAGAGCATCTTACTTTTACCCCACAGGAAATGCAGGCAGCAATCACTGCTATCAAAAAATACAGCAGCGAAGCAGAACTGCAGCAGATTCAAAACATTTTAGAAAAAAGTAAATCTCAAAGAAATAACTCCCGGCAGGCGTAAGGTCTGTCAGGAGTTATTTTATTTCACGAAAGTTCAGCCAACGCCATTCGCAAAGTCGCGTTATCACGCTTTTACGTCACTACGTGACTACCTTTGCTCATAAGACAGCGACTACTTAACTACGATGTTGACGATTCTGCCGGGAACGTAGATCTCTTTTACGATGTTGCCGGTCAGCTTGTCTCCCAGAGCTTCTTTTGCCATGGCGATGACATTTTCCTTGGTCTCATCCTTGGAAACTTTGATGGTCACACGCATCTTGCCGTTGACCTGAACACCGATCTCAACAACGCTCTCTACGGTCTTCTCTTCCTCGAATTCAGGCCATGCTGCCTGATACAGTCTGCCCTCGAATCCGGCAGTCTGCCACAATTCTTCAGTAATATGAGGTGCTACGGGGTTCAGCAAAGTAAGCAGTGTCTTGTATTCGCCTCTGGTAATGGCGTTCTTCTTGTAGAACTCGTTGATCAGGGACATCATAGCCGCGATGGCGGTATTGTACTTCAGGTTTTCGAAATCGCTGCTGACTTTTTTGATAGTCTGGTGCATCTTAGTCTCTAAATCTGCACTATAGCCTTCTTCATCAGTCAGAATATCCTGTAACTTCCATACTCTCTCAAGGAATCTGCGGCATCCCTTTACGCCTTCCTCGCTCCAGGAAGCGCTCAGATCAAAGGCACCAATGAACATCTCGTAGGTACGCAGAGTATCTGCGCCGTAATCCTGTACGATATCGTCCGGATTTACCACGTTGCCACGGGACTTGGACATCTTCTCACCGTTGGATCCCAGAATCATACCGTGGCTGGTTCTCTTCTGGTAAGGTTCTGGAGTAGGTACTACGCCCTGATCATACAGGAACTTATGCCAGAAACGGGAGTACAAAAGATGCAGTGTGGTGTGTTCCATACCGCCGTTGTACCAGTCAACCGGCAGCCAGTACTTCAATGCTTCAGGACTTGCCAGTGCCTTGTCATTGTGAGGATCGGTATAACGCAGGTAATACCAGGAAGAACCTGCCCACTGAGGCATGGTATCGGTCTCTCTCTTTGCCGGACCGCCGCAGCAGGGACAGGTGGTATTTACCCAGTCAGTCATGGCAGCCAGAGGAGATTCTCCGGTGTCGGTAGGCATGTAGCTCTCTACATCGGGTAACTGCAAAGGCAGTTCGCTCTCATCAATGGGAACATATCCGCACTTATCGCAATGTACGATAGGGATCGGCTCACCCCAGTAACGCTGTCTGGAGAATACCCAGTCTCTTAATTTATAATTGGTCTTGCGGTTACCGATGCCCTTCTCTTCCAGATAATTCATGATCTTCTCTTTGGCTTCTGCCACAGACAGACCGTTCAGGAAATCAGAATTGACCAAAGTACCATCAGCAACATCAGTATATACAGCTTCTTCTACGCTGACGGGGCTTCCGGCTACGACTTCGATAATGGGCATGCCAAACTTTTTAGCGAACTCCCAGTCTCTCTCATCATGAGCAGGTACTGCCATGATAGCACCGGTACCGTAAGTCATCAGTACATAATCGGATACCCATACAGGAATCTCTTTACCGTTGACGGGATTGGTAGCGGTCAGACCCTGGATGCAGACACCGGTCTTATCCTTTGCCAGCTCGGTACGTTCGAAATCAGACTTCTTCGCAGCCATCTCACGATATGCCACAATATCATCCCAGTTCTTGATCTCGTCCTTGTATTTATCCAGTACAGGATGCTCCGGAGATACTACCATGTAGGTAACGCCGAACAGCGTATCCGGTCTGGTGGTGTAAATGCGCAGCTTCTCGTCCTTGCCGGTGAGTGTGAAATCCACCTCGGCACCCTGTGACTTACCGATCCAGTTCTTCTGGGAAACCTTGACACGCTCGATATAATCTACGGTATCCAGGCCCTCGATCAGCTTGTCTGCATATTCAGTGATCTTCAGCATCCACTGGCTCTTGACCTTACGGATAACTTCGGAACCGCAACGCTCGCAGACACCGTTGACTACTTCCTCATTTGCCAGACCTACCTTACAGGAGGTACACCAGTTGATGGGCATCTCTGTCTTGTAAGCCAGTCCTGCCTTGAACAGCTTTAAAAAGATCCACTGAGTCCAGTGATAATACTCAGGATCCGTGGTATTGATCTCTCTGTCCCAATCAAAGGAATAACCTAAGGAATGCAGCTGATTCTTGAATCTTGCAACATTGTTCTTGGTTACGATCTTCGGATGAATGTGATTTTTAATTGCGTAATTCTCGGTAGGGAGACCGAACGCATCCCATCCCATGGGATACAGCACGTTGTAGCCCTGCATTCTGCGCTTACGTGCTACGATATCCAGTGCGGTATATGGTCTCGGATGACCTACATGTAATCCCTGTCCCGAAGGATAAGGGAACTCTACCAGTGCGTAATATTTGGGCTTGGAGAAATCGTCGGAAGTCTTGAATGCTTTTTCGTCATCCCAGACAGTCTGCCATTTTTTCTCTACCTCTCTGTGATTGTAAGGTACTGCCATAATTATTTCCTCCTAAACTATGAGAAGTTTTCTATTTAAAATTCATGTTCTCAAGTCGTTAAAAAACTACCGATTATTTTATCGTGTTTTTCCGATACTGTCAAGGACTGCGGCTCTATCCAAACATATTTGTACATATTTTCTGTTCTCTATGCATATCTTATATATGAGAGGTGATGAATCATGTTTGCATGGATCACATTACTGATCAATCTGATGCAGCGGTATCGTTGATTTTACAATGTTACGATGGGATACCGAAAAAGAGACCGGGCAATATCCGCCGGTCTCTTTTTATGAATCCTATGTATTTTTGTACATTAATCTTCTGCGTTATTCTCTGCTACTTTCGCTGCTCTGGCTGCCACTTCCTTCTCCTGTACATCGGAAGGTGTCTGCTCATAGCGGGCAAATTCATAGGAATAATCGCCTCTGCCTCCGGTCATGGAACGCAGATCCGTACAATAACCGAACAATCCACTCATAGGGATATCCGCTTCGATGATCTGTCTGCCGCCGCTCATAGGTGTCATGCCCAGTACGCGGCCTCTTCTCTTGTTCAGATCACCCATGATGTCACCGGTATAAGCATCGGGTACCGTAACTTTCAGGGACATGATGGGCTCTAACAGAACCGGACCCGCTTCCATGACGCCCTTCTTGAACGCCTGAATCGCTGCGGTCTTGAACGCCATCTCAGAGGAGTCTACCGGATGGTAGGAGCCATCGTACAGTACTGCCTTGACACCAACTACCGGATATGCCGCCAGCGGTCCTTTGCCTACGGATTCCTGAATACCTTTTTCCACTGCCGGGAAAAAGTTCTTCGGTACTGCTCCGCCTACGACTTCTGTTGCAAACTCATAGGGCTTTGTCAGATCGCCGGAAGGTGAAAAACGCATTTTTACATGACCGTACTGACCGTGTCCACCAGACTGTTTCTTATACTTATATTCCACATCGGACTGTTTCTTGATAGTCTCTTTGTATGCGATCTTCGGCTTGGACAGCTCGATCTCTACTTTGTATTCATTTAACAGACGGCTGACCACAATATCCAGGTGCTGGTCACCCATGCCGTAAAGTAAGGTCTGGCGGTTCTCCGCATCATTCACCACCCGGATGGTCAGATCTTCATGGGTCATCTTCTGCAATGCCTGGGATATCTTATCCACATCCGCCTTGTTCTTCGGCTTATACCGCATGTAAGTATAGGGAGTGGAAATATCGAACTTGCCGTATTTAATAGTCGTCGCCTTGGTAGAAAGACTGTTGCCGGTTCTCGCTGCAGTCAGCTTCGCCAGTGCTCCGATGTCTCCGGCATGCAGTTCACTGACCTCGATAGGCTTATTGCCCTGCAATACATAGATTTTGCCGATCTTCTCTTCAATATCACGATCCACGTTATACAACAGATCATCGGTTTTCAGTACACCGGAATTTACCTTGATCAGGGAGTATTTTCCAATGAAAGGATCCACGATAGTCTTCCAGATATAAGCAGATTTAGCCTTTGCGAAATCATAATCCGCATGGTAGATCTCGTTGGTCTTCAGATTGATACCCGCTACTTCTCTGTTCTCAGGGCTGGGCATGTATTTGATAATATCATCTAACAGTGTGTACATACCCTGACACAGAATGTTAGAACCCATGGTCATGGGAACGATGCTGCCGTCACAGACATTGGTACGGAGTGCCGCACGGATCTCTGCTTCAGAGAAGGTCTCTCCGCCGAAATACCGCTCCATGAATTCTTCACTGGTCTCGGCTACGGCTTCCATTAAGGTATCACGGCAGATCTGCAGATTCGCCCGGCTGTAATCCGGTACGTCACAGGGAACAACTTCCTTACCCTCCCAGCGGTTACCGCTCTCGGTGATAACATTGATGTATCCTACGAATTTCTCGTTTTCACGGATTGGCAGATGGAACGGTGCCATCTTTTTGCCATACAGGTTGGTCATATCTTCCACTACCTGGCGGAAGGAAGCGTTATCCACGTCCATGTTGGAAACATAGATGAAACGGGGCAGCTTGTATTTTTCGCAAAGCTCCCATGCCTTCTGCGTGCCAACTTCAATGCCGGACTTGCCGTTAACTACTATGATGGCTGCTCCTGCGGCACTTACTGCCTCTTCCACTTCTCCCACGAAATCAAAATAACCCGGTGTATCAATAATATTGATCTTGTATCCTTCCCACTCAATGGGGATCACGGAGGTACTGATAGAGAAATGACGTTTCTGTTCTTCTTTACTGTAATCGCTGAGGGTATTGCCGTCATCTACCTTGCCCATACGAGAGGTGATACCGGACAGATAACCAAAGGCTTCTGCAAGACTGGTCTTGCCACTGCCGCCATGGCCCAGTAATACTACGTTACGGATCTTGTCTGTTGTGTAAATATTCATATCCCATCCTCCATTTATTCTGCATTTTGGGTATTTTGTCCAGCCGTTGGATTGGATTTTTAACCCCTTATGTGTATTTTACTAAATATATGTTGCTATTACAAGTAAATATTGTTAATTATTTCATATTTTTCTGAGTTGTCAGAACTTTATGACATGGACAGTTGCACAAGACAGGTAAATGGAGAGTTAATTAAATAGTTGTTTTTAAATCCACGCAGAAAGGACTGCCCGCCCCGGACTCGGATGATAGCTACAACTGTGGATTTTCTAAAGGAAAGTGGCCAAGTGCTTCTCGTCATGACGGGGCCGCCTTTACGTTGCCATCCATGGCACTTATCGGCTAACGCGAACATCGTGTTCGCGTTGCCCCTGCGGCTCAACCACTTTCCAAGAAAATCTCACAGTCTCCGCCGCATCTACGCCCGAGGGAGCAGTCCTTTTCTGCTGGGTTATGAAAAACATCCCAATTATTTAGGCAGAGCATTTGAAAATACATGTGCGGAAGTTAAACACCAAGAATCTAGTATGTGCGAAAAAGTAGGAAATACATGCGGACAATTCAAAAACAGGAATTAGGTATGTGCAAAAAAGTAGGAAACACATGCGAATAATTCAAAAGTCACAATTAGGTATGTATAACAAGTTGGAAAATACATACCTATAAGCAAAAAATAATGATAAGGCATGTATGATAACCGGGAAAACACATGCGCAATAGGCTAAAACGGAAAATAGGTATGTATATTGCTTTAGAAAACACATGTATAAAATTAAAAAATAAGAATTAAGTATGTAAATGACTTTGGAAGAATACAGAAACTTTTTTAGATATTGAGAGTTGGTTGAATAGTTGTTCTAAAATCTTCGTGGGTCTATAGAAGATAAATTTCCCTGTAGATACTTTTGGGGATGAGTAAAAGCAAAAACTAAACAATATGGGCCTATAGCGAAAAATTCGCCTGCCAGATACTCAATTTTTTCAAAATGAGTACCTCAGAGCCAGTTTTTTCCCTATAGACCCATATTCATCTTTTTATACGTTATTTGCAGCAAATTTAGTATCTCACAACTCAGTTTTTCTGCATAGACCCAAAACACAGAACGCCCACGGCGAACGGAATGTCATGCCGCGATGTCTGTCGGAGGGTGTTGATATTTTCTTGAAAAGTGCTGAAAGACAGTGGGGAAAGCGGACACGATGTCCGCGTCAGCCGATTGACGCCATGGATGGCGTCTGTAGGCGGCCCCGTCATGATGAGAACCGCTTTATCACTTTTCGTAGAAAATTCACACCTGGAGACGCGACATCAAGGCGTGATGTTCCATTCGCCGTGGGCGTTTGTGGTTTCTTCACTAACTCTCAATTTAGTACTCTTCCGCAATATCAATCTCTTCCTGCTCGGCAGCTGTCGTGTCTGCGGAATAGGGGGTTCTGTGGAGGTATGCCAGCCAGTAACCGCATCCGACAATTCCGGCACCGCCTACGATGTTACCCAGAGTGATAGGCAAGAGGGCTTTTACAAGGAAATTGAACCAGGTCAGGCTCTCTGCGGTAATTCCGTAGGCCTGTGCTGTCAGCAGACCGCATACACCGAAATACATATCTGCGATACTGTGCTCAAAACCGCATAATACAAACAGCATGACAGGCCAGTAACTGGTCAGAAGCTTGCCGGAGACACGCTTCGCCGCAAAAGACATCCATACCGCAATACACACCAGAATATTGCACAGAATGCCTCGCACGAAAGCCTCTCCCACGCTTAAATTCGTCCGGGCTGCAGCAGCATTGACTATTGCCTGTGCAAGCTGCTCTCCGAAGAGATCCGGTGTCCGTCCCACTACTACCAACACCGCTACAAACGCAGCTCCGATAAAGTTGCCGATATAGACAAACAGCCAGTTTTTCAACATTTTCCATACGGTAACTTTCTTCTCCAATACCGCCAGTATGATCAGGTTATTACCGGTGAAAAGTTCACTGCCCGCTACAAGTACCATAGCCATACCTGCCGGGAATACCGCAGCGCCCACCAACTTTGCCACCGATGCGATGCCGATAGTGCTGGATGCCGTCGTGGATGCGATCCCCGCAAAGCCGATGAACATACCGGCGAAGAATCCCAATAAAATTGTCTTGAAGATCGACAGATTTACTTTATGGATTCCGACTTCTATATAGTTTCTTGCAATTTCCAAAGGTGAATGCATAAATAGAGTCCTCCTGTTTTTCCGAAACCGACTCGTAAATGTAAGATCGGCTTTCCACAATTTCTGCATATTTAGGAACAGTTACATCTTGCCATATTTCAATTACACTTGCAAGCAAATATGAAAATATCAGAAAAGAGTATACCCTCTCTTGATTTTCGCACGTTAATTTGCTATAGTGTTTGAAGAACAAACAGACATCTTCCAACTTTGTCTTACTATTTGTTTACAGTAAATAACAGAATCGAGGAAAACTATAATGAGTACTCTTACCTTTGGTTTTATCGGTCTGGGTCTGATCGGTGGCTCCATCGCCCGGGCGATTCGTCAGAATCTCCCGCAGTCTCAGATCATTGCATACGATATTAACGCAGACACCTTAAGGGAAGCTTCCCAGTGCGGCGTAGCCAATACAGTCACCACGAAAATCGATGCTTCTTTTTCCACGTGCGATTATCTATTCCTCTGTGCTCCAGTGCAGAAAAATGACGAAAACCTCTCTGCTGTAAAAAAAATTCTCTCACCGAAGACCCTGCTCACCGATGTGGGAAGTGTCAAGAGCGAGATCCATAAAGAAATCAAAAAAGCCGGTCTGGAAAGACAGTTTATCGGCGGTCATCCCATGGCGGGAAGTGACCGGGTGGGCTTTATTAATTCCAAAGCCGTCCTTTTGGAGAATGCCTACTACATTCTCACCCCCACAGCTTCCGTTCCGGAGAATAAGGTCACGGATTATAAGAATCTGGTGCAGCAGTTAGGAGCCATTCCCCTGATCCTGGATCCGGCACAGCATGATTACGTCACTGCTGCAGTCAGTCACCTGCCCCATATCATTGCAGCCTCTCTGGTAAATCTGGTGCGGGACAAAGATTCTGCAGATGGGCTGATGAAAATGATTGCTGCCGGAGGCTTCAAGGATATCACCAGAATCGCCTCCTCCTCCGCTGCGGTATGGCAGCAGATCTGTCTGACGAATACAGAAAATATTTCGACGCTTTTGTCTTCCTACATTGCTTCCCTCCAGGGAATCCAACAGGAATTAAATGCCAAACGCGGCAATGACCTGTACGAGCTGTTCGACAGTGCCAGAATCTACCGCGATTCCTTCATCAATACCGCCAGCGGTCCTTTGAAGAGTTCCTATGCCATTACCATCGACATTGCCGACGAACCCGGTGAGATTGCAGCCGTGGCTACGATTCTTGCCCTGAAAAATATCAGTATCAAGAACATCGGCATCGTCCATAACCGAGAGTACGAGGGCGGCGTGCTGCGCATTGAATTCTATCAGGAAGAAGCCATCGAAAGATCCACGAAAATTCTTCGTGAAAAGGGCTACAGTCTGCACAGCAAAAACTAGAAAACCGACTTCTGTTTCCTTCGCCGCACTATTTTCTCCACGCAGACACATACGAGCAGTCCGAACGCACCGCCGCAGGTATCCAGCACCACATCAGCAAAACACCCATAGCGTCCCGGAATGAACAGTTGGTGGAATTCATCCGCTCCGGCGGAGGCAAACACCCAGCATACGATCAAAAGATACAGCTTCCGTCCTCTCTCCTTCCAGGGTCTCCACACGCCGTACAATAATACTCCCATGCAGGCATACTCAGAAAAATGAGCCAGCTTACGAATGGGATGTTCAAAATAAGCCGCCATACTATCGATGACATTCTGCGTCCAGTGTTTCCCGGAGATAGCATTCAGAAGTTCTGCACATTTTTCAGAGATCATAGCACTCAGTGAGCCGGATTCCTCACCATTCTGACCGGAAAACGCAAAAATGAGCAGATATAACAATACAAGCAAAATAGCAGCCATTACACTGACTGCCATTTTACATTTCTTACTACTTCTCATCATTGATTGTCTGATATACGCGGATTCTTGCCGCATCACTCTCCGGCATTCCAATGAAGACAGCCCCATACGCATAAGTATCTTCCTTCATTTCGATCCGGACGATCTGTAAGAACGCATGCAGCACTTCCTGCGTCCAAATCCTCAACTTCGATTCATACACCGCACCGATACTCAACACTTCCTTGCACAAAAATCCCACTCCGTTGGGAGATACATCTACGATGTCAATGCTGACTTCCTGCATATCTCCCTGATCCAGGCGCTTTACCATCAGGGTGGAATTCATTTCTGTACGCTTGCTTCGTCTTCTTTCTTCCATTATTTTTCTCCTTTTAAGTCAGCGATGAACATGGCGTCTCCAAAGCTGAAAAATCTGTATTTTTCACGGATTGCTTCTTCGTAAGCATGAAGGATATGTTCTCTTCCAGCAAGTGCCGATACCAGCATTACCAGCGTGGACTCCGGCAGATGGAAATTCGTGATCAGTGCATCCAGCACCTTGAAACGATAACCGGGATAAATGAATATCTCGGTATTGTCACAGCCGGGCTGTACCATGCCCTGCTCGTCCGCAGCACTCTCCACGGTACGGCAGCTGGTGGTACCCACACAGATCACACGGCCACCCTTTCTCTTCGTCTCATTGATCGTGTTCGCTGCTTCCTCCGTCACCTGATAATACTCGGAATGCATATGATGCTCCAGCACGTTTTCTTCCTTTACCGGGCGAAAAGTCCCCAAGCCCACATGCAAGGTCACATAAGCGATCTTAATGCCCTTGTCCGCGATCTGCTGCAATAATTCCCGGGTAAAATGGAGACCTGCCGTAGGCGCTGCTGCAGAGCCCTCATATTTTGCATAAACAGTCTGATAACGGTTCTTATCCTTCAGTTTATGAGTGATATAAGGAGGCAGGGGCATCTCACCTAACTTGTCCAGTACCTCTTCAAAAATACCCTCATATTCAAAACGGATCAAACGATTGCCTTCTTCTACAGTCTCAAGCACTTCCGCCTTTAGCAGTCCGCCTCCGAAGCTCAGGCGCTGACCGGGTTTGCATTTTTTGCCGGGCTTTACCAGCGTCTCCCAGACATCCGCTTCTTTTCTTTTTAACAAAAGGACTTCCACATGTCCGCCGGTACCTTCCCGCTCTCCCAAAAGTCTCGCCGGAATCACCTTGGTGTTGTTTAACACCAGACAGTCTCCGGGATGCAGATAGTCGATAATATCCCGAAAAATGTGATGAGAGATCTCTCCCGTATTTTTATCCAGCACCAGAAGTCTGGAGGAAGAACGATCCTCCAGCGGATCCTGCGCGATCAGTTCCTGGGGCAGATCAAAGTAAAAGTCTGATTTTTTCAGTTCGGTCGTCTCTGCCATTACAGGCTCGCTCCTTCCACAAATGCTTTATATCCGCGATATGTTTCATATACGTCGGCCTTACTGGTAGCTTCCCAGGGTGCATGCATGTTCAGCACTGCCACACCGCTGTCGATAACGTTCATGCCGTACAATGCCAGAATATATGCGATGGTTCCACCGCCGCCCAAATCGACCTTACCAAGCTCTGCAGTCTGGAAGTTCACCTCTGCCTTGTCGAAGATATGGCGCAGATGTGCCAGATACTCCGCATTGGCATCGTTGGAACCGGACTTGCCTCTGGCTCCGGTGAATTTATTGATGACCATACCACCGCCTAAATATGCCACGTTCTTTTTGTCGAAGCTGGACGCATAGGTAGGATCAAAAGCACTGCTGACATCGGAAGACAACATACAGCTGTGTGCCAGGCATCTTCTCACATGCAGTTCACTGTATTCGCCTGTCAGATTCATGACCTCTGCTACGGCATTTTCGAAGAAATGGGACTGCATGCCGGTAGCACCAACAGAACCGATTTCCTCCTTATCCACCAGGATACAGCACATGGTACGGTCGGTCACATCACTGTCTAACATTGCCTGCATGGAAGTATATGCACAGACTCTGTCATCCTGTCCGTAAGCCAGTATCATGCTGCGGTCAAAACCCGCTTCTCTTGCCTTGCCAGCGGGAACGATCTCTAACTCTGCGGAGACGAAATCTTCTTCGTGAATGTCATAGGTCTCTTTCAGGATATCCAGAACACCTGCCTTTACCGCTTCTTTTCCGGCTTCTTTCTCATCTTTTTTCTTATCCTTTTTATCAATCAGCAGAGGCTTGTTGCCTACGATAATATCTAGAGCTTCGCCCTCGATGACCTTTGCTGCCTTTTTCTCCAGCTGCTCCTGTGCCAGATGGATCAACAGATCGGATACAAAGAATACAGGATCATCCTCGTTCTCGCCGATATTGATCTCTACACAGGTACCGTTTTTTTTCACGATCACACCATGGATTGCCAGGGGAATAGTCACCCACTGGTACTTCTTCACACCACCGTAATAATGGGTGTCCAGATAAGCGAATCCGCCATCCTCATACAGGGGATTCTGCTTTACATCCAGTCTGGGGCTGTCGATATGGGCTCCGAGGATGTTCATGCCCTCTGTCATGGGTTTACGGCCGATCTGGAACATGGCGATGGATTTGTTCATCCATACGCTGTATACCTTATCTCCGGTTTTAAGAGCAGTGCCCTCTTTGATCAGGCTCTCCAGTTCGCGGTAACCGGACTTCTCAATGGTATTGACAATGGTGTCAATGCACTCTCTCTCGGTCTTACCGTTGTCTAAAAAATCACGATACTGTGCGTTTATTTTCTCCAGCTCTTTTAACTGTTTGGAAGAATAGGTCTCCCAGGTGTTTTTCTTTTCCATATTTATCCTCATTTCCGCATCCGTCTTCCGGATACTCTTTTACTATAACTACAACAGGAGAGGTTCCTCGCCCTCTCCGTATCAGTGTACTACATTTGCGTCCGCAGTTCAATTCCTGTCTGTCAGATTTTCATCCTTCTCCTTAGGCTCCCTGTCGATCTCCGTATAATGTTTTTTTCTGCGCTGGATCTTCTTGATCTCCCGGATGCGTCTACGGTTCTCTCTCGCCAGTTCGCTCTTACTGCTGGCATGATTTACCAGCACCCTGTTCACCGGACGGAAATACCGGTTCAGATAGGCACCGATCAGAATGATATACATACAGAAATACATCCACAACATAATGATCACAATAATGGTCAGACTTCCGTAAATACTATACCCATTTCCATAAGACACATACATGGAAAATCCCCAGGAAAATACACTCCATACTACCGCAGCAAAGCAGGCTCCCGGAACCTGTTCCGTGAATTTCAGCTTTGTGTCCGGGATATATGTATAAATCAGTCCAAACAAAAGGATCAGCACCGCCCATACGAACAGAAAGCGGAAATTCATCAGGAGACTCACAAACATCTGTAGCTGCGGAATCCTATGTAATGCAATATCCACCAGCTGATTGCCAAATACCATAAAAAACAGCGACAAGATCAACACTACAAGCATGATCAACGTATAAAAGCTTGCAATAAAACGGATCACGAAGTAATTACGCTTCTCGTCCACACCATTGACCGCATTTAATCCCCGCATCAGTGCCATGACACCCTTCGCCGCCGACCAGACCATGGCGATCAGAGCCACAGGCAGGATTCCAACCGAACTCTCATACACATCCACGACCAGACTCTCCACCATGGCATCCGCAATATCCGGCGTCACATCTGTCAGCGCAGTGATCAGATTCTGCTCCGTCACCGGGGTATAAGGAATCACCGCGCAGACTACCATCAGCATCGGAATCACCGACAAAAACAGGAAAAATGCTGTACTCGATGCATAAGCGCTGATATTCTGTTTTTTCATCTGGCTGGAAAAATCCCGCCAAATGCTGATTATTGTTCTGAGCATATCTCGCATCCTTCATAGAAAAAGTTAAGGATCTGTTCCGCGCCAAGCCCCTGCAGTGCCATATTTTTAGCACCGTTCTGGCTCATTCCCACGCCATGGCCGAATCCACCGCCGATAATGTTATATCCTATCATATTTTTCTTATCATGACTAGGTTCAATCACAAAAAATGCACTGGGCAGGAGGCTGGGCATGCTTACTTCACTGCCGTCCTGTCTGACCACTTTGGTCACGCCATCACATAGTACTGCTCTGATATTATATTCCGAGATGATCTTGTAGGTTCCTTTATCTGTGACAATGACCAATTCATCTGCCACACCGCCGGGTCCCCGTTTTACAATGGTGATATCCGTAACCTTAGAAAAGTTTTTTATGCTTTGACTGCTGTAGTCACCATCCTTCAGAGTCAGGATCAGCTTCCCGTTGGCTTCATAACGATTCTTCAGGGTCTCAAGTATCCGGTCCACATCGATCTCTTTTACCGTATATGTCCAACGGTACCACCCTTCCTGCGCTTCATAATCCTCTGCATGAGTTTGGGTAATAAAATCCCGAAAGGACTCTTCTTCGCTCAGCTCCTCTGCAGTTGTTTCCGCGGTAATCTCCGTACTGCCTGCAGCTACCGCCCCGTCATCCGTCTGCACCGGATTCTCCGGGCTTGGGCTCAGCCGGCTGCTTTTCAGATAATCAAGCATCTGCGCCTCCGCAGTCTTCCATATGCTTGCTGTAGTTCCCACACCGCAGGATGTCGAATAATAATAGGTGTTCGCCACAGTGCCTTCGTCTGTCAAAATCATTTGTCCGTAGGTTTCCTTTACCGCCGTAGTGGTGCTGTCTGCCTCTGTGATGTTGTTATAGACCTGATAGGAAGTGCTGTCATCCACATGGGCTCCATACCGGGGGTATCCTGCTCTGAGCATATGTCCGTAGGCATAGGTTCTGGCGCAGATTGCCTGCGCTTTCAGGGCTTCTAACGGATAAGATGCCGGCATCTCACTATGCACCACGCTAAAGAGATATTCCTCCAGTGGCAGCTCATTCACCACGGCGATGCCCTCTGCTGTCCTGAGCAGTTCGATATGACCTCTGTAGGAAGGTATTCCCTGGCTTCTGTTTACACTAAGCAGCTGAATTCTGCCCGTCAATACCGCAGGAACTATACTGATACGCTCCCCCACAAAATAATCACTGTCCATGTCTATGGTAATCTTGTCTCCTTTTGAAAACAATTCTTCCTGCGTATTTTCCCCGCTTCCGTATTGCAACAGGAAATCGCTGTTTGCCGTCAGTATTACTTCTGTATGCAAAATATCCACATAATACGAAGTCTTGATCAACACCCGGATGTCTTCCATATTCGCCTCTCTGGCTAAGAGAATACCGCAGATTGCACCATTCTCCTGGATAAAATCCGCATTGGCATAGCCAAAGGTCAGATCCGCGAACGTGCACATGGTAAGCTCCCGATACAAACGATATCCTTTGTAATCCTCTGCCAGAGGAATTCTGCCCCGACCTTCGATCTCAATGCCGTTTTCATTCGCTGACAGCACTCTTCCTGTAAACTTACCCGTCTTCAGAACAACCGCACTCACCAGTTCATCTGTAAGTTCTACATCCGCCAGCTGTTCCCGCATCTGCTCCGGTGCTGGAAAAGAATCTGAACCTTCCGTCTCTTCCGCCAGAAAAAAGGTCTCCTTCTCTCCGTCGCAGAAGATTGTGATCCGGTCAGCTTCTGCATCCGTGATCCATACATTTTTAAGGTTCTGTACTACCGGAATATGCTGGGGTGAAGTCTCCGGTATCTCGGGTGTATCCACGCCATCCCTGCCACAGCTATGTAACAAATTCAGGAAAAGCAAAAAAAGAAGAAATGCCACACCTAAGATACACAGGTATTTCTTCAGCTGTATTCTCTGTCTTCTCGGAAGTTTATAATAATTCTCAAGAAGTCTGTTTTTCTTTAAATTTTTCTTCAAATGATCCCCCGCCTGTTTTTATATTTTGACTTTAAAAGAGCAGCCCCAAAGGACTGCTCTCTCTTTTGTATTGTTATCCCCAAAATGCCGCCTCTTACCTTTTGACTCCTAGCAATGCTAGGTGGGTAACCGCAACCAACCTTTTGCCTTCCCTTCCAATCCTCCTTGCGGAGTGAGGGCTTGACAGCCACTTGGCAATATAGGAATCCCGTTTAAAGTAAATGTAGGTTCAAAACTGGTAAGAGTTATCGCACATCTCAGGTTAAGTATATTATATCTACTCTGTTTCTATTTTACAACTGTAATTTTTACCAAAAAAGGCTGCCTCCAAAGAGACAGCCTTCCTATTTGCATTTGTCTGTAAGTAAGATTACAGCTGAGGGCCAGCAGCAACCAGAGCCTTACCTGCATCATTTCCTTCATATTTAGCGAAGTTCTTGATGAATCTCTGAGCCAGATCCTTTGCCTTCTCTTCCCACTGGGAAGGATCAGCGTAGGTATCTCTGGGATCCAGAATTCCGGTATCAACACCGGTTAACTCGGTAGGAACCTCAAAATCGAAGTAAGGAATCTTCTTGGTAGGAGCGGTCTTGATCGCACCATTCAGAATAGCATCGATGATACCACGTGTATCCTTAATGGAGATACGCTTGCCGGTTCCGTTCCATCCGGTATTTACAAGGTATGCCTTAGCACCGTTCTTCTCCATCTTCTTAACCAGCTCTTCTGCATACTTGGTAGGATGCAGCTCCAGGAATGCCTGACCGAAGCAAGCAGAGAAGGTAGGGGTAGGCTCGGTAATACCACGCTCGGTACCAGCTAACTTAGCTGTGAAACCGGACAGGAAGTAGTACTGGGTCTGCTCCGGAGTCAGAATAGATACAGGAGGCAGTACACCGAATGCATCAGCAGACAGGAAGATTACGTTCTTAGCTGCGGGTGCGGAAGAAATAGGACGTACGATATTCTTAATATGGTCGATAGGATAAGATACACGAGTATTCTCGGTAACACTCTTATCGTTGAAATCAATCTTGCCGTCAGCATCAACGGTTACGTTCTCAAGCAGAGCATCTCTCTTGATTGCGTTGTAGATGTCGGGCTCGGAATCCTTGTCCAGGTTGATAACCTTAGCGTAGCATCCACCTTCAAAGTTAAATACGCCGTTGTCATCCCAACCGTGCTCGTCATCACCGATCAGCAGACGCTTAGGATCGGTAGACAGAGTGGTCTTACCGGTTCCGGACAGACCAAAGAAGATAGCGGTGTTCTCACCGTTCATATCGGTGTTTGCGGAGCAGTGCATGGAAGCGATGCCCTTCAGAGGCAGGTAGTAGTTCATCATGGAGAACATACCCTTCTTCATCTCTCCGCCGTACCATGTATTCACAATAACCTGCTCACGGCTGGTAATATTGAAAGCTACACAAGTCTCGGAATTCAGACCAAGCTCCTTGTAATTCTCAACCTTAGCCTTGGATGCGTTGTAAACTACGAAATCAGGCTCGAAGTTCTTCAGCTCTTCCTCAGTGGGTTTGATGAACATGTTGGTTACGAAATGAGCCTGCCAAGCTACCTCAACGATGAAACGGATAGCCATGCGAGTGTCCTTGTTAGCGCCGCAGAATGCATCTACAACGAACAGTCTCTTGTTGGACAGCTCCTTCTTAGCGATATCCTTTACAGCAGCCCATGTTTCCTGAGACATACGATGGTTGTCGTTCTTGTACTCATCGGAAGTCCACCATACAGTGTTCTTGGAGTTCTCATCTTCAACGATGAACTTATCTTTGGGAGAACGTCCTGTATATATACCGGTCATAACGTTTACCGCACCGAGTTCGGTCTCCTGACCTTTCTCGTAGCCTTCCAGTTCAGGCTTCATCTCTTCTTTGAATAATTCTTCATAAGAAGGATTGTGAACGATTTCTGTGGTTCCGGTGATGCCGTACTTGCTTAAATTGATCTCTGCCATCTTACATTAACCTCTTTCCTTTATTCTTTATATGTGTCTTTATCTTCTGCCACATCGTGTGTATTATCTCAAAACCCAGTAAAAAAGTCAAGAAACCGTTAAAAATTTTATACCGATTTTATATTCTTTTTATTTCACTCCGGTTTCCGCCGCCAGCCATTCTTTTTCTTCCTCATTCAGATAAGGAGAAATCTTCTCGTAGACGGTCTTCTGATACTCGTGCAGATATTTTATCTGGGTATCGTTCAGATACTTTTCGTCAATGACTTCTCTGTCAATAGGCACCCAGGTCAAAGTCTCGAAATGCATGAACTGACCGTACTCGTTCTTCACATCGTTTTTCGCCAGCATCACGTTCTCGATACGAATACCATGGCTGCCCTGGATGTAGATACCGGGCTCATTGGTGATGTCCATGCCGTCTTCGAACACGGCTTCCACCATACCACCGGTGAATCTCCAACGCATGTTCTGGGGACCTTCGTGTACGTTCAAAATGTATCCCACTCCATGTCCGGTGCCGCACTGGTAATCAATATCCATGTCCCAGATAGGCTGTCTTGCCAGAATATCCAGATTCCGTCCGGTACAGCCGTAGAGCCAGTGGGCATGGGTCAGCTGCATTACTGCCGCAGCCACCATGGTATAATGTTTTTTTATTTCATCGGAGACAGGCCCCAATGCGATGGTTCTGGTTACATCAGTGGTACCGCCAAGATACTGTCCGCCGGAATCTACCAAAAGCATTCCCTCCGGCTCCAGAGTCGCACAGTTCTCCGGTGTTGCCTCGTAATGCATCATGGCTGCATTGGACTTATAGCCTGCGATCGTCGGGAAGGACAGGTCTAAGAATTCCGGAATCTCTCTTCTCTTCTGTTCCAGATAGTCTGCAGCGGTCACTTCGGTGATCTTCTCTTTTCCCACATGGGTTTTCAGCCAGTATATGAATTTGGTTACCGCAACGCTGTCCTTCAGGAAAATCTCCTGCATTCTCGACTGTTCCACCGGATTCTTGATGGCTTTCAACAGTTCAGTGGGATTCTTACCCTCTATCAGCCGCTGGTTCTTCTGCAGTGTCTTATATAAAGTATAACTGCAATATCTGTTATCCACGAGGATCACATTGCCTGCAGGAAGTGATTTCAGAAAGTCTACGACAGTATCGTATTCCTTCACATCGATGTGATGTGCTGCAAGGTATTCTGACACCTGCGTATCCAGTGCTTTCTGCTGGATAAACAATGTGGCGGTATCCTCCGTAATATAAGCATAAGACATTGCCACCGGGTTGCATTCCACATCGCAGCCACGGATATTGAAGAGCCACATCAGATCGTCCAGTTTGGTCAAAAGCAGTGCATTGGCACAATCCTTTGCCATCTTCTCTCTGGTCTGCGTGAGTTTCTCTTCCACACTCTTGCCGGCAATTTTCTCGTCCAGTACCGTTACTTTTCCGGCCGGGAAATTCGGTCTGTCCGTCCATATGCTGTCTGCAAGATCTTTCTCATAAGCGATACAGATCTGCGCCTTTGCCAGTACCTTTTCGTATTTTTTACCGTCCATGGCTGCAATGACTCTGCCATCGAAGCCTAAGGTCTGACCCTGCTGTATGTTTTGCTCCAGAAACTCTTCGATGGTAGGAACACCTTCCTGCAACATGCGGAACAGTTCTACGCCTGTTCCTTCCAATTCTGCCTTTGCCTGAATGAAATATCTGCCGTCAGTCCACAGTCCGGCGCCGTCCTTCCATACTAACAGTGTACCGTTGGAACCGGTAAAGTTACTGAAATATTCTCTTACTTTAAAATAGTCATTTACGTATTCGGAGTTATGAAAATCCGCTGTGGGCATCATATAGAAATCAATGCCTTCCTCCTGCATCTTTGCTCTGAGAAGAGTAAGTCTGTCCTGAATTACTTTGTTTTCCATTGTTTTGTTCCTCGTATTATAAAGTAGTAGTGTTTATAGACCCTCTCCAAGGTCTATATG
>ERZ1026874.307-NODE-307-length-32200-cov-17.309908_pt1 | contig 32200 bp, 31 predicted proteins | sample MGYA00380167_ERZ1026874 | MGnify/ENA primary metagenome ERZ1026874 (study PRJEB33269, sample SAMEA4719803) | human gut metagenome | biome: human-associated habitat; feature: organic feature; material: feces | place: Cameroon | collected 2013-10 ...
CGGTCTCGTGGGCTCGGAGATGTGTATAAGAGACAGACTCAATGGTGTAATATCAGAAACGAATATTAATAATGTCATTAATTTTGAAGAAGCCAATGCTATTCTGATTAGAGAAAGAACAAAGGCTATAGATTTTCTAACCAAGGTAATAAGTGATAAATAATGTATCTAAAAACGAATAATAAGTATGAATGTTGCGGCTGTTCTGCGTGTGAACAAGTATGTCCAAAAAATTGTATCTCTTTAAAAACTGATACCGAGGGATTCTATTACCCAATAAAGGATTCTACGTTTTGTATTGACTGTGGGTTATGTGAGAAGGTTTGTCCTTTCACGGATAATTCTAATGTTTTAGAAAATATCACTCCTGATGTTTTTGCAGCATATGATAAAAGTAATAGACACGGCAGCAGTAGTGGAGGTATATTCTATACTTTTGCAAAATATATAATAGAAGAAAAAAAAGGATGGGTTTTTGGAGCTGCTTTTGTTGATGATTTTCAACTATGTCACATTGGTGTAAATAACATCCATGATCTTGAAAAGTTAAGGGGATCGAAATATTTGCAGAGTGGGATGGGAAATAGCTACCAAAAGATAATAAATTTATTGAAAAAAAATATATATGTCTTGTTTGTTGGAACACCATGCCAAGTGGCTGGTTTGAAAAAATTTTTGCGCAAAGAATACGAAACATTGTTTACAGCAGACTTAGTGTGTCATGGGGTACCTTCTCAATTGATGTTTGATTATCATATAAAATATTTAGAAAAAAAACATAAGTCAAAATTGTCTTCATACAAATTCAGACATGAGGATGGGTGGGGAGTTTGCGAAATCGCAGATTTCGCAAACCCTAATAAACATATAGAACTTCCTACTTATGATTTAAGTCCATATTTGTATTCTTTTATGTATGCAATGACTTATAGATATTCATGTTATAATTGCAAATTTACGAAAATACCAAGAGAAGGTGATATTACATTAGCTGATTATTGGGGAGTTAATGAGTTCTTTCCAAAAATAGATGTAAGCAAAGGTGTATCACTCGTATTGCTAAATACGCCAAAAGCTCACAGTATATGGGAAATGGTAAAACAAAATTGTGAATATTATGTATCAAATATAGAAAACGGTGCAAAATACAATAAGAATTTGCTTTTTGTAAGCCAAGAACCTCCGATTCGTAAGACCATTTATAATAAAATAGAGGAACAAGGCTACGAAAAAATAGCTAAAACGATATTTAAATCTCCAAGATTTTTGAGAATAAAGGTTTTAGCTTTTATGAAAAGATTTCGTACGTTCTCTTTTCTGCTTACAACTATTAAAAAATATAGAAAATAGGGAGTCTAGAATTTTATGGCATATACAGTATCAATAAAGAAGAACTTTTTTTATAGTAGTATTCTTACTATATCTGGATATTTATTTCCTTTGCTGACCTTTCCGTATGTAACACGTGTACTTGGAGTCACAAATATAGGAATCTGTAACTTTGTAGACAGCATTATACAATATTTTATTTTGTTTTCGATGATGGGCATCGGAACGACTGCAATTCGTGAGATTGCAAAATCCAAAGAAGATAAAAGAAAGTTGTCTTTGACATTTAGTAGCTTGTTATCGTTAAACATGATAACAACATTCATTGCAATCTTTATCTTATTAGTATGTACTTTTGTGATTCCTAATATGGAGCGCCATAAAGAATTATTCTTTATTGGTACCGCAAAAATTCTATTTAATTCTTTACTGATAGAGTGGTTCTACAAAGGGCTCGAAGACTTTAAATATATTACTGCACGCTCTTTGATTATACGCTCTTTGTATGTTCTGTCAGTATTTCTTTTGGTAAAGAGTCCCGATGATTATCTTATATATTTTGCATTGAATGTCGTTATGGTAATAATCAATGCAATAATTAATCTTGTTCATAGCCGTTGTTTTGTAAAGTATAGTATAAATGGAGTACGCATAAAACCATATTTAGCATCATTTATTACCTTGGGGATATATTCTTTGCTAACATCTATGTATACATCTTTTAATGTCGCATATTTGGGATTTACTTGCGGTGAAATAGAAGTCGGATATTATTCTGTTGCTTCAAAACTCTTTTCTATTATTCTTGCGTTATTTACTGCTTTTACAGGAGTAATGTTACCAAGAATGAGTTCTTTGATAGCCAAAGGTAATGTAGAACAATTTAAGATTTTGACAAACAAATCAGTAGAAGCACTATTGGCATTTGTCTTACCTCTAATTATCATTACAATGTCTTATGCGCCAACGATAGTAAGGATTATTGCAGGAAATGGCTATGAAGAATCTGTATTGCCAATGAAAATAATGATGCCTCTTATGTTTGTTATAGGTTATGAGCAAATTATTATTATTCAAGTATTAATGCCACTAAAAAAAGACAAGGCAATTCTTCAAAACTCATTTATAGGAGCCACAATTGCACTTTTAGCAAATATTGCTCTTGTAAGTACATATAAAAGTGTTGGTTCTGCTATTGTATGGATAACATCTGAATGTGCCGTTATGGTATCTGCCCAATATTTTGTAAAAAAGTATGTTGGATTACAATTTCCGTTTGGTCAAATTTCTAAAAGGCTATTTTTCGCAATTCCAGCTTTTGCTATATGTATATACTCTTATCAAGATTCCCTCGTAAGATTGTTCCTTACATCATTGCTTGTTTATACAGTATACATTCTATATGAATATTATATCGTAAAAAGCACCATAATTCAAGAATTCTCTAATGTGCTAATGAAATTACTAAAGAAGAAATGAGTAAATATATAAAACTCGCAACTGTATTACTGGCAGTTTCGCCAGGTTTGACACCATATCTATTTCTACCAGGTACAAATCTTGCAACATTTGCATTATTATTAGGTATTCTTATAATGATATTATTTAATAAAGCGAAGGTTATAACAAATTCTCTTGAATTGAAATTTTTCGTCACTGTCATTATACTCAGCTTTATTACTTTTCTTTCGAATGTAGGTAGTACTTGGTTTAATACATCTACTTTTATAAATAACTTTTGGCCGATTTTCATATGTTTCGGGACATTAATATTTGTGTCACCATATGTACATATAAAATCTTTCAAGAGAACCCTATATATGATGGCAACTCTTGCATCTATTATAGTTATCATGCAACGTATGTCCATTATTGCTACAGGGTCGTTCAACCATGATGTGTATTTGCCATTTTTTACACTAGCAGAAGATGTTGCATATGTTTCAAGACCTCATGCTTTTTTTAAGGAACCATCACTTCTAGCTCAATATGTTATACCAATATTCTATTTATCGTTATTAGACAATAAGTACTATTATAGTATACTTTTTGCTTTAGCTATAATGTCTAGTGGAAGTACTACTGGTTTTCTTCTTTTACCAATTCTTTTCATCGTTTGGTTTTTTAAAAATTCCAAAAACACAATACAAAAGGTTGTGATATTATTATTGGTCGTGATAGTTTTTTATCTTTTCCGTGATTATATTATGGCATTGCTTGACTCGAATATGGATAAAGCGAATGAGGCTGATAATGAAAACTTAAGACTGCTTGGTGCTTTGGCATTCTTTGACAAATTCAAAATCAACGAACAATTTTTGGGTATTGGAATTAATCAACTGAGCAATTATTTTGGAATAAATAGCGATATATCAAATTATAGCAATGGCCTACTCTTCATGCTTATTTCTTACGGCTATATAGGTTTTATTTCGCTTGTTGTTTATTTATTTAATGTATATTATCAATATAAACCATATATAGGTTTTTATATTATACTAATTGGAGTTTTTTGTACCTCACAATTAATATTTAGTATAACACTATTGTACTTACTCACATTTTGTGTTTTGGGAAATAAATTGGTAACTAATAAAAGTAAATTATTATGAAAGTTTCATTTTTAATACTTAATTACAAATCATATAAAGATACCATTAAGGTCGTTAATGAGTTATTGGATTTTGAGAACACAACATTTGACTATGATATTGTTATCGTTGACAATAAATCGCCTAATGCTTCCTATGAAATCATAAATAATGAGTTTAAAACGACTTCAAGAGTTATCGTTATAGAGGCTTCATATAATGGAGGTTATTCCAAAGGTAACAATGTAGGCTTGCATTATTTACAAGCTCATCGTCCTAATTATGTTTGTATTATGAATAATGATGTTCATTTTGGCAAAGATATCATTGAACGCATGATAGAACTTGATCAACACAAAAAAGATGCAGCTTTTTTCTCACCAATTCAGGAACTTCCAAATGGTAAACCTGCTATTTTTCAATCCCTAAGACAACCTACGTTTTTAGACGACGTAAAATCTTATATGCCGATAATTTATTCACGTAAGAGAAAAAAATGGCAATATGAACCTACGGATATAAACAATAAACTTCAAGAAGTTGATATTGTCCCAGGAGCACTACTCTTTATAAAATTCGATAAATTTGAAAGAATGGGATTTTTTGATGAAACAACATTTCTATTCTGTGAAGAGCGTTTTACTTCCCATCTTGTCAAAGAGCATGGATTGAAAAATTATATTGTTCTTAATCAAACTTATCTTCATGAACATTCTAAAACAATTAATACTGAGGCAAGCAAGTTAAACCAACTCAAGTGGTTGCATGACGGAAAAATTGCATTTACTAAGAGATTTAGAAAGAATGCTACTTTGAAAATAATGATTTTAAATATTCTTTACCAACTAAAAAGATTAGAAATAAAAACTTTATTACAAATTCAAAGAGAAAAATGAAACAAGCATATTTATATTGTGATCCGAAGTCACTCAATGATGCAACGAATTATTATGTTGCTTTAATGACGAAACCGCTTATATCTAAGGGGAATCAGGTAAAAATAGTCCATAATCTAAGTGAAATAAAATCTCCAAATGTTATTATAACGATAACAGAGAAGTATTTCTTTTTTGCAAAGTTACGTTTCCCATTTACCAAAACAATTTATTGGGCTCAGGGTATTGGTGCAGAAGAAGCAAAAATGGGAATGAAAACGCCCAAACAATATTTGCGATACTTATTCCGAAGAATTATAGAGCCACTAGCAGTAAATCTCTCAGACTTGTTGTTTTGTGTATCAGAAAGAATGGTCGTTTTTTTTAAAGAAAAATTCCATCTAAAGGATAATGGGCAGATTATTGTTATGCCCTGTTATAATTTACCTTTATCTGATTATTTTTATTTAAATCAATATAATACACCAACATTTGTATATGCAGGTGGCGCTTCTATATGGCAAGGTGTAGATTTGATGCTTGACGTATATAAAGCTGTAGAAAAAGAACTTCCGAATTCAAAACTTATTCTATTGACAAAGGATGAAAGTGTATTTATAGAAAAAATCAAAGAAAGAGAGATTCAAAATTATGAAATAAAATATGTTGCAGTTTCAGAATTGCAAAAAGAACTGCATAAATATAAATATGGGTTTATATTAAGAGATAACAATATTGTGAATCAGGTGGCAACTCCAACAAAAATGAATTCATACCTATCAAATTATGTAATCCCAATTTTTAGTGATACAGTGGATGATTTTAATAAAAATATAAATCTAGGAGAATTTACTTTGAAAGCTACATTTCCTTTGAATCCCCAAAAAATTGCGGCTCAGATTTTGAAGTTTGAAAAAAACAGACATAATTATAATGCCCTTAAACATTATACAGATAAAGTTTTTTTATCACATTATAATGACAATGTTTATCTAACAGAAATTGAACAAAAAATAATCAATTTGGTTTGAAAACCGTTTTTAAGAAAAAAATGAAATATGAGTAATAATATTCTTGTCATAGGAAGCGGTCATCATCACAATACGCTTGGAGTTATTCGTGCAATCGGTCGTGCTGGTTTGGGAATAGATCTGATAACTTTTGATGGAGCTAAAAAAAACTATGTTGCTTGCAGCAGATATGTAACAACTCATCATAATTTATCGAGTATTGATGAGCTATGTGTATATATGAACAGTATTGCAAGAAGCGTAGAAAAACAAATTGTAATCTCTTGCGCTGATGCTGTTACGGAATATCTAAACCTCCATCGAGATGCACTAATGAATTTTTTTATTCTTCCAGGTAATCCGATTCAAGGGCGCATGTTGGAATTGATGGATAAAACTACAATGATTACAATGGCTGCTAAGCATAATATAAATGCGCCAAAAGTGTGGAGTTTGCCAGATGATTATAATAATGTTACTTTCCCCTGTATAACAAAATGTCATGTTAGTAGTCATGGTGGTAAATCTGATATAGTAATTTGTCATACAAAAGAAGATTTAGATAACTTCTTGGAGAATAATAATGATAGGATTTTTGTGCAATCATATATAGAGAAGAAAGAAGAAGTGCAGTTTATCGGTTGTTCTCTTAATGGTGGTGAAGATATTATAATTCCAGGTATGACAAAGGTTCTTCGTTCTCAACCTAATACAAATACCGGTTTTCTTGAATATAATGCAATAGATCCTTTTTATGATAGAACTGTAAAGAATGCTAAGGCATATGTCAAAGATTGCCAATATTCGGGTCTATTTAGTATAGAATTTCTCCGTGGAAAAGATGATAAAGTTTGGTTCCTCGAGATTAATTTTCGTAATGATGGTAATGCTATTAGTGTGACAGAAGCTGGTGTTAACCTTCCTCTTATTTGGGTAAAAGCAAATAGAGGAGAAGATTATAAAAATGAAATAAGAAAACCTCGAAAGGTTGTTGTAATGCCAGAGTTTCAGGATATGAAACTTGTAATGCAACGAAAAGTGGGATTTTGGCAATGGTTGAAAGACTGGAAACGAACAGATGTTTTCATGGAATATGCCTCGGATGACAAACGGCCTTTTTTTCAGTATATAATAGATAAAATACGGTAAGTAGCATAAGGATGAACAATAAATATTTAATTCGTTTGGATGATGCTTGTCCAACTATGGATTATGCTAAATGGCAGAGAATTTTTGATATTCTCGATCATTACGGTGTGCGTCCAATGGTGGGCATCATTCCGCATAATGAAGATCCTAAGCAGGAAATAGATGCTCCTGATGAAGAGTTTTGGAATAAGGCGAAGCTATGGCAACAGAAAGGCTATGCTATAGCATTGCATGGCTATAATCATTGCTATATTTCAAACGAAGGCTTAAAGGGATTAAATCCTCTTTGGTCTCGTTCTGAATTTGCGGGTGTACCTTATGATGTGCAGAAGCAAAAGATTCGTGATGGCTTCGAGATCCTTTCGAGTCATGGAGTTAAGCCAAAGTATTTCTTTGCTCCAAGTCATACATTTGACGAGAACACTTTGAAGGCTTTGAAAGAATGTACTGATATCAGGATTATTAGCGATACTATTGCCACAAAACCATATAAAAAAGGTGACTTCGTCTTCCTCCCACAATTAGGAGGACATTGTACAGAAATGAAGATAAATGGTATATGGACATTCTGCTTGCATCCAAGCACGATGAAGGAAGAACAGTTTGAGGCTGTAGAGAGCTTTTTGAGAACTCATAAACAAGAGTTTATTGGTTTTGATGCAATAGATACGAGGAATGTTAAAAGTAAGAATTTGCTGAGTAGGCTATTGTCTTGGGGATATTTTTTTAGAAGAAAAATGAAAGGTATTAAGTGATATGAAAATTTTGCATATTATAAACTCTATGAAGATGGGTGGAGGTCAAAGTCTTTTGGTTGAACTTGCTCCTCTTCAAGTAAAAAAAGGACATAAGGTTTCTATCTTGGAATTAATGCCTGCGGAAGACAAAACGTTAATCAATAAAGTTGAAGCTGGGGGTGTGGAGGTCTTTTCATTGAAAGGTATTAAAAGTTTCTATAGTCCTACTAATATCTTTAAAATAATACCATACCTTAAACATTATGATTTAGTACATGTGCATTTGTTTCCTGCTCAATATTGGGTCGGTTTAGCTAAATTTATAAGTAGAAGTAACACACCAATAATTACAACAGAGCATTCAACTAAAAATAAGCGAAGGGGGAAAGGTATATTCAAGATTGTTGATCCATTTATCTATAATCGTTATGAAGAAGTTGTGGCATGTGCAGATAGGGCATTAGAAACATTTAAGGCATGTTACCCGAAAGTTCGTGCAATATCCATACCTAATGGGGTGAATATAAAGAAGTATAGTGATGCTGAATCATATTCTAAGCAGAAACTTGCGGGAATAGGAGAAGATACTTTTGTTGCTACAATGGTAGCACGATTTATTCCTTCTAAAAGACAAGATACATTGGTGGAAGCTATATCACTGCTACCCCAAAAATATCACGTTGTACTTGTTGGTGGACAACCTAACGACGAAGGATTGCTGAAAATAAAGAATTTGGCAAAACAACTTAACGTTTCTGACAGAATTCATTTCTTATACTTAAGAGGTGATGTTCCGCAAATATTGAAATCATCGGATGTGATTGTTATGTCTTCTGAATATGAGGGACTTTCTCTTTCTTCAATAGAGGGAATGGCAGGTGGAAAACCGTTTATTGCTTCTGACGTAAATGGATTAAGGGAAGTGGTAGCTGGCGCAGGTGTACTTGTTAGATGTGGTGATGCACAGCAATTAGCAACAGAGATAGAGAAACTCTCTGAAAACAAAGATTATTATTCGGAAGTTGCTACAAAATGTATGGAGCGTGCTTCACACTATGATATACAGGATGTAGCACAAAAATATCTTAATGAATATAAAAGATTTGTAGAGAAATGAACTTGAAAAATGTAAGAAATAGACTGCGACTTTGTATAAGTCTATTATTGGGTTTTCTATATCTACCTCATATTCTTATTTATCTAATCGGGGGGGGTAAAAGTATAATAGACTCTGATCTTGATAAGTATGAATATCAGATAGGCATGCGCTTACCAAGAGTTTTACAACTGTTGTATCATTTACATACCAACCGATATTTAGAAATGTATTTTATCATAGAATTGGTCCTGTAAAATCGTTGCTACTTGAATGGTATCGCCCTGGAGATAAATATTTCACAATAGGGAAAACTGTAAAGATTGGTAAGGGGCTTTGGGTTGCCCATCCTTATGCAACAGTATTGGCAGCTGATTATATTGGCGACGATTTCAGATGTATTCATTGTACAACTTTAGGCAATACAGGAAAAGGACGACCTACAATAGGAAATAATGTAGAGCTTGGAGCAAATGTCACAATAATAGGTAAAATAAATATAGGTAATAATGTTACAGTTGCAGCAGGGGCAGTTGTCGTAAAAGACGTACCAGACAATTGTGTTGTTGCAGGTGTACCAGCAAAAGTAATTAAGTATAAAACGAACTAATTAAATGAAAATATAATAATGGCACAATTTTCTGATTACATTATAAACGCTGTTTGGCAAAAAGCAAAAACAGTAGAAGGTTATGACCCTAATATTTGGCGTAAGGACTTTGCCAATGCTTGGATAAGACGTGATCACTATGGCGTTGATTCTAAATATGGGTGGGAAATAGATCATTTATGTCCATCATCAAATGGAGGCTCTGACGAGTTGTCAAACCTTAATGCACTTCATTGGAAAAACAACAATAAGAAGTCGGATAATTATCCTCTTTTTCAAACCATTGTATCGTCACAAGATAATACAAATATTGAAAAACTGCAAACATGGGAAGTGAAGTAACAAAAGTAGAAAACTCAAAGTTCAACTCAAAATGGGAAAACAAACTGTTTGTGGCTGAATGGTTGATGGGGATTTCGTTTATATGTGCTGTTGTTTTGTTTTGTATACATCAGCCATGGTTTGTTTGGGCAAATGCAATAGATACTTCAAAATGGGGCACTTTTGGTGATTTTATAGGAGGTGTATTAGGAACAGCATGTGCTTATATAAGTCTACGCCTTCTTGTAAAGAACTTGAAAGAGCAAGAAAAATCTAATGACTATTTAAGAGAAAGCAATAATAGAAGTAGTGAAGTTTCAGAGTTACAGCTCGTTCATGAGGATATTTCAACTTTATTAGAATCATATAATCGTATAATAAATACTTACAAAACAAGTGATGATTCTATGGGTCAGAAAGCTATTAAGGATATTGCGACGGAAATACTTAATTCATACAATGAAGATAATAATGATCAGATAGAAAAAAGAATAGAAGAAGCACGAAAATTATTTGATGCAAAATATATAATTCACCGAGATTCTATGTCTGTGCATTTTAGATTGTTGTATCAAATATTTCAGATTATATGGCTTTCAGATATAAAAGGAAAAAAGAAAGCAATGTTGTCTAAGATGTTGCGTAGTCAATTTGCAGAACATGAACTTCTTTTATTGCGTTATAATTGTTTGACATCAAACGGGAAAAAGATGCGGTTTTATGTAAATCAATTTAATCTGCTGAAACATCTTCCTATAACACACTTATTAGAATTTAAAAAGTGGGTGAAAGATTTGGATGACGTACAACGTAACAGATTGGATTCTGAATGCATTTCTATAAGAAAATGTATAAAGAATCTTCTGTTAAAAGATGAAAACAAGGAAGAGAAACAACAACTAAACTATTCTAATCGGTATAATGGAGCTATAACTATTTCTGCAGACAAAAAAACTTGCCACTTTGAATTAGTACGGAATACTCAAGAAAGTTCATCAGTTGATATAACTTCAATAGACAATGTGTTAGATAAATGGAATGACGAGGAAATGGAAAGTTTTTTTGTTGACTTCTTCAAGTACATCTTTGATTATTCTAATTTTTCTCAGTTTAACACAATAGATGATTTAGAGGTGACGCATGACGTAAAAACCGAACAAACTGGAAAGAAGCACACAATATGGACTATGGTGAAGAAAGATAAATCACCGCTAGTTATTTCAATGTCGCAAGCTGCAGATCCACAAAAATAAAAACATTTTATATTATGTATTCAATATTCAAGAGAACATTTGACTTTATCATTGCAGGAGTTGCTTTGATAGTATTATCACCATTTTTGCTGATAACAGCAATACTAATCAAACTTGATAGCAAGGGGCCAGTAATTTTCAAACAGGAACGTTTGGGAAAGAATGGTGTGCCTTTCAAAATTTGGAAGTTTCGTTCGATGTGTGTAGGTGCAGAGAAGCAAGGAACTGGTGTATATTCCTACAAAGGTGATGCACGTATCACTAAAGTTGGTAAGATTATACGTGCTACAAGTATTGATGAATTGCCTCAGTTGGTGAACATTCTAAAAGGTGATATGGCTCTGATAGGTCCACGTCCTGCATTGACTTATCATCCATGGCCCTATGAACAATACACTGAGCATCAGAAACACATGTTTGATGTATTGCCTGGCGTAACTGGATGGGCACAAGTAAATGGACGTAAAGAAGTGCCATGGCCTGAGCGCATAGAGTTAAATGTATGGTATGCCAAACACATATCATTATTACTGGATTTGAAGATTTTCTTCATGACTATATTTAAAGTAGCAACTAATGCCAACAATGAAAATGTAGAAGAAACTGGAATAAAAAAATAAAAACAGGAGAAAAATATTATGCTGAATTTAATGTATATAACGAATCGTCCAGAGATAGCGTGCATAGCTGAAGATGCTGGCGTTGATTGGATATTCATAGACATGGAGTTTATAGGAAAGGATGTACGCCAAAAAGGATTGGATACTGTACAGAACCACCATACTATAGAGGATGTTGCCAAAATCAAAAAGGCAGTATCAAAGGCAAAAGTGCTTGTGCGTGTTAATCCTATTCATGATGCCATTGATGGATATTTCTCATCAAAAGATGAAATCAATGCTACAATTGAAGCAGGAGCGGACATTGTAATGCTTCCCTTTTTCAAGACAGTCGAGGAAGTGCGCAAGTTCATAAACTATGTGAATGGTAGGGCTAAAACTTGCTTATTGGTTGAGACTCCTGAAGCAGCTTTGTTGATTGACGAAATATTGGAGTTGTCGGGCATAGACATGATTCATCTCGGATTGAATGACCTACATTTGGCCCTTGGTATGAAATTTATGTTTGAACTATTGGCAGACGGAACAGTAGACAGACTTGCCGCTAAGATAAAGGCAAAACATATTCCGTTTGGCTTTGGAGGTATTGCCACATTAGATGGTGGCGCAATGCCAGGAAGTATGGTGCTGAAAGAACATTACAGATTAGGAAGCTCAATGGTGATTGTCAGTCGAAGCTTCTGTAATACCGATAAAATTACTGACTTGAATGAAGTGAAGACTATTTTCAAAACAGGTATTGCAGATATTCGTAGATTAGAAAAAGAAGCTGCTGAAGCTGCAAGCTATTTTACAAGTAACAGAACAGCTGTAATTGGTAGTGTAAACGATATAATTGCAAAGAAATGAGCAAACGAATATTTCTCTTTATTGTACTGATGAGAGCATTGGCCGCAATTGTTATTACCAATGCCCACTATACAGGAGTCTATCCAACAGACTTAATTGCCAATGGAGGTTTACTTGGTGACGTGTTGTTCTTTGCTGTTTCTGGTTTCTGCCTTGCAAATACAAATGGTAAGTTTGGCAAATGGTATTTGAAACGCTTTGTAAGAGTTTATATTCCATCATGGCTGATGACAATCATCTATATGGTATTAGGAGCATACGTTGCTACTGGAGCAAAAGATATTGTTGACTTTTTTATCTGGCCTACACATTGGCATTTTGTAGCAAGCATCATAATCCTATACGTTCCACTCTTTTTTGTTTCAAAATATATTGAAATGAACAGAAAGAATTATAGGCGTATGGCTTTGGGACTGTTTGTTTTGCAGATGGTCTTATATCTTACTATTTATGATACATCTTATTATCATATAGATAAGGTGAGAGAACCCATGATAGAATTCTTATTTTTCCAATCAATGCTTCTTGGCTTGCATTTCAGATGGCGATGTAACAATGAAGATGCACTGTCTGATACAATTAGCAAAAAACTTATTGGGGGGGGGTATATTGCTGTTAGCAATATACTTTGTATCTAAACTTATTTTCGTTAAATATGAAGCTGTCTCGGCCTATCAAATATTGAACCAGCTTGTTCTATGGATGCTTTTATATGTTTTGTTTCAGCTTTTTATGGGACTTGAAACAAAGTTAAAGTCTATAGAGGGTTGCAAGTTATGGCTTTGTGTAAAATTCTTTGCAGATAGAACGTTAGAGATTTATTTGGTTCAGTATGTAATTCTCGATCATCTTAAAATAGGACCTTTTCCTCTGAATTGGCTCTTATTGACCATTACTATCTTGTGTAGTGCAGTATGTTTGAGATGGTTGTCACAGCAAGTTATAAAAAGATTTAATCTATGAAAAAGTTATTACTAACAGGTTGTTTTAAATACTCAAAAGAACAATTCGAGCTATTAGGGCAATTGGGGTATAAAGTTCATTTCATGCAGCAAGAAAAGGATTCTTTGCCATTGTATGCATCTGATATAGATGCAATAGTATGCAACGGTTTGTTCCTATCGCATGATATATCAGAGTTTACAAACTTAAAATTTATTCAGTTGACAAGTGCAGGGTTCGACCGCGTGCCAGTAGATACAATCAAGGAAAGGAATATAGAACTGCACAATGCTCGTGGCGTTTATAGTACACCTATGGCAGAGTGGGCAGTGTTCCGTGTATTAGAACACTATAAACAAGGATGGTTCTTCAAGAAAGAACAGGATGGTGGCGAATGGACTAAGCATAGAGGATTGCGAGAAATTGCAGAAAGAAAGGTCGCTGTTGTTGGTGCTGGAAATGTAGGACAGGAGGTCGCTAAACGTTTTCAAACTTTTGGAGCAGAAATAACAGGTTTTGATATTCATACGAATGAAACTCCGTATTTTGACCATATGATGTTGACCCATCAATTATTAAATATGATTGGCGAGTTTGATATTGTTGTAATCACAGCCCCCCTACTGCCTACGACTAAGGGAATAATATCTCGTGATGTATTGAACAATATGAAGGAAAATGCAGTTTTTGTGAATATCGCACGTGGTGGATTGATTGATGAGGAAGCTATGTGTGATGTCTTATCTAGCCGAAAAGACCTTTTTGCTGCATTAGATGTTTTTGTAAAAGAACCATTACCAGAGAATAGCCCCCTATGGAATATGGAAAATGTGGCATTATCACCTCATAATTCTTTTGTATCTGACGGAAACAATAGAAGAATGTTTGATGTGATGTATTGTAATTTGAAAAACTTTATAACAAAAGAATAATGAAAAAATTTATATTGGTCTCACCAAAAAACCGCTCAGCCTATAACTTTAGAGGAGACTTGATAAAAGAAATTCAAAAGAAAGGTTATGATGTAGTGGTTACAGGTCCTAACAAAGAAGGCATTGATAAAATTGAAGCACTTGGAGCTAAATTTATAGAAGTACCTGTAAACAAGAATGGAGTGAATCCGTTTGCTGACATAGCTTATTGTTTGAAACTGAAAAATATAATGAAAGCAGAAAAGGCAGATGCCATTCTTGGTTACACAATTAAGCCTGTTATATATGGTTCTATTGCTGCTTGGTTGGCTGGAGTAAAGAATCGTACTGCAATGGTGACAGGCGCAGGATATCTGTTTGCAAGCAAAAGTTTGAAAGCACGTATTATTCGTTATATCTCATTTGTACTATATAAAATAGGACTTGGAGCAGCACAAAAAGTTATCTTCCAAAATATTGACGACTTAAATGAATTTGTGGAACATGGTTTAGTAAAAAAAGGAAAGTGTCATGTGGTGAATGGTTCTGGAGTAAACATGACAAAGTTTACCCCTACTGAATACCCCCAAAGACCAACATTTTTCTTCCTTGGTAGATTGGTTTATGCCAAAGGTGGAATGGATTTCGTTAAGGCAGCAAAGATTGTAAAAGAGAAATATCCTGATTCTCGTTTTATGATATTGGGAAAGATAGACAAAACTGTGCCTGACGCTATTACTGCCGAAGACTTGATGCCGTATGTGAATAACGGAACTGTTGAGTTGTTCCCAGAAACAGACAACATCGCTCAGTATTATGCTATGTCTTCTGTTTTTGTATTGCCTACGGCTTATCGCGAGGGAACACCCAGAGTTATATTGGAAGCATTGGCCTCAGCACGTGCTATTATCACAACATTTACTCCTGGTTGTAAGGAGACTGTAAAGGATGGTGTGAATGGATTCTTTGTAGATATACATTCGCCTAAAGATTGTGCAGAAAAGATGATGCACTTCATTGAACATCCTGAAGATATTGAAAGGATGGGAGCAGAGAGCCTTGAACTTTGTAGAAATAAATATGAAGTTTCTATAACCAATAGAAATATGTTGAAAATAATGAATGTGTAATCATTCAGAATACAAGTAATGTTTACAGAAAAACACAAATTTTTATTAGCACTTATTAGGTCTGCACTGGGTAACAACAGTGTGGACCTTACGTGTTTTAAGCCAGATTGGAAAGAAATATATTCTTTAGCTATAAAACAAGGTGTGTATGGTGTTGTATTTGACTCATTGGAAAAGTTAACACCAGAAATGCGTCCTCCTAAAGATATATTGCTAAAGTGGATTGGCAATGTTACAATTATGGAACGAACCTACGATGCATACGTTCATACTATTAAAGAGTTGGCTGAATTAATAAAGGAAGAAGAACTTTCCATGTTGCTTATGAAAGGGTATGGGTGTAGTTTGAATTATCCTCATCCCAATCATCGACCATGTGGTGATATAGATATTTTTGTAATGTCGAACGAGGGAAAACATAATGATAGCATTGTGGGCTTGGTGAATGATTCAATCATCAAAAAATCCCGAAGTCGTTTTATCCATGATAATGATCACCATGTTGTTATACAATATGGTAACTTTATTATTGAGAATCATGAGACGATTCTTGATATTAATACACATAAATCGAGCATAGTACTAAATGAACTTTTGGAAGGGTTAGCAAAAGATATTGTAGAGGATAAGTCTTTAATGGATGGTTTGGTATTGCCTTCCGTAAGATTTAATTCTATTCATCTGTTGCGTCATATGGCTAATGATTTTGCAACATTTAAGACAACTTTGCGTCATGTGTTGGATTGGAGTACTTTTGTTAACAAGAATGCTGATAATATGGATTGGTCATTTGTGCATAAAGTTGCGCATGAATCTAATATGCACAAATTTTTAGATGCTATTAATGGTATTTGTGTTGATTACTTGGGCTATAATGCTAAAATATTTCCAGTAGAGAAAAAGGACGAAGGCTTACGTGACAGAGTTCTCGCTGACATACTTAATCCTGAATTTCAAGATGAGCTTCCTAATATGCGAAGTAGACTAAAATATGGATGGGTAAAAACATGTAGAATGTGGCGTAACCGTTGGAAATACAGAATAGTATATGATGAGAGTTTGATATCATCATTTTTGTGTTTGGCGTCTAATAGGATAAAAAGGTCTTAATTGGAAATTTGGATTCAGAGCAAGGGTAATGACTATATCTTTCATAGACATAGTCTACCAAACCATCCATTTCCAATGGAATGTTATTATCAATGCTGTAATTCTAATAGCGAACATCTATAATTATAAAAGAATCAATATATGAATGATCTTAAATCATATTATCAAACAGTAGCTGAATTATTATGGAATGAAGGTCACCAAAGTTTGTCCAAGTTTTGTAATGAACGATATATGTCTGACTATATTGCCTACCATGATAATTGGGATGGTGGCATAGATACATACAATATCGTATTAGAAGTGCCAGTCTCTACTTTTAGTAATTGGACAGCTGCCGAAGGAGGTATTGAAAACAAAGAAAGTATCATCAAAGAGAATTTTAAAATCGCAGTTAAAGGTATTCAATCCATAGATATTGGCAACGTCGTAATAATACGTCCTACTGCTGTCGCTCAAAATGAAATGCCACAAAATAAAAAACTCTTGAAACAAAACTTCATTTTGAAGTACAAAATAAACAAGGTAGAAGGGCTGATTATATAGATAGCATAGAGGCGCCAAGGCGTTATCCTTGTTTCGTACTTGTATTCAATTGGGATTGGACTGATTATGACTATCGTACATGGTTTTGTTTGTTCTATTTTGCTTTTGAATATGATAAATGGAAAATAGGAGAGTTGAAGATAATGAACTCTGCATATAAGAATACGATGGAGGCTTTGCCAAAAGAATTTGACGAACCATTAGATGATTCGTTTTGTTCTGTGGGAATAGATTCAAACTATAATATTGGCTTGAGAGATGTCTTGAAAGATATAAATCTAATAAAAGAGGTGCAGCATTATCTTTGTGAGGTTTAAAACAACTAATTGGAGGACATATTATGAATACAGCAATTTTATCAGACGAAACAACCTATTATATTCCTAATTCTGATTTAAGTTTCTTCAAGGAATTGGCTTTGAGAATGAAGTGGCAAGTTGTTGACAATAAAAAGCAGACAGTATCAACCGCTACTGCAAACAAGTCGTGGGTTGATGATTTTGCCGGTAAATGGCAGGATCAACGCACTACTGCCCAAATAGTTGAGGACATACATAAAGCAAGAACTAATAATTCAGAAATAGTGCTATGAATGGATATTTGCTTGACACAGATATTGTTGTCTTTTTCTTGCGCAATAAGAAAAGCATAGCAGAACTTTTGGTATTGCATTGTTAAGTCCAAATGATATTTTTGTATCAGAAGTGACTGTAGCTGAATTGGAATATGGCAATAGATGTTGTGGAAGATATGAAGAGAACAAATGGATGGTTGACAGATTTTTATCATCAGTAAATATTGTTCCTTTTTCTGACGCAATACATCTATATGCCGAAGAACGATATAGACTAAGAATGCTTGGACAATGTATTGAGGATTTTGATTTACTCATTGGATGTACTGCTGTTTCAGATAATCTTGTTATGGTGACTAATAATGCCAAACACTATTCAAGAATAAAGGATATAAGAATAGAGAATTGGATTGTTTGAAACAAACATTGTTGTTGTCAGATTTAGAAGTCGTCTAAACTTTTCTGACGAAGATTAGATTTAGTAATGTTCAAAAAATAACTTGTGCAACTTTTAATGTGTACTCCTTAATGATAGCGAGCTATCATCAAATACTGCGCAAGTTATTCGTTTTTGGTCATAAATGTCCATCAGAATTAAGTATTAAGTAATAAGTATTACATACTATTGAATAGCAAGAGTGTATGCGCTTCGCGCTTGGTTTAGTCATAAATGTCCATCAATGAGCCATAAATGTTCATGAATTATTATTTTTGAATTTCCATAAATAACCCCTTTCGGGGTTGGGCTGGCGCGTGAAGCATTGTTTGGTACGACTTCTATATTGTTTTTTGAATTTTTTATTTACACTTTTTAATTATGGAATTGAATAAGTATCTTTTGGGTTCGCTCTTTGAGCAGGCTGTTGTGAATCCTCGTTTACGTCAGAACTTGGATTTGCGTACTTCGTCGGCTGATAATAGTCAGCGTATGTTGAATGCATTGTTGCCTGGTACGGTGGTGCCTATTCATAGGCATCCTATGAGTACGGAGAATGTGTTGATTTTGTGCGGTAAACTGGTGGAGGTTTTTTATGATGATAATGGCAACGGAACTGAACGTATTTTGCTTGATCCTTCGGTGGGGAATTATGGTTGTGTGGTGCCGAAGGGTGTTTGGCATGCTGTGGAGGTGTTGGAGCCTTCGGTTATTTATGAGGCTAAGGATGGTAAATATGGTGAGGATGGTAGTGAAACGTTTGATGCTTTTAAGGCAAAAGATGCGGAAAACAAGGAATTGACTTCAGTTACATTCTCAAACAGTCTTGGGGATTTGAAGAAGAATATTGAGTATCTGATTGGCATGGAACGGCAGTCGGGGAGCATGGATGTTATTACTCCGCTTTATGTGTCGCGTATGCTGAATGTGCCGATTGAAGAGGTGGAGAGGGTGATGAAGGAGCTTTGATTGTGTTTATGAGTGGCATGGATGAGTTTTTCTTCTCTATTAGTCTTGAATGACTTTTTCTTTTTGGTCAAAAATGATCGTCAATGAAGCCATAAATGTTCATGAATGTTTTTGCGCTCTGCGCTTGGGAATGGTCATAAATGTTTATGAATGAGACAAAAATTATTGGCGTTATGAACTGCTATGTTTTTAGTCAAGAATGACCATCAATGAATCATGAATGGTTTTGTCACGAATGTATGATTCTTTTAGTCAAAAATTGCCATCAATGAGCCGTAAATGTTTTTGTCATGAATGATAGAATTGGCATGAATGGTTAGAAAAAGGATAAGCAGGTATGATTGAATAGGCGTATACCTGTGGAGCGAAACCACTACTTGATTTGGCTAATATCTTTAAAAACTTATTTATAACAAAATTTTTATGAATTGGAACAAATATCTATCTACAGAAAGAATGCGTGAGAGTTCAATTACTCCTGAACAACGTAAAGAACATAATGATTTTCGCACGGATATTGAATCTGACTTTGGACGTGTTATTTTTAGTTCTGCTTGTCGCCGATTACATGATAAAACTCAAGTATTCCCTTTGACAACAGATGATAATATTCACTCGCGTTTGACGCATTCGATGGAGGTGATGAATATTGGACAATCTTTTGTTTTTACGTTGAGCGAAAGTGATGAGTTTAAGAGACATACGGGTCTTGACGAAGTCGCAATTCTACGTAATTTGGCTGCGGCTTTAAAAGTTGCTTGTTTGGTTCATGACATTGGTAATCCTCCGTTTGGACATTTTGGTGAGGATTCTTTGCAAAGCTATTTTAAAGAGTTGTTTAAGACTCCGCCTGCATGGATGAGTGATGAAGATCAAGCTGAATTGAGAAAACTTGGTGAAGTTGACTCTGAAATAGGGGCGGATTATACGGAGTTTGATGGTAATGCTGAGGGGTTACGAGTTTTGACTAAGTTGCAGTTTATTGAAAGTCTGGATGGCTTGAATTTGACTTGTGCAAGTTTGGGGGCTTTTATGAAGTATCCTAATGCTGCTTTGAAAAATAAAAAAGCTTACATTGGTTTGCATAAGCATGGTGTTCTTACTTCCGAGAAAGAGGTGTTAGACAAGGTAGTCGAGGCTTGTGGTTTATCTAAAGAGGATAATGAAATAATGAGACATCCTTTGTCTTTCTTAATGGAGGCTGCTGATTCGATTTGTTATTTGACAATGGACATTGAGGATGGATTGAAGAAGAAGTGGCTAACTGTTGGTGATGTATACGAACAGATAATTTCGTACGGGAATAGAAAAGAAATATCATTTGATGATAATGCTAAACTTTTACTTGACTCTATTGATAAAACTGCGAATGACGGATCGGTTAATGGTAGAAAACAGATAATGAACTTACGTACTTATCTGATGGGATATCTGATTGACTTGGCTTTGAGAAATTTTATTGATCACATTGTTGAGATTGAAGAGGGGACATATACGGAGGAACTTATTGAGGATGATGGCAATGGTATTGCAGAGGCTCTTGGGGTAATTAGTAAACAATATATATTGAATAGTAGGGAGGTTATCTCGTTGGAGATTACGGGTAAGTCTGTTATTTATGGTATTTTGGATGCTTATGTTAAGATGTTCTTTAGTGATGATGAAAATTTGAGAAACAGAGCAAAACGCTTGATTTCTAAAACTATTTTCCTAACTACGCTTCAAGAATATTTGGAACGTAAAAGAGAGGAGGATAAAGCTGATGATAGGTATGAAGAATTTGATGTGAAAGACTTTTCTGTTGAAGAACGATTAAGAATTCTTCGTGATTATGTATCGTGTATGACAGATAAGTTTGCGCTTAATCATTATCGTAAGCTCAGTGGACAACAAATATTCTAATTTAATTGATGATCAAGCTTGTTTCTTCAAAATCTTTTTGCAAGAATGCTTAAGTGAGGATATGCGTAACATCTTGAATGGCATTTCCAAGAAAACGGAGGTCTATGTATTTAGTGGTATAATACGTAATTTTTTCTTAGGTGAAACTATTTTCCGTGATTTGGATATTGTTGTTGGAGATGTTGAATGTGTGATTGATACTATCAATGCTGTTGATTCGGCTGTGGAGTTTAGAATCAATAGTTTTGGTGGAGTGAAGGTTAAAATTCAAAATCTTACGATAGACTTGTGGGGTCTCGAAAATACATGGGGTATACGAAAGGATAATATGCCTTTGACTCCAATGTCGTTGTTGAAGACTGCTTTCTTTAATTTTTCGGCAATCGTATTTGACTATAATAAATCTCAATTCTATTATGATGATGCTTTTGTGCATTTTCTGGAGAATAGAATGATGGATGTGGTGTATGTAAAGAATCCGAACATTCCTTTGTGTATCATCAATTCATGTTATTATAGAGAAAAATATGGCTTTGGCTTGAGTTTGAAGTTGTGTAAATGGATATTTAATAACTACTTTTCGTTAACATCGAATTTAAAGGCTGAATTTAATTTTGATAAGGTTCAAAAGCAACATTTCTCGAGGGGTGTTATTTCATATAATGATTTAAAGGATTTTGTGTTGCTTTGTTATAGGCATTATAAAATAGGTGTACCTATTTTTCCGAAGTTTATATAATTTTTCTTGACAAACTTCTTTGGTCAAAAATGATCATCAATGAGTCATAAATGTTCATGAATTATTATTTTTTGATTTACCTTTCTTTTTGACCGCTTTTTAATCTTTCATCGGTCGTATAGTTCTCTACACTCCCTCTTCAATGCCAAAGGTAGTGCAAACCGAATGCAAAAAGCCAAGCTTGCTTGAGATTTTTGCTGAGGTGCAGCCTATCTTATACAAAAATCGCTTCAAAAAGAGGCAAATCTTGAACTTCATAAAAGTTTATACGACTTCATTGTTGTCTTTTTCTTGCGCAATAAGAAAAGCATAACAGAACATTTGGCATTGCATTGTTAAGTCCAAATGATATTTTAGTTTCAGAAGTGACTGTAGCTGAATTGGAATAATGTTCTTACATTGGTGCGTATTAGGAGTGTAAAACTTAGGCTAAGTTAATTGCTTACAAATCTGTTTGTACTATGTTGGATCAAAACTTTTCTTTCAAAAACTTCATGGCAATCTATGCTATAGAGAATCGTAAGGGAAGGATTCCCAAAGAAACTATGAGTAAAGATTTTCAGGAAGTAGTAGAGAGTATTCAAGGAATAAACAAAAAACTGCAAGTATTGCGGAATAAGAAAAAAGACGAAAGAACCGAAGATGATAATGCTGAAATTGCAGAGCTTAAAAAAGAGCTTAAAGATTTAAGAAAAAAGAAATTGGAAAGTCTTCAGTTGTATACAGAAGAGTTGTCAAACAAAGTAAATCATTCTGATTTCCGCTTTCAATTAGAAAAAGTTACACTTAACAAGAAAATTGGCTTCAAAATTAATAGTGAAGAACATCCGCAATTATTTGCGATGAAGCAACTTCAATATAATTTACAGAAGACTTTTAAGGTAAAACAAGCGAATCGCCATAGTATTATGGCAAATATTAAATTGCTACTTAAAACACAACGCCCATATTGTATTATTCGTACTGACGTTTCCTCATTCTTTGAATCAATACCTCAAGATTGTTTGCTACGCCAAATTATGGGCAATACAATTCTATCATATAAATCAAAAACCTTTATCAAAGCCATACTTACTCAATATGAGGAAAAAAAGCAAGAACTAATATCCGTGGAACAAACAAAAATTAAAAAAGGATTGGGGGTTCCACGCGGTATAGGTATTAGTTCACTATTGTCAGAGATTTATATGCGCGATTTAGATGATTGTATAAAAAAACGACCAGAAGTTATTTTTTATGCACGTTATGTTGATGACATCTTTATATTACTATCACAACTTCCACAAGGTAAAAATATTAATACGATAGAGGATTATTATCAGAAATTGGAAAATGAGTTTCAAAAGTATGGTTTAACTTTGAATAAATTGGGAGGAGAAAAAGGATTTGCTGTAGATTATAGTAAGCTTAAGTTAAATCAACCAGAGGAGTTTACATATTTAGGTTACAAAATAATAATCACGAAGACAAAAGAAAATGGTACTTATGAAGCATCTTATCGTCTATCAGATGCTAAAAAAGAACGCATCAAACGACGCATAGACAATGCCTTCAACCATTTTAATGGTCTTAATAAAAATAATTTACATCAAGCCCGAAAGGATTTAGTAGACTCACTTAAACTTATAACAGGAAATGTCAAGTTGCACAAATCAAAATCGGGCATAAAAACAGGACTTTATTTCAATGGTGATTTACTGGAGGAAGATTTAAAAGACCTTCATGAACTTAATGATTACCTTTATGAGAAGAAAGTAATTCTTTATGCTAATTTGTTTAAAACTAACGAAGAACTATCAGCATACGAGACTGCACTTAAAGATAGAATCAGAAAATTCGATTTTGTTAAGTTCTGGGAGGAAAAGAAGATGTATTCTTTATCAGGAAAACGTTTACAAGAGATTATGAAGTGGCTAAATTATGAAACGAAAGAAAATTAAACTACATTATAAAAAGGAAAGGGTTGTATTCTCGGATGTGTTACCATACGAATTGCCCATTACCTTTACAAATCGTTTTTTCTATCGTTTTTTGGTAAAAAACGGAGTTGAATATACTATTACTATCAATAAAAAAGAATCAAACAAATTAAAATGGAATAGTAATGCTTCTGTTGGGGTTCGTCAAATCTTAGCCATTCTTTTTAACAAGCAAATTCATAGCGGTGATAAGGAATTAAATATAAGAAAAGACTATACCATACCATTTTCTTATCGCATTTTGCATAAGCAAGGGAAATACAGAGAGTTAGCTATTATTCACCCTGCAGAGCAAATTAAGATGGTGGCTTTCTACGAGAAGTATAAAAGTCTCATTCTCTATTATTGCCAACAGAGTCGATTTTCTTTGCGTCATCCGAACGCTGTTGCATGCTATTTTTATTATCGTGATAATTTGCACCACACTCTTCTTGGTAAACGTTCGGATAATGTGGAATTATTCTTTAACGAGTATGAGAATCTGAAAACTTTCTTCTCTTATAAGCGCTATACCCAACTTTACCGTTTTTATGAGGATTATCGCTTCCAACGTGCAGAAAAGAAATTCTATAACCTTCAGAAATTTGACATTCAGTCATGTTTCAATAGTATATATACTCATTCTTTAGCTTGGGCTACAAATGGTGGAAAATCAGTATACAAACAGTTTTTTAATGGTGAAGATGGTACGATGGGAAGTATTTGGGATAGGTTGATGCAAAGAATGAACTACAACGAAACCAATGGTATTGTTATTGGACCTGAGTTCTCACGAATTTTCGCAGAAATTATTTTCCAATATATAGACCGTTGTGTTGAGAATGATTTATTGGCAAAAGGATTTCGCTTCAATATTGATTACGAATGTTATCGCTATGTAGATGACTACTTCTTTTTTTATAATAATCCAGATGTTCTTAATGCTGCAAATGAAAGTTATGCACGTCATTTAAACGAATATAAACTGAGAATAAGCAAAGAAAAAACTGAGGATTTTGTTCGACCTTTTATAACACCTATTTCAAGAGCAAAAATTGCAATTGACAGACTTATCAATGAAACCATTTGCATAAACATTGAAGATGAAATTCTAAGACATAATGAAGATGAAGAGGAAGAAAAAGATTTATCATTAACGATAAAGGATAATGAACCTGAAGTCGTTATTGACAATGAGCGTTTAGAAAAAGCTCTGAAAAAAAGATACACTCTCTATTTTCGCTCTTCATACTTCAGTTCCGTATTTCAGGATATATTAAAGGCTAATAATGTAGAGGCTAAAAGTGTTCTTAACTATACCATATATCGTATTGCGCTCAAATGCGAAAGAATGCTGAAGAAATTTGATAAGCTCTATAAACCTTTATGCTTGTCTGAAAAGATTTCAAATATAACCAAAGATAAAAAAGCAGAAGTTGATAAGCGTAAAAGAATTATGGAACATGATTTATCCTTGTTCTTATTCAATCTTTTAGATTCTGCTTTCTTTATTTATTCATTTAGTAGACAATTAAATTCTACTTTGAAAATGATGAATCTCCTAAACAATATTATCATTTATCTTGATAATGAGTATTCAGAGATTAAAAAGGTGAATAAGAAAAAGGAAATACACTCATACAAACGTTTTACAGCCGAAATACGTTCTAATGTCTTAAAAAAAATACAAGATGAAATCAATGATGTATTCCAATGCAACCATTATAGCGAAGATGTGCAATTAGAAACTCTTTTCTTTCTTATAACGTTACGTAGCTTAAATGATAAGTATCTTTTACCGCCTATAATCATAGAAAAATATATAGGTATAAGAACTGACAACAATGGAAAGAAATATTTACCATCTATGAATGCGCTTTCTATTACGCTGTTCCTATATTATTTCAGAAAAAAAGAAATGTATAGTGAACTTCGATGTCTCATAATAGAAAAAGCATGTGAGCGTATGAGAAATACACCAGAGTGCATACGTAAGAAAACTACTGAATTTATAATCTTGTTATTGGATCTTATGGCATGTCCATTTTTGAATGAAAAGGAAAAAGGTTCTGTAGCAAAATCCTTTGGCTTAAAAGCAGAAGAGAAAAATAATCTGTTAGCTTATTTCAAAAATGGGAGATATATGTTTACCAATTGGGATAGGCTTAATGTAACAAAAGAATTGAATGCTAAGATTTCGCAAGAAGTCTATGCATAATGCTTAGCCATTATGGCAAAGTAAAAATGAGTGCAGACCACAGGACCCAAATTTCATCACACACATAGGTCTGTATAAGCGACATGGTTGCTGTAAAAAAGGGCTTCGGGTCTTGAGCCCCTTTTTTATATCTTGTAAAAACACACTATACACGTTTATTATATGGCAAAGAAAAATAAGGTTGAAGACGAGTTTATTGACACAAAAGCGACAGAAGAGAAAGCGCTGAACTATCTAAAATTTTTTATTGAAGATAGCGAACGCATTTCGCAATATTTGGCAGATAATGATAAGGAACCTTGCTGGGACGGTCATCTTTATCTGTATAATGGAAAGGGAAAAAGCAAGAAGAACATGCTAGGAAGAGTTCCGATTCAGGTGAAAGGTACTGAGGTTGAACGATTTAAAACAAAAAAGTGGAAATTTAAGTTGGAGAAATCTGATTTACAAGCTTATTTGCATGAACCAACCTTTTTTATTGTCTGTCAAATAAAGAAGAATAGTAAGGAGAGAAAGCTGTTTTATCGTGAGTTGTTGCCTTGCAGTGTGCAAAGGTTATTAAAAGATATGGGGAAAAAGGAAAGCCGACAGACGTTGTTTCATCTTTTAACCACTGATTTAAAGGAGTTTGAAGACAAATTGCTTGTCTTTATGAATAATAGCCGAAAGATGTTGAGCTTTGCTAATTCTGCTCCAATGACTATGGACGATGTCTTAAAAAAGGGAATAAAGGATTTTGCTTTCGTTGCTCCAGTGGAACCGTCTAATCGTATGCAACTGATGAAGTATCTAAGCACGCATGATACTTATCTGTATGCTAAAGTTTCTCCAGAACTAAATATTGACTTTCCTATTGCTGATGGTCCTATGAGATTTGCCTTTAAACGGCAAGAGGACTGTGATATTAGAATAGGAGATCGGGTATTTTATCATGGATACACAAATGAAATTAAAGATGGTTTTATGAATGTAAATATCGGAGGTATTCTGACAATGACCATTCCTTTAGATGAAAAAGATAGGGTACATACTTCTGTTAAGATGAAGACTGATTCAAAATATCTTAAAGATTGTATCCATGAGGCTGAGTTTGTGCTTGCATTGGATAAACATAAGGTTTTAAGTATTGATGATCTTAATATACAATTGGATGTCAATGAAAAAAACATAGTGAATGAACTACGTGAGAAATTGGATGGTTGGAAGGCTCTGCAAACAGTGCTAGATAAAATGCACGTGACAAAACCTTTAGACTTGACTGCTATATTACCCAATCAGATTCCCTTGATAAATATCCTTATTGAAGCTTTCATAGAAGGTAAACGTGTAAAACTTAAAAATCAAGGCAAATCTTTACTTTTGTTTGAAATAGCTAATGTAAAGATGATTTTGTGGTGTATTGCTGATAAGAATGGAGAGTGTGCTATTGGTGATTTCTTTGATGGTACAATAAACTTCACTTCTATGTATCAGGGCAAAGAACGAGTTAATCCAAGTCCTTATTCTTATTTACAAAATGATGAGCTTTGGACTAAAATTGACAATATTGATTATGATGGTTTATTGCCATCTGCAATAAAATCGGTAGAAGGAAACACACACTGCCTTGAATTATTGAATTTGGATGTGTTGGCCATGTTGTCTGCAGCAGATACGCTTGAGACTGAAGAACCAAAGAAAAGTTCTATTCTGTTAGAAGAATGTTGTAAACTGAATGAATGGTTATTGAAGAATGATTTAGAAGACGATAGACTGATGGTTCATAAATGTAACAAGATGCAAATAATAAAGCGTCAGAGAGCGTTTGATGAGAATGAAGTGTCTGAAATGAATGAAATATTAGAGAACGATAATATCTCTAATATTTATAAAGTAGGTTTCTGTCTATTACTTGAAAACAAAGACTGCTTTAATAACTATTATAATCAGTTGACTGATACTGAAAAGCAAACGCTGAAGAATTATCCAATATGGCGATTTGCAAAAGCTATTGGTGTAGAATAAATAAACCCCTTTCGGGGTTGGGCTGGCGCATGAAATATGATAGATGTTTTTTTAGTCAAAAATGACCATCAATGAGCCACAAATGAGCCATAAATTAATGTGCGCTACGCGATGGGGAAGGTAATTGCCATAAATAAAACCCCTTTCTGGGTTGGGCTGGCGCGTGAATATATTCAAAAATAAAATTCATGGAAATTTGTGGCTCATTGATGGTCATTTTTGACTAAAACAAACGCGAAGCAATATTGGCTTACGACTTTCACGTGCTGCCTATTCTGTAAAAAAACTAATCTATTATTCTTTTATCGTACATAGCTTTTTTTACAACGGTAAGAATTTTAGATATTTTCCAAACATATAATTGTGCAGTTTTAGACATTTTCCAAACATATAATTGTACGATTTTAGATATTTTCCAAACATATAAGGGCTATTTCATTAGGGGATAAGGGGATTATTGCCTCTCGTTGTGGGGGCTTGTTTGTTTTTTTGTGATTTGATTATCAATATGAAACTTTACGATTACCAAGTGGATATGGTGGAACAGATTGAGGAGGCACTGCATGTGCATCGATCTGTGATGGTTGAAATGCCTACGGGTACTGGGAAGACGCATGTGCTTGCTGCCGTGGTGAAGCATTGGGTGGAACGTGTGCAGCATGCTGAGGTGTGGATTGTGGCTCACCGAAGAGAATTGGTTGAACAGACTTGCCTGAGAATTAAGGGGGAAGGTCTGATGGTGACTTGTGGCGAAGATTTTGGTAGATGTAAGGATGTGAGCACGGAGGCTACAAGCGGAAATGTGCTTGATGGCTGTGATGATGGGAGGATTGGTGTTAGGGTGATGTCTGTTCAGTGGTTGGCTCGTCATTATATGGAATTGGGGAAAGGTCCTTCGCTTTTTGTGATTGATGAAGCGCATCATGCGGTGGCTAAGTCGTATAAGGTGGTGATGGAGGCTTTTAAGGATGCTAAGATTTTGGGACTGACGGCTACGCCTTGTAGACTGAATAGGAGTGGTTTTACGGATTGGTTTGAGGTGCTTTTGCAATCGTGGTCGTGTAATAGGTTTATTGCGGAGGGGAGATTGTCGCTTTATGACTATATGTCGGTGAGGGCGGATAATGAGGATTGGAAGACGATTAACTCGCTGAAGAGGCGTGGTGCGGATGGGGATTTTTCGTTGAGGGAGATGAGTGAGAAGTTGAATGTGATGCCGAGTATTGAACGTCTTTGTGACACGGTTTTGAAATATGCTGCTGATAAGAAGGGGATTGTTTATGCGATTGACATTGCACATGCTGAAAATATTGCTCGGGTTTATAGGGAACATGGATTGAAGGCGGTGGCGATTAGCTCGAAAACACCTCGGGGATTGCGTGAGGCTTTGATTAGGAGATTTAAAGCTGGGAATGGGGTGTTTGCTGATGGGGATGATGAAGCGAAGGGGGATGTTGCTTTGCTGGAGGCTTTGGCTGAGGTGAAGGAGGGGATTCAGATTTTGGTGAATGTGGATTTGTTTGGGGAGGGCTTTGATTGTCCGGATGTGGAGTTTATTCAGTTGGCACGTCCTACGTTGTCGTTGGCGAAGTATTTGCAGCAGGTGGGACGTGGCATGCGTGTGTTTGATGGGAAGAAGTATTGCTTGATTTTGGATAATGTGGGCTTGTATCGTTTGTTTGGTTTGCCTTCGGACGATAGGGATTGGTTGGCTTTGTTTGAGGGGAGGTCTGTTGGTAAGGGGAACTTGAAGAAGGCTGATGAGAATGTGTATGCTGCTTTTAATATGCAAGGGAGTAGTGTGCGAGAGGCAAGGATGGAGGGAAGGACGGACTTGATTACGGTGATGTCGCATGATGGGCAGCGTAATGACTTGGAGTTGGCTTATCGATTTCGGACGATTCGGAATGCGGATGGTTTGATGGGGGTGGTTGATAAGGAGGGTAATGTGGTGTTGCCTTGCAATTATTTGAAGGTGGAGTTGAAGTTGTATGGTATTGCTAAGGTGTTTTCGCGTAAGAAGATTGACCGTGAACGTCCGTGGATGGATCTTATGAATGGTATTCGTTTTGTGCAGGAACCGTGGATTGTGAAGTATGGCTTTTTGGACTTTTGTACTTCGGATGGTAAAAGGCTTTACCCGAGGGTGTGTACGGGGTTGATGGATGAGATGTGTTTTGTTACGCCTGAGGCTTTGAAGTATGGTATTGAGGAGGGGTTGCGTTTTCGTAATTTCTTTATTCCGCCTTCGGAGAAGGATCCCCTACTCTACTCGTTTGTGGACTTGATGGATGATTTTGCTTTGTTTGTGGATGCTGGAGGGAATTATTTTTACAGAAGGGGGTTGGAGAAGGATTTGCACGCGATTGATTGGGAGGATTGGAAGGTGGAGAAGTTGCACTGGAAGCGTATGGTGCATGACTTTGAAGTGCGTGTGAAGGAGGATGCAAAAACGAGGGTGTTTCCTTATGTGCTGACGGCGAAGGTGAATCATGGGTATAGGCTTGCGGATTATAAGGAGCCTACTGACTTGCGTATTTCACGTAGTGGTAAGTGTTATAATACGTTTCGGTATAATGCGTTGTATCAACGATGGAGGGGTACGGGGTCGTATAAGGACTTTGGAAGTCAGGCTTATGGTATGCGTATGGTAAGGAATTGGGAGGGGAAGTATTTGCTTCGTACGTTGTATTTTGAGAAGTTCTGTGAGGGGGAGGATCCTAAGTTTGATTTTGCGGAGTTATTGGATGAGGGGTATTTGCATATTAAGAATGAAGGACGGGAGTTTTTTGTGGATGTTGAGAGTAGGATTTGTTTTAAGCATAAACCGGAGTTGGTGCGTATTGGGTTTATGCAATTTCAGAGGGATGGGGATATGTATTTTCCTTTTGACTATAGACTGAGTGGTCGGACACCGTACAGATTGGGTGAGATTGTTTCTTATGATGACTTTTGCTTGATTGGCAAGGATTTTATTATTAAAAAGGATGATGATGCGGTGTATTATGTAAAACAAAGGTATTGTGATGGTAAAAGATTTGTGGTGAGTAAGGGGAAGAATGGGAAAAAAAAGGTTCTATGTATTAAGCAAGTTGGTCAAGTAATAAATAATAGGTAATACGAACTGTTTTTTAGTCAAAAATATCTTTGTTTTTTTAGTCAAAAATGTCCATAAATGAGCCAGAATATTTTCTTAGAATGAATGTTTTTTTGGTCAAAAATGTCCATCAATGAGCCATAATTTTTTTATTGTTCAAAAATAATAATTCATGAACATTTATGACTCATTGATGGACATTTTTGACTAAAAAACGAATAACTTGTATATTACTAAGCTTTATGCTTATATCTTCTATTTTTCTTAAACGCGCTTTTGATGATTGAGAAGCGGTTGAAGAGTTTGTACATCATCATGAAACCATCGTATACAGCTACTGCACGTTCGGCTTGATTAACCCAACGCTGTACTTTGGTGTCGGCTTCGGGAGGGGTGAAGAGTTGTGACCAGGTGTTGGATATGCGCTGATGACTCATGCTCATTTCCTTGCGAAGCTGCTGCTGCTTTTTGGTTAATGAGTCGAGGGTATAATAGTTTTCTTTCATAGAGCTGACTTGTTTAAATCATTTTTGGGGATTGGAGGGGTCTTTCATCTTGTCTTCGAGAAACAAGTGAACCAAGAAATTGGTGATGGGGGCTTCTATCCAAGTGTGTCGCTTGATAAAGAAGATGCTTCCGATGAGAACATAGAAAGCAACTACTATGCCATAGGCAAGAGCTTCACTGCCTACTACCTTGGACAAAGCAGATGCTACCATCATGGAGATGAACATGACTGCTAAACCTAATAGCATAAATAATACGGCACTAACTACTAAAACGGTTAGTAAACGGGAGAACTTGCTGACGAAGTCTATTTGCAAACTCTCGGTCTTTAATGAGACGTAATGCTTGAGCTCTACGATGAGTTTGCCTATGTTATCTACATTTCTGTCGGATGAAAACATGGTGGTTCGTTTTTAATGCTACATGATTTTACATTTCACTAATAAAATCAAGGAGTAAAGGCTTAAGCTTTTGCTTATCAGCCTTCACTCCTTGCTATATAGGGTGTAGAAGTCGTCTAAACTTTTCTGACGAAGTTTAGACGACTTCGTAGTTTCTGTATGGTTAGAACAACCCTTTTTTAATAATTAGTCGTTGGCAGGCTGAAGTTCATCAGCAATGTCGTCTACCAAGCTTTCCATTTCCTGACGATTTAATTTAATGCCACGCTTACGGATTGCTTGTGCAATTTTTTCGCGAGTGTCTGTTCCCTTTTCA
>ERZ1026874.308-NODE-308-length-32180-cov-17.293323_pt1 | contig 32180 bp, 23 predicted proteins | sample MGYA00380167_ERZ1026874 | MGnify/ENA primary metagenome ERZ1026874 (study PRJEB33269, sample SAMEA4719803) | human gut metagenome | biome: human-associated habitat; feature: organic feature; material: feces | place: Cameroon | collected 2013-10 ...
TTTCGCATGAACGAATGGTCCTATTTCTTTTAGGGACTTATTTCACAGCCCCTTTTATTTAATAATGTTCTAGTGTTGAAAATAATTGTGAAAAATTATTTACATAATCATCTTCACCTAATTTTTGACAAAATACTGAAATACCAATAGTTCTATAACTATTATTTACAATATTTTGATTGTGTGTAGGAGATGAAAACCAATCATCACATACCTGTTCTGCGCTACTTTGACCTTTTGCAAGATTTTCTGCATCAGTATGTGCATATGGATAAAGATCTGTAATAGCTCTATTTCCATTTGGTCTAGTATGTGAATAAGAATAAGTAATTTCAATTGCTCTTGTGTTAGCAGCATCTTGAAGTGAAGTAGTATCTCCTGCTAATGATAGAAGTGGAATTCCTCCAGCATAATATGCTCTCTTCTCATTAATAATTTCAAGAATTTTTTCTCTCATTTCAAGATCAAAGTGTCCAACAACTGTTGTTGTTTTTCCATTTCCAAGATCAATTGTATACTCTTGATCATTAAATTCTTTCTTCTCAGCACCACATTCACTACAGTTATAATAGATATATTGTAAATCTCTACCAGTTTCTGTATATGAATGATTTTCAGGATTTAAATCAAGTTCAACTGTTTTAATATCTCCACAAACTTTACAAGCATAATTTACATGACCATGTGTAGAACATGTTGAATCAACTCTTTCTACTTCTGTATTCATATCATAATCATGAGGAATTAAATCAAATTCATGCTTTTCTGTTTCCTCACATCTTGTACATTGATAAAGGTCATATCCTTTTTCAACACAAGTAGAATCTTTGTGATCTACTTTCTTGCTAAAATCATGTCCAAGCTTTTCAATTGGTGTTTGATAAGAATCTCCACATCTTGTACATGTGTATTCATAATAACCATCTTTTGTACATGTCGCATCAACAGTTTTACTTAACTTATAATCATGTCCAAGTTTTGGAATTTCTGTTTTATAACTATCTTTACAGTTTGCGCAAGCATATACTTCATAACCATCAGAGGTACAAGTCGCATCTACCTTTTTGGACACTTGATAGTTGTGACCTGTCTTTGGAAGTTTCTCCTGATAGGACTTATTACACATAGAGCAGGAGTACTCTTTGTAACCATCAGCAGTACAGGTGGCTTTTACAGTTTTACTTAACTGGTAGTTGTGGTCAACGAGAGCCAATTCCGTCTTTTTTGTTTCGTTACATCTACTGCACTTGTAGAGATCATAACCTTTTACAGTACAAGTAGAATCTTTGTGATCGGTCTTTTTGCTGAAGTTATGTCCGAGCTTCTTCTGAGTGGTTTTAGTATAACTGTCTTTACAGTTTGCGCAAGTATATACTTCATAACCATCAGCGGTACAGGTAGCATCTGCCTTTTTGGACACTTGATAGTTGTGACCTGTCTTTGGAAGTTTCTCCTGATAGGACTTATTACACATAGAGCAGGAGTACTCTTTGTAACCATCAGCAGTACAGGTGGCTTTTACAGTTTTACTTAACTGGTAGTTGTGGTCAACGAGAGCCAATTCCGTCTTTTTTGTTTCGTTACATCTACTGCACTTGTAGAGATCATAACCTTTTACAGTACAAGTAGAATCTTTGTGATCGGTCTTTTTGCTGAAGTTATGTCCGAGCTTCTTCTGAGTGGTTTTAGTATAACTGTCTTTACAGTTTGCGCAAGTATATACTTCATAACCATCAGCGGTACAGGTAGCATCCACATTCTTGGTTACTTGATAGTTATGTCCAATCTTTGGCAAAACCACCTGATGCGTTTCTCCACATTTGGAACAAGTATATTCTTTGTAACCATCAGTTGTGCAGGCTGCGTCTACTGTTTTCGTAAGTTTTACAGTTTCGCCGCCATTCGGATATCCGCAAGTCAGTTCACCGGACTCTGCAAGATGATACCACAGATCACCAATTGTGACCCATCCCGTCTCCATATAACCGTTTGCATTAAAGTGATACCATTTAGAATTGATTTCTTCCCATTTGTCTGTTGGATAGGAACCATCTGCATTTTGATACCACCAGCCAGTGTTGTCTTTCTGCCAATTTCCGGTTGTCTGTGTCTTCCCTGGAATGTAGATTCCATTCGCATCCACATAATAGACGCCACCGTCTACCCATTCATTTGTTGCCATTGCTCCACTGGAGTTAAGATAGTACCAGGTATTTCCAAGCTGTAACCAACCGGTTTGCATATAGCCATTCCAATCAAAATGATACCAGCTTCCGTTAATCATCTGCCATTGGTTCCTTGGATAGCTTCCGTCTGCGTTCTGATACCACCAGCCAGTGCTATCCTTTTTCCATCCTTTAGTTGTCTGTGTCTTCCCTGGAATGTAGATTCCATTCGCATCTACATAATAGACGCCACCGTCTACCCATTCATTTGTTGCCATTGCTCCACTGGATTTCAGATAATACCAAACATTACCGCTTTGCAGCCATCCGGTTCTCATGTCTCCACCGGCATTCAGATAATACCAGTCTCTACCAATTTTCTGCCAGCCAGTCTGCATTGCTCCACTGGAGCTAAGATAGTACCAGGTATTTCCAAGCTGTAACCAACCAGTCTGCATATAGCCGTTCCAATCAAAATGATACCAGCTTCCGTTGATCATCTGCCACTGGTTTCTTGGATAGCTTCCGTCTGCATTCTGATACCACCAGCCGGTGCTGTTTTTTATCCACTGTGCCTGTGCCTGCGCGTATACGGCAATCTCATTTTCTCTTGTCTGAAGATCTGTGGTCTGAACTACAGAATTCTCACTTTGAACTTCATTCTGTACTTCGGCTACATCTTCTGCTAAGACTGCCAAAGGCGATTGGATAGATAGTGTAACACAAGTCAGTACAGCAAGCCCCCTTTTTAAATACTTTTTCATATTCCCTTCCTTTCACACTTTTAATAAATTCAAGTTATGCATTTATTATATCAAAATCTATGAAGTGTTTGTAGTATTATTTGAATCATTTTAAGAGAAATACCTGAAAAACCTTGATTTTTTAAGAAGATTTGTGTATTTTGGAAAAAGAGTGACATAAGACTTTGTTAGAACAAGAGAAGATGAATATTATAGAAAAGGGGTTAGAAATTATGAGTTCCAGAAATAAAGGAATTTGCTTTATTATATTGTCGGCATTTTCATTTGCGTTAATGGGTGCCTGTGTCAGGCTTGCGGGGGATGTGCCGTCCATACAGAAAAGCTTTTTCCGAAATCTGGTTGCATTCTTTGTTGCACTTATAATGATTGTGCGAAGTGGTGACGGATTTGAAATCAAGAAGGGAAACTTAGGTTATATGGTTTTGCGTGCAACATTTGGCACGCTGGGAATCCTTTGTAATTTTTATGCAGTAGATCATCTGGTACTTTCAGATGCATCTATGCTGAACAAAATGTCTCCGTTTTTTGTTATTTTATTTTCGTTTCTTCTGTTGAAAGAGAAATTAAAACCGGCGCAGGCAATTGCAATTTTTGTTGCATTTATCGGAAGCCTGTTTATCATTAAGCCAACCTTTACAAATATGGAACTCTTTCCGTCAGTGATCGGTCTATGTGGGGGAATCGGTGCCGGTATTGCGTATGCAATGGTAAGGATTCTTGGTCAGAGAGGTCAGAAAGGAAGCTCTGTTGTTCTGTTTTTCTCAGGGTTTTCCTGCATCGTGACACTTCCGTATCTGTTATTTAATTTCCATCCAATGACAGGAGCGCAGATTCTGGCACTGTTTGGTGCCGGACTTGCGGCAGCAGGAGGACAATTTGGAATTACCGCAGCATATTATCATGCACCTGCGAAAGAGATATCAATCTATGATTATTCTCAGATTATTTTCTCTACGATTCTCGGATATTTTCTTTTCGGACAGGTTCCGGACAAGTACAGTGTGCTTGGATATGTGATCATTCTCACAATGGCGGCATGGATGTTCTTCTATAATAAAAGACCGGAAGAAAAAGAATAGAAACTGTTTGAAGCCAAATATATTTCAGATGAAAAGGATTATAAAATCATGGATTTTGCAAGACTTGAGAAAAATATTATAGATGTAATAAAGGAAGAACAGGCGAAGCTGGGCTACCGTAAGGAGAAGATTCGTCTGTATTATCCGCTGAGTTCTCTGAATCATTTCTTTCAGTTAGATGTGGATGAGACAGGAATGCAGGAAAAATTGAGCCGGTTTTCTGAGTATGAAGAAGGGAAGCTTGGAAGTGTTGAAGTGACAAATAAGGGGGAGCGGTTCTGTTTTCATATTCCGGAGGAAGGTGCAGAATATGTACACAATAATATGAAAGAGAATGAATTCATCAAAGACCTGATTGGGTTGATCTCTCATCATGGCTGCAAGATGCAAGATATCTTTGAACTGTTCCGTCAGCATTCGGATCAGATTACGATCGAAGAGATGCACAGCGATGAATTTGATTATATGATCTGCTTTGAAAATGATCCGGAGGATACTTACCGGTATTGCTTTAAAGATGAAGGATGCCATATCATTTACCATAGATTCCTGCCGGAAGATTATGAAGAATTTAGATTTGGAAAATAACTGTCAGGTCAGACAAAAAGGAGAAAAAAGTGAAGCTTACAATACTTGGAACAGGAAATGCAACCGTTACGGAGTGTTATAACACATGCTTTGTGATCAGTGATGACGACCGTCATTTTATGGTAGACGGTGGTGGCGGAAATACGATTCTTCATCAGTTAAAAGCAGCAGGACTTAACTGGATGGATATGAGAGATATTTTTGTGACACACAAGCATATCGACCATCTTCTTGGAATTATCTGGATGATGCGTATGATTCTTCAGAATATGAATAGAGGAAAATACGAAGGAGAAGCTACAATTTACGGACACGAAGAAGTAATCCGTATTCTGAAAGAGATGGCAGGTGAAGTTCTTTCGGCGAAGGAGATGAAATATATAGATGATCGTCTTCACATGGTCGTAGTAGAAGATGGAGAAGAACGTGAGATTATTGGAAAGAAAGTAACATTTTTCGATATTCATTCTACAAAGGCAAAACAGTTTGGATTTTGTATGCAGTTAGATGAGGATGAGAAACTGACCTGTTGCGGAGATGAGCCGTACAATGAACTGGAGCAGAAATATGCTGAGAACAGTACATGGCTCTTGCATGAGGCATTCTGTCTCTACGGACAGGCGGATGAATTCAAGCCATATGAGAAGCATCACTCCACAGTAAAAGATGCATGTGAGATGGCATCAGACCTGAATGTGGAGAATCTGATTCTGTATCATACAGAAGATAAGAATATTGAACACAGACAGGAGTTGTATCTGGAAGAAGGCAAAGTTTATTATGATGGAAATCTGTTTGTGCCGGATGATCTGGATGTAATAGAACTATAAGAAATTTAATCCCACATCAAGTTTGTTATATGCTATACTTTGTTTATGATCAGGTTGAATTGATAAATTCAGGGAGAGGTGAAGGAGAATGCTTGAGTTAGTAACAGGAGGCAGCGGAAGCGGAAAATCAGCTTATGCGGAAAGCCGGATCTGTGAATGGAACAGGCAGGATCCGAAGCCTCTCTTTTATATTGCAACCATGTATCCTTATGGGGAAGAGACAGAAAAGAAGATTGAGAGACATCGGATGCTTCGTAAAGGAAAAGGGTTTGAGACATTAGAGTGGTATACAGGACTTAAGCTACATTTGGAAGAGGGATCATTACAAGGCTCAGATGTGCTTCTCGAATGTATGTCGAATCTCGTGGCAAATGAAATGTATATGGAATCCGGTGCAGGATGTCATGCAGATCAAGCCATTCTGGAAGGGATCCGAGAATTGAATCAACAGTGTTCGAATCTGGTGATCGTGACAAATGAAGTGTTTTCCGAATCGGTTCCGGATTCGCCGGAGATGAAAGAATACAAAAGGATTCTTGGCAGGATCAACCGTGAAATTGCAGCGATGGCAGATCAGGTGACAGAAGTTATTTATGGAATTACACAGCAGAAAAAGAAACCGGATACGCTAGTCAATAGAACAGAAAAACCTGGCGTGGAGAGTAACAAATCAGGAGAGTCGGTGATGTGTCAGAAAGAAAATAGAGCTCATATAATTATAGGTGGTGCATTCCAGGGAAAAGCACAGTATGCAACGAAAATTTATCCGGGACTTGAGCTGACAGACGGATTCAATTGTCCGCTGGATGAGATTGAAAATTGTGTGGCAATTAATAAATTCCATTCATTTACAAGACGCTGGCTTTTGGAAGGAAGAACAAAGGAAGCGTTGCTGACGACACTAGAGAAGAATGAAAATCTACAATTACTAATTAGTGACGAAATCGGATATGGTCTTGTACCCGTTGATGATTTTGAAAGAGAATACAGGGAATTTCACGGGCGTGTCATGACAGAACTTGCAGAACAGGCAGATTGTGTAGAACGTGTTGTGTGTGGGATTCCGCAGAGAATAAAGTGAAAGGAAATTAGTGATGCTTTCAGAGATAGAACAGGTACTTCCTTCTGAAATAGAGAAGAGAAGTTTTGAGATTATAACAGAAGAATTAAAAGAGATGGGAAAGATTCTCTGTCCGGAGACAGAACTGATCGTGAAACGCTGTATTCACACAAGCGCTGATTTTGAGTATGCGGACAGTCTTGTTTTTACAGAAGGTGTTGTGGAGAAAGCAAAGGATGCTATCCGCAGAGGTGTGCCGATTATCACAGATACACAGATGGGAAAAGCAGGAATTAATAAGAAACGTCTGGCAGAGTATGGCAGTGAAGTGCTTTGTTTTATGTCGGATGAAGATGTGGCAGAGATGGCGAAAAAGAATGGCACAACAAGAGCGGTGGCAAGTATGGATAAGGCAGCTGCACTGGGAAGAGAGGCTATCTTTGCAGTTGGAAATGCACCGACAGCTTTAGTACGGCTTTATGAGTTGATCAAAGAAGGAAAGATTAATCCGGAATTAATCATTGCAGTTCCGGTAGGGTTTGTAAATGTCGTGCAGTCAAAGGAACTGATCTTAAGTCTGGAAGATACACCGTCGATCGTGGCACGGGGAAGAAAAGGCGGAAGCAATATTGCCGCATGTATTTGCAATGCTTTATTATATCAGATGTAAAACAGATGCAAAAAAACTTTGTTAGAACTTGTTAGAAAGATAGAATAGTGGTATTATAAGACTGTTTGATTAGAAAAAAGAATAGAGAGGGAACAAAACGTGACCTATAAAGAAGCAAGGGTATATTTGGACGAGATGTCGAAATACGGAAGTGTACTTGGCTTAGATACGATTCGAGGTCTGTTGCGTGAGCTTGGGAATCCACAGGATGACTTAAAGTTTATACACATTGCAGGAACGAATGGCAAGGGATCTGTGCTTGCATACACTTCAACAATATTAAGTAAGGCAGGATACAGAACCGGGCGCTATGTCTCACCGACAGTAATCTCTTATCTGGAGCGGATTCAGATTGACGGAACATGGATTCCGGAAGATGAATTTGCAGAATTGACAGAGAAAGTAAAAGAAGCTATTGCCCGGATGGAGGCGGCCGGAGAGGAATCTCCGACAGTCTTTGAAGCAGAAACGGCAATAGCTTTTCTGTATTTTAAGAAGAAAAAATGTGATCTGGTCGTACTGGAGTCCGGTCTTGGAGGAATTCTGGATGCGACGAACATCATCGGAGCACCGGTGTGTGCAGCATTTGCAACGATCAGTGTGGATCATCTTGGTGTGATCGGAGATTCGTTGGAAGAGATTGCGCAGAACAAGGCTGGAATCATTAAGCCTGGATGTGCAGTAGTATCTGCGAAGCAGAAAGAAAATGTTCGGGAGATTCTGAAAAAAACTGCAGAAGAAAAAGGATGTCCTTTCACAGAAGTGCAGCCTGAACAGATGATGATTTTTGAAGATTCCTACCACGGAATTACATTTTCTTATAAAGAATATGAAAAGATGCATAGTCCGCTTGCAGGCCAGTGCCAGAGAGAGAATCTTGCAACAGCGCTCGAAGTTATCCGCTGTCTGAACAGATTGGGGTATCGAATTACAGAAGCGCAGGTGCGAGAGGGGCTTTCAAAGACGAGATGGACAGGACGGTTTACCTGCCTGTCAGAGTCCCCGTTATTTTTCGTAGACGGAGCGCATAATGAAGACGCAGCATTAAAGCTGAAAGTGACGGTAGAACGTTATTTTTCGGATTATAAGAAAATCTTTATCATGGGAGTCTTTAAAGATAAAGAATATGAGAAAATCACATCTATTCTTTGCCCGTTGGCAGAAAGTATATATACTGTTAGTCTTCCAAATAAGGAGAGGACGCTTCCGGCAGAAAAGCTGGCAGAAGTAGTGAAGAAACATTGTCAGAAAGTGAAAGCTGAACAGACCATCGAAACAGCTGTTGAGGATGCAAGTAAAGAGGCAATGACCCAAGGCAAGGATATTGCGCAGAAAACTGTGATTCTTGCATGCGGATCCCTGTCTTATCTTGGAGAGGTTCAGCGGATCGTGTTGAATAACCGGCAGTGAGATATAGGAGAGAAATATAAAATGATAGATCATGAAAAAGTAGAACAGGCAGTCCGTCTTTTGTTGGAAGGAATCGGTGAAGATGTGAACCGCGAAGGTCTTATAGATACACCTGACAGGATCGCTAGAATGTATGAAGAGATATATGGTGGAATGGAAGAAGATGCGGGAGTTCATCTTATAAAGACATTTACGGTAGAAAGCAGTGAGATGGTGATAGAGAAAGATATTACATTCTATTCAACCTGTGAGCATCATTTACTGCCTTTTTATGGAAAAGCCCATATTGCCTATATTCCGGATGGTAAGGTGGTAGGACTGAGTAAGCTGGCGCGTACGGTAGAAGTATTTGCAAGAAGACTTCAGCTCCAGGAGCAGCTGACAGGACAGATTGCAGACGCATTGATGGAGTATATGCAGCCGAAGGGAGCTCTCGTTATGGTGGAAGCAGAGCATATGTGTATGACAATGCGCGGAATCAAGAAACCGGGAAGCCAGACAGTTACGTTGGCACGGAGAGGTGTGTTTGAGACAGACCCGACATTAGAAGAAAGATTCTTCCGTATGCTTGGAAGATAAAGAATACGTAAAGGAAAAGAAGTGAACAGACTTGAAACAGGAAAATATGTATCGGTTAAATGAAGTGGTCCATCACTGGATCTATCAGGATTATTATGGAAGAATCAAGCGGTTAGAGAAGGAGCGTATCTTTTGCTGTCATCAGATGACACATCTTCTGGATGTAGCAAGGATCGCATATATTAAAAATCTGGAAGAGAACCTTGGGTTTGAGAAAGATGTGATCTATACAGCAGCAGTACTTCATGACATTGGAAAATCATTTCAATATAAATGGACAATTCCGCATGAAGTAGCTGGGGAAAAGATTGCAAAAGAGATTTTAACAACATTACCTGAAGATGCACAGTTTACAGAAGAGGAACAGCAGCAGATTCTTTTGGCTATCCGTGGTCATCGTAGAAAACATGAGGGAATGGAACCGATTGAGGAATTGTTTTATGATAGTGACAAACGCTCGCGTATGTGCCATTCCTGTCCGGCACAGAAACAGTGTAACTGGACGGAAGAAGAGAAGAATATGGAGATAGAGATATGAGAATTGGCGGAAAAGAATTTGACCTGAAGAAAAATACCTATATCATGGGAATTCTGAATGTAACACCGGATTCCTTTTCTGACGGAGGAAGATACGACGGACTGGATCGTGCAATCGAACATGCGAAGCAGATGATTCAGGAAGGTGTGGACATCATTGATGTCGGTGGAGAATCAACTCGTCCGGGACATGTACAGATTACAGAAGAGGAAGAAATTGCGCGTGTTGTTCCAGTAATCCGAAAACTCAAAGAAGAATTTGATATTCCGGTATCGATTGATACTTATAAAAGTGCAGTTGCAGCAGCGGCAATTGAAGCAGGTGCGGATCTTGTGAATGATATCTGGGGATTAAAATACGATTCTAAGATGGCAGGATTGATAGCAAAAACAGGAGTAGCGTGTTGTCTGATGCATAATCGTGAGAATACAGATTATCAGAATTTCCTTGCAGACTTTATGGATGACATGAAAGAATGTGTGAAGATTGCGAAGGACGCGGGGATTGCAGATGATAGGATCATTCTTGATCCAGGCGTTGGATTTGGCAAGACATACGAGATGAATCTCGAAATTATTGATAAACTTGAAATTATGAAAGAACTTGGATATCCGGTACTTCTTGGAACTTCAAGAAAATCAGTGATCGGTCTGACACTGGATCTTCCGGTAGAAGAACGTGAAGAGGGAACGATGGTTACAACAGTTTACGGAGTGCAGAAGGGTTGTGCATTTGTCCGTGTTCATGATGTGGAGAAGAATAAGAGAGCAATCCGTATGACAAGAGCATTAATGAGAGAACATGAGGTATAGAGGACAGATGCAGAAGAAGTTCGATGAAATCAGAATTGAAGATCTGGAAGTGTTTGCAAATCATGGTGTGTTTCCGGAGGAAAATACGTTAGGACAGAAGTTTGTTGTCTCAGCAGTGCTTTTTACAGATACCAGAATGGCGGGAAAAACAGATGATCTGACAGCGTCCATCCACTACGGAGAAGTTAGTGCATTTATTACTGAATTTTTACAGAAAAACACCTATCAGTTATTAGAACGTGCAGCGGAAGAACTGGCTGAAGCGTTGCTTCTTGAGTGGGACAGAATAGAAAAAATATCGATAGAGATCAAGAAACCATGGGCGCCTGTAAGACTTCCGTTAAAAACAGTCAGCGTGAAGATAGAGCGTGGCTGGCACACAGCATACATTGCGTTAGGATCTAACATTGGGGACAGTAAGATGTATCTGGATAATGCAGTAAAGGCATTGAATGAACTTCCGACAAGTAAAGTTGAGGTTGTATCTGAATATCTTGTGACACCTCCCTACGGAGTGACAGATCAGCCGGATTTCCTGAACGGCTGTCTGAAACTTCGCACGCTGCTTTATCCATATGAGCTTTTAGCTGAATTGAACAGAATTGAGAAAGAAGCAGGAAGAGAGCGAATCATTCACTGGGGTCCGAGAACATTAGATCTGGATATTATTTTTTATGACGATCTTGTTCTTGAAGAGGCGGATCTGTGTATTCCGCATGTAGAGATGCACAAGAGAAAATTCGTGCTGGAACCGTTGGGAGAGATCGCTCCGTATAAGCGCCATCCGATAAGTGGAAAAAGCGTTTGCGAGATGCTTGTTGAACTGAATGAAAAAAAGAATTAATCGAATTTTAAAAAGGCTTATTACCAGTTGTGATAAAAGGTGATAAGCCTTTTTTGTGCATATTTGCAAATGAAACAGAAAAAGACATTATAAAACTGTTAAAAATTTGCAACAACTATGTAAATGTGATAGACTAGAACCATCATCATATGTGAAAAATGACGTAAATTGAGGTGAACTTATGGAAAATAGTGAGCAGACATTCCTGGGAGTTCTGATCGGTGGCGTTCATACCTATTTCCCAAAAGAAATCATTCGCGGAATTTCGAAAGAAGCAGACCGGGAGAATGTCAATGTCTATTATTTTCTTGGGATGCAGACGAGTGCTTTTCTGAAACATGTACTTGGGGAACACAGCAACGCATCTTACGATTATCAGTTTGACACGATATACGATTACAGCAAGATTAGTGGACTGGATGGAATGCTGATCAATTATGGCACGATCGGTCCTTACTTAAAAAAGGATGACGCACAGGCTTTCGCAGAACGGTTTCATGAACTGCCCTGTGTGTTCTTGACGGAAAAGGTTGATATGGCAAACTGTTATTCGATTATTTCGGATAATTACAATGGAATGTACAGCGTGGTGGAACATCTGATTACGGAACACGGGTGTCGCAGAATTTTGTTCGTCAAAGGACCGATAGGGAACACGGACGCGATCGAACGGTTTGAGGGCTACCGGGATGCCATGAAGAAGCATGGACTGGAAGTCAGGCCGGAGATGATTGTCCAGGGAGATTTCTCTGAATTTATAGATTGTGAGGTTAAGGAACTGCTGGATCGTAATCCAGATGCAGAGGCAATTGCATTTGCCAATGATGAGATGGCTTATTCGGGATGCCGTGTGTGTATACAGAGAGGTCTGAAAGTTGGAGAGGAGATCCGGATTACCGGTTTTGATAACAATGAATTGTCCAGAAGAATGGATCCTCCACTGACAACACTGTTTCAGGACGGAAGAGGCATGGGAGAACTTGCTGTCCAGAATATGATGCGGATCTTAAAGGGAGAAGAGGTTTCGTTCTGCAGATATCCGACCAGGTTGATTCTGCGGGAATCCTGTGGATGCGGGAGGGAGAAGACAGAGCAGATCCAGGATGAGAAGAGCCTGGAGGAAGAGCTTGAGCGGCTCCAGGAGGAGGTCGCGGAGAAACAGCTGCAGTTTGTAGAATTCCAGAGAAAGTCCTGGCTTTTACCAATGTTGATGAAAGAATTGAATGAAGGCGTGTTGGATGAGTGTGAATTCTGTCGGCGTATACTGAATACGCTGACAGGAATGGGCGTATTCAGTAGCTATTTATTTCTGCTGGATCATCCAGTGGTTTATGATGGTGAGAAGGAGTGGGTCTGTCCGGGCAATCTGCATCTGGCTTCCTTTTGCAGGAATGGATCATGCTATGCATACCCACTGGAAAAACGTCCGTTGGTGACAAAGGAACAGGGAATCGCACAGCTGACGGACGATGGAAGACATCATCAGTATATGGTCTATCTGCTCTTTTCCGGAGAGCGGCAGTATGGTCTGCTTCTCTGTGAAGTATCGGTCAGAGATATACCGTTTTATTATGTTGTCAGCCTTCAGATTGGTCTGGCACTGCATAATTATGAACTGAACCGGATCGAGGCCATGCGCCGCCAGCAATTGTGTCAGGACATGGAACGGATCCGGGAGCAGAATAGGGAACTGGGAATGAAATCGGCTTACGATCAGCTGACGGGGCTTCTGAATCTGAGGGGATTTACAGATCGTGCGAAAAAGATTTGTACAGAAGAGAGAAAACAAAGAGCTTATCTGCTCTATGGAGATCTCGATCACCTCAAAGAGATCAATGATACTTGGGGACATGCAGAAGGAAATTTTGCAATCAAGGCTTCTGCGGATATTCTGAAGAACTGTATCCGTGGAAATGATATGATCGCAAGAATCGGTGGCGATGAATTCTCCTGCCTGATTTTTTCTGATGGAGAGTCCATTGATGTGAAGCTGAAAAACAGAATTGTACAGGCATGCAGAGAGTTTAACAAACACTCCGGGAAACCGTATTATGTGGAGCTTTCAATCGGAATTGAATGTTTTGAACTGGAGAAGTATGAGGAACTGCAGCTTGCTGCAGTGAAAGCGGATCAGAAACTTTACGAAGCCAAGAAAGGGAGAAGAAAGTCCATAAGAAGAGTAGAAGAAACAGAAGAAGAGTAGAAAAAAAGGAACCGAAAGAATGGAAAGAAAAAGCTGCCCCGGTACGCTGTGTTGAGAACCGGGGCAGCTTTTTCTGATTCTGATAAAATTCAGTATTCTATCTGATGGCTTTTATAACAGCTGTTCAAATGTGTCATAAAATGTAGGGTAAGACACATCCACACATTTACTGTCAAGAATCTTTGTAGTACCATCTGCAACAAGTGCGGCAATACTAAATGCCATTGCAATTCTGTGGTCTAATAAAGTATGAATAGAAGCACCATGAAGAGGTCTTCCGCCATTGATGATCATTCCGTCTTCAGTAGGTGTTACATCACAGCCCATTGCTTTCAGGTTATCTGTTACAGTCTCAATACGATCCGTTTCCTTGACTTTCAGTTCGGCAGCATCTTTGATTATAGTAGTACCTTCCGCCATGGCTGCCATAACTGCAATAACCGGAATCTCATCGATCAAAGTTGGGATGATGTCTCCTTCGATTGTAGTTCCATGCAGTCTACTTGTGCGGACAAGAACATCTGCAATTCTTTCCCCACCTTCTGTACGTTCGTTAAGAAGGCTGATATCACCACCCATATCTTCACATACTCTCAAGATTCCTGCACGTGTCGGGTTGATTCCTACATTTTCTACAAGAATTTCCGAATCAGGGACGATCAGTCCGGCAGCAATGAAATAAGCAGCGGAAGAGATGTCTCCCGGAACTGTGATTTCCTGTCCGTAAAGTTCTTCACAAGGACGGATGATAGCGGTTGCTTTGGAAGAACCAATCTCAAAAGTAGAGCGGATATCTGCACCGAATTCTTTCAGCATTAATTCTGTATGGTTTCTGGAAAGACTCGGTTCTGTGACAGAGGTCTCTCCATCTGCGTAAAGACCGGCGAGCAGCAGGCAGGATTTCACCTGCGCACTGGCAACCGGCGAATCATAATGGATTCCATGAAGCTGCGCCGGAGTAATATAAAGCGGGGCACATCCATTGCGGAGAATACTGGAAATATGTGCGCCCATCTGTGTCAATGGTTCAATGATTCTTTTCATTGGGCGGGAGTTCAGTGATTCATCTCCGGACAATTTAGAGTCAAACGGCTGTCCGGCGAGAATACCGGAAATCAGTCTCGTTGTTGTTCCGCTGTTTCCCACATCAAGGATCTTCTCCGGAGCACTCAGTCCATGTAATCCCTTTCCGTGTACGATAACAGAAGAATAATCGCTCTCAACTTCAATCTCAATACCAAGCTCTCTGAAACAACGGATAGTCGCGAGACAGTCGGCACCAGAGAGAAAGTTGTGGATCTGCGTCATTCCGTTTGCAATCGAGCCGAACATAATGCAGCGGTGGGAGATGGATTTGTCTCCCGGTATTGTAACTTTTCCTTTTAATCCTGTAATATTACATAATTCCATAATCTTATTCCTCATTTCTGCTATCAGACTTCATAGATGACATAGCGGTATTTCTGCAAAAGTACAGAAGCTCTGTTTGCAGAATCTTCATCATAAAATTCAATACGAAGAACTCCTTCCTCAAATTCACGGTTGTGAATGATTCCGATATTCTTGATACTGATATTATTACTTGCAAGAATTGTGGCAATCGTAGCAATTCCACCTGTTTCATCGATGATATCACAATAAAGTGCAAACTGCTTTTTGATCGGTCCTGCAGATCCGTTCGGCATGGAGTTCCTGTAATCTTTGGAATTCTCAAACAGAGCGTACAGGGCAGGTTCATTTCCTTCATCCACAAGATCCTTTGCATGTGAAAGAGCTTCAATATATTCACCTAAGATCTGGGAGATGTTCTCACTGTTTTTCAGACAGATCTGCTGCCACATGACCGGGGAGGAAGAAGCAATTCTCGTAATATCTTTAAATCCTCCTGCGGCCAACGCTTTCATCATCCCTTCCTTCGAATCCGTATCATGTACAAAATTCACAAGCGTGGATGCAATAATATGCGGCAGGTGGCTGATCGTTCCGGTAATATGATCATGCTCGTGGTAATCCAGAATAACAGGAAGAGCTTTTAAAGATGAAACAAAGTCTTTGTAAGCATCTACTTTTTCTTCCGCTACTTTAGCAGAAGGAGTCAGGATATAGTATGCATTTTCAATCAAATGAGCTTTGGAATTCATAAATCCGCTCTTCTCAGAACCAGCCATCGGATGTCCGCCAATGAAATTCGCTTCCATTCCCAGACGAATCACCTCTTCATGGATGGAAGTCTTCACGCTTCCGACATCTGTGAGAATACAGTTTTCATCCAGAAGATCTTTCAGCTGGGAAAGATAGGCTGCGTTGTAAGTGACCGGTGCACAGAGGAAAATGTAGTTACATCCCCTGAAATTGTCATCAATGGATGAACAGGAAGTATGAATAGTGCCTTCCTGGATTGCCAGTGCAAGGGATTCTTTATTTTTATCGAATGCGATGATGTCGTAATCCGGATAATACTGGCGGATTGCCTTCGCAATAGAGCCGCCGATAAGTCCAAGTCCGATAAATCCAATTTTTTTAGCATTCATAGTTGTAAAATCCTTTCTGTTGTTGTGCAAAACATATCTTACTGTTCAGAAATCTTAAATCAGTAAGAAACATATATTCGTATTTTAACACTTTGCTCTGTAAAAGTAAATTGGTAATATTGCGTTGCTGGTCGCACATTGTGTGAACAGCAACACAATATTGCTTCTATATATAAGCGGAGTGCTTTCAAAGAATAGCTTTATGATAGAAAGTTAAAATTGTATAAAATGTAAAAAATAGTTGTAATTAATCAGAATATTTAGTACAATATATCCATGGTATGTATATCGACGACAAAAAACGATGTGCATAATAGCTACATAACAAGGAGGCAGCAGTATGAAGGTTTACAGAACAGACGAAATCAGAAATGTGGTATTACTTGGTCATGGTGGAAGCGGAAAGACAAGTCTTGCAGAGGCGATGCTCTACGTATCAGGTGCAACGAATCGTATGGGAAAGATTTCCGAATCCAATACGGTGAGCGATTTTGATAAAGAGGAGCAGAAACGTGGATTTTCAATCAGCACAAGTCTGGTACCGATCGAGTGGGAGAAAGCGAAGATCAATATTCTTGACACACCGGGATATTTTGATTTTGTCGGAGAAGTAGAAGAGGCAGTCAGTGCAGCAGATGCAGCGGTTATCGTAGTATCTGGTAAGGCAGGAGTACAGGTTGGAACGGAAAAAGCATGGGAGCTTTGTGACAAATATAATCTGCCGAGAATGATCTATGTGACAGAGATGGATGTGGATGATGCAAGTTTCCGTCAGGTAGTAGCAGATCTGACAGAGAGATATGGAAAGAAAATCGCACCACATTTCCAGCCAATTCGTGAGAATGAGAAGCTTGTAGGATATATTAATATTATTAAGAATGCCGGAAGAAGATATACAGGCATTGGACAGAGAGAAGAGTGCGAGATTCCGGATTACTGTATGCCGAACCTTGAGATTTTGAGAGATTCTCTTATGGAAGCTGTAGCAGAGACAAGTGAAGAGTTTATGGAGCGCTATTTTAATGGTGAGGAATTCTCTATAGAAGAGATCCGTGCAGCCATGAGAACAGAAGTAATGGATGGGGATATCGTACCGGTTGCGATGGGATCCAATATCCAGGCACAGGGAGTAGCCAACCTGCTTTCAGATATTGTTCGTTTCTTCCCGAGTCCGGATAAGAGAACCTGTGCAGGAATCAACCGCAGAACAAACGAGATTTTTGAAGCAAATTATGATTTCGCAAAAGCAAAATCAGCGTATGTATTTAAGACAATGGTGGATCCATTTATTGGAAAATACTCTTTCGTAAAGGTATGCTCCGGAGTACTTAAAGGAGATGATGTACTTTATAATGCAGACACAGACGCAGAAGAGAAACCAGGTAAACTTTATACCATGTGCGGAAGTAAGCCAAGCGAAGTGACAGAGCTTTTCGCAGGTGATATCGGAGCAATCGGTAAACTGACAAATACAAGAACGGGAGATACTCTTTCTGTAAAGGGAACACCGGTATCTTATGCAAAGACAGATTATTCTGTACCATATACATATATGAAGTATCGCGTAAAGAATAAAGGCGATGAAGATAAGGTATCACAGGCTCTTGCAAGAATGACAGCAGAAGATGTTACATTGAAAGCTGTGAATGACAGTGAGAACAGACAGTCTCTTCTTTATGGAATGGGTGAGCAGCACCTTGAGATCGTAGCAAGTAAACTGGCGGCAAGATATAAAGTAGAGATCACACTGGAGACACCAAAAGTTGCATTCCGTGAGACGATCCGTAAGAATTCTGACGTTGATTCCAAGTATAAGAAACAAAGCGGCGGACATGGACAGTACGGACATGTTAAGATGAAATTCGAACCATCAGGAGATCTCGAAACTCCATTTGTATTCGAAGAATGTGTTGTTGGAGGAGCAGTTCCGAAGAACTACTTCCCGGCAGTAGAGAAAGGTCTGCAGGAATCTGTAGTGAAAGGACCTCTTGCCGGATACCCGGTAGTTGGTGTGAAAGCTACTTTATACGACGGATCCTATCATCCGGTAGACTCTTCAGAGATGGCATTTAAGACAGCTACAATCCAGGCATTCAAGAAAGGATTCCTGGAGGCATCTCCGGTACTTCTTGAACCAATCGCATCCCTGAAGGTTACAGTTCCGGATGATTACACAGGAGATATCATGGGTGACCTGAACAAACGCAGAGGACGTGTGCTTGGCATGACACCGGTAGCCGGAGGAAAGCAGGTTATTGAAGCAGATATTCCAATGACAGGACTGTTTGGCTATTGCACAACACTTCGCTCCATGACAGGTGGAAGAGGATCTTACGAATATACATTTGCAAGATATGAGCAGGCTCCATCTGATGTACAGGAGAAAGAAATTGCTGCAAGAGCAGAAGAAGCATAATTAAAGATTCAGGCAATACAAAGAGTGTGTTATCCGGCTGATAAAAAGGAGCGGATAGCACGCTCTTATTGCTTGTTTTAGAAAAAACAGTAACATTATATTTCACAAAAAAATCACAAGTTTGCGAATATGGTTGTACTTTCAAAACAAAGGTGCTATAATTCATCTACCTGTCTGCATTAGACAGGTATGTTGTTGTTTATGAAATCCTGTGAACAGTGACATAAAGTGACTGTGTAGAGCAGTTATAAGATTATTATAATAATATGAGGGATAAGAAAATGAGGATTATTATTATCGGTGACGGAAAGGTTGGTTACAAGCTTGCCAAGCAACTTTCCGCCGAGAAATATGACATTATAATGATTGACAGTAATGAAAATAAGTTGAGATTTGCTATGGATCGTCTGGATATTGCCTGCGTGACGGGAGATGGCGCAGACGCAGAAGTACTTAAACAGGCAGATGTAGCGCATGCCGACCTGGTGATTGCTTGTACATCAGCAGATGAATGCAATATGTTAAGCTGTCTGATCGCCAGAAAATTAGGTGCAAGACATACGATTGCCCGTGTGCGTAATCCGATTTATTATCGTCAGATCGGACTTCTGAAAGAAGATCTGCATCTTAGTATGGCTGTAAACCCGGAACTTATTGTGGCAGATGAGATTAGCAGACTTCTGCTCTTCCCGGATGCGAGTCAGGTGGAGACTTTTGTGAAGGGACGTGTAGAATTGATTGAATTACCGGTTGCGAAGGGAAGCAGCCTGGCAGGGTTAAGCCTTGCGGAAATGTATAACCGGTTCCAGATCCGTCTGCTTGTCTGTGCAGTGGAACATGGAGATGAAGTTTGCATTCCAGATGGAGAATACAGGATGCGTGCAGGAGACCGTCTGCATATTGCGGCATCTCATAAAGATTTAGAGGCATTTTTTAAAGCAAATGGAAAGCGTAAGGACAAAATCAAAAAAGTCATTATTTGTGGAGCTGGAAGAGTTGGTTACTATCTTGCACTTCAGCTTAGCACACTTGGTATGCAGATAAAGATCATAGAACAGAATCGCCAGAGATGTGAAGAACTCTGCGAATTACTTCCAAAAGCAACGATCATTAATGGAGATGCAACAGATCATGACCTTCTTGTAGAAGAAGGGATTGATGAAGCGGATGCATTTGTTGCCCTGACAGGGATGGATGAAGAGAACATTATACTTTCTCTTTTTGCAAAGAGTCAGAATGTGGACAAAATTGTTACGAAAGTCAATGAAGACAGACGCGCACGTATGGTAGAAGACTTTGGAATTGATAGTATTGTTTCTGTTAAAACAGCTACAGCAGACGCAATCATGAGTTATGTCAGAGCGCGTAAAAACTCTCAGGGAAGTGCGAATGTTGAGACAATGTATCAATTGGTTGATGACAAAGTTGAAGCACTGGAATTTATTGTTAAGGCTGAGACAAATTATACAGGAATTCCATTGAAGAATCTCTCGTTGAAACCGAATAATCTGATTGCATGTATTGCAAGAAAACGTCAGATCATTCTTCCGAGCGGAGATGATTGTATTCAGGTAGGAGATAATGTGATCATTATCACGATGGAAAAACAGATTGAAGATATTAAAGATATTTTAATGTAGGTGCAGCGCGATGAATAAGAAGATGATAGTATATATTTTGGGGAAAATGATGGGAGTCGAAGGATTACTTCTGCTGATCCCAGCGTTGGTTTCCCTGATATATCATGAAAAAAGCGTAATTTCTTTTCTGATTGTAGCAGCAATCCTGCTCGTAATTTATATGGTGTTCGGAAGGAAACTTCCGGCTTCAAAGCAGATTTACGGAAAAGAAGGTTTTGTTATTGTTGGGCTTGCATGGATTTTATGGTCCGCATTCGGAGCGCTTCCGTTTGTGATTTCGGGAAGTATTCCATATTATATTGATGCACTTTTTGAGACGATTTCCGGTTTCACTACAACCGGATCTACAATCCTGGTAGATATCGAGGCTCTGCCAATGGGAATTTCCTTCTGGCGAAGCTTTACACACTGGATCGGTGGTATGGGGGTACTTGTATTTGTTATGATGATCACATCTCTGGATGATGAGAATGCAATGCCGCTCATGCGTGCGGAAGTACCGGGACCGGAGGCGGATAAGCTTGTCCCAAAGGCAAGACATACCGCAAGACTTTTATATGGAATGTATTTTGTACTGACAGCAGCAGAAGTGGTTTTTCTGCTTTTTGGCGGAATGAACCTGTATGATGCACTTTTACATGCATTCAGTACTGCCGGAACGGGAGGATTTTCTAATAGAGCTGCAAGCGTCAGCTTCTACGACAGTGCATATATTGATGGTGTGATCACAGTATTTATGATTTTGTTTGGAATTAACTTTAACTTGTACTTTTTCATATTGCTCAAAGACTGGAAATCCATTCTGAAAAATGAAGAGCTGTGGGCATATCTTGGAATAGTAGGTGTGTCAATCGCTATAATCACAGGAAATATCCTCAAGATTTATGGAACGGTTGCACATGCATTCCGCTATGCATCTTTCCAGGTCGGTTCGATCATTACGACAACCGGATTTGCAACAGCAGACTATGATCAATGGCCAGAACTATCAAAGACAATATTGATGGCATTGATGTTCGTCGGTGCGTGTGCGGGATCCACCGGAGGTGGAATCAAAGTAAGCCGTTTGTTGATCATTGTGAAATCAATCCGCAGAGAAGTGCGTAAGATGTTACATCCGAACGCCGTTACAATCATCAAAGTCAATGGCAAAAAAATCGGACAGGATACATTGAAGAATGTAAATCTCTATCTGACGTGTTACATTATGATTCTGATCGTATCAATTTTACTTGTTTCTATTGATAATTTTGATTTTGCGACAACATTTAGTGGGGTACTCACAACGATGAGCAATGTAGGACCAGGTATTTCAAAGGTTGGTCCGGTGATGAATTTCCACCCGTTCTCAGCAGTATCTAAGCTGGTATTCTGTTTTGATATGCTGATTGGAAGATTAGAGATCTTCCCATACCTGCTTCTTCTTTCTCCGGAACTTTGGAGAAGAAGATTCTAGACGATTTTTTGTTAATTATGTGCGGAAAATTTGAATGAAACAGATTTTTTCGCACATTTTATTTTTATATGATAAAATGGTAACTGTTCAGAGCTAAGCAAAATTTCAAAAAACAGGTGTAAAATGCGTAGCATTTTGGAGGTTGTCTCTGAACAGTTATATAAAATGAAAGAAAGGAAGAGGTGAGATGAACAAATTTAAAATGAAAGTGACAGCTGTCATAGGAGTGATTCTGTTGATTGGAATCTATTACTATGTGACACTCCCGGCGATCAATATTCATGCCTCAGAATTCTGGATGTATCTTGTGGTGTTGGTCATTCTGGCAGCTGTGGTATTTATCAGAAAGAAAAATTTAAACCGTTACGACTGGAAAGAGTCAAAGGGATTAAAGGTGATCCTTGGAATCCTTGCGGTGCTTGTGATCGCATATGTGGCAGGATCGGTTTTGTCTTCTCCAATTGTGAATGCGAAGAAGTATCAGGAACTTTTGACGGTGAAGAATGGAGAATTTACGAAAGATATCGAAGAATTATCTTTTGATCAGATTCCATTGCTGGATAAGGATTCGGCAGAGCTTCTCGGTGACAGGAAGATGGGAAGTATGGTAGATATGGTATCCCAGTTCGAGGTAGATGAACTGTATTCCCAGATCAACTATCAGGATCAGCCAGTGAGAGTTTCTCCTTTGAAATATGCCAGCGTGATCAAATGGTTTACGAACATGAGAGAAGGAATCCCGGCCTATATCAAGATTGATATGGCAACACAGAATACGGAACTCGTAAAACTGAGTGAAGGGATGAAGTACACGACAAGTGATCATTTTAACAGAAATATTTACCGTCATCTAAGATTTAACTATCCGACCTATATTTTTAATGATCTGAGTTTTGAAATTGATGAAGACGGGGTTCCGTACTGGATCTGCCCGGTGAAGAAGTACAATATCGGATTATTCGGTGGAACAACAATCGGAAGAGTTGTACTTTGCAATGCGATCACAGGAGAAACGAAGGATTATGCAGTTGAGGATGTCCCACAGTGGGTTGACAGAGTATATTCCGCAGATCTGTTAGTTGAGCTTTATAATTATCACGGAACATTGAAACATGGTTTCTTTAATAGTGTATTGGGGCAGAAAGACTGCCTGAATACAACTGACGGATACAATTATCTTGCAATCGATGACGATGTATGGGTATACACAGGTGTTACCTCGATTACCGGAGACCAGTCGAATGTAGGGTTTGTTCTGATGAATCAGAGAACAATGGAGACAAAGTTCTATGAGATTGAAGGGGCAACAGAGAGTTCAGCGATGTCTTCCGCAGAAGGGCAGGTACAGAATCTGCACTATACGGCAACATTCCCACTGCTTTTAAATATTTCCGGTGAACCGACCTATTTCATTGCATTGAAGGATGATGCCGGTCTGGTGAAGAAGTATGCGATGGTAAATGTGCAGAAATATCAGATTGTTGCAATTGGAGATACGGTCAGTGAATGCGAGGAGTCTTATACTAATCTGATGTATAAGAACGGGATCAGGACAGAAGCTGAGGATACAAGATCCGTAGAGACACTGACAGCTAAGATCACAAAGATCGCCCAGGGCGTTATAGACGGTGATTCTCATTATTATATCATGCTTGAAGGTTCGGATGAGATCTTTGATGTATCTGTTGTAGATTTTATTGATATTATCCGGTTTAATGTCGGAGATGAAGTCACAGTTGAGTATAAGAAGGGGGAGCAGGTGGATACAGTTCTTTCCCTGAATGGAAAAGCGAGTGAACAGATCAGCACAAAAGCTGCGAAAGAAGAGCAGGCAGAAGATACGGCAGGGGATTCTGCACAGACAGAATAAGAGAAAGAAGCGAAAAAAGAAGTACAACCGGAGAACGGAAGTACTTCTTTTTTAATTCTTAAAATTATTGTAACTGTTCAGAGCCGAAAGGGCGAATCCTGTAGTTACGCTACGCTGTAAATGCTTACAGAACTGTGCATCCAAGTGTGTCAACCTCTGCAATCGCAGCTTTATCTGCGCTGACGCTGAGGTAGAAGTCAATCTTGGCATCTTCGGAAATCTTATTTAATTTCTCGATGAATGTCGGAAGACTTTCTAATGTGATATTAGCCTGCTTTAAGATACTGTCAATGAAAACGGCCTCGATATCGTGATTGCCAGCAGCCATACCATAGAGGAAGCCTACGAATTCTTCTAAGGTAAGGATGTCAGGATAATCAGCCATCTTGATGACACGGATATTGAAATCTACAGAATAAGTGTCTTTGCTGCTCCTTTTAATAAATACGACATTACCGGAAGAAGTCTTAACCTTCTCGTTTGCAAGATCGATCATCTGCTGTGTTTTTCCGCTGCCTCTCGGGCCTGTGATTAAATTTACCATGGCGAATCTCTCCTTTATGTAAGTGTGTATAATGTTTGAGATTTTCTCACCTCTCAAATATTTATAAATTCATTATACACTAAAGATATGTGAGTAACAACTAAAAAAGTGTTAAAATTTGAAAAAGTTTTATGCGGAATTACCATAAGAAATGAGCAGTAAGATGCCACCATGGTAATGAGAAAAGTTCTCAAAAACTGTATTGAAAATCATTTTCATTTATGCTAACATAATACTTGAATGAAAACAATTCTCAAAATAAAACTAAGGAGAACGATATGCCGACGGAAGTATTATCCTACTATCTAAAAAATAAAGACAGGAAGGTGAGGCTTGGGTTTCAGGTTATATTACAGTGTGCGCCTTTTCTGAAAGGGCTTAAAGTATCTGGCCTGATTTCAATGGAAAATGAATCATATTCTGAATTGGAAGAAATGTTTTCCGGGATGGAGATCAATTTTTATAAATTATCCTGCTCAGAGGGGAAATGCCTTGTCCTTTTCTATCGCCCCAAAGAGCTGGAAGAATATATGAACCAGCCAAAACTCCGCGAACTGATCGGACAATACGGATATAAGGAAAGCAATATCGAGGAAATGCTGGCACATCTGTCAGAACGTATCTGCGAGTGTACTGCACAAGGAATTGGATTCCCACATGAGATTGGAGCTTTTCTCGGATATCCGACGGCAGATGTGCAGAGCTTTATTGAAAAAGAAGGCAGAGATTTTATTATGACAGGATACTGGAAAGTATATAGTAATCCTGAAAAAGCGAGAATGATTTTTCATGAATATGACCGTGCAAAGGTTTGTGCGGTGAATGAGTATCTGGATGGGAAAAACATCCGTGAAATTGCATTGAATCAAAGAAAGTGGAGGAATTTATAAAATGAGTATATCAGTTGTATATTGGAGTGGAACCGGTAATACACAGGCAATGGCAGAGGCGGTTGCCGAAGGAATCAAAGCGGCAGGTCAGGAAGCAGAACTTCTGGAAGTAGGAAATGCAGATGCAAAAACAGTGGCGGCGGTAGATGCATTTGCACTTGGATGCCCGGCAATGGGGGCAGAGGTGCTTGAAGAATCTGAGATGGAACCATTTGTAGAAGAACTGGAATCTTATGTGTCAGGGAAGAAGATCCTTCTGTTCGGTTCTTATGGATGGGGAGACGGAGAATGGATGAGAGACTGGGCAGACCGCATGAAAAACGCTGGGGCACAGTTAATCCGTGAAGAAGGAATCATCGCAAATGAGGCTCCGGAGGATGACGTACTTGAAGAACTTAAGGCAGCAGGAAAAGAGCTGGCAGAATAATCTTATTGTTAATGTTTATTAATAAATATTAGTATTCTTAATTGAAAAAATGTTTGAAACGTATTGCATTTCTTATAACATAGTGCTATTCTTAATTTTATCGTGTTAAAGCACGAAAGAGAAAACTTGCTGTCATTTACATCTGACGTGAATGACAGCAATACTCAGGAGAGTCTCTTTATAAAGAGCGCCGAAGGTGTAAGCGGTCATGGATGCAGTTACATGCCGCGAGTCTCTCAGGCAAAAGGATGGAGGAATAAAGAAATGTTTGCACAAATCGACAAAATTATCACTGCAATCGACAACGCTGTGTGGGGGCTTCCGTTGATCTGCCTCATCATGGCAACAGGTATCTTTCTAACAGCCAGACTTGGTCTTGTACAGATCAGGCATCTTGGCAAAGCTTTCAAATTCATGTTTAAAGATGAAGAAGACGGTAGCGGAGAAGTGACCAGCTTTGGAGCACTTTGTACGGCTCTGTCAGCAACAATCGGAACCGGTAATATCACAGGTGTTGCAACAGCAATCGCACTTGGTGGTCCGGGAGCGTTGTTCTGGATGGTTATCGCGGCATTCTTTGGAATGGCGACAAAATACGCAGAAGGTCTTCTGGCAATCAAATATCGTACAATCGACGAAGACGGGCATGTACTCGGCGGACCATTCTATTATATTGAAAACGGAATGGGTAAGAAGTGGACATGGCTTGCGAAGATTTTCGCATTCTTCGGAGCCGGAGTTGGTCTCTTTGGAATCGGTACATTTACACAGGTAAACAGTATTGCATCAGCGGTTAAGAATTTCTTCGACCCGGATATGGCGCATACAGTTTCCCTGTTCGGAGGAAACTACTCATGGGCTACTGTGATCGCAGGATTATTCCTGACAGTGTGTGTAGGTCTTGTTGTTCTTGGAGGAATCCAGAGAATTGCTAAAGTATCAGAAGTTATCGTACCATTTATGGCAGTTCTTTATGTAGGACTTGCAGTAATCATCATTATTGCAAATATCACAGCTGTTCCTGCAGCACTGGCTTCTATCGTGAAATCTGCATTTACAGGAAGTGCACTTGCAGGAGGAGCGGTTGGATCCATGTTCGTAGCAATGCAGAAAGGTGTTGCAAGAGGAATCTTCTCAAACGAGTCCGGACTTGGTAGTGCACCGATTGCAGCAGCTGCAGCAAGAACAAAAGAACCGGTCCGTCAGGGACTTGTGTCTATGACAGGAACATTTATAGATACAATCGTAATCTGTACAATGACAGGACTTTCTATCGTGATCGCCGGTTCCTGGCTGAACCCGGAACTTGAAGGTGTGGCAATCACAATGGATGCTTTCCAGAAAGGACTTCCATTCCCATCGTTCGTAGCGACATTCTCCCTGATGCTGTGTCTTGTATTCTTTGCATTCACAACAATTCTCGGATGGAACTATTACGGCGAGAGATGCGTGGAATACCTGTTTAACAGAAATAAAGGAGTTGTAATGGGATATCGTATCCTGTATATCCTTGCAGTATTCATTGGACCTTATATGACAGTAAAAGCAGTATGGAATATCGCAGATATCTTCAATGCACTGATGGCATTCCCGAACCTGATCGCACTCCTTGCATTGAACGGAGTGATTGTCAAAGAGACAAGAGATTTCCATGCAAAACATAACGGATCTTATTAGAAAAAGAATTGACCGAATTATCTGTGAATTCGAAAAATAAATAGAATTATCACCTGAAATAAAACGAAAGAAAAGGCAGCCAAAGTCCTTGAATAAGGACTGTTTGGCTGCCTTTTCCGCAGGTGTGAAAGGAGAATGAGTAGACAGATAATTCATAGACAGTTTTGGTTTTGTATAACAGATAGAGTAAAGATTATCAGTTAAATGAAAAACTCAAAAAATGTAGCAGATGTTCTGAAAATACATGATACTGTGTTTTGGGGATTGCATTATACTATATTTTGTATTAGAATAAGTATCAGACAGCACGATAGAAACGGATAAAACACAAGATATCGTGCAAGAATAAGAAAAAGTGAGGAGACTGATCAATGAAAATTATCAAGCGAAATGGGTCGGAAGAGACATTTGATATACAGAAAATCGTGGTTGCTGTGACGAAAGCGGATAAGGATAATGGGGAGCGTACGCTGACAGACAGCCAGATTGAAGATATCGCAGAATATGTGGAATTCAAGTGTAACAAGTTGAATCGTGCTGTATCCGTAGAAGAGATCCAGGATATGGTAGAGAATCAGATTATGGCTACCGGAGCTTTTGAACTTGCACGTAAGTATGTAAGATATCGTTATAAGAGATCCCTCGTACGTAAGGCGAATACAACAGACAATCGTATTCTGTCACTGATTGAGTACAACAACGAGGATGTAAAACAGGAGAACTCGAACAAGAACCCGGCAGTCAACAGCGTACAGAGAGATTATATGGCAGGAGAGGTCAGCCGTGACCTGACAACAAGAATGCTTCTCCCACATGATATTGTGGAGGCAGACAGAGAAGGAATCATTCACTTCCATGATTCTGACTATTATGCACAGCATATGCACAATTGTGATCTTGTGAATCTTGATGACATGCTTCAGAACGGAACTGTGATCAGTGGTACAATGATTGAAAAACCACACAGCTTCTCTACAGCATGTAATATCGCAACTCAGATTATTGCCCAGGTTGCAAGTAACCAGTATGGTGGACAGAGCATTTCACTTGCTCATCTGGCACCGTTTGTAGATGTTTCCAGAGAGAAGATCCGTAAGGAAGTGATCAGTGAGCAGGAACTGGTCGGAATGGAATATCCGGAAGATGTGCTCAATGAGATCGTAGAGAGAAGACTGAAGAAAGAGATCACAAAGGGTGTCCAGACAATCGAATATCAGGTGATCACATTGATGACAACTAACGGACAGGCACCGTTCCTTACAGTTTTCATGTATCTGAACGAGGCAAAGAACGAGAGAGAGAAGAAAGACCTGGCGATGATTATCGAAGAGACACTTCGTCAGCGTTATCAGGGAGTTAAGAATGAAGCCGGAGTATGGGTGACACCGGCATTCCCGAAACTGATCTATGTTCTGGAAGAAGATAATATCGAAGAAGGAAGCGAATATTATTATCTGACAGAACTTGCTGCAAAGTGTACTGCAAAGCGTCTTGTTCCGGATTACATTTCCGAGAAAAAGATGAAAGAGCTTAAAGAAGGAAATTGTTTCCCGGTTATGGGATGCAGAAGCTGCTTAAGCCCATGGAAAGACGAGAACGGAAACTACAAGTTCTACGGACGTTTCAATCAGGGAGTTGTTACGATTAACCTTGTTGATGTTGCACTTTCTTCCGGTGGAGATATGGATAAGTTCTGGAAGATCTTTGATGACAGACTGGAACTTTGCTATCGCGCATTGATGTGCAGACACAACCGTCTGAAAGGAACACTGTCTGACGCAGCACCGATTCTGTGGCAGTTCGGAGCACTTGCCCGCCTGAAGAAGGGAGAACCGATTGATAAACTTCTCTATGGAGGATATTCAACGATTTCTCTTGGATATGCAGGACTTTATGAGTGTGTGAAATATATGACAGGAAAATCCCATACAGATCCGGATGCAACACCATTTGCACTGGATGTTATGAAGCACATGAACGATGCATGTAACCAGTGGAAAGAGGAGACGAACGTTGCTTTCAGTATCTATGGTTCACCGATTGAAAGTACAACTTATAAGTTCGCAAAATGTCTGCAGAAGAGATTTGGCATTGTTCCGGGAATTACAGATAAGAGTTATATTACAAACAGCTATCATGTATTTGTCGGAGAAGAGATTGATGCATTCTCAAAACTGAAGTTTGAATCTCAGTTCCAGGCGCTTTCTTCCGGTGGAGCGATCAGCTATGTAGAAGTTCCGGACATGAAAGACAACATTGCAGCCGTACTTCAGGTCATCCGTTTCATTTATGACAACATTATGTATGCGGAGCTGAATACAAAGAGCGATTACTGTCAGGAGTGTGGATATGACGGAGAGATCCAGATCATAACAGATGAGGAAGGAAAGCTCGTATGGGAGTGTCCACATTGCGGAAACCGCAACCAGGATACACTGAATGTTGCAAGACGTACCTGCGGATATATCGGAACGCAGTTCTGGAATCAGGGAAGAACGCAGGAGATTAAGGAGAGAGTTCTGCATCTGTAGAATCACAATTGTATTTGTAACAGGAATTGTTTTCAAAAGTAAAAATGGAGCTTGACGACTATTCGTCAGGCTCTTTTTACATGTTGCTAAGTATGAAATAAATGTCCTTAACAAAAGCAAAGTGTGGTTTAATGTATTTTGTTTTTCTACGTTCAAAAATCTTGTGTCTGTTTGTTTATAACATGATGATTACATCATTGAATATTTTGAGGTGCACTGACAACCAACTGACTGCGCTAGATGTCAGCGAGAATACGGCGTTGACTAAATTAGACTGCTGCTTTAACAAATTGACCGCACTGGATGTCAGCAAGAACACGGCGCTGATTTCTTTAAGCTGCGTTCGCAACCAACTGACCTCTCTTGATCTCAGTAACACAAACATCATGAACGATCCGAATTGTGGAAACAACATCTACCAGATCGTTGTTGACAATGACCCCACATTTGACCTTTCTATCTTGCCGGGAAACTTCGTCGTTGCCAAGGCAAGCGACTGGAGCGGTGGGACAGTAAGTGGAAACATGCTGACAGTGGATAGTGGCAAAGACACCGTTACCTACAAATACGACTGTGGAAAAGGTAAAAACGTAACCTTTACCTTGAAGTTTGTCGGGTTGTTTGCTGATTATACAAAGGTTGATGAAGCCATTACTAAGGCAAATGCCCTGAACAAGGACGACTACAAGGATTTCTCCGCTGTAGACTCCGCAGTGAATGCCGTTGTGCGGGACAAGAACGTTACCGAGCAATCCGAAGTAGACAAGATGGCGAAAGCAATTGAAGATGCGATTGCAGCCCTGCAATATAAGGATGCTGATTACACAAAGGTTGACGAAGCCATTGCCAAGGCTAATGCCATGAACAAGGACGACTACAAGGATTTCACTGGTGTGGAAGCTGCTGTCAACGCTGTTGTGCGTGGCAAGAACATTACCGAGCAATCCGAAGTAGACAAGATGGCGAAAGCAATTGAAGATGCGATTACAGCTTTACAATATAAGGATGCTGATTATACAAAGGTTGATGAAGCCATTGCCAAGGCAAATGTTTTGAAGAAGGAAAAGCCTGCCAGTACCAAACTGGGAACATCCGATAAGGGTCCGCAGACCGGCGACACAAGCAACCTTGCATTATGGATTGCCTTACTGTTTGTCAGCGGCGATGCAGCCATTAGCACAACGGTTGTCAGTAGAAAGAAAAAGTACAACAGATAATGGAATAGCATTCCTTTGCTCCATCTTCCGAGCAATTAATTCAGTTGATTCTGGAGATAAAATGTAATTAACAATAAGTTTTTAAGGTAACTGATCACAGATGAAATGAACAAATAAACTCCAGAGAGAATTACAGAGAAGACACCAAAAGCGGAACTTTGTTCCGCTTTTGTGTTTAAAAGAGAGGGGGTTCCATTCGTGAGAGGATTTCCGTTTATTAGAAAATTATGGCAGTTTCAATAGAGACATGGTGGCTCTCTTTAAAGCCCAAATTCTTTTAATAATTTCTTCTGATATTCCCGGTCTGAAGCTGCTTTGAGAATCTCATCAGTTCTGTTTAGTTCGGACAATTTCAAAATCAGTTGATTAATCCTGTTTTCTCCAAGAGATTCCCCCTCTTTTATCCCTTCTTCTCTTTTTTCATCTAATTCATCTTTCATTAATTCTAATAACGCATTACACATATCTCGTTTCCCCTCCTTTAGCCGATTCTCGTTTGCTTTTACTATAATCTCCATAACAGCCTGATACAGCTGATCTTCTTTGTTCTTTTTATAATCCTCTAAAAGCCGTCTTGTGACAGACAAGTCTTCTAGAGTATCTGTCAAACTATATAACCAGAGATTTTTCTCCGGTGACAACCGATTTGTTACAAGAATCTGAATCGGTAAGATATCTCCAATTACATAATAAATCCCTTCTTCCGGATTATCAATAGTGTAGTGGCGTATTTCTTTCAAATGTCGGATCAGTTCTCTTGGATATCGTTTTGACACTAAGGTGATCGTCAGCTCGTGAATCGGAATTTCATTTACCTTTCCTGTATCTGCTTTATAAAAATTCGTATATCCATATACCTTATAGAAATCATCCACAGAAAGTGAATCGGATGGTGATTTATATTCGATGATATTATACTTACGGAATATTTTCCCAATATTTTTATGGATAGACTCCGCATTTTTCTTTTTAATGATCAACACATCAATTGCCATTGGCTTTGAACTTAATAGATACTCCCGTTCAAATTTTAATTTTTCTTTTTCTTCTCTGAATTCAATCTGCAAGTCTGCATAAAATGCAGGATGCCCCTGAAGCAACTTTCCATCTGCCGGTTGTTGGTTTTCCGGTGATTGCTTTCTCTTTTGTTTCATCTAAGAGACCTCCTTATGTGATTTTTCACAGAAGTTCTCCCTCCATCAGAAAACCTCTGCTTTAAATAATGGATTTTAAAAGCATGAATTTTCTGATTTGACAGGTAGGTTCTACCTGTAATGAAACCTTTATATGAATTTAGATGTTTTAGAAAATATGCTTTGAAATAGGATAACATATTTATGTACAATATTCAATGCTTTTCGATAATGAACTGTTACTTCTGATTACTGTTCACAGGTAATATCCCGCGAGGTGTTTTGCCATGAATATGGCAAAATCCC
>ERZ1026874.309-NODE-309-length-32174-cov-6.233133_pt1 | contig 32174 bp, 48 predicted proteins | sample MGYA00380167_ERZ1026874 | MGnify/ENA primary metagenome ERZ1026874 (study PRJEB33269, sample SAMEA4719803) | human gut metagenome | biome: human-associated habitat; feature: organic feature; material: feces | place: Cameroon | collected 2013-10 ...
CATAAAAATTATCGCCTTCCCGCTCAAATGAGCAGCCACCCAAATCCCTACTTAACGCATCAATCTCCAGCCCATGTTCATACGCCACTCGTGCCGTCGCGAGAAATTCCGAGTTATTTGTCGTATCATTGTCAGCAATTTTATATCCTGACGGGACATCTGCGAAAGCGTCCGAAATACGCTTTTCCAGATCATTCATGTTTTCCGCAGAAAACGCATCGCCCTCCTGCGATACTGCGCCCTCCGCTCTTTCCACATCGATAATCTGCGCGGCCGACGTCGATACATTCGTAATCTTACGTCGGCCTGCAAATTCCACCATTCTGTCTATCCATGTTTTTTTCTTAAAGGCCATTAAAAAAATCCTCCTTCCCCAGCGTATGTCTCACCGGCATAGTTCAAATTCTTCTGGTTTCTGGTGTACATGTCGAACGCATCTGCCAAAATCTGCTCGATATCGTTAACCTTTTCAAAATGATTGATCGGTCTTGATGGGGTCTCCGGTGTTTTCCTCCGATGCGCATAAGACCGTATGGTTTCTATATTCTGGCAGATTCTGATCCAATCAGAAGAACGCGGCAAATTTCCAACCTTCCAGTCTGTTTTTGCACTCACTAAAAGATTCGCCATTTTCCCGATCAGCTGAGCATTCTTTTCAATCCTGTTTAGATCCGCCGCATTCAGATATGCTTTCGATGTGCGCAGGACGAGATCGTCTCCCGTCCTGTCCGTTATAAATACCGGTAGATCACAGTACAGCGTATTTTCATACGTCGAATGATTTCCAGCATTATCGTACATCTCTATCTTCAGATGATATTTTCCGCCATCGACTACTGCAGCGTATCCATACCATTTCCCATCATCCTGATTGCGGTGAAACACAGTGTCGATATCGTTTACCATACCAGCCACATAAACGATACTTCGTGGTGCGTAAATGGCAATGGACGCCATAATTAACCACCTGCCTTATTCGATTTCCAGAACAATCTGAACACTTGCGCTTGCATTTACCGGATTCGGTGTAATTGTCGCACTCTTCACAACAGGCACAGATGTATCGACCTTGAATGTAACCGTTACCGTGGTAGCCTTGCCTGCAGAATCCTTTGCGGTAACAACCAGTGTATTGCTGCCCTCTGTCGCGGTGATCGCCTTTGTGAAAGCACCATCTGTTCCGACGGTAATTGCACCAATGCTTTTTCCATTCAGAGTTGCCGTTACAATAACAGGACTGGAAGTCGCATCGTTCGTCTTACCAGTCAGGGTAAGTGCTTTCTTGTTGGTAATCAAGTTATTGGTAGGCGCAGTGATTGTCAGGGTAGGCGGTACTGTATCAACCTTAAACTTGAATGTATATGTAGCCGCTGCATTCCCGTCGTTGTCAGATACGTTGATCGTTACCGTATGCTCGCCATCCGTAAGCGCTGTCTGCGGAGCATATACAAACTGATAACCGTTTGCAATATTCGTTTTAGTCATACCAGCGCTGTCATATTTGCAGGTAGTATTGTCGATCTTGAATGTAAGCGTACTTAAATCGATGCCGCTGCCGCCGGCCTCGTCTGTAACCTTAAATGTGATCGGCTGTTTGTTATTGATAACAAAGGATCCGTTTGCCGGGGATACCAGTGCAATAATCGGCTTCACAAGCTCTTTTACAATCAGACGCAATGCTGTGCCGATTGTCTCAGAAGACGCATCATATGTCACAACCGTCCCAGCATCATTTGTCGCTTCTACCGTGACTGGATAATAACCACCGCTAAGCCCATAGCTGGTGGTGTCCGGTGCTGCAAGGCTGCATACCCACTTTCCTGCATCATTTTTAGTTGCATTGGTCCATACATTGTTAATTTTTATTCTTACTTTTGTAATTGCCATTACATTACTCCTATCTGTTCTCCGGACTTAATTTCCCCTGCGTAATAAACAGGGGTAGAAAATACGATTGCCCGATCATTTACTTCTAACGTGATTGTGATTTGTTGCTTTGCGTTGGACGGATTTGCGGAAATCACAACGCTATCTAAATATGGTTTATTCACAGAATTCCGCTCCCTTCTGCCGCATATAATTCCATTCCTGCACGGTAATACTCTGCTGTATATTTGTAGTATCCTCGCAATTTTGTTGTCGATATATAACCGCCTGTGAGGTCTACGGACATGCTCTCGATCCCTGCAGCATAACCGCCGTGCCCTGCCAGTGTGTTTTCAACATCCACCCACATTCCCGAGCTTTCATCCTGCATCAGATGCCGTACTGACAATTCCAGCGATAACTGGTAATAATCAAGGATTGTCTGGGATATCTTTCTTGCCTGTTCGTAGTTAAACAGTGTACCAGTGAAGGATTTTACCTTTTTGCTTTTTCCTGCTTTCAGTTTGCCGACGGATGACGTTACCGTAATTTCCTGTTTCTCATACTGTTTTCCATACACAGTAACAGAAGCCGCTTCCTCAAGCCGGAACGTCAGATAATTCGCTTTTGCTTCCACAATCGTTCCGACCGAGATCCGGATGTCTGATACAGGATCTGAAAATTGCACGGTATTTTCTCCTGCAGGATAAACCGTCTCTTTCAGCAGTTCCTTTTCCTCTGCCCCCTCGGAATACACTGGAAATTTAATGCTCACATCAGAAATATATTCATCCTGTGTAGTTGTCGTTGAAAACTTGCGGTCTTTCCCAATATAGGACTGTATAACATGCCCAGGCTTATAAATGCGCACTTTTTCCAGTCGTGCAGTTTCCGCCGCAGCGCCGCAGGCAAACAATACCTCCCGCAGCGCCTTTCTCCTGTTTTGGATTTTCAGATGTCCGTATAACTTCGTTTCCGCAATTTCTTCGTCAACTTCATACGGAATCCCTGTCCCGGAAAAAATATCTGCCAGAATAGCTCCGGCGCTTTCCCCGTTGTACACCCTGCCGTCCAGAAAATCGGTATCATCCAGAAGCCCGATATAATCCGTTGCTTCCAGCTTTGCTGTCGTTTTATCATTTCCCGGATTTTTTAGAAAATATCTGCCGAGAAAGTGTGGTTCTCCGTTGATTAGCTCATACGGTTCGATGTGCTGGTTCTTTTGCAGCGCCTTATGCAGCCCGCCGGAATTGGATGGATTAAACTCATTCTGTTCATCCACAAACCAGAACGTCAGCTTATTCACTTTCAGGGTATTGGAAATCGGATCCGTTTCCTCCACGAGAGTTGCTTTCTTGATGTCCCTGTCATCCCATGTAATTACAACGCCATAGTCAATTCCATACAACTTCACATAGCGATATGGCAGCGTTCTTTGAAAGTTGATTTCAATTTTCCCATAGTCCTCTACCAGCCCACGGGCATAATAATCTGCACAGTCCGGGGAATAGCTTTCCAGTGCAATCATGTTGTCTTCGAAATCGTAATAGCGGATCTGCATCTGCAGCGGCCAGTCCCCGACAAAGTGAAACGTAAGCCCAGGGCTTGTATGCTGTTTTGTAAAAAGAAGGATCAAAACCGGATTTTCTGTGCACTTCCCATTCTCATCAGATAAACCGCTTGTCCAGAATGCAATCTTCTCTGGTTCATCCGGCAGCTCCGGCATGCTTCCATCAAGATAAAAGAAATCTTTTTCCAGCGTTCCGTAATTCGGAAACTCTGCATTTTGCTTCAAGAATGATTCGTTCGCAAAATCCATATTATCCATCGTGGATGGAATACTGTCCCCAATCGCGGTTACATCCTTTAACTCATAAACCGCCCTGAACTGCGTTTTCCTCATACTTAACTCCTTGCCGGCGCCTGTGCTGTCATCTTACAGGTAAAACCTTTAAACTGCGAATCTCCCGTCAAAATTTTGGAGTATTCATCGGATACAGATGAAATATACCCGGTAAAACGGTATGTACCGTTTCCTGACGGCAGCTCAAAATCATGAAATTCAGCTGGCTCCGTCATCTTATCCCAGAATGCGTCATAGTCTGTGGTTTCCCCGAAAGCCGTGCTTGCCCCGACGGTAAGCGTGAAGTTGTAATACACTCCGATCAGCTCCCGGTGGAGCACACCATCTTCTGTCCTCTCTGCATACTTATCGAGAAAGTCTGCGCTTCTTTTCAGGGACACCATTGGCAGATCAAAGTATGTCCCGTCCACAATGATGCCCTGTGTAAATTTCATATCAGACCACCCCCAATACTTCTACGTTGTATCCCTGCCGGGATGCTTCCTGCAAAATATCCTGCAGCGTCAGCCTCGCGAACTCCTGACCATCCACGTTTAAAGATATCGTAGGGTTCAGTCCGCCATAACCGCCTCGGTTCATCACATTTTCCAATGCCTGTTCGATCGTGGACAGCGGCGTTTCTACGTTGGTCTGCCCAGATGGTTGATCTCCCAAAACTGCCAGGAACGGATTGCCGCCTCGAATCACAGAACCGGACGCAAGTGCCGGAATGTCGATCGGTCTTCCTTCGTCCATACTGAATGTACCAATCTGCCCACCGTGAGGAATATTGGGGTTAAAAACGGCTTTATGCGTGAATGCATCTTTTATATTATTACCGATATCGATAATGGAACGCTTCAGATCGTTAATCAAGCCTCTTGCCCATTCGAAAAATTCTGACAGGAAATTTTTTAATGCATTGATTGTATTTACAACATTTTCCTTAAATTTTGTGAAAATGCCTTCCGCTGTTTTCCATGCGCTCTTCCAGTCACCGTCTACCAATTGACGGATAATCTTCATGCAATCTCGGAAAAGGTCTGAAATTGTTTTCGTAACTGCATCGATCAGCTTCCAGAATGCCTTAAACACGTCTTCCGCGGATTTCCATGTATCTTTCCACCACTTCAGGACCGTGTCTTTGATAAAATCGATAAACGCCGTGAGTGCACCAATCAAAACCTCCACGACACTGATAATTACTTCTATGGAAGTGCTGACGAAATCAACGATAAATGGTACAGCATACGCCACAATCCACTCAAAAAGAGGCTGTAAAACAGATTCCCAGAACGTCTGCAAACACTCCGCTATACTTCCGATTACATCTATTACGGTATTGAGAAACGGAGTTATATATTGCGTCAGCAATTCCGATATTTTCTCTGCAAGGCTGTCCAAAACCGGCTGCACCGATCCATTCCACGCATCCAGAAGGATACCGACTATCTCAGAAAGTCCGCTTGCAATGCTTTCAAACAGCGGGTGGATTTTCGAATCATAAACTTTCTTCGCGTGGTCGAACACCCGGTCAATCGTCTCTTTGATGCCTTCCAGCACTGTAGCCGCTGAACCGAGAAGACCCTCCAGCGCGGTTTTAAAGGCTTCTGCATTTTCGATGATCGGGCGCGTCAGCATGTCCAGAAAGTCCCTGCCGATTCTCAAAGCAAGTTCAGCCAGTCCCATCGCCGCATCCGCGATACTTCCAATCAGCGCCGCTATGAACTGTATACCCTCTTCACTTGCAAACGCTTCGAAAATGTATGCAATGCTCTGGAATAACTGCGCAAGGATTTCGTTGATCTCTCTTCCGATATTAAAACAGGAAATAAGAAACTGCTTGATCCGCTCCGTATTGTCTTCCAGATACTGACCGATCCCACCGATAAAGGCTGCAGCGATCGTCAGCCCGATGCTTGCAACAGATCCAACCAGGGAACCAAGCATGTACATTAAGGATTTCGCCCAGGCATCTGCGGCCGTCCGAACATCAGGGTCGTTCCAGATGTCAAGTATGGCTGTTTTGATCTGTTCCAGGCCTTTTTTGATCGCATCAAACCGATACTGATAATCTCCAAGTCCGTCCCAGAAGCCATCCATAAATGCATCTTTCAGTTCTTTCAGATAATCCAGAACCGGGAGCATATTTTCCTTAAGCTTGTCCCACCAGTCCAACATCTTCTCATCTACCGGCACTTCCTCAAACATATCTTTCGGTTGCGTGCCGGATGCTCCGCCGCCAGATGAATCCTGCTTCTGGAGCACATCCAGATCATCAAACTTTGCCAACGCCCCAGCTGCCTTTTTTGCGGCTGATCCAGTTTTATTTAAAGAACTGTTATACGAATCCTGAATCTGTTTTGCCCGCACAAACGTATTCTTGCCACCAAGAATTGCAAAGAACTGACCGATATAGCTGATCGCTTTTGCAATCGCATTGATCAGTTGCGTCAGCCACGGAATCACCATCGAAACGATCGGCGCAAACGCTGCCGCAAATGAATTTCCTAGCGTCGACATCGCATTTTTCAAGGACTGCACCGTGTTGGCATACTCATTTGAATACCCCATCAGGTTTGCAAAGCCTGTTTTCATTCCTGCTATCATGGCATTGAACGCTTTGGATATCCAGTTGAAGATCAACAGGGACAGCATAATTCCTTTCAATCTGCTCGCCATCGTAGAAAACAGAGAACCCGTTTTCTTCGTACCCTGATTCATCTTCCGGTATGTTTTCTTACTTTCTTCCCCGACCTGCTGGATTCCTCTTTTCAAATCCAGCTGTTTCTGTCCGGTGTTCATCAGCTGCGCTTTATAGTCCTTTATTGCCTGTTCTGCCCGCTGCCACTGCACATATGCTTCATCATAATTCGCGTCCCCGAACCCCTTTCCCTTCCGGTCAAGCTCTTCGAGAATGCTTTTATAGTGCGCTGCCTTATCAGATAGGTTATCCCAGCCTTTTTCTGTTTTCTGAAAGTTGGTCATATCCGCTTCGCCCAAACCAGCGTCTGACGGCTGCAGGACAGAACTCACTTTTTCCTTCAACATTCCGAACATCTCCGGAATATCCTGAAAGCTCTTTTTGATAAAGGCAATCATATTCTGGGTAGGTGTTAGCTGCTGCTCTATGCCATCCGCCACGTTATCTCCGAGCCCTTTCGATGCTTCATTGACTTTCTGTGTCTCTTCCGCCATGCTGTGCATCGCCTGTTCGGTTTTCTGGGCTGCTGCAGACAGTCTCTCCTGCGCTGATTCCATCTCATAGGTATTTCTGGAAGCATCTTCAATCAGATTCCCGCCCCAGTCAAACACTTGCCCATTGTTCATGTGGATTTTGGTGTTCCGATGCCGCTCGGTATCCTGCATAGCCTGATTCAAGCGCTGCGTTTCTTCTGTCGCCTTTCGTGTTTCCCTGGCTAAGTCTTGCACTCCATCGGCTGCTCTCTTCGCAGATTTTTCGGCACTGTCATCCAGCTTTATATCTTGCACCGCTTTCTCTGCATCGCCTGCTTTTTTCTCAACTTCGCCCAGGTCCGCTTCCAGATCAACGATTCCGCTTTTGTCAACAACCGCTTTTAACCGGATTTCTCCATCATAGGCCATTCCATCACCTCAATCCCGCCAGCTTCAAAAATTCCTCTGTTGCCAGCCTATCTTCGTTGGTCTCTTCCTCCTGCGCGCCGATAGCGTAACGCCGTTTTGCTTTCCGATAAAATTCTTTCTCATCAGCGCTCATTTTTCCGGTTACGGTCTTGCCTCGGATATCTGCAACACGCGTAAACGCACATTCATCCAGTGTTGTCAACAACCCCATAAATACCCAAAAGTGCATTTTCATAGTGTTAAGGTCTATTCCATATTGCTTTCTGAATGCGCTGTAAATCCTCCATTGATCCATGTCCCAGTCCATAACCGGTGTCGAATCTTTTTCCGATTTTTCGCTGTTGTCCGTATACCAACCGCCGAGGAACCATTGAATCCCGTCTGTGATCTCCTGTGCGGTTCCCGGCAGGTCAAAAAAGAGAAGGTCAGCCATAAGCCATACCTTCTCTCTCTCAGAAATCTCATTATCTGCGCTGATCTGCATCATCTGGATTCCATTCTGGAAATCCGGATCAATCCGATACCCATGCCATTGCGTCGGAAGCGGATCGAGCAGGATGTTAAACATCACCTTCGGGCTTTTTGGTATTTGCCCCTTTTCTCCGGCGGTTATACTTCTCTGCCATCCGTCTGTTCCGCTCCTGTCCAAGCGCATGCAGAACATCGCCGATCTGTTCGATAAAGTCCATAATCAGTAATTCATCCGGGACAATTTCGCCGAACACTTTCCTGCAGCAGCCTTCCCCGAAGACCTTGTCCAGACGCTCGCAGCATTCCTGATACGTTTCCGTCCGCTTTGCGGCATACATCCCCAGAACTTCCGGATCATCCGCTTTTTCCCCTGCGTGATCTTTCTGGAACTGGTTCAGATCCTTTTCTTTTTCCTGCAGCCAGGTCATCAGATCTGCAAACCGATCAAAAACCGAGCTGTCATTGATGGAAATTTCCAGATAATCGCCTTTGTCATTTACGCCGATCTTGCGCAGGCCGTTGTCGACCCGCAGCTCTTTGTAAAATTCGCTCATCCTGCCGCCCCTTCCGTAAATGTTTTCTTCGCTACGTCAAAGGTTCCTTTCACTGCCGAACCCTTTCCGCCGAGTTTGATATTATTCACGACATTTCCGCCAGCATCACCACCTGTACTGTTTACCACAACTACACACTGGCGTTTATATGCCGTATACACACCGTCAGAAACCTTATCCCGCAGGCGGAACCGGACATAACTGGTTACCGCCGCCGATCCGGTCGGCATTTCATCCACCATCTTATCGATCCACGCCTGTGCATCATCATCAATGCAGTCCTGTTTTTCCACCTCAATGGACGGCGTGTAGGACTTTACCTCCGAATCTCCGTTTTCCTGGTTAATCCACTGCTGTGTCTCTTCCTCTGGGTTCATTTCTTCCGACAGTGAAGTGATACCATCGCCCAGCAGTGCATACGTCGGGTTGCCGGATCCCATAGACGTATCCACATAATGGAGTAATTCATGTCTTTTCATCTACTTTTCTCCTTCCGATATTCGATCTTGATTGTTACCTGGTATACAGCGCTGCCATTATCCGACGCACCAAAATAAAATGGCGTTGAAATCCCGATTCCGGTGCATACATAACCGTCCAAGGCCGGATATTCCCCCGCCTGTTCCTTTTGGCTGATCCACTCTGCAATTCCCTGTCCCCAGGCATTATTGGCAATCCTGTCTGCTTCACTGGATGCATCCCGGCGGGCTGCCAGCTGATAGTAATCCGTATGTACTTCCAGCCCGCTGATAAAACGCTGGACATTCTCCTGCGGCTCCTTCATCAGGCTGTACGACATCGTGCTGCTGCCGAGCTTGTCCACGCCAATCTTTTCTTTTTCGTACTGGTTTAAAAACTGTACGATGCTTTCGATGATTGTCATTTCCTAATTGCCTTTCTTGCTGCATCCTCTATCTTTTTAATACCGCCATCCTGCATTGCCCTGGTAATCCAGTGCGCGCCTCTTTTAGGGGCTCCCTGATAATTCAGATTCCTGTCTGTAGGGATTTTGGACACGTTCTTTCGGGAGCGCCAGCCGTCTTCCGTCATGAATCCGGCTGCATGGGTGATCGGATCCACATATACCTTGCCTTCGTAGACATAATGGGCATAGGGTGTCCGCCATACAATTTCCCCACTTCCGATCACAGTGTGCATGATTGCACTACGGATCAGCCCTCCGCCGTCTGCCCCGCTGGATAAATCCATCGGCGTATACGGTTCGCAAACATCCAAAACGCTCTGATCAACAGCTTTCTGCACGTTCCCGCCATCTTCCAGCCCAAGCCGTTTTATACATGCCTGCGCATCAAACTTTTTCATTTTGCCACCACCCTGATATGTTTCAGCCGATTGCGGTTCCGATTATCCGATACTGATACGATCACATACGCATCAAAATCTTTTTTCAGCTGCGAAATGCTGTAACCGTCCCCGATCTCCTGAGCCACTTCGCCGCACACAATGAAGTCCGTTCCATCTGCTGGATTTAATGTCCAGAAACCGCCCTTATCCTCAAGGGACGCATATTCCTTTGGCGATACATAAAGTGGATTCCTTTGATATGTTCGGGTAAAATCAACTGTAACAGATTCCTCCGGTTCATCTGTAAAGACTCCCTTGTCAGCCGTAACACGACGCTTCCCGTGTCTCCACTGGACACCGCGGATCACGCTGCGTGCCCAGTGTTCCCCGTCCACATCCTGTCTGTAGTTGTACACCGTCATAACATCAGTAAAAAATGCCATCACAACGCCCCCATCAGACCTGTTCCAGAAAGCCAGAAGAAGCACTCCTTTTTCAACGCCGCTTCCACCTGTTCCGGCGTTACCTGCTCGTATGTCTCGCTGTATCCATCGTTTGAGACGGATTTCACATTGCTTCCCGCGCCGCTCTCCTCCAATGTCGCCATCCGGTTGATAATGTTCGCCACGCATGCCTTGACGCGCTCCTGTTTGTATCCAGTGGCATCCCGCGCCCGGTTATGGGTCAGTATGTCCACTTTCATTTCAGCGGCAGACAGGCGGCGTGCAAACTCCTCTTGCGGAAGCTGCGGGAAATGACTGTTATACCATTCCCAGTCAATGTATGCCATGGCAGCTCCTTACTGGCTCTTCTTTCTGCCGGTCTGCTCTGTCTTGCCCTCGTTGGAGGCCTTTAATTCCTCCAGCTCTGCGCGCAGCTTTGCGTTTTCTGCTGACAGTTCTGCATTGCGCTCGCTTTGCGCTTCCAGCTCCGCACGCAGCTTTTCATCGGGATTTTCCCTTTTTACACCCATTCCTACTGTTCTCATATACTCCTCCTTACGCCTTGTGGCTCAGATAAATACCAGCCAGCTTATTCTTATATACATCTACCAGACCGTACTTACGGTATTTCACGATATCTGCATCCGCATCAGGGTTTGCCGATGCCGGAATCACATTCGATACGATGTGTTTATCGTGTTTGATAACCGCAGGCTTATGGATAATCATAAAGTTGATATCCTTACCGGCATCAGCCTTCTTGTAATGCCCTGCTTCTTCGCCTACAGATTTGCCATCTAACAGGTCAATAGCCGTATAGAAGCGCCCCTGCGGTACAGCTTTCTTGATAGCAAAATGGGAAAGGATCTCTTTGGACTTGTACGTGTCCAGCATCATCAGTCCGTTCAGCAGATTTGCGGTCGCATACAGGAATCGTCCCTCTTCTGGCACTTCGTCATTGTCCATTTTATTTTTTGCAATCAGAAGTTCTTCCAAAAACACTGTTGCATCCGTCAGTGTCTTTGCTTCGCCTTTTGAAATTCCATCAATACCCGCCAGCGTTGCGAACGTAAATGCATCCGCCTCCGGGGCAACCTTCGTTCTCATCAGCTCTGCGCCAGCCATGCCAAATGCAAGGTTGTACGTTTCCTGATTGTCCATTGCATCGACCGACAATTTTGCGCCGCGGTCATAGTTGTATTTCGTGGATGCCCACTTAAAGTCAACAGTGCCCTGCGTATAGCCACTGTTTCGGTTGTAATCACCAAGACCGGTTACTGCGATCTGCGGATATACGATTTCCGCTGCATTTGCGCCAGCCCTCGCCATTGCAGGATCCCCTGTCAAATCTGCTGTTACAGATTCCCTTTTATATACCTCATCAAGCAGAGGTACATAGTTCTTCGCCAATACGATTGTGTTCGCCATTCTTCATTTTTCCTTTCTACTCACTTTTTACCGGCGGCAGCCCCATTGCTGCACGCATCATCGCATCATCTGCATTGCTGTTCTTTTCCGTAACCGAGCCGATCACGGTTCCTGTTCTGGTAGGTTCGTCTGTCCCAAAAAGCATCTTGCTGTCTTCCGCCTCTGAAAGCGCTTTCAGAGCCGCTTCGATGTCCTCTTTCTGATTTTTGGAGCCCTTGAGCTTATCCAGATCCAGTAACGCGCTGATTGCTTTTACATTCCGACCTTTCGCCGCCAGGATGCTCCCGGAAATAAGGTCATTAAAATCACGATCTGCGATTTTATTCGCATACTCCTGATCTTTGTTGGACAGTTCCGCCTGCAGATCAGTAATTTTCTGCTCCAACGCTCCGACATCCTTGCCGTCAAACTTTTTCAGATCCTCTTTCAGCTCATTGATCGTCGTTTCACTGGCTGCGTTTTTCTGCTCTGCTGCTGTCAGTTTCTCCTTCTGAGCATCATAGTCCTTGATGGTCTTGTAATTTTCCAGAAGCGACTTCTCAAAGTCCTTTTTCTTGTCTTCCGGAAACTCAACACCACACTCTTTCATCAGCTCAAAAACGTTCTTCATCTGTTCCATCCTCCTAAAATAATTTGTGAATCGGGCTTTCCCCGATCGGAATTTATGCAATAAAAAGAACCGGTGCTTTATCGCATCGGTTCCCTACGCATCATTGATTATTTATTGTCTTTAAATTTGTCTTTAAAGCCGACTTCGTTCCCACAGTCTTTATCAGACCTTTTTCGCAAAAACAAAACGTCGTCCGGGATTCCGTCTGGATATGCCGGACAACTATGGTTGTCATGTCCGTAATGTACGCACGCAAAGCATACTGGAACTCTTATCATTTTCTCCACACCTCCACATACAATTCAAGAAGCCGATTCGCTTCATCGTTGATTTTACGTCCTTGCCGCTTTTTCACAAATGCTTCCGCAATCGTCTCTGACCCATCTTTGGACATCCAGGCATAACGCGAAATCCCATTGGTATACATCGGTTTAATCTTCTCATCCAACACTTCACACGCTTTCATCGTATCGCATCCCTCATAAGTAATAAAATGCGCAAGTTCGTGTTCCGTAAACTCTTCTACAGAATGTCCCGCAAAAAAGTAACCGTCAAAAATATCTTTCCTGTATGCGCTGTCCGACCACATGGCATTGGCATTATTAAGAACCAAAATCCTTCTTAATTCTCCACTATTATCGGTGAAACGAGCAAACATCGGTACATTCAAGCGTTCTTCATCAGTATAATTTCCAATCTCTATTTCATCAAGTCTGAACTGATATTCCCTGCTCAATTCAGCTATCGTATGCTTCACTGCCAAAATATCTTTCGCTGAAATATTTGCATTTCGGGCACTTCGATTTATTTCAACATTATAAAGATCGCCTAACCTGATCGGCTTTTCGATCGATTTTCCTGCATTCTTATATTCTTTCCAGGCCTCCGTTTTCGTCAAATCAGTGCTTTTTCCTTCAACCCTTGTCCGTTCCAGTTTCGGTCGCAAACCGCAGACATCACAAAACTGGTTATACTCCTTTGTCTTCTGACGAATTTTTGCCCAGATGTCTTTGGAATTCTCACCAAGCGTATCCAACGCTTCCCGCTCCCGTTTCAGTGCCCGAAGCTCACGCTCCCTCCGGCGCATCCCCTGCGTCATATCGTAATAACTGTAGGTTTTGCCGTTAATCTCCCGTGGTCCCGGCTCTGGATCGGGCTTCGGTAGCTCGCTGATCCCCTCAAACCACGCGTAATGATTGTGTCGGCAGTTCACACCATGCAGACCATCCACCGCACCGCTGCTTTCCTGCACACTGTATCCGGTCGCATCCTGCAGATCTGTGATTTCCATTCTGATCCGCTTTTCTTCCTCCGGATGCTGCTTTCCATCAATGCTGTAGACCTTTCCCTGCCATTCTTTATGGTTCTGAACTCCGGCGCCCTTATCTCGGGCACCCCAGTGCTCCGATACCCTTACCAGGGTAACGTCATTTTCCAGAATATTCGCATTCGAAACCTGCGCCGCCAGCTGACCAGCCGCCGTATTGACGCACATTCTGACCGCAGTGTCTATCTGATAACTACGCCCGCTGTCATAATCAATCGTCCGCAAACCGCTTTGAGCCAGCTCCCTGACTGCATCCTGTACGCATTGCCGCTGTGTTGCCGCCCCGCTGGTAAGCTTTACAATTGCTTTGTCGAGCTCCCGCCGATACGTATCCCGTACCGGTTCGATTCCGGCACCGGTACGAAATCCGGTTGTCCTAGTAATGTTCTGCAGATCACCTTGCGTCTGCCGCTGCATCGCCTTCGTGATCTGTGACAGCTCTTTATTTTCTTTCAGGTCAGCCCCCGCAGCATCCCACAGGCTGAGATCATTCTCCCATGCCATAGATGCAGCAGTTTCCATGACATCTTTTTCTGCAATCGCTGCTTGCCCATCGATCTGTTTCAGTAGCTCCGCCACTTCCCGTTTATACTGCAGCGTGTTTTCTTCCACCTGCTTCTGGTATTCTTTATCTGCCCGCAGTAGCTTCATAACACGCGCCCGAATCTGCGCCGGGCTGTATCCCAATGCCTGCAGCGCTTTCACTTCCAGCTCTGCCGTCCTGGTGTATTTCAGCGTATCACGGATGCGCCGTGCCACGTCTGCGATTACCCAGCTTTCCAGATGCTGGTAAAGCGGCACCAACGCGCCGGATAGGGCATCCAGCTGTTCATCACTCAGCATTGCGGCACCACCTTTCAGTCATCTGTCTCATCACCCAGATCCGGATCCTGCTGCCCCTCTGCAATGTACTGTCTTGCCTGCTCTTCGTCGCAGTTCAGACGCGCCATCACATACCGTATCCTGAAAATGGGGATATCGGAAAAGCTCACCGCATCGGATCGCATCTGCTCCATCTCAGCGTCCTTGTCTGTGATATAGGAATCATCAAATTCCACATTCACATCTGCTCCAATATCCCAGCTGCCGCCCTGAAATGTATTGGCAAACCACAGGGCGGCTCTTACAATGTCCTGTATGTACCGTTTTGCAGCCTGCCGCTGCCGGTTCAGCTCCTGCATGGAATCCTGACGTTCCCCGAAATATTCCGTTGCGGTCTTGATCTGTCCACCTTCGAAGCTGTATTTCTTTGTACCGTATCCAAACATCAACGACAGCAACGAAAGTGCAAGTTCCAGCGCCTTCGTGATCTGCTCCGTCCGAATTTCCGGATTATATTCCTGAATCAGCTCCTTTTGTGTGGGAAGCCTTTCGCCCAACAGCACAAACAGCTTCTTTGCCTGCTCGTTCGGGGTGATCGGCTTACCGCTGCCATCAAACTGACACAGCATCTCGTTGATGAGTATCAGCTTATCCGCCTTGTCCAGATCTCCGTACAGTACATTAAATGCCAGTTCCACAACTTCCAGTGCTGGAATCGCATTGTGAAGCTTCGGCAATCCATACCCAACCATATCGTCAAGGTTGTTAACCTCTGCATTCTGCAATACCGCGAACGGTTTCATATCCCCCAAACCTAACACGATAGACTTATCTTCTATCTTCGCTCCATACTCGTCAAACACAGCTGTCTCCGCGGTATAGTTTCCTGCCCGGTCTTTCGTGAAGATCACCAGAGTTGTCTGTTTTTTCCCTTTTTCCAATCCGGTCCCGGAAAAAGCCGCTTCTGTCACGACATCATTTTCGACGGTCAGCGGAATGTAGCTTTCTGCTTCCACATAGTTCAGCCGGATGCGCCCGCCCTGCACCCTGCCACTTTTCATGATCGTTGCATCATCCAGGCGTACATAACATGCTGCCGTTCCATCCGCGGATACCTTTTCCAGTTGCTTCCTGTACTGTGTCTGGAACTCGCTGTCCGCCAATATTGCATTTACAAAATCTTTCTGCTGTTCCGTGCTTCCTGCATTCACATCCAGGATTTCGCACAGGTTCGCATCATCGCTGCAACACCGCTTCGCAAGGTTTAACTGTTTCAGGTCATACGGTACATTCTGGACTGTGTTCCGGCGGTGGAACTCTGGAATCTTCCGATTCGCATACCAATCGTCGCACGCATGGATCAGCTCAAGCGCAGTCGCATTCACTCGGTATCCGCGCTTTAAAAGATAATCTGTCACACAGTTTTCCACTGTCCTCACCTCCCAAGGTCTACATACTCTACAAAATCCAACCAGCAATAACAAAAGGCGTCCCACCAGTCATTGCAGTTGGCAATATTTTTATCTTCTGGCTGGTCAGGGTGATCCGGATCCCACCGTAGACGGCTGATCGCTCCGATTACGCTTGTGCATCGCCGACTGATCATAAGCCGTCCCATTGAAAACAGCATATCAACAGTCTTCGGTCGCTCTGTGATCTGGTTTTTCCGACATCCGCTGATGCTGCGCCACGGCAATCCTGCGGACTTCGCTGCATTTCGCAGGCTGTTAATCATCGTTGTACTGGCACTGTCCGGAAATATCCAGTCAACATCTCCGTATTGCCCGATCACCATGCGGTAAAATTCAACGAACTTATCACAAATCCGCTTACTGTCAACCTCTTCGGTAACCGGCAGGGAATCTTCTTCCAGTACAAACAGGTTCCGGTATCCGTTCAGCCAGCCCATCATGACAAAAGTGGTTTTCGATCCATTTCCGCCAAAGTCAATGCCGATCGTAATGCGATCCAACCATTTCTTTTTTCCTGCTCGCTGCGCTTGCTTGATGCGAACTCCAAACCATTCCTGCAGCTGTGCATCTGTAAAGAGATATGGATCCGGACAATCAGCAAAATAGCGGAAGATGATTCCCTCCGCTACTTTTCGTTTTCCCAATATGTCTCTCTCGTACCAGACTGTCCCCTTGTGGTATGTTGCCAGGATATCCCGTAGCCTGCTGCCGGATATGCTGTAATTATCCGCGATCGTAAAATGCCCATAATTATAACCATATTCCGGATTCTGCAGCTTTTTTTCTTCATGAAAGTCCAGGATATCCGTATAATACCAATGTCCCTCTTCTTTTGGATTCAGGTCGTGGAATACTTTTCTGTCGGAACTGGAAAGTGTTCTGTCAAATGCTTCCCGAAGGAATTTCGGGTGGCATTCGTTTGCTTCCGTGATGTAAGCCATCCCGTAGGTATTGCCTTTGATCAGCTTCTCATCCCCATCTTTCCCGCCGCCCGACACCAGCACAACCTTCTCTCCGGCTTTCGTTTGCACATAAACGCAGTCACGGTCTTTATACTTCCCTTCCCGGCAGCGTCCCTCAAAATAATTCAGCAGTCCGTATCCGTCGCAATCCAAAATATTAAGCTTCGCCGTCGCAACGGAAACGCCTGCAACGAGATGGATTTTATTTTTGTGCGTTTCCAACAGCGTACAGAATGCCATAACTTGCAGCACATTCTTTCCGCCACGCTTGCCGCCCTCCGCGACGTTAAACCAGTTTGAAAAGCAGCGTTGGAAATATTCCATCTGACGGACAGAAAAAGGCGCAGGCTTATTCATCTTCGTAATCCTCTATGTTCCGGTTTGGCTGCGGACTTTTCAGAATCTCTGCCAGCGTCTGCATGTTCTCCACAATGGCAGCTGCCGCATCACTACCGCGGTTCCTTTTCTCATCCTGCACAGCTGTTTGGGATCGGATCTGTTCAATCCTCGCTTTCTGTTCATCTGTTGCCAGTTCCCAGTTTTTATGCAACATTTCATCATACTGCTTTATCATGCATCGCAACTCGCTCTGTGCTCTTGCCTGCGATTTTAAAAAGTCCGCCTGCTTGTCCCATGCCTGCTGCGTTTTCCACGATTCCCCATTTACCGAATTACTTACCATTTCCCGCGTCTTGTCCGTCTGGTCTCGCACATACATGATCTGCTGCGCCCGGATGATCGCTGCATACGCAATCTGTATCTGATCCCACAACACATCCAATGGATTGACCGGCATTTCTGCGATAATAGAAAAGGTCTCCTCCGGAAGATATTTCCGAAAAAGACCATGTTTCTCAGCATTATGATTTTTCAGCGGTGCACCAGCTCCCTCCGCATTGTGGTTTCCTGGCTGACCGCCGCGCTTTCGCTTCGCAACGTTGCGTTTCTTTCCGTTTGCAACGTTGCAATCCCATTTCTGTCTATTTTTCCAGCTCCGGATTGTCCCCTCAGGCAACCCGAGCTGATTTGCAATCTCAACCAGCTTTGCTCCCCGCTGGTACATTTCATGGGCTTGCTCTACCCTTACATCTGCTTTCCGCGGCAACCTCACCACCTCTCATTCATTTGTTTTGATGTATCTAACTACCTATATTAACAATATTTACACTTGCAATTTTCCTCATTACAGTTAAAATCCCTTGCTTTTTTGCAAAATATTGATAAAATATGCATGATAGCATTGATAATGCTATCCGAGAGGATATTCACAAGGAGGATAACATCTATGGCAAAATTATTTTCTGTAATTAAATTACGGTAAAAGCCATCGTCTCAAATTGTCTTCTTTCTCTCGCCGCATTGCCTACTCTATAAGTGTTTAATTGTATCCTTTCTCTTGGCGTTCGTTTAATACGATGTAAGCCCATAAATAAAAGCAAAGGAGAAAGACACAATGACAACATTCTTTGAGACGATGGCGAATGTGGATTTCTGCATGTTTTTGCTGGGAGCGTTTGGTATCCATTTTTTTACATGGATACATAAAATGATTCCTAAGTGCAACGCCTTTGTGTTCGGTGCTATTTGTACTGTACTGACCTACTTAGTTTTGACACACTTAGCTTAAACATCGCAAACAAAAAGCCGGATTAGCTACCCGGCTTTTTTGTTTTATATCTCGGTAGCCTTCCGCCTGTCTTTTTAGTTGCCATCGGACTGCCTCCCTGTCGAACTGCACAGGTTCCAGCTGTGGGATGTCATATGCGCCAACGCCCGGGTATATTCTTTTTGTCAGATTCTCGTAATTGCGCTGATCTCTGTAGTTCATCCTGTTTCCTTTCTTCTGGCAAAAGAAAGAAGCAGGTTGTTACGCCTGCTTCTGTAATCCGTTTAATTTTTTCATAAGGGCTTCCTGCAATACCTGTGAAAAATTGATGTTTTCACGCACGGCAGCTTCGTTCAGCCACTCCGGAATTGTTAATGTCTTTTTTACCGCTTTTGAAGAATGTCTTCTGCGATATTCTGCCATATCAAATTCTACAATGATAAGCGTTCCATCCTCTGCATCCACACGATCCAGCTGAGACGCTTCTGGAATAACTTCTCCCGCATCTTCCATTGTGCTTAAGGACAATCCCAACGCATCCACTGCCATCTCATACGCGTCCTGCATGTCATCCCCTTGTGTCATACACTCTGGAATATCCGGAAAGCTTACCCAGAACCCACCTTCCTCCGCTTTATGAAAAACTGCCGGATAAAATAACCTTTCCATATATAACCTCCATTTCAGGTGGCAGGGCTATTTCAGCCCCGCCTGTTTCAATATTGCCTGCTCCAATCCCTTTTTCAGGTCTTTGGAGTGATAAGGAACGACTACTGTTCTGCCGCTATCCTGATTTCTCATTTTAACGTGAGAACCATTCTGGCTGAGAATAACATACCCAGCTTTTTGCAGGAAACTTATCATTTCCTTTGGTGTCATTGGCATCTTTTGTATCTCCTTTCCTTATCATGGTTATATTGTAACACGTATTTATACGTGTGTCAATGGCTGATATACAAAAATACCCAGCCTTTTGACTGGGTATCCTGCAGAAATCATAACTCAAAGGAGGAAACTGATTGTTTCAATCTTTGCAGTATATACTATATAACATTTAGAACGAACAATGTGAACAAAACGAACAAACTTTTATTTTCCTGACATAAATCTTTGAAATTCCAGCCGCACACTGTCCCCGGTCGCCTTCCGTCCCAGCTTTGCCGCCGTCTCTTCCCATGTCAACCCTTCAAAGAGCTTCCAGCGGATAATCCGCTGCATCCGTGCCGGGATCGTAACCATCCAACGTTCCACCTGCACCCGTGTCTCTTCGGCAGCCGCCCGGCGGTCTGCCAGCAGCTTTTTCTTTTCCAACAGCCGTGCATCGTCCCGCATTGAAAATGTTGTCCCCTCGATTTTGAAATGCTGCGCATTATAGGGGAATTCCGGGTTGCTGCCTCTTACGCTGTCCTGCGTTGTCTCGCTCTGCTTTTCCTGCAGCCGCCTGATCTGCTGTTCGGTCTCCCGGATCAGCTCACAGGCGTCTATGTAGTCAGATAAAAGTCTTTTATCCATTGGTATCACTCTCACTTCCTCCGTTAAATTTCAGTTTACTTCATAAATATCAGCCAACGTGTCTTTCCTCGCTGATCTCCCAACAAAGGTTTAAGTACTTAACTCGTCAAGAATTTCCTGTTCTTCTGTGACTATGTACTCTCCTTCTTCGTACTCTATACCAAATTCATCACAGTCCTCTTCATCAGCTTCCCAACCCATAGGACAACTACTACACATACAACATCCTATATCGTCTTGAAGCTCTCCACATTCAGGATGTTTGCAGTTATAGCCGTTGTTCGGGCTTGTCTCGCAACTGTCGTCAAGTTCTGCATTAAAAAAATACCCGCATATATTAGCCATATCATTAATAGGCATTATTGCTCTTGTACCGTCTCTATTAAGTTCAAACATTCTTTTTCCTCCTATAAACGTCAGTTTACCTGTCTATTATTTTTAAAATACCAAACGAAAAGGCTACATATCCTTCTGCTAATCCGATAAATGCATCATCAAGCATATATTTTATTATTGCTTGGATTTCTCTGCCAGAATACTTAATATTATCCCATTCTTTTAAAACAATGCTGTCTCCAACCTGGAAATCTCTATCATCTTTTCTGATTTCGAATGTCTTTTTCCCATCCAAAATTGCTTTGAAATACTTAGGATATATTTTTAATTCGTGTGTTTTGCTCATACTTCCTCCACTAAACTTTAATTTACAACATTACCAGGCCCCCTTGTTGATAAGCGTACTGGCAATGCTTCTTGTTACATGCGTCATAATTTCAGCCTGTGAATGATTTTCTGCAGCATACTTTCTAACGTCAGATTTTTTCGATTACGTTTTTATACAGCTCTCTGTACTCTTCCAGCAGTGCTTCTGCTCTTTCCGCCCGGATAGTCAATTCCTGCACCTCTGCCACATCATGCACTTTTTCTGGTTCTGCCGGAACTGCGGCACTAGGAGTTTCCGTAGGCACTTCCCGTATTACTTCTTTTTCTACGATCTGCGGTTCGATTCCAATCGACGCCGCAAGCTTATTTTTCACATCCGCAAGCTGCTCGTCTGACACCGTGCGAAGGTATTCTTCGAAGTTTCTGAACGGTACGTAATACATTTTGTCGCTGGATCCATACCGTAAACCCTCGCAATTTACCTCGATGTCTGTGTGTATTCCCTCTTCCGCCAAGTGGATTACATACGCGAGGGACCCGTGATCTGCTACTACAAGCACGATCTTCTCTGTCCCTGTGACAGTTCGTGTTCTCCAAACTTCTCCTGTTTTATTCTCTGTTCCCATATTCTTGTCCTCCTGCAGCTTTCTGCTCTTTATTCTCTCTTCTCTTGCTACCGCGATGATTGCCCGGCAGGCTGTTTCATCGCGGTAGCCCTCTGCGTTTTTATACATTTATATCCCTCGTAAATGGTAATTGCATCTGCTCCGCCGGGACATCTTCCCATTCAACTCCGATATAATCGAGCACTTTCCCCCATCCGTAAACTTCTCCCGTATCTGGGTCTTTGCAGCATCTGTACATCCAAAATTCCCACTCTTTCGGATTTTCTTCTCTCAAACGGTCGAATCTGTGTGGTCTTTTTTCTAAATGGATACCAAATCCGCACATACTACAACCAGTTCTCTGTGCCCTTGTCGTGTACAGTTCCCCATTTGCATGTCTAGCAATCTCCCCGTAAATTCCCGGTATGATAGTTTGCACTGGTTCGTATGGGATAACCGTTCCATCCTTTTTGTGGCTATATGGCTGTCGATAGTATAATTCTGCAAAAACATCTATATGGTCCCTATACCATGCATCCATTTCTAACGCCAATCGCAAAATATCTTGCCTGAGGAAAATTGCAAACGGTGCAGACCTGGTTACTGTCGTTCCATAGTAATTGCATCCATGCTCTACCAGTGCCTCTTCACGCTGCCCGCCTTCCGATGCCATAATGCCGAGGTATGGAAAACTGTTATGTTGTTTAGCCCAGTCATCACACGGTTTTTCTTTTAGCCAATAACAGCACTTATTTGATACCTTAAAAGGTGCAATATTGTAATTAACACTCTCATTTTTATTTTCAAGACCTCCAAACAGCTGTAGCCATTTGTTCGGCAGTTTCATGCGGCTATTTTTAGCAAAGTGCCCTTGTGCTCCACAATCTCCCGTTATGATCGCATGTCGGACTGTTTTATTGTCCTCTGTCGGATTTTGCAACAGGTCAATCCTTCCAGCTATTTTTTTGCTTATCACGGGAAAACCTATGGTATTCAAAACTTCCACTTTTGTTTTATAGGATCGCACAATCTCAATTCCAAGTGCCTTATGTACTTTTTGGATGCTTTTATCCTCTACTGCTGATACCGATATAGCCGGGACATCATATCCCATGCTGTGCAACCATACATACAGCGTTATGCTATCGAGTCCGCCAACACTTACATGGCACCCACATCCCCTTTTTTGCATTTCATCGTAAAATTCTTTCGCAATCAAGGATTGTCTTGCTATTTTATCCTCATACGACAGCTCTTGTTTTTCGCGGAATTCTTTAACTTTATCCTGCTTTGCCTTTTTCCATGCATTCTGAATTATTTCAGGGGCATCCGCTGCTGGCTGTTCCACGGTTTCCAATATCCCATCTGCATTAAAACTAATTTGTCCTTGCATTTTTTCTCAAGGAGCCGATGCGCATCTTCCCGGGAAGCTCCGTCTCCTTTCGATTTTTATTTACATCCTGTTGTCTCGCACAAATAATAGGGTACCTTTTACATAAATGCTCCGATCAGAAGAATCAGAAAGCCATAAAAGAGACCTACAAATAATATGTTTTCCATGTTATTCCTCCTCCCAAAGCAACCGCTGCCCGCAGTCCGGGCAATAATTCGTTTTCCGCTTCTCCGGCAGCGAATAATATTTGTTGCAGTGATATGCGGAAAATATATGCCCGCATTTACATTTCGTGCACACGGAATCTGCGGACTGTGGTTTTATTTTTAATGGAACCTGCTTTTCGATTGCTTCCCGAGTGCTCATCCCAATCACAGGTTGTTTCTTCTCCATTTCTTCTTTCAGGCTTTCCTTTATTGCGTCGTTAATAATCTTTTCTAATTCTACCAACGTCATATCGTATACCTCCTTACACCCTGCTGCCCCGCAGGAACGCATCCTGCAGCTCGCTCTTCCACGCCGGTTCTGCCTGTCCCTGAACACGCTCCACCATGTCGCACTGGCAAACAATCTCTGTTGCCCACTCCCGGATTTGCCGAAGCCCATCCGCATCCGGTGCGATACCTGCACGCCGTTCGATCGAGAGCGCCAGCTCCCTGATCCGGTTATCTGCCGCCATCCATACCGGTTCGGCATCCGGCGGCGTTTTAATCCATATTGCCATCATTATTTTCCTTCCATTCCCTATAAGACCAATGCTGCAAGCAATTCTGCAACAAAATTTCCAAACAGTACCGCAGCTGAAAATATTGCTATGTATGCAATAAGCTTTAGCATGCACTTTAACTCTTTCATAACTCTTTTTTTACGTTCTCTCCGCTTTTCTTCCCAGTTTTGTGCTCCGTACCGCTTTTCATATTCTGTTTCTACGATGTACTCCCCTACGGTGTACACTGCGCAAAACAAGCCACCAGCAACCGCCGCAATGCCGATCGCGATAACCGCCCCAAAGAATGCTCTCATCAGCTTCTTACCTCCATCACGTTATTTTCTCCTGAGCGGCGCACATGCCCGCTCCCAGCTCTCTGCCCATCCATCCGGCTCCGCCTTCATAATCTCGTATCCGTCCTTTGTTTTTATCCCGTGATATACCCGGCTGGCTATGGTCTCGCGGGACATGCCTAATAAATACATAAGCTCTTTTGCTTTGTACCGTCCCTGATATTCGTCGTCCTTGTACAGGTCGTACAGGATAATTTTACGTCCCATTCTGTCCTCTCTTCCTGCACCACTGCGGACTGTTTGCCACTTTCTGCTCGATTAGGCGCATATCTGCGATGCACAGCCGCCGGTATCCGTCCTGTTTCTCCTTACGGACCAGTACGCAGGATTCGCACTCATCGCAATGCGGGAGATTTGCCTTAATCCGGCTGCGGTAGTCCCGCTGTTTCTGCCGATACAATTCTGGGTTTTTCTGCCAGTTCCGGCGTTTAATCATCGCGTGCAATTCTTTATCTTCCATCATACAATCTGCGTATGAGCAGACATTACACGCTGGATATGCACAGTCTTTCGGCATCCTTCATCACCCTTTCTGTATTTTTCTTAAAAATCTTTCCTGCTCGCCCGCCGCAATCTTCCGTCGGATATTCTCTTCCGGCATTTTTACCACGATGGAATCCCGCTCAATCCGGCTTTTCGTGCGGTCGTCAATATTCAGTTTTTCTACTGGCAGATTTGATGTGTAGATTGTTACACATCCCGATGCCATCCGATGATTTACCAGTTGGAATATCTCCTTGCGCTGCCATTCCTTGTCAAGCTGTGTCCCGATGTCATCAAAAACCAATAGTTGGCATGTCCGGTACACTTCAGACGGGTCATACTCCCCGCGCTCACGCCGGTAACTCTCCGCCACAAGATTTATATAATCCGGTGCGGCGATAAACCTCATTTGAAGCCCGTATTTCATCATGACCGACTTTGCGATGCAGCAGGACAGAAACGTTTTTCCACTTCCTGGCGTTGTGCTCCACAGGTACAACCCTTTCCCTGCGTTCTCCCAGTCTGCCCAATCCGTCAGCATACTTCCTGCCAAACGTTCCAGCCCTGCTGCATACTCCGAATATGCACCAAAGTTAAACTTCTGCAAATCTGCCTCATGAAATTCATCTGGTACTCCTGTCCGATCGTCGGAACGCCACTGTCCGGAACACTTCGGGCACGCCCTGACATATTCGACTTCCAGCGGGTAGCCTTCAACATGCGCTGTATAAAACTGCCATCCCGTCCCGTTGCAAATTTTACAGTTCGGCTGCGCTGATGCCATAATATCCCTCCTCTTTTGCTTTATCCCCATGATCTGCCGTATACTTTCCCGGCAAGTAATAATCAAATGTCATGTCACGCAAAAAGTTTTCCGCCTTTTTCACAAACCGGAGATCTGTATTGCGCTGTCGGCATTCATCCGCATAGTTTTCTGCAGCCGCTACAAGATCCTCCTCCGAAACCTGTCCTGAAGAAACCAGATCCGCATATGCCGCCCCTGTCATGTAGGTGGATGCCCTCCCAGGATACAACGCAAGAAATTTTTGAAAACATCGCAGTGGGGGGATAGGGGGTGTTTCGTTTATGTTTTGTTTTTGTTTATATTTATTTATGGCTACGCTTTGTACCTCGGTTTGTCCTACTGTTTGTACTACGCTTTGTACTTCGGTTTGTCCTACGCTTTGTACTACGCTTCTGAAAGTATTTCCGTCGGTAAGTGAAATCATATGATAACGATTTGGGCTGCCTTTTTTTCCTTTTTGGTATTCAATCAACCCAGCTTTAATGAGATCGCCTCTCGCCTTTATCAAGGTAGCTTCACGTCCCATTTGAAGGGCTGCCATCAAACGCAGGTTATCTACTTGCATCCATTCGCTCCACAAAGTCTTGTTGTTAAAAGCCATCAGTTTGTACCATAACAACTGAGCAGTGATCGGCAATGTGTGGGTTTCGAGCCATTGTTCAAAGGCGTTGATTTCTGCTATATAATTCATTCCGACCGCCTTTTTGATACCGCCGCCCGCATGGGGCAGCGGCTCGCTTTTAATAAATTACCGTAAACATACCTTCCGGCAGATTGCGTCCGCTTAACTGTTTAATAATGTATGCAGCAACATCACTCATCGCTTCGTTTCTCCACGCCCCGCCATCCGCTTCAAACAGCGCACAGGACACGCCGCCACGGTCACTGTCCCGCATACGGAAGATGAAGGAGCTTTCCGGCTGCTCAACTTCCAGGAATGTCCGGTACGGTGCAAGGATCACTGGATTCGGTACGATCGCATCTGTTTTAGAGGAAATACCGCTCTTCACAGTCGCCTTCTGTGTCACACCATCGTCCCCGTACTGCGCTACAGTACCGGATTCTACCGTACCTGCAAACTTTAAAAGCAGCTCCCTGTCGTCTCCCGGAAGGAATTTTGCCTGTAATGCGATCAGAAAACGCTCATGATCCATATATGTGTCATAGCTAAATTCCGGGATCTGTGCTTCCACAATTGCCAGCGTCTCTCGCATTCGATCCAAATTAAGACAGGAAACCAGATCAACGCGGGTCGGCGATGTCACATGGATCATATACTTTCTATACTCGCCCAGTTCATCCACATTGGAAGAAATATAATCCAGGAGGCTTGTGAGTGTCCGCATCTGGATCGGCTCTGCCCGCATTTCCTGCGGTATCCTTATCATCCGCTTATCTGTGTATGTATCCCCATTTATCTCAGCCACATGCGGCGCTGCCTGCTCTGCGATGTACTCCATTGCATTTCTCAAATCCATGATCCTGTCCTCCTTATGCTTCTTTCGTTCTAAAATCCATTACTTTTCCAATAACTTCGCCCGTTTCTGTGTCTACAACTTCTTCGCCGACAACCACCCGTTCCGGCTCCGCTACTGTTTCAGCAGCCTGTAGCACATCTGCAAAAGACATCTGACCCTTGACCTGTTTACCATATTCTTCCGCATATACCTGACCTGTGCGCAGATCCTTCCCAACTGCCATGCGCGTCTGGATCGCCGTCACAGGCGCGATCTTTGACGTTACAGATACATCCACCGCCATGTCATCACGGCTCTCGTTCTGGGAAAATGTCAGCTTGATGTTCAGCTCTCTTGATTTCTTCCATGGGGTATTGGGGTCCTGCATATTCTCCAGCACAACCTTCAGTGCAGTGTTTGCTTTTTCTAATAACGACCCGCCGCAAAAATCGTTTAATGAAATAATATTCTCCATAAAAATCTCCTTTCGATGGGGTGCGCCGTTTTCCCCCGGCGCCAGGGAACAGGAGGCATCCTGTCATGTCCGTGATATATACTCCCCCATGATTGCACGAATTAAAGTTTCTTTTCCCCTTTCGGAGTGGTGTTTCAACCGTACTTATGATATGTAACGCTTTCCGGCGTCCATCCTGGATACTGCTCTCGCATATACTCTTTAAGCATATCGTCCATTTCCCGGTGTAATCCCTTATTCCCGTTATCCAGCAGGGTATGATGATACCTGCAGCCCAGCACGCCGTTCTGCTCCACACCAAGCCCTAAATGGCTTCGTGGTACAATGTGCATGATGTCCTTCGGAACCAGATCCCCCGCAAGGGCATATTCCATATGGTAGTAACGGCAGCAAAAGAAGCAATCCCGATCTCTCTCCTTAATACGCCGCCGTACCTCTGGCGGGAACTCCAACTTTCTCGTCATGCGTTTTTGCATATGCCCTCATCATCCTTTCAATCTGATTCGGCGGAAGCGTCTCAATATCCATGTTCTGGCACTCATATACAAGCCCATCAATCAGCCTCGACATCTCCCGCGTATTATACTGACTTGACCCTTTAATCCGATAAAATTTATAAAAACGGATACCTTCATATTCAATGCTTTCGCCTGTCGGTTTGTAATGCTCATGCTTGTATCTCTGATAGTCCTCTGTCTCCGGGAGAAAATGCACGATCATATTTCCATCATTGTCCTCCGCAAGCGTTCCATAGCTTTCTAACAGGAGATTGTGCATCTCTTCATTGCTCGTATTTAGCACCCGTGCCAATTCACCGAGTAACTTCCAGTAATAAGCATTTGCGTCCAGACTGCGCTTCCCGGAGTATTTCTTCATGGATATATTCAGTTTCCCATTCTCCCGCAGCCGCACAAGCTGGGGAATAGAAATACCGTTTACTTCAAGGATGATCCGGGGGCAGTTATTCACTGCCCTTCCAATCTCTGCAATCACTCCTGTGCACTCCATTACCCCACACCCTTTCCAGCATCCGGAAGCTGTTTCATCTTTTTCGTGCAGTCCTTGATCTGGAGAATGCTCAACTTCCTCATATCGTCTACTTTATACTTATTCAGGACTGACTTTGCCCCATATCCGGTCCGTCGCATCTCTGCCACCAGCTGATCCAGCAGTTCCCGGCGCTGACGTTCCTCCGGCGTCTCCTCCGCCTTATTCGGTGCAGATTCTGACGTAGCCTGTCCCGGCCGGTTATATTTTGATCCATCTGCATCCCAATAAACATCTGCCCCGATACCCAGCTGCTTACATGCAACCGATATTGCATCTGTAGTCGCCATCTTGAAGCACTCGTCAGAAACATATACGCTTCCTTTTTGCTTTTCCGCCAGCATGCTTCCGCCAGTTCCGGCAATCGGCATAGACCAGCTTTCGCCATCCTTAACATATAATTCAATGTCAACAAATGCTGCCACTTCATCCCCAAGTGCTTCCGTCCACTTCCGTACAGGCTTGTAATACCAGCCAATCCCGCAGGGGCCAAACTGCTCTGTCAGCATTTTGATCCGCCACATCGGATTGATGTCCGTTTTCCCTGCCAGTCGCCCGCCTGAAATGGGACGTTTTGCATTCTCCGGCACGCTCCGCACGGCATCATAGATTCTCATGTTTTCCATCAGATCATCTCCCAGTCAATCCCTACACTGTCCAGATACATTTCAAACTGCTTCTTTCCCTCTTCTGACAGGGCAACGCGGTATTCGTACAACGTCGTTTCCTCTTCCGTATCCGGGCTTAAGCTTTCAATCACTTCCTGCGCTGCTTCTTCTTTTGCCTGTTCAACAGCAGCCTGCTTTTCTTCCTCTGCCTGTCTCCGCTGTGCCTCCAGCTCTTCCGCAGCACGGCGGCGTTCTGCTTCCAGCGCTTCCCGCGCCTTTTGCTCTGCCATAAGCTTTTCCTGCTCCTCCCGGCGGACGCGGGCAAGTTCTGCTTCATGCTGGCGCTCCTGCTCCCGCCGCAGGATCTCCGCTTTATGTGCCTCATACTGGCTGATGCAGGAAATTGCTTCGGAAAGGTTTAAGGTGTCACGGTACACCAGCAGCGCCTTCTCTTCCGCTTCTGAGTGCATCGCCTGAATTGTTGCTACTGCCTGCCGGGTTCCGATTGCAAGCGATAGGATTCCTTCACGGATTGCCTTTTCTTTTGTCGTGGCGTTTTCCCATTTTTTGTCATATACCCGGTCGAGAGGGATATAGTCCGAAACATCTTCGGCAAGCTCTTCGTAAATGCTACGGATCAACGCCTTTCTTTCCGCCACACGTTTTTCCTCAAACTCCTTTACCTGTGAGTTAATCAATGTGATCGGTTTGTCATACAGGGCAATCAATGCTTTTGCCTGCGGTTCAAATTTCTCCCACGGTTCCATAAATTTCCGCTTGGCTTCTTTCAGATTATCCGAAAGGGCTTTTTGTTCCGCCCGCAAGCCCGCAAGTTCTTTTTTTGCCATAACCTTGCTGTCTTCTGTGAAAATCGCCCCTTCATACTCTTTTAAGCGCTCGTTGATTACAGCTTCCACCTGTTCAAAGTTGCAGGAGATTGTCCCCTCCTGCTGGGTAATGATTGCCCGTACTATTTCCATCAGTTCATCCCCCTTGTAATCTTTTCCAATATTTCTTTCGTCAGTGCGTCAAGATCACTTTCGTTTTTAATAAATGCTACCTGAATTCCTGCCTCACACGCAGCTCTCACTAAGTTCTCCGCTTCTTTCTGCGTCAAACCATCCTCAATGTAACTTTTGACAAAGGCCGTAGCAATGTTCTCCATATCTCGAAGAAGCTCGATTTCTTTCCCCATCGCTATAACGGTACCGTTTTCTGATTTAATCATTGCTTTTCTCCTGTTCCCGCCTTATACTAAAGGCGTAAGTAATTTCTTTGGCGCTGGTACTTTGGTCGGTTCAGCGCCTTTTTCTTTTCCTGCTCTTCAGCTCCTCTTCGCGTGCTGAGCACAGCCCCGCCGCCACAAAGCAGCCGCCGGCAGCGACCGTCAGTACCGTTGGCGTAATCATCATGCCAAATGTCTCCCACATGATTAGAGCTACCATGACCAGCGTTGTTCCGGCCATCATACACACATCAGATTTGTCCACCTTACTCTCCTCCTCTTCCAAACATTTGTAAAATTTCGCCGTCTGTAAAATGCAGCACCTTGTCCAGCGCCCATATTTCTCCCAGCCGAATTGTTTCGCCCTCTGCCTTTCTTTTGGTGAGGGTATTTATATTGATTATGTTCCGGCGGTCAAGGTCTACCCCAGTCAGTCCGCTGCGGGCCAACCCAATATTGATGACCCGCCGCACAGCTTCTTTGCGATCTGCATAAATCCCAATTGCTTTTGTTTTCGGCATCGCTCTTACCTCCTCCCTTTCTTTTTGCTGTACCATGCGGATGCTATTATCAGTAGAGTAAGCTCAACCGCTGCCCCTACTATTACTCCGCACCAAAATGGTGGTATGTACATACTTCCTCTCCTTCTCTTTCATCCGATTTTTAAATAACGGTTTATGAAATACTGCTGCCCTTTTCCTGTCACCTTTGTCGTTTTCGTGGTAACATTGCATCCATTCCCATCTATATGAGTGGATTCTTTGATTTCAAACAGCCCCATTTCCATAGCCCGCTGCGTCGGCATATTCCAGTTACTTCCCTTCTGCTTAATCAGATAGCCATCTTTCCGCAGCGTTTCAAACAACCGGTTCTGCCCCGTGTTTATGCCGTTCTGTTTCAGAATCTTTACCAAATCACCGATTAAAATAGATGTCTTGCTGGCAGATACAGCGTCTGTGAAGATTTCCTTTGGCTTCATGCGGTCAACGTCCGTCTGGAGCCTCTTGTTTTTCTCACGCTCCTCTTTCAGAGCAGTGAAAGCCTTGATAGCCATTTCTGGATTATTCAACAGCTCATCTACTGCATAAGCCCCATGCTTTCTGATAGCCGGAAGCACTTCAGATGTTACCCAGTGCTTAAAACGTTTGGCTGATTCAAGTTTGCTGCCGAAGATTAGTGCGTATAAGCCGGACTCGTTGATGATGGTCATATTTTGCTTTCCACTAGGTGTTTCCATTTCGGCAACACCTCTATCTACCTCTTCAACTTTTTTGGATACCGCACTTCTCGGTTCAGCATATCCCAGCGCCTCTGCCACATCTTTCCCGACAAACCAAGGCTCTCCGTCAACTTCTGCTGTTCGTATTTGCCCGAACTCGGCATTCTCAAAAATTTTTAAATTGTTCATTGTCTCTCACCTCCCATCTTCTGTTTGGAAAAGATGATTATCTTCTCTTCCGCTTGTCTTTTCTTCTTATCTTTCCTATAATCAGTGTACAGGCTCATGTCCGAGCCAAGTATCGACAAAAGGAGAACCCTAATATGCCTTACTCCGGAGCCACAATTTGTTTGAACGGCCATATTGTCAGTAAAGCGCAGGCCAACTCTCAAAAATACTGTTCTGTTTGTGGAAAGGAAACCTTTTCTCGTTGTCTCAACTGTCGCGCATCGCTTCGCGGTCTCTGGGAGACCCCTGGCGTCATTGTGGTAGGCCCCCGTAATTACACCTAGCCTTTCTACTGCTACGAATGTGGTGCGCCTTATCCCTGGACTCAAAACATTCTGGATAATGCTGTCGAATTGCTTTCTTTGGATGATGATTTAGACGAAATATCCAAAGATTTAATCAAGACAGCAATTCCTGAACTGATAACCGATACTCCCACTACGCCAATTGCTGTCGCAAAATATAGAAAAGGAGTTTCAAAAGCCGCCTCTTTTATTGGGGAATCTCTTCGCCAACTTCTCGTTGATGTAGTGAGCGAAACAGCTAAAAAAGCTCTGTTTCCTTAATTTCTTTCCGCAATATTGACAGTAATTGTCTGTTTTCAGAACAACTCCCTTGCAATAAGCACAGTGATAAACTTTTTCTTGGTCAGAAATTCTATCATTGTGCTTTTTGGCATTCTTTGAAGCACATCCCATCTTCTCTCCACCTCCTCCAGAATCAATTTTAATTTGATTTTGTGGGTAAAAAAATATAATCCAGCGGAATCTTATAAAGTTCGCTTAATTCTCTGCTCTGGGACATCTTAGGTTCTGAATTACCTTTTTCCCAACTCACGATTGTCTGTTTCCCGACTTTCATGGCTTTTGCGACTTCTTCCTGTGTAAGTCCGGCATTAACTCGCGCAGCCGCCAGACTTATTTGGAATTTATCCATTCAAATCACCTTCCTTTCGCTTATTATAATAAATCAAATTAAATTTGATGTCAATACTAAAATCAATTTTTTTTTGACTTTTTGTTGCTTTTAATACTATTTTATTGTATCTGTCTCTTATACACATCTCCGAGCCCACGA